>Ga0105355_10000176_pt1 | contig 56870 bp, 55 predicted proteins | sample GOMGulsemesocosm_2_FD_83508 | JGI IMG/M metagenome (GOLD analysis project Ga0105355, IMG submission 83508) | Methane-oxidizing microbial communities from mesocosms in the Gulf of Mexico - GOM9C Gulf of Mexico | ecosystem: Environmental > Aquatic > Marine > Cold seeps | place: Gulf of Mexico...
ACCTAACTGTTTTATCTTACAGCGCTGTCTTAGTGCTCGCTTTAAACGAGCTGCTTTCTTATCCATTATCTTAACCTACTTCTTCTTGGCTTCTTTTCTAGCAACATACTCATCAGTATATCTGACACCTTTACCTTTATAAGGCTCTGGTGGTCTGAATGCTCTGATTTCTGAAGCTACCTGTCCTACTTTCTGCTTATCAGCACCCTTAACCAACAATTCTGTTTGGCTAGTTGCTTCAACAGAAACACCTTCAGGAACTTGATACTCGACAGGGTTAGAAAAACCTAAAGCAAGTGTAAGGGCATTGCCTTTAACAGATGCTCTGTAACCAACACCGATTAGAGTAAGCTTTTTCTCAAAACCTTGAGAAACACCTACTATCATGTTGTTGATAGATGCTCTTGCTGTACCAGCTTGTGCATTAGCTTTTTTGATTGCATTATCCCATTTAACCTGGATAACATCACCATCAACTACAACACTTACATCATTATGAATTTTATACGATAACTGCCCACCTTTTCCTTTGATGGTCATATCGCTTCCGTCTATTTTAACATCCACCCCACCAGGAATGGTGACCGGTGCATTTGCAACTCTTGACATAAACTAAACCTACTATTTAGCAAACTGTGCAAATAACTTCGCCGCCATGCCCAATAGCACGAGCTGCACGATCTGTCATTACACCATTTGAAGTTGAAACTATTGCGATACCTAGACCAGCTAGTACTTTCGGCAACTCATCTTTAGACTTATATATTCTAAGACCAGGTCTACTGATTCTTTTTACTTTCTCAATAACCGGCTGACCTTTGTAATATTTTAAGTCGATAGTCATTTCTGTGTGACTACCAGTTGTTTCAACCTTATAGTCAGTTACATAACCTTCTTCTTTTAAAACATTTACTATTGCAACTTTCAATTTAGATGAAGGCAATTTAACATTTTTCTTTCCTGCAGCTTGACCGTTTCGAACCCTGGTCAACATGTCTGCAATTGGATCACTCATACTCATATTATATCTCCAAAAACTTCTTAAGCCTGTTACCAGCTTGCTTTAGATAAACCAGGAACATCACCGCGCATGGTTGCTTCTCTTAGCATATTACGGCTAAGTCCGAATTTACGGTAAACACCATGTGGACGACCAGTAAGCTGACAACGATTACGTCCTCTGCTTGGGCTGGAATCTCTAGGAAGTTTTTGCAATTTAATACTTGCATCTTCTTTATCTTCAAATGAAGCTTCTGGATCATTAAGAACAGCTTTTAATGCTTTTCTTTTTGCTTCAAATTTACCGACTAGCTTAGTACGCTTTGCTTCACGTGCTATCATCGATTTTTTAGCCATTTCTACGCCCTTTAGTTCTTAAATGGAAAATTGAAAAGCTTCATTAGAGCAAGCCCTTCTTCATTTGTTCCCGCTGTGGTTGTGATAGAAATATCCATACCACGCAGTGTGTCAATTTTGTCATAATCAATCTCAGGAAAGATTATTTGCTCTGTCACACCCATTGAATAATTTCCACGACCATCAAAGCTTTTAGGACTCATTCCACGAAAATCACGAATTCGCGGAATTGCAATACTAATCAATCTGTCTAAAAACTCGTACATTTTGTCACTACGAAGAGTAACTTTACAGCCAATAGGCATGTCATCACGAATTTTAAAACCAGCAATTGATTTTCTTGACAATGTTACAACAGGCTTCTGTCCGGAGATTTTCTCCATATCAGAAAGCGCCGATTGCAATACTTTTTTATCTGCTACAGCTGCACCAACACCCATATTAAGTGTGATTTTAGTCAATTTGGGCACTTGCATTACTGATTTGTAACCAAATTCTTTCTGTAAAGCAGGGATTATGTTTTCTTTATATTCTGTTTCTAGTCTAGCCATGATTTTTTATACCTTATGCATCAACTACTTCGTTAGTAGATTTAAAATATCTGACTTTCTTTCCATCTTCTAGAAACCTGAAGCCAACTCTATCAGCCTTTTTTGTTTCAGGATTATACAAAGCAACATTTGAAATGCTGACTGGCATATCCTTCTCAATTATTCCGCCTTGAACTCCAGCATTTGGATTTCCTTTAGTATGCTTCTTAGCGCGGTTCACACCTTCAACAAGAACTTTGTTGTTTTCAAGAACGCTCAGAATTTTACCTTGTTTTCCTTTATCTTTACCGATAAGGACGATGACTTCGTCACCTTTTTTTAATTTTTGCATTTGAACCTACCTTATAATACTTCAGGAGCAAGTGAGATTACTTTCATATACTTCTCACCTCTCAATTCGCGAGTTACAGGTCCAAATATACGTGTTCCAACTGGCTGTAAATTGGCATTTAAAATAATAGCAGCATTCGTATCAAAACGGATCACAGAACCATCGGCTCTACGAACACCTTTACGAGTTCTTACTACTAATGCGTTATAAACCTCACCTTTTTTTACTTTTCCGCGAGGAATTACATCTTTAATACTCACTTTAATAACATCACCAATACCTGCGTAACGTCTATGCGAGCCGCCCAATACTTTGATACACATGACCCTTTTAGCACCGCTGTTATCAGCGATATCAAGGCTAGTTTGCATCTGAATCATTGTTAAATCCCAATTATTTCAATTAATTTTGTAAAACTTAATTAGCCAGCTATCTTTAAAGAACAGAAACTAATTTATGAGTTTTATTTTTTGACAAAGGTCTGCAAGAGGTAATAGAAACAACATCACCTTCTTTAGCTTGATTATTTTCATCATGAGCTAAGAATTTTGTTGATCTCTTTACATATTTCCCATAAATAGGAAATTTAACAAGACGTTCAACTAACACAGTAATTGTCTTGTCCATCTTATCACTTACGACACGACCTGTAACTGTACGTGTTTTTTGTTGATTATCACTCATGCTTATGCACTCGCCATTTCATTTATTATCGTGTGAATACGGGCAATATCTCTTCTAACCTTTTTAACTTGATCAGGTTTAGATAATTGTCCAGTACCTTTTTGCATTCTTAAATTAAACTGCTCTTTACCTTTTTCAAGTAAAATTTCATTTAATTCTTCTATTGTCTTCTGACGTAGTTCGCTAGCTATCATTACATTATAGTCCGTGCTACAAAGGTTGTTTTAACAGGTAATTTAGCAGCTGCCAGTGTAAAAGCTTCACGTGCTAATTCTTCAGGTACACCCTGAATCTCATATAACATAGTCCCTGGTTTAATATTTGCTACCCAGAATTCTACACTACCTTTACCTTTACCCATCCGTACTTCAAGAGGCTTTTTAGTAATAGGAATATCAGGAAAGATTCTAATCCACATCTTACCTTGTCTTTTTACTTGGCGCGAAATCGTTCTACGCGCAGCTTCAATTTGACGGGCAGTAATTCTACCACGAGTTGTAGACTTAAGTCCATACTCACCAAAACTTACTGATGAACCACGAACTGCAACACCGTTATTTCTACCTTTGTGCTGCTTACGAAATTTTGTTCTTTTAGGTTGAAGCATGTTATTTCCCCTTCAACTATTTCTTAGAGTTAGATTTATCAGATGCTGCTGTATGCGCATCCATGTCAAATACTTCACCTTTAAAGATCCAGACTTTAATACCAATGATCCCGTAAGTTGTATTTGCTTCTGCTGTACCATAATCAATATCAGCTCTTAAAGTATGCAAAGGTACACGACCTTCACGATACCATTCGCCACGCGCAATCTCTGCACCATTTAGACGACCAGCAACATTGATTTTTATGCCTTCTGCACCCAAACGCATTGTATTTGTTACAGCACGCTTCATTGCACGACGATACATGATTCTTTTTTCAAGCTGCTGAGCAATTCCTTCAGCGACAAGTTTCGCATCAAGTTCAGGCTTTCTAATTTCCTCAACATTGATTTTGACAGGAACACCCATCATCTTTGAAACTTCAACTTTCAATTTATCAATATCTTCACCTTTCTTACCGATGACGATACCTGGACGAGCCGTATGCACTGTTATTTGCGCATTGTTTGCTGGTCTATTGATTTGAATTCTACTAACTGACGCATGTGATAACTTTTGCTTAAGAAATTCACGTACCTTTAAGTCTTGTAACAAGAACACAGGATAGTTTTGGCTGTTTGCATACCATCTTGATGTCCAATCTTTTACGATTCCAAGACGTATACCTGTTGGATGTACCTTCTGACCCATTTTAACCTCTACTCGTATTCTGAGACTTTAACTGTTATGTGGCATGTTCTTTTAAGGATGTGATTTGCACGTCCCTTTGCTCTCGCACGAACCCTTTTTAACGTTGAACCTTCATTTATAAAGACTGTTGAAACAAACAACTCGTCAATATCAGCACTTTCATTGTGCTCAGCATTTGCTACTGCAGATTCTAAAACTTTAACCATTATCGTTGCAGCTTTCTTTGTGCTGAACTTTAAAGTGTTAAGAGCTTTTTCAACTGACAACCCACGAATCTGATCACCAACTAATCTTGCTTTTTGGGCAGATAAAGGAGCATTACTTAATTTTGCAGAAATTTCCATTACCATTACCTCTTAGATTTCTTGTCGACTATATGGCCTCTATAAGTACGAGTTGGTGAAAACTCACCCAACTTATGACCAACCATATTCTCAGAAATCAACACAGGAATATGCTGACGACCATTATGAACAGCTATAGTCAGACCTAACATATCAGGACTAATCATAGATCTTCTTGACCAGGTTTTAATTGGTTTCCGATTATTCGTCTCAACGGCTACTTCAACTTTCTTAAGTAGATGATGATCAATAAATGGACCTTTTTTAATTGAACGTGGCACTATTTACACCCCTTATTTCTTATCACGGCGTCTGACAATCATCTTATCAGTACGTTTATTTTTTCGAGTTTTATAACCTTTAGCAGGTGTTCCCCATGGAGACACAGGATGTCTACCACCAGAAGTACGACCTTCACCACCACCATGCGGGTGATCAACCGGGTTCATAGCTACACCACGGACAGTAGGTCTAATACCTCTATGTCTTGATGCACCTGCTTTACCAAGTGAGATTAGATTATGTTCAGAGTTTGAAACTTCACCAATAACAGCTCTACAATCAGCCAATACTTTACGCATTTCACCTGAACGTAAACGAACAGTTACGTGCGCTCCGTCTTTAGCAACTAATTGAGCAGATGTACCAGCACTTCTTGCTATCTGCGCACCTTTACCAGGCTTTAATTCAATACAATGCACTGTTGAACCAAGCGGCATATTACGTAAAGGCATACAGTTCCCAACCTTAACAGGAACCGTATCCGAAGATAATAATTCTTGCCCTACTACTATTCCTGTAGGAGCAATAATGTATCTACGCTCGCCGTCTTTGAATAATAGCAACGCAATGTTTGCAGTTCTATTTGGATCGTATTCAATCGTTTCTACTACAGCTGGTATATCAGTTTTATTTCTTTTGAAATCAATCACTCGATAATGCTGCTTATGCCCACCACCGATATGACGGGTAGTAATTCTACCCTGATTATTCCTACCACCCGTTTTACTTTTCTTCTCTAATAGAGGTGCAAATGGCTTACCCTTATGTAATTCGTCATTTTTGACACGAATTACAAATCGCGAGCCTGGGGAAGTCGGTTTAGATTTTAGAATAGCCATTGCTTTCTACCGTTATATATAATTATGTTATTTATGCCGAAGCAAAATCAATGTCTTGACCTGGTTTAAGCTTTACGTAAGCTTTCTTCCAATCAGACCTTTTACCTAGAGTACGCCCAAAACGCTTAACTTTTCCCTTCACGTTAAGCACTTGAACCGTATCAACTTCGACGTCAAACATTAATTCAACGGCTTTTTTGATCTCTAGCTTTGTCGCAACTTTTTGCACTTTAAATACAAAACGATTGCTTTCTTCAGCAGCAATTGTGCTTTTTTCTGACACAACAGGTGCTAACAAAACATTAGCTAATTTATTACTTTCTTGACTCATGCTAAACGCTCCTCAATTTGTTTAACTGCAGCCGAAGTTGCGATAACTTTATCAGCAGAAACTAAAGTAACAGGATTTAACCCACTTACAGTAGCAACTTCAACATAAGGAATGTTTCTTGAAGCAAGAATCAAATTATCAGTCAACTCTTCAGCCAAAATCAATACGCGCTTAGCATCTATACTTGATAGCTTAGCAACCATATCTTTTGTTTTTGGCGAACCTGGAAGTATATCATCACTTACAACCAATCTATCTTGACGCAATAATTCAGAAAATATAGAGCGGATACCCACTTTATACATTTTCTTATTTATTTTTTGGGCAAAAGATCTAGGTTGCGCAGCAAAAGTAGTACCACCTGAGCGCCAAATTGGACTGCTCATTGTACCAGCTCTTGCACGTCCTGTCCCTTTTTGTCTCCAAGGTTTCGCTCCACCACCAGCAACAGCAGATCTATTCTTCTGTGCCTTAGTCCCAGCGCGACCTCCAGCTAGGTGTCTTACAACCAACTGATGAACTAGTGTTTCATTAAATTCTTGACCAAATACTTGTTCAGCAACTTCCACTGCCGAACCTTGATCATTAATTGCAGGTATTTGCAAAGTCATAACTTAACCTTTATTTCGCATTTTCACAGCAGGAGTGATAACCACATCACCGCCTTTAGCACCCGGAACAGCACCCGATACTAAAATTAAATTTCTTTCGACGTCAATTGAGTGAATTGTTAAATTCTGAACAGTACGTTTTACTGCCCCCATGTGACCCGACATTTTCTTGCCTTTGAAAACACGACCAGGCGTTTGACACATACCAATAGATCCGTTTGATCTATGTGATATTGAGTTACCATGTGTCGCATCTTGCATACCAAAGTTATGACGCTTAATACCACCTTGAAAACCCTTACCGATACTAGTACCGGAAGCATCTACAACCTGACCTTCACTAAACACATCCAAAGCAAGCTCGGAGCCAGCAGACAATCCTTCACCCTCACCGTCGTCCAACCTGAATTCAACCAAATCCCGACCAGCTGTAACATTTGCAGAAGCATAATGCCCCGCTAGTGCCTTTCCTACTTTTGATGACTTTTTATCACCGACAGCAACTTGTATTGCTCGATAACCATCATTATCAACACTTTTCACTTGAACAACTCTATTAGAGTTGATTTCAAGAACAGTTACAGCTACTGAAGCACCATCTTCAGTAAAAACTCGGGTCATACCACATTTACGACCAATAAGACCTATTGACATCTGCCAATTCCTCGTACTTACAAATACCCTTACGAGTATTTTATTTTAATTTAATTTGAACATCGACCCCAGCTGCAAGATCGATTTTCATCAATGCATCTACGGTTTTATCGGTTGGCTCAACAATATCAAGCAACCTTTTGTATGTTCTTAACTCATATTGATCTCGCGCATCTTTATTTACGTGCGGAGATATCAAAATGGTAAAACGTTCTTTTTTAGTAGGCAACGGAATGGGGCCCTTAACTCGAGCACCCGTTCTTTTTGCTGTCTCTACTATCTCACCAGCTGACTGATCGATTAATTTATGATCAAAAGCTTTTAAGCGAATTCTGATAGTTTGATTTGACATTTAGATCACTCAATAATTGAAGCAACAACACCAGCACCTACTGTGCGACCACCTTCACGTACCGCGAAGCGTAAACCATCTTCCATAGCGATAGGGTTAATCAAAGTAACTTCTACAGTTACGTTGTCACCAGGCATTACCATTTCGACACCATCCTGAAGCTCTACAGCACCAGTAATATCTGTAGTTCTAAAATAGAACTGAGGACGATAACCGTTGAAGAAAGGAGTATGACGTCCACCTTCATCTTTAGATAAAACATAAATTTCAGCTTTAAATTTTGAATGCGGGTTAACACTTCCTACGTGAGCCAATACTTGACCACGCTCTACTTCTTCACGCTTAGTACCACGTAACAAGACACCAACGTTATCACCAGCTTCACCTTGATCTAGTAATTTGCGGAACATTTCCACACCAGTACAAGTTGTTTTAGCTGTCTCTTTAATACCAACAATCTCTAACTCTTCACCAACCTTAACAACTCCACGCTCAATACGACCTGTTACAACCGTACCACGACCTGAAATCGAGAATACATCTTCAACAGGCATGATAAATGCACCGTCAATAGCACGCTCAGGAAGAGGGATATAAGTATCTAATGCTTCAACAAGCTTCAATACAGCTGGAACACCAACTTCAGATGTATCACCTTCAAGAGCTTTTAGCGCTGAACCCACAATAACAGGAGTATCATCACCAGGGAATTCATAGGTATCTAATAACTCACGAATTTCCATTTCAACTAACTCTAGCATTTCATCATACTCTTCAGTATGTAAACCACCACAATCATCAGCTAGGATGTCTGCTTTGTTTAAGAATACTACGATGTATGGAACACCTACTTGTTTTGACAACAAGATATGCTCTCTTGTTTGAGGCATTGGACCATCAGTCGCACCACAAACTAAAATAGCACCATCCATTTGAGCAGCACCAGTAATCATGTTTTTCACATAATCGGCGTGACCTGGACAGTCAACGTGTGCGTAGTGACGAGACTCTGATTCGTATTCTACGTGAGATGTCGCAATAGTAATACCACGTTCTCTTTCTTCTGGAGCATTATCGATTTCGTCAAATGCTTTTACTTCTCCACCCATTGCTTCAGCCATAACTTTCGTTAGCGCTGCAGTCAATGTTGTTTTCCCGTGATCAACGTGTCCAATTGTACCAACGTTTACATGGGGTTTATTTCTTTCAAATTTTTCTTTAGCCATGAGTCATTACCTTTAGTCTTTTAACTTTATAATTCTTTATAAAACTTTATTAATAATAGCTTCCGCAATTTTTGCAGGTGCTTCGCCATATTTTTCAAACTGCATACTGTATGTTGCCCGCCCTTGTGTAGCAGAACGTAAATCAGTTGCATAACCAAACATTTCTGCCAGTGGAACTTCGCATTCAACCGTAGTCCCTGCTGGAGAATCATCCATCCCTAGCACTGTTCCGCGACGTCTACTGATATCGCCAACAACATCCCCCAAATAATCTTGAGGAGTAACCACTTCAACCTTCATTAAAGGCTCAAGTAACACAGGATTTGCAGTCATCGTTCCATCCCTGAAACCTATAGATCCTGCTATTTTGAAAGCCATTTCATTCGAATCGACATCATGATATGACCCATCGAACAAAGTAACTTTTACATCTACAACCGGAAAGCCTGCTTTTACACCACTTTCCATTTGATCTTGTATTCCTTTATCAATTGCCGGTATATATTCCTTTGGCACCACTCCATCAGCAATTTCATTTACAAACTTATAACCAGAACCTCTTTCTGCCGGCTCTAGTTTCAAGCAAACATGACCATACTGCCCACGCCCACCGATTTCTTTAATAAACTTCCCTTCGCATTCTACTGCCTTTGCAATAGACTCGCGATATGCAACCTGCGGATCACCAACATTTGCATCAACACCGAATTCTCTTTTTAATCGATCCACTATTATCTCTAAATGTAACTCACCCATTCCAGAAATAATTGTTTGACCAGAATCCTCATCCGCATCAACCTTGAACGAAGGATCCTCTTGAGCCAGCCTTTCAAAACCTAAAGCCATCTTATCTTGATCAGCCAACGTTTTAGGCTCTACAGCAATTGAGATTACAGGCGCAGGAAACTCCATCTTTTCCAGCACAATCGGAGACTTTAAATCACTTAAAGTATCACCTGTCATAACAAGCTTTAAACCTATAGCAGCAGCTATATCACCAGCTCTAACTTCTTTAACTTCTTCACGACTATTTGCATGCATTTGAACGATACGACCTACTCGCTCTCTTTTACCTTTTGAAGCATTAAAAACAACACTTCCTGTCTGCAAAACACCCGAATAAACTCTAAAAAACGCCAAAGACCCTACAAAAGGATCTGTTGCGATCTTAAATGCCAATGCAGAAAAAGGTCCATCATCAGTAGCATGCCTAAGCTGCCCTTCTGATTCAGCAACACCCTTAATCGATTCAACATCGGTTGGCGCAGGCAAATAATCTATTACTGCATCCAATAACGACTGAACACCTTTATTCTTAAAAGCAGACCCACAAAAAGCTGGAACTACGTCACCATTTAACACCTGAGACCGAATTCCAAATTTTATCTCATCATCTGTTAAAACACCTTCTTCCAGGTATTTCTCCATCAGATCATCATTTGCATCTGCAGCAACTTCAAGTACATTCTCTCGCCACTCTTCGGCAAGGGCCTGCATATCAGCTGGAATAGCCTTTTCTTCAAAAGCCATCCCCATATTCTCTTCTTCCCAGTAGATAGCCTTCATTTTTATCAGGTCAACAACCCCTTCAAATTCATCTTCAGCTCCTATCGGTAATTGCATAGGAACAGGAGAAGCATTAAGCCTTTCTTTCATCTGTTCGATAACTCGAAAGAAATCTGCACCCGAACGATCCATCTTATTGACAAATGCAATTCGCGGCACTTTATATTTATTAGCTTGGCGCCAAACTGTTTCCGACTGAGGCTCAACACCCCCGACAGCACAGAAAACCGCGCAAGCCCCGTCAAGAACCCTTAAAGAGCGCTCAACTTCGATTGTAAAATCCACATGCCCAGGCGTATCAATAATATTAATACGATGCTGAGGGAATTGCTTTTCCATCCCAGACCAAAAACATGTAGTGGCAGCAGAAGTTATGGTTATACCTCTCTCCTGCTCCTGCTCCATCCAATCCATTGTTGCAGCACCGTCATGTACCTCACCTATTTTATGAGATACACCGGTATAGTACAAAATCCTTTCTGTTGTGGTTGTCTTACCCGCATCAATGTGGGCCATAATCCCTATATTTCTATAACGATCAATTGGTGTTTCTCGAACCACAACAATATTCCTTTTACAGCGTAAATCTTACCAACGATAATGCGAGAACGCTTTGTTAGCATCAGCCATTTTATGAACATCTTCACGCTTCTTGTTAGCCGCTCCACGTCCTTCAAAAGCATCCAACAATTCACCAGCTAATTTAGCCGACATTGTTCTTTCATTTCTTTTACGAGCAGCATCAATCAACCATCTCATTGCTAAAGCAACACGTCTCGCTGGACGAACTTCAACAGGTACTTGGTATGTTGCACCACCAACACGTCGAGACTTAACTTCAACCCTAGGCTGAACATTCTCTAATGCTTTTGATAACACCTCCAAAGGATCTTCATGACCTTTAGTTCCAATAACATCTAAAGCACTATAAACAATACCTTCCGCTACTGATTTTTTTCCACTGAACATTAGTAGATTCATGAATTTAGTTAGCATTTCACTACCAAATCTTGGATCAGGGATTACACTTCGTTTTATCGCCGCTCTTCTTCTAGACATCTCTTAAACTCCTATTTTATGACTTAGGCTTCTTAGTACCGTATTTAGAACGGCCAGCTCTTCTACCGTCAACACCAGAAGTATCTAGACTTCCTCGAACAACATGGTAACGAACACCAGGTAAATCTTTAACCCTTCCGCCTCTGATCAAGACCACGGAATGCTCTTGTAAGTTATGACCTTCACCACCAATATAGCTACTTACTTCGTAACCACTGGTTAAACGCACTCTTGCAACTTTACGCATTGCTGAGTTTGGTTTTTTAGGTGTAGTCGTATAAACACGAGTACAAACTCCACGTCTTTGAGGACAAGCCTTTAACGCAGGAACTTTACTTTTCTCTACTTTTTTAGCACGGGGCTTACGAACCAACTGGTTGATCGTTGCCATATCAATTTACTCCGATATACATATTTTAATTGTCAGCCAATAAAAGAACCGCCATACATAAATGCAAAGCGGTCTGTTAGCATTCATTTATTTCTGACCAAGCTATTAGCTCATGTGAGCCGTGTATCTTAATACCTACACACTAGCTAGGTCAAGTTTTTTTTACTATTAACCTTCTTCTGTATTCAATGCTTGCTTCAATGCTTCTTCAACATTATCAGCATCCACAACTGCAGGCTCAGTTACAGTGCTAGCTGCAAGTTTGTTTTGCAATTTTTTCTTTCTTTGCTCATGATAAGCCAAACCTGTACCTGCTGGAATTAAACGACCAACAATTACATTTTCTTTTAAGCCATTTAAACCATCATTAATACCGCGTACAGCCGCATCAGTCAACACTCTAGTCGTCTCTTGGAATGACGCAGCAGAAATAAATGACTCTGTTGCTAGTGACGCCTTAGTGATACCCAACAATACAGGCTCATAACTAGCAGGAATCTTTCCTTCTTTTTCCATTAGGTCATTTACTTCATTTAGATAACTTCTCTCAACTTGCTCACCTTTAACGAAATCAGTTCCACCTGACGCTGTGATATCAACCTTTCTTAACATCTGCCTAATAATAGCCTCAATGTGCTTATCATTAATTCCTACACCCTGTAAGCGATAAACATCTTGAATCTCTTTTACCAGGTAATCAGCCAGCTCTTCTACACCTCTTAATCTAAGTATGTCATGAGGCGTTAATTCACCTTCGGCAATTGTTTCACCCTTCTCAACAAACTCACCCTCAAAGACTGTAATGTGACGCCACTTAGGTATCAATGTTTCATACTGCTCCCCTTCAGAATCAGTAATGACAACACGCTGCTTACCTTTAGTCTCCTTACCAAAAGAAACCATACCTGTCGCCTCAGCTAGAATCGCAGGATCCTTAGTCTTACGCGCTTCAAACAAATCAGCTACTCGTGGTAAACCACCAGTAATATCTCTTGTTTTACTTGATTCCTGTGGAATTCTGGCCAATACATCACCAACTCGCACTTCACCACCATCCTTAATACCAGCAATAGCACCTGCAGGTAAGAAATATTGAGCAGGAATTTCAGTTCCAGAAAGATTAATTGATTCACCTTGCTCATCAACCAATCTAACCATAGGACGTAATTCTTTACCTGCAGCACTACGTTGCTTAGGATCAGTAACCACTCGAGAAGTTAATCCCGTCACTTCATCGGATTGCTCTTGAACCGTAACACCATCTACGAAATCAATTAATTGAATTAATCCATCCACCTCTGTTACAACTGGATGTGTATGCGGATCCCAAGTAACAATAATGTCACCCGTTGCCACTGTACTACCTTCACTAGCTGTCAAGACCGAACCATAAGGTATTTTATAACGCTCCCGCTCACGACCGTATGAATCAACAACACCAACTTCACCAGAACGAGAAACAGCAACTAGATGCCCATCTTTGTTCTTAACGGTTTTCATATTACTTAATTTGATAGTACCTGCTGATTTAACCTGAACATTACTAATTGCAGCAGATCTAGATGCAGCCCCACCAATATGGAAAGTACGCATTGTTAACTGTGTTCCTGGCTCACCAATCGATTGAGCAGCGACAACACCTACCGCCTCACCCTGATTAACCATATGACCACGACCTAAATCACGCCCATAACACTTAGCACAAACACCCTGACGAGCATCACATGTAATAATTGATCTTACTAACAAGCGATCGACATTATTATCTTCCAAAATTGAAACCATTGACTCATCAATCATTGTTCCACTTGGAATTAAAATCTCATCATCTTTTTGTCTTAGAACGTCATTAACAACAACTCGACCTAACACTCGCTCTGCTAGCGGCTCAACAACATCACCACCTTCAATAATTGGAGTCATTGTTAAACCGTTTGTGGTTCCACAATCTTCTTTAAGAACAACCAAATCCTGTGCAACATCAACCAACCTACGAGTTAAATACCCTGAGTTAGCAGTTTTTAGCGCTGTATCAGCCAGACCTTTACGAGCACCATGTGTAGAAATAAAGTACTGTAGTACGTCCAATCCTTCACGGAAGTTAGCTGTAATAGGTGTCTCAATAATAGAGCCATCAGGTTTAGCCATCAATCCACGCATACCTGCAAGCTGACGAATCTGTGCTGCTGAACCCCTAGCACCTGACTCAGCCATCATAAAGATAGAGTTGAAAGATCTTTCCATCACCGTTTCACCAGCTGCATTAACGGTTTCATCTTCCCCTAAACCATCCATCATCACCTTAGCAACTTGCTCATTAGCATGAGACCAAATATCGACTACTTTATTATATCTCTCACCATCAGTTACCAAACCAGAAGCATACTGACTTTGAATTTCTCTAACTTCTGCTTCAGCCGCGTCTAAAATCCCACCTTTCTTTTCTGGAATTTCCATATCTTCAATACCGACCGATACACCAGAGCGAGTAGCATATTTAAAACCTAAATACATTATCTGGTCAGCCAGCATAACTGTATCTTTGTTGCCTAGATGTCGATAACTGTAGTTAATTAATTTTGATATATTCTTTTTAGTCATATCAACATTAACAACATCAAAAGGCATTCCTTCAGGTACGATTGCCCATATTAGAGCTCGCCCTACAGTAGTTTCACGCCTTTTAACGGTTACTAGCTTTTCCCCATCTTCAGCGATTGTTGTTTCTTTTACACGAAGCTGGATTTTAGTTTGTAGCTCAACAGACTTACTATCTAAAGCTTTTTGAACTTCGTCCAAATCTACAAAGATACTTCCTTCACCCTTTGCATTGATTTTTTCACGGGTAATAAAGTACAAACCGATTACCACATCCTGGGATGGATTGATAACCGGCTCACCATTCGCAGGTGATAAAATATTATTTGTTGCCATCATCAAGATTCTAGCTTCAAGCTGAGCCTCTATTGATAATGGAACGTGAACAGCCATTTGATCGCCATCAAAGTCGGCGTTGAACGCACTACAAACCAAAGGATGCAATTGAATTGCCTTACCTTCAATCAATGTAGGTTCAAATGCTTGAATACCTAATCTGTGCAATGTTGGCGCACGGTTTAACATGATTGGATGCTCGCGGATAACCTCTTCAAGAATATCCCAAACTTCAGCACCTTCTCTCTCAACCATTTTCTTTGCAGCTTTAATGGTTGTCGCCAAGCCTCTAAACTGTAATTTACTAAAAATAAATGGCTTAAATAACTCTAGCGCCATTTTTTTAGGTAATCCACATTGGTGCAACTTTAGTGTTGGACCAACAACAATTACAGAACGACCCGAGTAATCAACACGCTTACCTAATAAATTCTGTCTAAAACGTCCTTGCTTACCTTTAATCATATCCGCTAAAGATTTTAGCGGTCTTCTATTAGTACCAGTTATCGCTCTACCACGACGACCATTATCTAATAGAGCATCAACAGACTCTTGCAACATACGTTTTTCATTTCGTACGATAATGTCTGGTGCATTTAAATCTAACAAACGTCTTAGACGGTTATTTCTATTAATAACCCGACGGTACAAATCATTTAAATCTGAAGTTGCAAAACGACCACCATCAAGAGGAACTAATGGACGCAATTCAGGTGGCAATACAGGTAAAACAGTCATAATCATCCATTCTGGACGATTATTAGATGTTACTAGTGATTCAATAACTTTAAGTCGTTTTGAGAACTTCTTAATTTTTGTTTCTGAGTTTGTTGAATTAATTTCCTCACGAAGAATATTAATCTCTTCTTTTAAGTCAATAGACTTTAGAAGATCAAATACCGCTTCTGCACCCATTTTTGCATCGAACTCATCACCATGCTCTTCAACTGCGTCAAGAAACTCATCATCAGTTAAAAGCTGGCCACGTTCTAAAGGAGTCATCCCTGGATCTAAAACCACAAAAGACTCAAAATATAGAACACGTTCAATACCACGCAATGTCATATCTAACAACAATGCAATTCTTGAAGGTAATGATTTTAAAAACCAAATATGTGCAACAGGGCTAGCTAAATCAATGTGCCCCATTCTTTCACGTCTAACTTTAGAAATTGTGACTTCTACACCACACTTCTCACAAATTACACCGCGATGCTTTAATCTTTTATATTTCCCACACAAACATTCATAATCACTTACAGGACCAAAAATTTTTGCACAAAACAATCCATCACGCTCAGGTTTGAACGTACGATAGTTAATTGTCTCTGGTTTTTTTACTTCCCCGTACGACCACGAACGAATCATGTTAGGTGAAGATAAACCAATACGTATACCATCAAAATCATCTGTACGACCTTGACGCTTTAGGAAATTCATTAAATCTTTCAAGAGCTTGTCCTCTTTATTTTACCTAGCTTCCACGAAGTATAATTAACTATACTTCGTGTAAAATTAATCAATTATCAAAGCTAATCATAATAAGCAGCTTACTAAAAACAAACTGCTTATTATTCTTTACCTATTAACTTTAATAATCTCTAAATACTGTCCTATTATCGAGCCATTACTCTAACTCAATATTTACAGCCAACGACCGTATTTCTTTAATCAATACATTAAACGATTCAGGCATACCTGGGTCCATTGTATGATTACCATCAACAATATTTTTATACATTTTAGTTCGGCCATTTACATCATCTGACTTCACAGTCAACATTTCTTGCAATGTATAAGCAGCACCATACGCTTCAAGAGCCCAAACTTCCATCTCTCCGAAACGCTGACCACCAAACTGAGCTTTACCACCTAGTGGTTGCTGTGTAACTAAGCTATAAGGCCCTGTAGATCTAGCATGCATTTTGTCATCAACTAAATGATTTAGTTTCAACATATACATGTAACCTACTGTTATTTTACGTTCAAATGGTTCGCCTGTTAATCCATCATACAAAGTAATCTGGCCACTTTCAGGCAAGTCAGCTAAACGCAACATAGCTTTAATTTCTTTTTCTGAAGCTCCATCGAAAACTGGTGTAGCCATAGGAACACCGCGGACTAAATTACCCGCCATTTCTATAATTTCTAGATCAGAAAATGAATCAAGATCTTCTTTTTTACCACTCTGGTTATAGATTTTATCTAGGAAGCTACGAATTTCAACAACCTTCGCCTGCGCCTCAAGCATTTTACCTATTTTCACACCTAAACCACTTGCAGCCCAACCAAGATGAGTCTCTAAAACCTGCCCGACGTTCATACGGGAAGGCACACCCAATGGATTTAATAAAATATCAATTGGATTACCATCTTCGGTGTACGGCATATCTTCGACAGGAACAATTTGAGAGATAACCCCTTTATTACCATGTCGACCCGCCATTTTATCACCAGGCTGGATACGTTTTTTAACAGCCAAATAAACTTTGACCATTTTAAGTACACCAGGTGCTAAATCATCACCCATTGTAATTTTTGTGCGTTTAGACTCAAATCGCGCATCAAAATCTTTGCGCTGCTGCTCAATCTGACCTGCTACTGATTCAAGCTGAACATTAACATCTTCTTCTTGAACTTTAACTTTTAACCAATCTGACTTAAGCATTTCATCAAGAAGGTCTTGAGTAATCTCTGTTCCTTTCTTAAGATCACCGATACCAACATCAGTTTTTTGACCGACCAGCATAGCCGCTATACGATCAAAGATATCTAACTCAATAATTTTAAGCTGGTCATCTAAATCTTTTCTGTAGCGCTTAATTTCAGCTTCTTCAATCTCTAAAGCACGCTTATCTTTGCCTACACCATCACGAGTAAAGACTTGAACATCAATAACCGTTGCGCGAATACTGCCAGGAACTCTTAAAGAGGTATCCTTAACATCCGCAGCTTTTTCACCAAAAATTGCACGTAGAAGTTTTTCCTCTGGCGTTAGCTGGGTCTCACCTTTCGGTGTAACTTTACCAACTAAAATATCACCACCCCTAACTTCAGCTCCTACATAAACAATACCTGACTCATCTAATTTAGATAAAGCCTCTTCACTTACATTAGGAATATCCGCTGTAATTTCTTCAGGGCTATGCTTAGTTTCACGAGCAACACATGTTTTTTCTTCAATGTGAATAGTTGTAAATCGATCTTCCTTAACAACTCTTTCAGATACTAAAATAGAATCCTCAAAGTTGTAGCCATTCCAAGGCATAAAGGCAATACGCATATTTTGACCTAAGGCCAATTCACCAATATCTGTAGAAGGACCATCAGCTAGAATATCTCCAGCATTTACTGTATCCCCAGGCATTACTAATGGCTTCTGATTAATACAAGTATTTTGGTTTGAACGTGTGTATTTAGTTAGATTATAAATATCTACACTTGGCACACCTTCAATTGTTTCAGCATCGCTTACTTTTACAACCACTCGTGCAGCATCAACTGTTTCAATAATACCGCCACGTTTAGCGACAACCGAAACCCCTGAATCTTTTGCTACAACACGCTCCATACCTGTACCAACTAAAGGCTTCTCAGCTCTTAATGTTGGGACTGCCTGACGCTGCATGTTTGAACCCATCAAGGCTCTATTCGCATCATCATGCTCTAAAAATGGAATAATTGAAGCCGCTACCGATACAATCTGCTTAGATGATACATCCATATACTGAACAGATTCAGATGAAGCTAGTGTAAATTCGTCTTTATATCTAGCAGGTACCAAACCCTCTTCTAGTCGACCATCAGCACCAATTGCAACACTTGATTGAGCAATTACAAAATCGCCCTCTTCAATAGCTGACAAATAATCAACTTGATCTGTTACCACGCCATTATCAATTTTTCTATACGGCGTTTCTAAAAAGCCATAAGAATTTGTACGCGAATAAACTGACAAAGAGTTGATCAAACCAATGTTTGGACCCTCTGGCGTTTCAATTGGACAAACACGACCGTAGTGAGTTGTATGTACATCTCGCACCTCAAAGCCAGCTCTTTCTCTAGCCAGACCACCAGGCCCTAGAGCAGAAACACGTCGTTTATGTGTTACTTGAGACAATGGATTGTTCTGATCCATAAACTGTGATAATTGGCTTGAGCCAAAAAATTCTTTCACAGCTGCTGAAACTGGTTTTGCATTGATGATTTCTTGAGGCATATAGCCTTCAGAATCAGCAAGTGTTAATCTTTCTCTTACTGCTCTTTCAACACGAACTAAACCAACTCTAAATTGATTTTCAATCATTTCACCAACAGAACGTACACGTCTGTTACCTAAATGATCGATATCATCAACCACACCATTACCATTACGGATAGCAATCAGTTCTTTTAATACATCAACAATATCATCATTGCTTAATGTACCTTCACCTTCTGACTCTGTACGTCCTAGGCGACGGTTAAACTTCATCCGTCCTACTGCAGATAAATCGTAACGATCTGAAGTAAAAAACAGGTTAGCAAACAAGTTCTCTGCTGAATCTTTTGTTGGTGGCTCACCAGGACGCATCATGCGATAAATTTCAACTAACGCTTCTAATCTATTAGTTGATGCATCCAACTTCATAGCATTAGAGATATAAGCACCTCTATCCAAGTCATTTACATATAAGACTTCGATATCTGAAATACCAGCATCTAATAAAGCTTGCATCAGCTCTTCTGTTAATTCGTCATTAACATTTGCAACTAATTCGCCTGTTGATTCATCAACAATATTATGACTAAGAATTTTGCCGTATAAATATTCCTTAGGCACTTCAATTTCAGTCACATTAGCCTTAGTCATCTTTCTAATATGCTTAGCAGTGACTCGACGACCTTCTTCTACAGCGACTTCACCATCATATTTGATGTCGAATACTGCCATTTCTCCACGTAATCTTTCAGGGATAACGTGATATTTAATAGCATCAGGACTTAAGGTAAATTTATTAGTTTCGAAGAACATTTTGATCATTTCTTCGTTGTCATACCCTAATGCACGCAATAAAATTGTTGCAGGTATTTTACGCCTTCTATCAATTCTGACAAAAACAGCGTCTTTATGGTCAAATTCAAAATCTAACCATGAACCACGGTAAGGAATTACCCTGGCATTAAATAATAATTTTCCAGATGAATGTGTTTTACCTTTGTCATGATCAAAGAAAACACCTGGGGATCTATGTAATTGAGATACGATAACTCGCTCAGTACCATTAATTACAAAAGTTCCGTTCTCGGTCATTAATGGAAGCTCACCCATGTAAACTTCTTGCTCACGGATATCTTTAACAACCTTAGCTGTTACAGGAGCATCTTTATCATAAATAACTAAACGAACTAATACTCTTAAAGGTGCAGCAAATGTTGCTCCTCGCTGCTGACATTCCCTGACGTCAAAAGTGGGCTCACCTAATCTATATTTCACGTATTCAAGTACAGCATAACCAGAGTGGCTTACTATAGGAAATACACTAGAAAATGCTCCATGCAAACCTTTTTCCAACCTCTTCTTAGGTTGAATGCCATCTTGCAAAAAGCTAGCATATGAGTTTATTTGAGTCGCTAATAAGTAGGGTACATCTAAAACTTCATTAGCTTTCCCAAAATTTTTACGAATACGTTTTTTTTCGGTAAAAGAATAGGCCATATTTTCCATACCTTTCATCAAGGATTGTTTAACTTTACGACCAAAACCAACTCTGGCTGAGTGGTTTAGGTATGACTTTCTGCAAACAGTAAAAGGCCGATGACAATAATGCCATCAGCCCTACTTTTGCAAAACTTTAATAATTGAAATAGTTATCAAAAACCAAAGTCTTTTATCGATCAAAAATTATTTGATCTCAGCAGAAGCACCAGCTTCTTCAAGTGTTTTTACAACTTCTTCTGCATCAGTTTTGCTTACGCCTTCTTTAATAGGAGTTGGAGCGCCTTCTACAGCACCTTTTGCTTCTTTAAGACCTAAACCTGTAATAGCACGTACTGCTTTAATTACAGAAACTTTGTTAGCACCAAAAGATGTCAATATAACATCAAATTCAGTTTGTTCTGCACCACCAGCAGCTTCGCCGCCAGCAGCAGGAGCAGCAGCAGCAACAGCTGCAGTTACACCAAATTTTTCTTCCATCGCTGAAATTAAGTCAACGATTTCCATAACAGTCATGTTAGATACTGCTTCTAAAATATCTTCTTGTGAGATAGCCATTGTATGATATTCCTATAAATAATAGATTTTAAATTGGTTAATTCAGCTTAGCTTATGCAGCTTCTGCTTCTTGCTTCTGGTCTCTAACTGCAGCAATAGTACGCGCTAGTTTGCCTACTGGTGCTTTCATTACAGCCATGATCAAGCTAATACCTTCGTCGCGAGTCGGCATACTTGCCAAACGAGCTAATTCAGATACATCAAGTGATTGACCATCAAAGCCAATTACTTTAGGAACCAATTTATTATTGGTTTTTGCAAAATCATTGATTAATCGTGCAGCTGCACCTGGCGCTTCCATTGAAAATGCAAGAATTAAAGGCCCTTTAAAACCCTCTTGCATACATTCAAATTCAGTTCCTGCAACCGCTCGCTTAGCTAATGAGTTTTTAACAACTCTTAAATAAACGTTAGCTTCTCTCGCAGATTTACGCAGTTCTGTTAATTCAGATACTGTTAAACCACGATATTCAGCAGCTACTGCAGATAATGCTTTAGCAGCATACTGAGCAACTTCATCAACAACTACCTTTTTGCTATCTAGGTTTAATGCCACAGATTACCTCCGGTAATTTATCCAGACCTTCGTCTGAATTTAATTAAACACACCTCTTCAGATGCACCTTACGGTCGGTCCCTTACCAATTCCTGGTAAAGCTCCCGCCTACGCTGGCCTAATAATAGATTACGTTTTTCAACACCAACGGTCTTTGACGGTTGCTAGTTAACCAGCAACCCAAAGTTCTTTTTATACTTCAATACTACTTTGATCGATCGTTAGACCTGGACCCATCGTAGAAGAAATCGCTATTTTCTTTAAATACACACCTTTTGCAGAAGATGGTTTCCCTTTCTTCAGGTCAGCAATAAGAAATTCTAGGTTTTCTTTTATAGATTTTTCATCAAATGAAACTTTACCGATTGAACAATGGACAATCCCACCTTTTTCTGTACGGTAACGAACCTGTCCTGATTTTGCATTTTTTACTGCTGTCGCAACATCTGGAGTTACAGTACCTACTTTAGGGTTAGGCATTAAACCACGAGGGCCTAATATTTGACCTAATTGACCCACTACGCGCATTGCATCTGGAGAAGCAATAACTACGTCAAAGTCCATTTCGCCTTTCTTTACTTGTGCAGCTAAGTCATCCATACCGATAACATCAGCACCAGCTTCTTTTGCAGCATCAGCATTTGGCCCTTGTGTAAACACAGCAACTCTTACTGTTTTACCAGTTCCATGAGGCAGTACAGAAGCACCACGAACATTTTGATCTGATTTTCTTGGGTCTATACCTAAAACAACACTTACATCAACTGATTCATCAAACTTAGAATTAGCAAATTCTTTTAGTAAAGAAACACTTTCTGTAATTGTGTATTGGTTCTCTTTATTAACTTTAGCTTCAATTAATTTTGCTTTTTTTGATAACTTAGCCATTTTATAGACCCTCCACATTTAGGCCCATGCTACGCGCACTACCTGCAATAATTCTTATAGCTGCATCCATATCTGCCGCATTAAGATCTTGCATTTTAGTTGTTGCAATCTCTTCTAGCTGAGCTTTAGTTACCGTACCTACTTTTTCGGTATTTGGAGTACCACTACCTTTTTGGATACCAGCAGCTTTCATTAATAAAACAGCCGCAGGTGGTGTTTTTGTAACAAAAGTAAAACTTCTATCCGAATAAACAGTAATAACAACAGGAATTGGAAGCCCTTTTTCAACATCTGAAGTTTTTGCATTAAATGCTTTACAAAACTCCATGATATTAACACCATGCTGACCTAATGCAGGCCCTACTGGTGGACTAGGATTCGCTTCACCTGCTTTTACTTGCAGCTTGATATATGCTTGTATTTTTTTAGCCATTTTTCTCTCCAAACGGGTGCGAACGCTTTCCAGCTCCCCAAGATACAAAAATCCCTACCCTCAAAAAGAGTAGAGATTCATTTTAAATTCTTTTATTAATTAAAGTTTTTCTACTTGACCAAACTCTAATTCAACCGGTGTTGAGCGACCAAAAATTAAAACTGATACTTTTAATCGACTTTTCTCGTAATTAACTTCTTCAATGTTACCGTTAAAATCTTTAAACGGCCCATCTATTACTCTAAGTGTTTCACCTACTTCAAATAGAACTTTTGGTCTTGGTTTATTAACACCCTCTTCAACCCTATTTAAAATAGCATCTGCTTCTTTATCAGAAATAGGTGCAGGTCTATCAGATGTACCACCAATAAAACCAAGAACTCTAGGTATATTTCTTACCAAATGCCACGTTTCGTCTGTTAAATCCATTTGAACCAAAACATAACCTGGAAAGAACTTTCTTTCACTTTTCCGTTGTTGACCCATACGCATTTCAACAACTTCTTCGGTTGGAACCAAGATCTTTCCAAAGTGCTCTTGTAAACCTTCCAATTCAATCTTTTCTTCTAGCGCCAATTTTACTTTATTCTCAAAATTCGAATAAGCATGCACCACATACCACCTAAGCGCCATCTTTAACTCCCTTGACCAGTTAAGGACTTAATTGCTTCAAACAAACCCCAGTCCAAAAGCCACAAAAGCAACCCAACAATAAAAACCATACCAAAAACTAACAGAGTAGTTCTCATGGTTTCTTCTCGCGTAGGCCAAACCACCTTTCTTACTTCTTGCTTTGCTTCCAAAGCAAACTCCCAAATCATGTGACCTGCATCAGTAGTGAACATCACAGCTATAGCAGCCAATATAATAGCAACCAGCACTAAAACCCTATATAACAGAGTAAACCCCGGTACATCAGATAAATAATAGAAACCAGCCACTCCTGCCACTACAAGTACAAGTGACAAGCCATATTTTACAACATCAAATGCTTTTGATGTTTCTTCTGCCTGTGCATTCATTTGAAAATTTGGAAATAAAAATTATTGAGTAGTTTTCTGAATGGCAGGCCAGGAGGGACTCGAACCCACAACCTGCGGTTTTGGAGACCGCTGCTCTACCAATTGAGCCACTGACCTATTCAGAAACCGTAAAGAACTGAAGATTGTACCCTATAAAAAAACAAAATACAATTTATTTGTGTGATACTTGCAAATCACTACCAAGCACTTTTTACCAGCCACTATAACTGGAGCTCATAACCGGATTTGAACCGGTGACCTCTTCCTTACCAAGGAAGTGCTCTACCGACTGAGCTATATGAGCGCTTGATACTTTATCTGGAATTGGAGCGGGTGATGGGAATCGAACCCACATAATCAGCTTGGAAGGCTGGAGTTCTACCACTGAACTACACCCGCATTCTTCCTAATGGAAAGATGGTGGAGGGGGGAGGATTCGAACCTCCGAAGGCTGAGCCGTCAGATTTACAGTCTGATCCCTTTGGCCGCTCGGGAACCCCTCCTGAACTTCGTATTATGAAGATGCGACGAACAATAGTCAAGCATTTATTTAAAATAGCTCAAATAAAGCCCACCACGTAACACACCAACTATTATAATTACTTTTTGCAACAAAAAGCACCGCAAAAAATCTTAGTTTATTTCTTGTTTAAATCATTCATTGCCGCAGCCACATCACCTTTAACTAGCAAGGACATTACAGAATCAACCCTACCATAAGCTTCATCCATATCACACACCTCTTGCTTCGAAGAATTGGACAAAACAAAATCAGCAACTTTCTTTCCTGGTGAAGGACGACCTATACCAAACCTTAAACGATAAAACTCCTTACCACCCAAGTTCGCAATAATATCCCTTAAACCATTATGCCCAGCATGGCCACCGCCTTTTTTTAACTTGACGACACCAGCAATCAAATCAAGCTCATCATGGGCAACCAACACCTCACCAATATCAACCTTATAATATCTTGCAATCGCCCCTACGGACAACCCACTTCGGTTCATAAAAGTTTGCGGTTTCAATAAAATAACTTTATTGCCACCAATATGACAACTTGCCACCAGACCATGAAACTTCGACTCATTTGACCACAAAGCACTTCCTGCCAAGTAGTCCAAAAACAAAAACCCGGCATTATGCCGGGTTTTTTCGTACTGCTGACCCGGATTACCCAGGCCAACTATAAGCTTTATCATTGCGAAGCCCTACAGCAACTTACTCTTCTTCTGAAGACTCAGCAGCATCATCAGCCACTTCTTCATCTTCAACTTCCGCTTTAACCTTTGTCTTCACAACTTGAGCAACAGGATGATCATGATCCTCACCTTGCGCCAATACTGGTATCACAACACCTTCAGGTAAAGACAAGTCACTCAAATGAACTGACTGACCAATTTCCATATTTTCCAAATCAACTTCAATAAACTCTGGCAACACCGAAGGCAAACACGAAACCTCAACATCAACCATTGCGTGAGTCACTACACCACCAGCTTTAACACCTAGACAAATATCTTCATTGATAAAATGTAACGGCACATGAACCTTTAAAGCTTGAGTTTCATCAATACGTAAAAAATCCATATGCAAAATCTGAGCTTTTGCTGGGTGACGCTGAAGACCTTTCAGGATTACTTTTTCAGCCTTACCATCAATCTTTAAATCTAAAACATGCGAATAAACAGCCTCATGCTCCAAATGCTTAGACACATCATTATGATCTAAAACGATCGACTGAGGCGCTATCTCACGACCATACACTACCGCAGGGATATTTCCACCACGACGCGACGCTCTAGCTGCAGTCTTACCTAACAGATCACGACTCTCAGCAACAAATTCAAACACACTAGACATCTTTTTCTCCAAACTTGCTTTCAAGCAATTCTATATAAATAATCAATCAACATAAAGCGAACTTACTGATTCGCTCTCAGCAATTCGTCTAATTGTTTCAGCCAACATTTCGGCAACACTTAACTGTCTTATCTTATCGATAGACAGCAACTCTTCATTTAACGGAATAGTATCCGTCACCACCAATTCATCCAAAACCGAATTGCGCACATTGTCTGCGGCACCACCCGATAAAACCGGATGCGTACAATAAGCAACAACTTTTATTGCACCATTCGCTTTCAAAGCCTTCGCCGCATGACATAGCGTTCCGGCGGTATCCACCAAATCATCTACCATCACACAAGTTCGCCCATCAACATCACCAATAATATGCATGATCTCTGAAACGTTTGCTTTAGGCCTTCTTTTATCAATAATTGCTAAATCCGCATCACCTAGTCGTTTTGCCAAAGCCCTTGCCCTAACAACACCACCAACATCAGGAGAAACAACAATCAAATCTTCGTATTTTTGACGCCAAACATCACCCAACAATAAAGGTGACGCGTAGACATTATCAACAGGAATATCAAAAAAACCTTGAATTTGATCAGCATGTAAATCCACTGTCAAAACACGGTCAGCTCCCGCTGTATCCAGCATATTTGCTACTAATTTTGCAGTAATAGGCACCCTTGCTGACCGGGACCGCCTATCTTGACGAGCATACCCATAATAAGGGATAACAGCTGTTATTCGAGATGCCGAAGCTCTTTTAAGAGCATCAATCATCACTAGCAACTCCATTAAGTGCTCATCAGCAGGAGACGAAGTTGGCTGAATGATAAAAACATCCCTCCCTCTTACATTCTCTTCAATTTCTACTGCAATTTCCCCATCACTAAACCGCGTAACAGTTGCCATGCCCAAACGCATGTTCAGCTTCCGTACTATACCTTCAGATAAGGCTCTATTAGCATTACCAGAAAATACCATCATAGAAGTATCTTGCATTTAAGCACTCCGCTAGGTTTTGTAATTGGAGATAGAATTGGCTGGGCTGCCAGGATTCGAACCTGGGTATGCGGAGATCAAAACCCCGTGCCTTACCGCTTGGCGACAGCCCAATAATTGATTAAACCATTTTATCCTTTAACGGCGATGTATTTAAGCCTTTAGCCAAATATACCTGCCACTTCTTCGTCAACTTGTTATAAGCATTTTCAGCCAACTCTTTCGAATCAAACTGAGCAAACACACAAGCCCCCGTACCAGTCAACCTTGCTTCAGAAAAGACAGCTAGATCAGTTAAAGCATTTCTTACTGGTTCATATTTCTTACAGACCACATCCAAACAATCGTTTTGATGTTGCCCTGCAATAAAGTCAGCTATTTTGATTGATTTACTATCTCTTGTCAAATCTTTTTCTGAAAATATTTCTTTTGTATCAACATGGCAGTCTGGTTTGATAATTATAACCCACTTTTCTTCAGGTTCAATTTTTTCTAATTTTTCCCCCACACCCTCTGCCCATGCTGCATAGCCATAGACAAAAACAGGTACATCAGCACCTAATTGCAAACCTAGATGCCTTAATTTATTTTCTGATAAATTTAAATCCCAAAGGTAATTTAACGCAACCAATGTTGTCGCAGCATCCGAACTTCCTCCACCTAAACCACCACCCATAGGCAAGTTTTTTTCAACCTCTATCTGCACACCTTGTTTACAACCTGTTTCTTGCTTAAGTAATTTAGCTGCTCGAATGGTTAAATCTGTCTCTTCTGGAACACCTGGTATAGGATCTTTTAGACAAACTTTATCTTCCTCAACATGATGAAATGCCAACCAATCACATAGATCTGTTAATTGGAATACAGTTTGTAGCAAATGATAGCCATCATCTCTTTGCCCCGTTATTCTTAACATTAAGTTTAACTTTGCTGGTGCTGGCCACTTCTCTCCCCAGCCGTTTTTTTCTTTATTCATACAGTTTTTAAAAGCCCAATAACTAGCGAGCTATATATCCCATTGATTAACTATTAACTTTAATTTAGCTGAACCTTGCTCAACTCTAATTTTTCGAGGCAATTCATTTCCATTATTAAATTGCATTTGTAAATATGAGACCAACCAACCATGCTGCTCAAAACCCGTATCATTTATTACAAACGAGGCTTTAGGGTCTACCACACCCAACACCCAAAATTTTAACGCTGTTACAGGAATACGAATTCCAAGCTTTGAATACACTATATCACTTGCATTTCCATAATATACAGCTCGCTTACCAGCCGACTCGATTTCTACACGCCCATGTTCTAAGGTTATCTTGGACTTACCCATCCCAAATAAGCCCGCTAACACTATATTTTCTTTATTTTTTATGCGTTCCCACGCTATATTTGCCGATACAGCATTATCTTTATCTATTACTGCTATTCGACCTTTAAACGACCACTCTGTTTTGGCATATAAAACGTCTCGACCTGCTAAATCAAATAATACTGCTGATTTTTCGGGTACGCTCGCACAAGAAACCAACTGCAACATCAGAATGGTAACAACAAAACATCTGATCATTTAATTTCTGGAAAACGCTGTTTAAACTTTAATAGATATTCATCTTCAGGTGTTTTTTCAACTGCTTTATTGATTATATCTGCAGCTTCCTTAGCCCTACCCAAAACATGAAGCACTTCTGCTAAATGAATAGCTATCTCGTTTTCTGCTTGCTTTTCATAAGCCGCTTTCAGCAATACTAGTGAAGCCTCCATTCGTCCCTGCTTAAATCGCAACCACCCCATACTATCCATAATTAACGCATTACCAGGACTTAATTCCAACGCCTTTGTTAAATATTCATCTGCTTCATTATAGCGGTCAGTTCTATCTACTAAGGTATACCCCAAAGCATTTAAAACGGCGACGTCCTTTGGGTTTTTAACTAGGATTTTCTTTAAATCACTTTCCAATATAGCCAGTCTATCTACCTTTTCAGCTATCAGCGCTCTGCCATATAATAAATCCCTATGCTCAGGAAATGATTTCAACCCCTTACTTAAAACATCAAATGTCTTTTGGTATTTTTTTTGTTTGGTATAAACCTCAGCCTGTAAAAGAAGTATTTGAACTTTCTTTTGTGGGAAATCTTTACTTAACTGCAACACACGCGAATCAACTTCTTCAAAATTACTTTGCTGCAACAACACTGATACAGCGGCCATTGATGCCTCATACCTATAAGGCCCTTGTGTTACTTTATCAAACCAAGTTAATGATTCATCAAATTTTGAGTTATTAAATGCTATCCGCCCCAAATAGAAACTAGCTTGCGCATCCCAGCCACGCTTATTAACCAGCTTCTTTAAATAGACTTCAGCCTTTTGTTCCTTTTTTTGCTGTAAAGATATCAAAGCAAGAGCAAACTGACTTTCTCCGTCCTCTTCTTCAGTCTGTAATATTTCTTGATAAACAGCTTCTGCTCGATCCAGCTTATTCATCTTCATCAACACTTGGCCTAACAGCTTTCTTACTTTGTTATTATCTGGCGATTGCGTTAGAACTTTCTCCAATCCAATTCTTGCTGACTCATATTGTCTATTTTGAGCAGATAATTGTGCATGTAAAATTAACGCCTTATCCCAATCAGGTTGCAAACTTAATGCATGGGCAACTTTATCCCTTGCCACTTCACCTTTATTTAACTGCCCAGCCAACATGGATTGCACAAAAAACACGACTGCTTGGTCAGGATGTTTAGCAGCAATACCCTCCAACACTTCAAAAACAAAGTCAGCTCGACCTTCTTTCCCCATTAATCGAACTAATTCAAGTAAAGTTCCTTCAAATCCTGCAGGATCATCCTCTAACATTTTTATTAAATGCTTAACGGCTAATTCTTTATCACTACCCTTTAAAGCAGATAACACAGCAATTTTTCTTGCTGTTAAATTACTTCCATCCTGATCTAACCAGATCGAAACAGCTTCAGATGTTCTTTTATTGTCTTTTAAATAAAGACCAATTTTTGCGGCTCTTTCTGCCACTCTTACATCTTCAACTCGTTTTGCAGCTTCTAAATAACCATCTAATGCCACGCCGTAGCGATTTCTTTGCCCGGCAATTTCTGCCGTCATCAGCAAATACATCACTTCTGGTGAAATCTCTGTCACTTTTTCAGCAACCGCCACTTCAGTTTTTTTAGCCTCAACAATTACTTCCGAGTCATTACCATCCTTATCTGAAGTGCTCGCACACCCCACCAAATTAAAAAATATTAGTCCAACTATCAACTTAATAATTAACACAGATCTTCCCTATAACATCTCGATTAAACACCCCAATAGAGTAGCAGAAAATCGTTTTAAATTAGACTAGAAATTTATTCTATTTGGATAAACACCGTATATTATTTAGAATATGTGGTTTTACTAATCATTTTAGCCATATTCAATGACTCTTCTTGCCGTCGGGATAAATTATAATACAGCGCCTGTTTCTGTTCGAGAGCGCTTGGCATTCCCTGCGGATTCCCTTGAAACTTCTCTTAAAACGCTTTGGAATAGTCATAAAATAAATGGAGCAGCTATTTTGTCCACCTGTAATAGAACCGAGTTCTATTACCAGACTGAAGACAACAACCCAAACACTTTAATTGAATGGGTTGCAGACACTAAAAAGATTTCTCCAAAGGAATTCACCCCTTATTTATATAGCCACACTGATAGCCAATCTATTCGCCACATGTTTCGTGTAGCTTGTGGCTTGGATTCGATGGTTTTAGGTGAACCCCAGATTTTAGGGCAAATGAAAACTGCCTATCAAGCAGCCTACGAAGCAGGCACATTAGGGAAACATTTAGGTAAACTCTTTCACCATACTTTTTCTGCTGCAAAAAAAGTAAGGACTGACACTGCTATTGGCTCCAGCCCCGTTTCTGTCGCTTTTGCTGCCGTACAATTATCTCAACAAATATTTAATTCATTAAGCGATCAAACTGCCTTATTAATTGGTGCAGGTGAAACAATTGAATTAACAGCACGCCATCTATTCCAAAATAATATTGGCCGCATCATTATTGCTAATAGAACTTACGATAAAGCACATGCCCTGGCCTCTCAATTTAATGGCTATGCTATTGATTTATCAGAATTACCGACGCATTTAGCAGAAGCTGATATTGTTGTTTCTTCAACTGCCAGCCAACTACCTATTTTAGGCAAAGGGCGGGTAGAAAGTGCTATAAAAAAACGCAAACACAAACCTATGTTTATGGTCGACCTTGCCGTTCCCCGAGATATTGAGGCGGAAGTTGCTCAACTTAGTGATGTTTATTTGTACACTGTTGATGATTTACAGAACACTATTGATGAAAATATGGACTCGAGGCGTAAAGCTGCCGAGCAAGCCGAAGAAATCATTGATACTCAGGTTGAGCATTTTTTATCTTGGATGCGCTCTCAAGGAGCCCAAACAGTTATTACTGATTACCGTAAACAAGCTGCACTTACACGTGATCAAGCATTATTAAAAGCGATGACTGAACTAAACAAAGGACGTAATGCAGAAGATGTTTTAAATCTTTTAGCCCATACTTTGACCAATAAGCTCATACATACGCCTAGCACTCAAATTAGAGATGCTGGAGAAAATGACAGACACGATTTAGTCGCAGCTGCCAAAGAAATTTTTAAACTACCTTAAAGCCACGGATGCATTAAAAATACCGTGCTCCATCCGCGCTAACCCCGTGGCTATTTAAGAACACCTAGCTAGTTACCAATAATGAAAGCATCAATCCAAATAAAACTTGAAAACCTTAGCGAACGCTTTGAGGAAATAGCAGCACTTCTTTCTCAACCTGAAGTTCAAAGTGACCAAAATAAATTCCGTGCACTTAGTCAGGAATACTCCCAAATAGATCCTATCGTCTCTTGTTACACTCAATACCAGGAAAATGATAGTGAACTTGAAGCAGCCATAGAAATGTCCAAAGACTCAGACCCTGAGTTACGGGAAATGGCTAAAGAAGAACAGCAAGAAGCTGAAACTAAAAAGCAGCAATTACAGCAACAACTGCAAATTTTATTACTTCCTACAGACCCCAATGATAATAGAAATATATTCTTAGAGGTTAGAGCTGGGACGGGCGGTGATGAAGCCTCTATTTTTTCGGGTGATTTAGCAAAAATGTATCAACGTTTTGCAGAAAAAAGAAATTGGCAATCTGAAATTATCACCGAAAACCGTGGTGATCATGGTGGCTTTAAAGAGATTATTTTACGTATTAGTGGACAAGATGTTTATTCTCAACTTAAATTTGAATCGGGTGTTCATCGTGTACAACGTGTACCTGAAACAGAATCCCAAGGCAGAGTTCACACATCTGCTTGTACTGTAGCCATTATGCCTGAGGTTGACAGTATTGATGAATATGAAATCAAAGCATCTGACCTACGGGTAGATACCTTTAGAGCTTCCGGCTCAGGTGGTCAGCACGTAAATAAAACAGACTCTGCTATTCGTTTAACTCATTTACCTACCGGCGTTGTTGTTGAATGCCAAGATGAGCGTTCTCAGCATAAAAATAGAGCGCGAGCGATGTCTCTTTTGCAGTCTCGTTTATTAACAGCAGAACAAGACAAGCAACATGCAGCTCAGTCTGAAGAAAGAAAATCACAAGTGGGGTCAGGGGATCGTTCAGAGCGAATTAGAACCTACAATTATCCACAAGGAAGAATGACAGACCATCGAATCAACCTAACACTGTATAAATTAGATGAAATTATGCAAGGTGGTTTAGATCACGTTATCAGCCCATTAATTCACGAACACCAAGCTGATTTACTGACTCAACTTGGTAATGAGTGATATTCAAACAAATTTAACTAAGGCATCAAATCTGCTTGTTGAATCATCTGACTCAGCTGTACTTGATGCCGAAGTTATACTTTGTCATGTATTAGATAAACCACGCTCCCATCTTAGAGCGTGGCCTGAAAAAGAATTATCGACTGATCAACAAATACAATTTTCATCGCTAATCAAACAACGTCAACAAGGCACTCCTGTCTCCTATATAACGGGAGATAGAGAATTTTGGTCAAGAAACTTTAAAGTTACATCTGATGTTTTAATACCACGACCGGATACAGAGTTATTAATTGAATTAAGCTTAGATATACTGGCGACTCAAACAAAAGCACACATTATTGATTTAGGTACTGGCTCGGGTATTATTGCCATAACTTTAGCTGCTGAACGACCTGATATTACAGTTATTGCGACCGACCTTAGCCAACAAGCTTTAGATATAGCCAGGCAGAATTCAATTACCCACAAATCTCATGCAGTTCAATTTATTAAATCTAGCTGGTTTGAAAGTATTCCAGATTCTAAATTTGATTTAGTCATTAGTAATCCACCTTATATTGATTGTAATGATGTACATTTAAGCCAAGGCGATGTTCGCTTTGAACCCGACAGTGCATTAATTGCAGATGAAAACGGCCTTAAAGATATTAAAAATATAGCGGATAATGCGCGCCACTATTTAAAACAAAACGGCACGCTACTTATCGAACATGGTTTTGATCAACAAACTGCTGTTCAAGCTATCTTTAATACATTTGAATATAGCCAAATTAAAACTCACACCGACCTTTCTGGAAACCCCAGAGTAACAAGCGCACAATGGAACGTAAAATGAAGGCAACTGAAATCCAATTAAGTAGAAAGATCACCACCCAATTACTACATGAAGCGGTAATATCCCCGGACCAAGAAGTATGTGGCTTAGTGGGCTCCAAAGATGGGGTGGCTCTTAGTTGTTATCCTATCAGAAATATTGCAGAACACCCTGAAACACGTTTTCAACTGGATGAAAAACAGCAAATTACTGCCATGGCCTCGATGCGTGATAATAATGAATCATTTTTTGCCATCTATCACTCTCATCCAAGTTCACCCGCAGTACCTTCAGCAACAGACATCAAATTGGCAAATTACCCTGATGCAATCCATTTAATTATTTCACTTAACACCAAAGGTGTTCTTGAAATCAGAGGATTTACAATTGTAGATCAATTAGTTGAAGAAATTTTACTCACTATGTCACCTAATTAATATTTAAAGGGGTACTACCTTGTTCAAGTTTTTTAGGGTCACATTCTTACTACTTATTTTTGTAGCATTAGCTTTTTATACAAAAACACAGAAGCTGAAGTCACGCAATTGGACAACCCCTCTTGAAGTAGTGATTTATCCAATGAATAGTGAGAATAATCCAATCGTTGAAGATTATATAACTCAGCTTGATAGCTCATTATTCAAAGAAATAGACATTTTTTTCGAACAAGAAGCCGAGCATTATCAACTTATTATTCAACAGCCGATCAAAACCACTTTGGGCAATACTGTACACACTTTTCCACCCGCAGCACCCACACCTCCTTTCAGCTTTATAGAAACTGCTTGGTGGAGCATTAAATTTCGTTATTGGGCTTATAACAATACACCTGACGACAAATCAAATTTACATCGAGTTAGAGTTTTTGTACATTATCACGAAACAGTTGAAAACAAACGCCTAGATCATTCACTAGGGCTAGATAAGGGCTTATTGTCTGTTGTCCACGCATTTGCCTCTAAAGACCAAGAGCAACAGAATAACATTGTTATTGCTCATGAATTGTTACATACGGTTGGTGCTACAGATAAATACGATAGCAATAATCAGCCGGTTTTTCCTGATGGTTATGCTGAGCCAGAACTGCAACCACTATTTCCTCAGTCTCAAGCTGAGATTATGACGGGTAAAATCCCCTTATCACAACTTAATTCTGAAATGGCTGAAAGTCTACGTTATTGTATTATCGCGCCAAAAACAGCTAAAGAAATTAATTGGCTGGAGAGTGCTTCCGAATAGTAATTTGTATTACGCTAGATACTCTCCAACAAGCGTATAAAAAGTCACCATCAAATTTTACATTAGAAGAAAGCAACCGACTCAATCAGATATTAAGAACCAATAGATTAGTCGAAGTCCGTCAATAACTGTGAATGCTTTGTTCAATTAGATTATACTTGCATAGGAGATGACATCATCTATCATGAATACCACTCCTCACCCCTGTCAGGGTGAGTTCTGAGGATTACATATTACAATCCCTTCCTCCTTCCACCAAAGAGAAACAGCATTGAAAAAACTATTTATCGGTAACTTACCCACCAATACAACTGAAAAAGATCTTGAAGATTTATTTTCCGAATTCGGCACCGTGCGCTCATCCAGTCTTGTAACTGATGTTTTTTCAGGACAATGCAAAGGTTTTGGTTTTATCGAAATGGAAGGTCATGAGGCACGAGCCGCTATTGCAGGGTTAGATGGTAAAGACTTTAATGGAAACTCATTGAGGGTTAACTTTGAATCACCTAAAGCAGGACGAAGAGGCCGTTAACAATAAGAGCTTTTATTAGCTATAAAAGCCGCATCGGAGAAATTAAACCGTTTCTCTACTTTTGGCTATATACGCTCATTCAAGCTTAGTAATCAATAGTATATGACGACTGATGTTGATTAGGCTCTATTAACATACAAAGAGCAATATTTATGAACATAAAGAAAGATATACTCTGTAATCGTTTGTTTTGCTTAATTACATTAGTTTGTATAAGTTTTAGCCTGTCAGCGGAAACTAAAATTGCAATCCTTGATTTTGAACTCAAAGATATGACATTAGCTCCGCGAATACCTTCTGAAATTAAACGCACAGCATCTATAAAACCATTACTGGAAGCAGAACTTAAGTCGGCAGATTACACTATTATTGATATTGACTCAGATAGCCAAAAGTTTGCAGATAGTGGTGTTGGCTATTTATTTGACCATCATGATGTAGCAGCAAAACTGGGAAAGCAATTTGGAGCAGATTATGTGCTTGTTGGGCGACTTCATAAACCCAGCTTTTTGTTTTCCTACTTAATGGGACATTTAATTAGAGTTAAAGATGCCAAATTAATTGGTAATTACATCTCAGAGGCAAAAGGACCTAATATAAAGTTAACAATCAAAACTGTCGAAAGCCTTACGGTTAAAATCGATAGAACGCTTGATAAGCGGTATTTACCTCCACCACCATCAAAAAAACAAAGGTAATAATTTTTTTAACTGAATACCCGCTCATGGCTATTTTGAATCCGCCAACATTCAACACCTCATTGACCGTCAAGCTCAAAACCAACTCAAGTAATCACCAACGCTAGCATTCTATTGCCACCTACAGCGTCACCTCCAAAGAGATAAGGCCATGATAGATATTAAGAAACCATTTTTAAAGCACTCAAGCCATTAGGTTTTTTACTCATTTCAATCTGGGTTTTAATCCGTTTTTGAACACCTTCTACATGAGAAATAACACCCACAACCTTACCATGTGTTTGTAGATTTTCTAATGCAGTCATCGCCAAATACAGCGACTCTGCATCTAAGTTACCAAAACCTTCATCTAAAAATAATGAATCTACTGCATGTCCATTATTAGACATTTCTGCCAAACCTAATGCCAAGGAAAGACTCACAATAAAACTTTCTCCTCCTGACAATGTTTTAGGTAATCGACGAGCATTTTGTTGTTTGGTATCTTCTATTTCTATTGCCAAGCCATGCTCACTTTCTACTTTCCGCACATAATATCGGCCACTAATCTTTTCTAGTATCTGGTTTGTTTGCCCCATCAATTTATCAGAAATAACTTGCTGTACTTTACGTCTAAAGTCCATATTGCCTTCTGCTGAAACTGAACTTCTATCAGCTTCACAAACCGCTAATTCAACTCTTTGGTCAGCAATTTTATCAACAAGGCCTTGCTGTTTTTGCTGCAAACCATCTTGTTTAGACAGTTTATTTTGTATTGTTACAACTTCCTGCTTAGCAATATCTATTTTTCGTTTAACAACACTTTTCCGACCTGTTAGGTCATATTCTGTTTCTGTGGTTACCGTAAGCGCTTGTTCTGTTTTTAACTGCGCTGCTAATTCATCCTGCTTATTATTCAGCCCAAGTAGTTTTTCAGTTAACTGTTGATGCATTTTCTGTAGATCTGACTCACTATGAACAAAATCTAATGACACTCTTAAATCAGATAATTCAATTGCTGCAGTTTGTTTAACTTTCTCTTGCAAGCCTTGTTTAAAAGTATCTAACTCACTTTCTTGCTGATTAAAGGCAACTTCTTTATCTGCCATTAATTTTTGCTTTTCTGTTAAGGCCAGATGCATTCCTGCACCTTCTTGTTGCTGGACATCACTGGAATATTTCTGAATATCCTTATTAAAACTGTTTATTTTCTCAGAACTTGTTGCTATCGCTTCATCTAACTTCTTGATTTCTTCCGTTAAAGGCTCCAAAGCTAAAGACTGTTTAAGGTATTCTTGCTTACGATCATTCAATAACTTAAAAAAAGCATCTTCTTTCGCTTTTCTGGGCATTTTTTCACCCAACAACTCTAGTTGTTTCTCAACCTTATCTGACAAGGCTTTTTCCCGTTCAACAACTTCCTTATAAGCCTGTTCAATCTCATCAGTATCTTTTGGACGATTTTCCCACTCGGCTGTTAAACCTTCCAGCTCTTTAGCGGTTCTTTCTATCGATGCATCATTTGTAGTAATAGTCCCTTTTGCATCAGTACTTGTTGCTTGTAATTTAGAGGTACGTTTTAGCAGGTTAGTAATATCATTAAGCTCTTTCTTTTCTGTTTTAACAAGGTTCTTCATTAAAGAAAGATTATCAATCGTTAAATCTAAACTAAATGCATTTAATCTATTTGCTAAAGCATTCCATTGAGCACATACATTTTTTAATTTATCGTCTTTTTGTTCGCTTTGTACGACTTGTTTCTTAACCAAAACAATTTGTTTACTTAAATTTATCTCATCAGCAACTAATGTTTTAATTTTCTTTTGCTGCTCTTTTAAAACTTGTTTTGAATTTGATACTGCAGGTGTATGTTTCGCATAAGGGTGCTCCAGCGCGCCACATAATGGACAAGCCTTTCCATCAACTAACTTAGTTCTATCTGTTTCCATCTTTTTTAACAATGCTTCGTTAGAAACAGCAGATTCCAATGTTGTAATTAGGTTTTTCTCACGACCTATTTCCAGTTGCAATAACTCATGCTCTTTTTTTAACTGAGCTTCTTCTTTATCTTCATTTTTAGAGCCAAAAAACTGTCCAAAAAAGCCTTTTTTTCCTAATTTGTTATTAACAGCGGCTAAATCAAATAATTCCTGATAATCAAGAACTCGCTGTTGTTGCTCCACTTTCAATTCTTGTAATTCTTCCAAAGAATTGCCGTCTGCAAGCGTTTTAAATGATGCTTCATTTTCTGTTATATCAGTTTTTAATTGCTCACCTTTCTGCTTTAAAGTTTTGACTTCCTTTTTCTTATTCTCTAATGCCTTAGTTACATTATTTATGTATTTTGAGCTTGAATTTTGTTTTTCTGTGGCTTCCAACAACTCACTTCTTACTTCTCTTAGCTTTGCTGTTTCTGGAAAGTTTTCTAATAATGTTTTATCTGCAGCATGCGTTTTAATCCATGATTCTAATTGCACTAAGGACGTACTTTTTTGCTCTTTTTGTTGCTCTAAGGATTGCAGCGCAGTAGTTTCTTTTGGCAAAGAATATTTTAGATCTCCTAACTTAATATTTAATTGATCTATTTCTGCTTTTTGCTGAGAAATAGTGAGCGAAGCATCGGCTGTATTTTCATTATAAGGAGAGGACTTCAGCTGAGTTTGAAGCATTTCCACTTCATTCCTATAAGAATCCAAAGTTTTTTTGCTTTGCTGCACTACTTCCGATTTTTTATCTAAAGTGGCTAAATCCTCCTCAAAAACCAATATATCTTTTGAGGCAATCACTTTATCAAGGTTTTGTTTGCTCTCACCTTGTTGAGTTATTACATCCTGTTGCTGCTTTTCTAAAGATACAGCCTGCTTTTCCAAGCTAGAGATATTTTGTACCCAATTTAACTTTTGCTCAATTTCATCTTGCTCAGTTGTTAATTCAGTTTGCTGTTGTTTAAAGTCTTCTAAATCATGCTGACTGGCTTCTATTGCCACTTGATCCATTACGGGTGTAGCTGAGAGGTCTTGTTCTAATTGTTGTAAGCGCGTTTGTGCTTGGCTATATTTTTCTTCAGCTTGTTGTGCGTATTCCTGATAAATATCATTACCACTGATCTTTTCCAGTATATCCATGCGTTCACTGTCTAAGGCATTTAAAAAAGCTGCAAAATCACCTTGCGCCAACACCATTGATTTACTGAACTTATGAAAATCCATGCCTGTTAATTCAAGCATTTTTTCTCGCACTTTTTGTACGCTCTGTTCTAAAACAGTCTCAGTTCCATTTAAATGAATTAACTTCATTTCAGCAGGTAATAATTCTCCACTAGCATTTCCATCAACTCTAGCAACACGCCAGCTTGCCTTATATTTGTCTTTGGCTAATTCAAATTCAACTTCTGCAAAACTATCTGCAGTGGACTTAGTCATTACATGTTCAGCAGGTCTGTCAAAACGGAATGTTTCACCATATAAACCTAAAGTAATGGCATCTAAAACACTTGATTTACCTGATCCATTTGGCCCTGTAATTGCAAAAACACCACCATCAACTATTGGAGATTTATCAAAATGAATTCGACTTTCCCCTTCAAGCGAATTTATATTTTTGAAATAAATATTAAGTATTTTCATAAGACACTAGTTTTAAAGCAAATAAATGAAGATAGTCATATTAATCACTATCCTGTTTTGATATTGAATACCAAATCTTAAATAACGCAATTAATCATTATAAATGAAAAAACATAACTACTTTAATCATTCCCTTTTTAAACATTAATAAACAGCTAACTTTTAATCTACCCCCCTCAATGTCAACTGACTTTTTCAAAATATCTGCTAGACTTAATTAAGATTGAATTTACACACAAATAAACGGTAGCAATCTCTTATTTTCAAAGCATATTTTCAGATAAAGCACTCCTTATTGACTCAATAACACAGTATGAACAGCATTAATTTAATCACAGCCCAAACTGAAATTTTTAAAAAAGCATTTGAAAATTCAGAGGATGGTATTTTGCTATTAGATGGAATACATTTTATTGATTGCAATCCAACAGCTCAGAAAATGTTACGAGCCAACAACGCCACAGAAATATTTAATACCCAACCTGCTGAGTTATCACCAGAAAAACAACCCGACGGTAAGCTATCATCAGAAAAAGCCCAAGAAATGATTTCAATTGCTCAAAATAATGGTTTCCATCGTTTTGAATGGATGCATAGACGCTTAAATGGTGAGAGTTTTCTGTGTGAAGTAACGCTAACAGTTCTAGAAATTGATGCGAATATTGTATTACATACCGTATTACGTGAAATAGATGGAATTAAACAGCACCAACAAAAACTCGAAGAAAGCATTCATTTAATTGAACAAAAACAGCAACACTTAAATAGTATTATTAATACAGCATTAGATTGCATTGTTACTATCGATCAAAAAGGCATCATACAAAGTTTTAACCCAGCCGCTTGTAAATTATTTGGCTATACAGAACAAGAAATAATTGGCAAAAATATTAGCAATATTGTTCCCTCCCCGCATAAAGAGCAGCACGACCAATATTTACATGATTTTCAGCAAACAGGTAGAGTAAATATATTAGGCACTGTACTTGATGTTAGTGCCATAAAAAAGAATGGTTTAGAATTCCCTATTCGTTTATCAGTCAACCCTATTCATTCTAAAAATGAAATATTATTTTGTGGTTTTATCCATGATTTATCATTGCAAAAACAATTAGAAATTGATTTATTGCAGCATAATGAACTTTTAGAAATGGAAATTAAGCTTAAAACTGAAGAGTTTATTAAAGCTAAAGAAATAGCTGAGCAGGCAAACCGAGCTAAATCTCTTTTTTTAGCCAATATGTCTCATGAGCTACGTACTCCCTTACATGGCATTCTAAGTTTTGCTCGACTAGGGCTTAAAAATGTTGCAAAAGGGGATCTAGACAAACTGGCAAGGTATTTTGACCGCGTTAATATTAGCGGAGAACGATTGCTTTTTTTACTTAATGATCTACTTGATTTAGCTAAATTAGAAGCGGGACAACTCAAGCTAGAAATTCAACAACATGATCTAAAAAAAATCACAGAAAATTGCGTTGCTGAATTTGAGGCAAACATACTTGAGAAACAACTGAATATTCATTGGCAGAAGTCTGACGGCAATACACTGGCAAATTTTGATAAACAACGTATTTCTCAAGTTATTACAAATTTACTCAGTAATGCGATTAAATTTACTGAGATTGGAAATTCTATTTTTATCAATTTTTCTTCGTATAAAATACCACATTCAGGTAACCAGTACATACCCGGATTATTATGCAGCATTCGCGATCAAGGTCTTGGTATTCCAACAGATGAATTAGAGACTGTTTTTGATAAGTTCATCCAAAGTAGCAAGACAAAATCAAATGCTGGAGGGACAGGCCTAGGTTTAGCTATTTGCCAGGAAATTATTATGGTTCATAAAGGTAAAATATGGGCAGAACAAAGCGAAGACCAAGGAGCCGTATTTAACTTTGTTATCCCCTTATAATGTTATTACTTTATGGATAAGGACTTTATTAAGCCATCTATTTTCTTATCCATTTCGGCATCTGCATCAAACAATGCCGAACTTTGTTCTTTTGCATGAACTAACAACCCTTTAAAGTATTCTTCTTGCTCTTGGTCCAAATCCATATTAATAAAAGCCCAATCAACACTACTTTCTAAGTCATTTAATATGGCTGTATTTTTTTGTTCATTTTCTTTATGAGCAACATCAATATCACCTAAAACATCTCGTGTAGTATCAATCAACTTAACTAAAGATGATGCCAATTCAATACCAACAATTCGAGCATCAGCTCCTTCTATTAACATACCTGTAACGTCATTTAGCCGCCCATATTTATCTGTATCGGCTATAGGCATATTTTTAATTATTACAGAGATATTTTTAAAATTAATAATGGTTCGTTTACCAAAATGAATAAAACGATCCCCCTCTCTAACAATGCCCATCACTTCTTTTTCACGATCACTAACAAGACCTGACGAAGAGAAGAAAAAATCCTGCTCATCGACAGTCATTCGCATGGTTGCATTTAATTCAAATTGACGTAATGATTCTAACAACCGTTTTGATAATGCTTCTAAGGTTTCACAATGATAACTATCCCGAGTAAATTGCATAACCTCGCCCATTTCACTCGCCTGAGTCATCGCTGTCATTGCCATGCTCATCGCATCATTAGAACCTTGTTGTAATGACTTTTTTTCTTGTTTACTTGCTAGCGTTAGCTGTATCTTTACCTGTAACTCTTCCTCTTCAAAGGGTTTGGTTATATAATCTTCCCCTCCTGCTTTATACCCATTCATCCTTTCTTCTGGCAGCCCTAAAGCCGATACAAAAATAATAGGGATTTCATCAGTATCAAAATCTGCTTTTAATTTTTCGCAAACCTCAACCCCTGTCATTCCAGGCATATTAACATCTAACAATATAAGTTCAGGTGTTAACACTTTTAACCGATCTATACATTGCTCTCCCGTTTCAGCAAATTCTAATTGATAGTCATCAGCCAACAACTCCCCAATTATTTCAAGGTTCATAGGCTCATCATCTACAACTAAAAGTAAGGGTTTATCTGTCATATTGTTATATTTATTTATTATCGCTATTCATACTGTTTGTATTTTGGCTAACAGGCAAATTAAATTGAAAAACAGCACCTTCATCCTGTATTGATTCAGCCCAAATTTCCCCATACTGAACATCCATAATTTCTTTACAAATGGCCAAGCCAAGTCCTGTTCCACCAGCATTACTCTTAGTTTTTGAACTTTGAGCAAATTTATCAAACACTAAGAATAGCTCATCTTCTGGAATACCGATACCCTGATCTTGAATTCTAAAATAAAGATAGGGCTCACTCCCTTTCAGTTTTCTAGCCATAGTAATAAAAATAGATTTACCTTCAGGAGAAAATTTAATGGCATTTGAAAGTAAATTAGTTATAACTTGTCCTATACGTGTCTCATCAAAAATCGCAGTTAAATCATCTGTTTCACAGTTTATTTTCATCTCTAATTGCTGTTCTTGAACCTTAGACTCCAGCTCTAACAAACATTTCTCTAATGTTTTCTTTAAATCATTAGGCCTCAAATCTAATTCCATTTTTCCAGATTCTAACTTTGATAAATCTAGCAAGTCATTTAATAACACCAACAACCGCTCACCACTAAGATTAATTCGATCAAAATACCTAGCTAATTGTTCAATATCACCTTTAGCAATATTTTTAATTCCAAATCGCGCAAAACTTAAAATCCCATGCATGGGTGTTCGCAGCTCATGAGACATATTGGCCAGAAATTCAGATTTTGATTTATTTGCTAATTCGGCCGCTTCCTTTTCTAGCAGCAGCCTTTCCGTTTGTTTTTTTTCTGTTAAATCATGCCAAATCATCACAATAATATCTTTATTATTTAACCTCAGAGTCTCATAAATAACAGAACGATGTAGGATTTCACCAGCTTTATGTTGATGCCTAACATCAAAAACACCCTTTCTAGTTTTTCTTATTTCATTTTGTCGTCCAATAATAGTTTCCTCAGTCTCATCACAATTAATATCGCTCATTTTTACCTTAGCGAATTGTTCTCGACTGTAGCCCAACAAATTATGTGCAGCAGAATTGAATCCCAGTAATTGAAAGGTTTTCCAATCAATTAAAACAACTGAATCGGGGAGTAAATCAAATAGGGTATGAAATCGTTGCTCTGATTCTTTTAAGTTTTGAATAGCTAGTTTTTTACTGGTTATATCAAGGTGTAATCCGCTACACGATCGAGCATACCCTCCCTCACCCCTTACGATATCAATATGAACTTGTACCCACCTTACATTATTAGCTTGGAAAACAACCCTATATTCCATTTCCAGTTCATTAATGTTTTTATCGTATACCGCCTCATAAAATGTTGTTTCGGCCTCTACAATATCTGCTGGATGGACACATTGTTTCCATCCAGCAAAAACATTCTCAAATGAGTCAGGCTCAAGACCAAAGATTTCATAACTCCTCTTATCCCAAGTAAGAACATCCTCCTTAACATTATAAAAAAATGTTCCTGCATTTGCCGAGTTAAGTGCGCCTTGTAAAAGCTGTGTTTTATCGTTAAGTTCTTTATCTGACGTTTTAAGCAACTCTGTTCGTATATTAAACCAAGAGGATAAAAGCCCCAGCTCATCAGATGAAGCATATTCAATCATCTGATACTTATTACTTTTAACCCCACGCTGTAATTGAGTAATAATTGAAGCCAAAGGTTTTTTTAAAATAATTTGCAGAATAAAAAACAATGCAACCATAAATATCAATAGAGCTATTAATTGATATTTTGCTATTTTTTTGATAATTATTAAGACTGATGAGAAAAATACATGCTTAGGAATAACAATACCTAAATTCCAATGAGTACCAGGCATTCTAAAAAGTAAGCCAGTAGCAGCCGTCTGGTAAAGACTATCCTGCTCTATATGAAAAGCACTGATAAAACTATTACTCGTATCATTTACAGGTAAATTTAAAACCGAAACAATGTCTTTGGCTTCTAGCTCATCAATCTGGCGACTCTCCCGAGTGATTTTCTCTATTAATTCGAGCTGTTCAGCTTGCTCATTGTGTTGTACATTTCTGTCTATTTCATTCTTAAACAAGTTAAACGTACTATATGTCTTAGCTAATGCGGCAAGGCCTAATTTTTTATTATCATGAAAAATAGTTATCTTATCTTTCAAGTCTGGAAATGAAATAAATTGCCCTCGGCGATCAAGCATAAAAGCATAGCCACCCAGCACCTCGACTTCTTTATCTAATAGCGCTTTAATGCCTTCAAGCTTAATATCTATAGTACTGACGCCGTAGACCTTGTCTTTTTTAAAAATAGGAACAGAGCTTGTAACCATTGGTTGATGAGAATATGGGTCGGCATAAGACCTAGACCAATAAACATGATCTTTTTTTATATATTTGGCAGGCACATACCATTCTTCATGATGATACCCTGTTCCAGTAGGGTCATTATAATCATCATAATACTCAAAAACATTATCCTTATTTTGGCCCCAAAAAAAACTACGTCGTTGTTTGTTGTTATCAAATAAAAAAGGCTCTGGCCATACCCCACCACCCGCAATAAAGTGTTTCAATACATCCGCATTAAACACCTGAGGTATTAATGTTTTATGGATTTTCTCATCTGCAGGTAATTGACTGGCGATATTGGCTAATGAAACAGCTAAGGTTTTAGCAACAAGTAAGTTGCCCCTAACATCTGCAACCATTTTATTACCCAAACTAACTCCTAACTTTATTGTTTCCTTTTCTAATAAAGGTTGAATAATACGCTCTATAGAGTATGCAGATACTGCTAACAAGCCCAGCATGATTAAAAAAAACCATAGCTTTATTCTTGTCAACAAACTGTATTGCCAAGGAACAATACTGCTTGAGAGTGTTTTGTAAGGGCGAGCATTCATTCTGAATAATTAAATGTTTTGCTGAATATCAAATTTTAATAATAGTCCAAAAAGAAAACTTGATGACAAAGTGAAAGGAAGTTTTAATTGAACATTGTTTAATTTAAGTTTATAGTAAACTCCTCATATCTGCTAAGCTGGTCTCAGGAGAGATTAAAATGCTAAAAAAAATACTACATTGGTTACTAACTTTAATTTATAAAGTTGAAGTTGAAGGTTTAGATAATTACAAAAAGGCTGGGGATAGAGTGCTTATTATATCCAACCATACTTCTTTTTTAGACCCCCTATTGCTTGGCGTATTCTTACCCGACAATATTACTTTTGCCATTAACACACAAATATCTGAACGCTGGTGGATAAAGCCCTTTCTTGGACTTTCTACGGTTTTTCCAATGAATCCCACTCAACCATTATCCTTAAAAGCATTAATCCATCATTTACAAAGTGATACAAAAACAGTCATTTTCCCCGAAGGACGTATTACAGTAACAGGCTCATTAATGAAAATTTATGATGGTACTGGCATGGTAGCTGACAAATCAGGGGCAGCAATTTTACCCGTTAGAATACATGGCGCAGAGTACACTCACTTTTCTAAGCTAAGAAATATTGTACGTTTACGCTGGTTTCCTAAAATCACCATTAAAATTCTGCCACATACCACCATTAAAGCTAAGCCAGAATTAAGAGGAAAATCACGTCGTAAATTTTGTGGTCATATTTTGACTGATTTAATGAGTGAAATGGTTTTTTCAACCAGTCATTATAAGCAAACTCTATTTTCAGGGCTTTTAGAAGCACGCACAATTCATGGTGGCAAACATACTGTTGCCGAAGATTTAGACAGACAACCACTGTCTTATGATGCCTTAATCACCCGAACTATCGCCATTGCTAATGCAATAAAAGGTATTACTCAGACAGCAGAAAATGTAGGGGTATTTTTACCAAACTCTACCAAAACCTTAAATGTTGTTTTGGGTCTACAATTATATGGTCGCGTTCCTGCAATGCTCAATTATTCTACAGGCTCAAAAGGTATGAGCTCTGCTTGTAGAACAGCCCAAATTAAAACAGTCCTAACCTCCCGTCGATTTATTGATTTAGCAAAATTAAAGGCGGATGCGGATGCTTTATCGGAACAAGTAAACTTGGTTTATTTAGAGGATTTAGCGGAATCAATTACTACTACAGATAAATTAAAGGCAGCCTTTCAAGCCAAAACGGCTGATTATTGGTATAAACACCAGCAGTACAGCCCAGATAGCCCAGCTGTTGTGTTGTTTACCTCGGGTTCAGAAGGTGAGCCAAAAGGCGTAGTTTTATCACATGCCAATATTTTAGCTAACCACAATCAATTAAGAGCACGGATAAATTTTAATGCTCAAGATGTAGTTTTAAACTTTTTACCCATGTTTCATTCCTTTGGGTTTACAGTTGGAACCATGTTGCCGGTGTTAAATGGGATGACTACTTTCTTTTACCCATCTCCGTTACATTTTAGTGTTATTCCTGAAATGGCATACGATACAGGTGCAACAATCATGTTTGGCACCAATACTTTTTTAGCTGCGTACGCTAAGAAAGCACATGCCTATGATTTTTATAATATGCGTTACGTGGTAGCAGGTGCTGAAAAACTACAAGAGAGCACCCGTGATATATGGGCTGAAAAATTTGGTATTCGTGTATTAGAGGGTTACGGTGCAACAGAAACAGCACCTGTTGCCTCCGTTAATACACCCATGGATTTTAAATCAGGCACTGTAGGACGATTAATGCCTGATATGCATTACCAGTTAGAAGAAGTACCTGGTATTAAAGATGCAGGGAAACTGCACCTTTATGGCCCTAATATTATGCAAGGTTATTTATTAGCTAATAAACCAGGGATATTAATCCCACCAAAATCAATTTATGGTGAAGGTTGGTACGACACTGGAGATATTGTAAATATTGATGCCGAAGGGTTTGTTAGTATTAAAGGTCGTAGCAAACGGTTTGCAAAAGTAAGTGGGGAAATGGTCTCTCTAACCGCTGTAGAACAAATTGCTTCAACAGCTTGGCCCGATGCACAACATGCCTCAACAAGCTTACCTGATCCTAAAAAAGGTGAACAGGTTATATTGTTAACCACTCAAAAAGAAGCTACCACCAAACAATTGATAGCCTCATCAAAAGGTGTAAATACTATCAGCTTGCCGAAAAAGGTTATCGTCGTAGATGCTATTCCTGTTTTAGCAACCGGTAAAACGAATTACCCTGAAGTGACCAAGTTGGCAGAATCACTAGTTTAGTCACCATTTAAAGTATGGCAAGTTTATTTCCCATTCGTAATGGCAAATAGATTGGTCTCAAATACTACCTTAGCTTTAGAGGTGTCAAAACTTTTGAAATGATTTATATAAAAGACGGTTTACAAAATCGATTTTATTATTGGGGCGCAGTGCTTTAGCCTGCTTTTTTACCAAAGTATTGCAGGCTAAAGCACTGCGCCCCAAACAGGGCTTACACCCTGTATCACGACTTTCAGTTGCCAATTTATCTAACCCACCCGTATTATGGCGGGTGGCTGTTTAGCAAGCTGCCATACACCGTTATAGGCTAACCTAATGAATAAACAAATCTACCCCCTACTTATTGCTCAATTTCTTTCTGCATTTGCAGATAATGCGATTTTATTCACTATTATTGCTTTAGTAATGCAATCTGCTGATTTAGCAAACTGGTATGTACCTGCCTTACAAAGTGTATTTTTAATCGCTTTTATCGTTTTGGCTCCTTGGGTTGGCTCTTTTGCAGATACTCATGCAAAACCTAATATACTCATTATTGCCAATTTAATTAAAGCTCTAGGTGCTGGGTTATTACTGTTAAATATTGAGCCTCTTATTGCTTATTGTGTCGTGGGCATGGGAGCCGCTATATATAGCCCAGCAAAATATGGCATATTGCCCGAATTAGCAGATAACGATACTTTGGTTAAAGCAAATAGCTGGATAGAGGGCTCAACTATTTTTGCCATTTTATTAGGTATGATTGTTGGGGCCAAAGTAGCCGATTATTCCATTCAATGGGCATTAATTGGCACCATCTGTCTTTTTATTGTTTCAGCATTAGTTAGTTTATTGCTACCCAAGAAAATCAGTAAAAAAGCTGAATCAGGGTTTAAAGTAGCACTCTTTTATCGACAAGCACGACTGTTTTTTACTACACCTCGTTCACGTTTTGCCATTTTAGGTGCTTCATTATTTTGGGCAGCGGCTGCAACGGTCAGAGTAATTATTATTGCTTGGGCTCCTGTGGTATTAATGACCCAAAACGCCAGCGATATTGCTGAACTCACTTTGTTTTTAGCGATTGGTATTATTGTTGGCTCAGCTTTAGTCCCTAAACTAATCCCTTTAGAGTTGTTAAGCAGAGCCAGAATTCCTGCTTATTTCGTTGCTATTTTTATTATTTCTCTTGGTTTCACTGAGACTATCTGGACGGCGAGAGCAGCATTATTTGCTATAGGTGTGGCAGGGGGTATGTTTATTGTTCCGATTAATGCCGCATTACAAGATCTAGGACAAGATAGTATAGGTAGTGGGGCCGCTGTCGCCTTACAAGGGTTTTTCCAGAATTTAACAATGTTAATTGCTGTCGGTAGCTATACTTATGCTGCCTCTCAACAGGTTGACCCAGTTACAGCTTTATTATGCTTAGGTGCTATGGTTTTTATTGCCACCTTTTTAATTTCTTTGCATTTGCCACTGCCACCATTAAAAAAAGAAAAATAGTTTTCTCTCAGCCTACAAGCATTTTGGGGCGCAGGCTTCAGCCTGCACAAGTACAATAAAAATGCAGCTTAAAACCTGCTGAATAATTCTATTTTGTAGCCTTGATGCAACAAAGTGGAATCAAGGTTTATCTGAAATTCTCCCTTGATTTCGTTTCACTGCATCAAGGCTACATGCTTTTATTTTATTAACTTTGCTTCCAGCCAGCAATAAAGTTTTCGACTAATAATACAACTGTATTTTCAATGCTATCCACACCTAATAAATCTAATTTTCCTGTTAGTGATAAAGTGCAAATACCATGAACCCCGCTCCACAATGCTCTTGCGGCCTGCTTACTTTGTTCATCAGTATGTGCCGATGATAGTTGCTCAAACTCCACTTCTACAATTCTAAATATATGGTTTACTTTTTGTTGATACTCATCAGGGACTTTTTCATTATCTGCAAGTTGATGTTCAAAAATCATCCTCCAACGATTAAAGTTATTACTAGCAAATAATAAATAGGTTTTAGCCAATAAAACAATCTTCTGTTCTGCTGTCTCAGTAGCATCAATTGCATTTAACTGAGTTGCTATATCATCTAAAGTGCGGCCTTTAATATGCATAATTAAATCAGCCATATTATCAAAGACCATATAAATACTACCTACGGTATAACCTATATCCATGGCTATTCTCCGTACTTTTAATTTATCAAACCCCTCTTCTACCACTATAGTCTCAGCGGCATTTAAAACCATATCCTTTATTTCTTGCTGACTGTGTTCACTTCTTCTTGCCATCGTGTAAACTATTTTAGTTATTAACAACTGTTACCTTACCACGACAAAAGCCCAGGAGCTTGTCCGATAATAGAAACCGTCACGAGGGAAAGCCCTTTTGAGTCAGTTTTTTCGTTCATTTGAGGCGAATAGTTGCGCTATTCAACGAAAATGAACGGGGGAAATGGCCAAAAGGGCTTTTCCCGTACTAGTGCATGGATGCACGTAGATAGAACAACGCAGGAGCAGTTGTCGAGTAGGTTCTCTATTCTCGGACAGGCTCCTAAGAATCGACTTTAACTTATGAATATAGAATACCTCTCTGTCGTTGATGAAAACGACCACGTTATTAACTCACTAGCCAGATCTGAAATTCATGCTTTAGGACTACGTCACCGTGCCGTTCATATTTTAATCTTTAATGATCAAGGACAGCTTTTTCTGCAAAAAAGATCCATGAAAAAAGACTTAAACAAAGGTTTGTGGGATACCTCAGCAGCAGGCCATGTCGATGAAGGAGAAGAATACACAATCAGTGCGATAAGAGAAACATCGGAAGAACTAGGTATTAATGTTGAACCAAGTTTACAGTTCCTATTTAAACTTTCACCTACAGCACAACTAGGCATGGAGTTTATCCAAGTTTATTGTGCTTATCACAATGGCCCTTTTTCACTTAATACTGATGAAATAGATGAAGGAGAATGGTTATCAATCGAAGATATATCAAATCGCGTAGAAAATAACGATTCAACACTGACCGAAACATTTAAAGTTATTTGGCGACAATATGGAGTTATGAATAAATGATTACTCAGCAACAGTTAACCAATTTCTACAAAAAACTGCTTAAGCCGAATAGTTACGAAGATTATTGCCCTAATGGTTTACAAGTAGAGGGATCAGCTCAAATAAATAAGATTGCATTTGCAGTTTCAGCAACAAAAGATTCTATAGAACAAGCTATTGAACAAAATGCCGATGCTTTAGTTGTTCATCACGGTCTATTTTGGAAATTTCATGGCCCAAAAACATTAACAGGCCCCTTTGCAAAAAGAGTTTTCCCCTTAGTCAAAAATGATATTAATTTATACGCCTATCACTTGCCTTTAGATGGTCATCCAGAAGTGGGAAATGCAGCTACTTTAGGAAAATTGCTAGGTTGCAGCGACCAACAAGCTTTTGGGGACTTTAAAGGCTCTGCTACGGGTATTAAAGGTATTCTAGACCCAGCTATAACAGCAACAGCTCTGGCAAATAAATTAGAAAGTATTTTAGAACACCCTGTTATGCTCGCCTCTGAAGATAGTTCGCAATTAATTAATTCAGTAGGTATTATTACAGGTGGTGCAAATAGTGAATGGGCATTAGCAAAAAAACAAGGACTAGATGCTTACATTACCGGAGAAATGAGTGAACATGATTGGCATGAAAGCCAAGAAAATGGAATACATATGTTTGCAGGCGGCCATAATGCAACAGAACAATTTGGGATAAAATCCTTAATGATAAAAACACAGCAGCAGTTTGGTTTACCCTGTGTTTTTTTAAGCAGTGAGAATCCTGCTTAACTGATTAGATTCTTTGGCGGAGCGGACGGGACTCGAACCCGCGACCCCCGGCGTGACAGGCCGGTATTCTAACCAACTGAACTACCGCTCCGCAAAGAAGGCGTAGTTTAGGTATATTTCATTTTTTCGTCAAGTTCTTTTTTGATTTTTTCAAAAATAAAGTTAAACTATAGGCTTAATTTGTTAACGCATAGAGCTTCTAATTCAAAATATTATGAAAACAGAGCACCATAAAATTACCATTACCAAAAAAGCAGAAATATCATCAACGTGGGTAATTCCTGATGAATATCAATCTGTTCTAATTATCGCGCATGGTGCAGGGCACGATATGGACTCTGTTTTTATGTCTCAAATTCATGAAGGCATTTCAAAACATAATATTTTAACGGTTAAATTTAACTTTCCTTATATGGAGCAAGGGCTAAAGGCACCTAATACCCCTCATGTTTTGGAAGAAACATGGCAGCAAGTAATTAATACAGTTATTGAAAAAACAGGCGTAACTCGTAAACAAATATTTCTTTCGGGTAAAAGCATGGGTGGTCGTTATGCAACGATCTTAACTTCGAAAGAAGATTTATATGCCGGTATTATTTTATTTGGCTATCCACTTCACGCGCCAGGAAAGCCTGACAAACCTCGTTTTAATCATTTAAAGGTTATTCACGAACCTATGTTGTTTTTTCAAGGAACTCGAGACTCTTTATGTCAATTAAAGGTTTTTGAACCCTTACTTGAGACTTTATCACCAAAGCCTGTTTTACATATTATTGAAGGCGGCGATCATTCGTTTAAATTATTAAAACGGATTGATAGAACAGAACAATCTGTTTTTGATGAGATTATTCAAGTCAGTGCTGATTGGATCAATCAAAAAAGCTAACCCAAGTCTATTTAAAAACTTTTTCATGATATTTCAGCTTTCTGTAATAAAGCTGAAATATACATTTTATTAATTTAGTTTAGGTATTTTCGTGGAAGATTTTACACCATTCTCTGCCTTGCTTGGCGGCGCATTAATTGGTCTTAGTGTTACAATTCTTTTATTGTTTAATGGCCGCATGGCGGGTATTAGCGGCATAATGAATGGTCTTTTTCATTCACCTAAAAATGAAGTTATTTGGCGATTTGTATTTCTTTTAGGCCTAATCATTGGGACTATTATTTTTAATTTTATCTCACCTGACTTTTTTACCCCCCGACAAGGCTACCCTATTTGGCTAGTTGCTATCGGTGGTTTTTTAGTTGGAATAGGTACTCGCTTAGGCAATGGCTGCACTAGCGGCCATGGCATTTGTGGAATTGCAAATTTATCTAAACGTTCTATTTTTGCCACAATCACTTTTATGGCAACCGGCATGATCACTGTTTATATTATTAGGCACTTACTATGAAACAAGTTCTTGTCGCACTCGTAAGTGGAATTGTTTTTGGGATAGGACTTTCACTATCGCAAATGATCAACCCTAATAAAGTAATTAATTTCTTAGATATTTCTGGGCAATGGGACCCAAGCTTAGCTTTTGTAATGATGGGGGCTCTGATAGTTACTTTTATTTCTTTTAGATTAATTCTAAAGAAACCAGACCCTATTTTAGAAGAGAGCTTTCACTTATCTAAACGTACAGATATCGATAAAGCACTATTAGCTGGTGCAGCTATTTTTGGTGTGGGCTGGGGAATGAGTGGATACTGCCCCGGGCCTGCTGTTGCAGGTATAGGGTCAGGTAATATAGAAGCTATAGTGATGGTTGCCTCTATTTATGCAGGCTTCTTTTTTCAGAAATGGCTAGCTAATAGATCATAAGCAATAAGGTAGGTTGGGTTAGATTTTTTAGCGTAGCAAAAAACGTAACCCGACATTCAAGCAAAAGTCGGATTACGTTATCTCGCTGCGCTTGATAAGCTAATCCAACCTACGCTATTTAACAAGTTCACTTGTTGATTGTTAACCCATCCCCCTTTACATCAACCTTAATCACATCCCCCGCAATAAAATTTCCCGCTAATATTTCATTAGCTAATGGATTTTCCAATTGATTTTGGATTGCTCGTTTTAAGGGTCTAGCTCCATAAACAGGATCAAAACCAGCTTCACCTAATAAATCCAGTGCTTGCTCACTAATCTCAAAACCTACATCTCTATCTTGTAAGCGATCTTTTAAGTAAACAATCTGATTTTTAGCAATTGCTCTAATCTGTTCTTGTCCCAGAGGGTGAAAAACGACTGATTCATCAATTCTGTTGATAAACTCAGGTCTAAAATGGGTTGAAACAATATCCATCACTGCAGACTTCATTGCATCATAATTTTCGGTACCTGATAACATCTGAATTTGTTCTGAGCCTAAATTAGATGTCATCACAATGACTGAGTTTCTGAAATCAACAGTACGTCCTTGACCATCAGTTAAACGCCCATCATCCAACACTTGTAAAAGTATATTAAACACATCTGGATGCGCTTTTTCGACTTCATCCAATAAAATCACTGAATAAGGTTTTCTTCTCACCGCTTCAGTTAAGTAACCGCCTTCTTCATAGCCAACATAACCAGGAGGCGCACCAATCAATCGTGCAACAGAATGTTTTTCCATAAACTCTGACATATCAATCCGCACCATAGCCTCTTCGGTATCAAACATAAATTCAGCCAGTGCTTTACATAACTCTGTTTTACCAACCCCTGTTGGGCCTAAAAACAAAAATGATCCATTAGGTCTATTAGGATCAGATAAGCCAGCTCTTGAGCGACGAATAGCATTACTGACCGCCTTTAACGCTTCTTGCTGCCCAATAACACGCTCACCCAACTCACTTTCCATTCTTAGTAGTTTATCGCGCTCACCTTCCATCATTTTAGTGACCGGGATTCCAGTCCATTTAGAAACAACTTCTGCAATTTCTTCTTCTGTTACTTTATTTCGTAACAATGTCATATCTTGCATTTCAGCCTGAGAAGCTAAGTCCAACTCTTTTTCCAGCTTAGGAATTTCACCATACTGAAGCTCAGACATTTTTGCTAAATCATTAGATCGACTTGCAGCTTCTAATTGAAACCTAGCTTGTTCTAGCTTTTCTTTAATAGTGGCTGAACCTTGTAAAGCAGCTTTTTCTGCTTTCCATATTTCTTCTAAATCAGAGTATTCTTTTTCTAATTCAAGAATAGCTGCTTCCAAGGTTTTTAATCTTTTCTTTGAGGCTCTATCAGAATCTTTTTTCATCGCCTCACGTTCAATTTTTAATTGAATCAAACGTCTATCCAGCTTATCCATCACTTCTGGTTTAGAGTCCATTTCCATACGAATCCGACTACCCGCTTCATCAATCAAATCAATCGCTTTATCGGGTAATTGTCTATCAGAAATATAACGATGAGATAAAGTCGCTGCAGCAACAATAGCAGGATCAGAAATATCCACACTATGATGCACTTCGTAACGTTCCTTTAAGCCACGTAAAATAGCAATAGTATCTTCAACAGTAGGCTCATCTACTTGGACTTTTTGAAAACGTCTTTCTAAAGCGGCATCTTTTTCTATATATTGGCGGTATTCATCTAAAGTTGTTGCCCCTACACAATGTAATTCACCACGCGCCAACGCTGGTTTGAGCATATTCCCCGCATCCATTGCCCCTTCGCCTTTACCCGCGCCAACCATGGTGTGTAATTCATCAATAAACAGAATAATCTGACCTTCTTGTTTAGACACATCATTTAAAACTGCTTTTAATCGCTCTTCAAACTCACCGCGAAATTTTGCACCAGCAATTAAAGCCGCCATATCTAACGATAAAAGCTGCTTACCTTTAATGCCTTCTGGCACTTCACCATTAACTATACGTTGTGCCAGACCTTCAACAATGGCTGTTTTACCGACACCTGGCTCACCGATTAATACGGGGTTATTTTTGGTTCTACGCTGCAATACTTGAATCGTCCGACGAATCTCATCATCACGCCCAATAACAGGATCTAACTTACCCTGTTCAGCTCTTTCAGTCAGATTAGTGGTATATTTATTTAACGCTTGGCGTTGATCTTCTGCATTAGGATCATCCACAGATTGTCCTCCTCTCATCTTATCAATCGCTTGCTCAATGGCTTTCTTATTAACGCCATATTTATTCAATAACGCTTTTAAAGCACCTTTAGCATCACAAGCAGCTAATAAAAAAAGCTCACTAGAAATAAAATTATCTTGACGCTGTTGAGCAAATTTATCCGTTAAATTAAGCATCCGCGATAAATCATTAGAAAGCTGAACATCGCCTCCCGTTCCTGATACTGTTGCCAGTTTATCAATCTCTTGCACAATATCAGTACGCATAGCGCTGACATTAACCGCTGTTTGAATTAATAATGGTTTTATACTTCCACCGTCTTGATCAAGAAGTGCAAGCATGACATGAAATGGTTCAATAAATTGCTGGTCTTTACCGACTGCCAAGCTTTGTGCATCACTTAATGCTTGCTGGAATTTACTGGTTAATTTATCCATTCTCATAATGGTATCCCCTTCAATAAATTTTTAATTACCTTTAATATGGGGGAGACAGAAGAGTTTTCAAGTTTGAACTAAGGTATAAAGTGTTAATTCACCTTAAAGAAATGCAGTGAAATAGAAGGTTATAGCTGATTACAGAAGATTCGACTTGAAATAGAATAATTAAAACAACTCAGTTCGGTTTTGAGCATTATTCTTCGATTTATATAATTATTCATAACTTGACGACGTACTTTTTTCAGAAAGCGCTGCATTAGTAGAAGGAAGCAAAAAGACAAACGCCTCCAGATCTAACGCCGTATCAACTTCACTAGGTAATGCCTGCAAGTACGATCCTTACTACCTGTTTAAGCACAGTATACCTTCAACATAATCATAATATTCGTTGTATATCGAAAGAGATTCCTTTATTTAAAAACAGGAAATCAATCCCATTCAAATATCTTCCATTGATTAATATTCATTCCTTTATCTAAATCACTTTTTCTTACATCCATATTTCCATCACCATCAGTATCAATTAAATAATAAGATGGGCCAACTGCTGGAACAATTTTTACCATATAAAGTTCACCATTTTTTCGATACTCTTGAATTGTCTTTTTACCTTTACGAATAATGGTAATATCTGGCTCCATTATTTCTCCACTTTGCACCGGCATGGGTAATTCAGGTGGCTCTAGCTCTACAGCAAAAGGAGCAGTTGAAAAAAAGATTAAACTTAAAACTATGTACTTTTGCATGATACTACC
>Ga0105355_10000179_pt1 | contig 56352 bp, 41 predicted proteins | sample GOMGulsemesocosm_2_FD_83508 | JGI IMG/M metagenome (GOLD analysis project Ga0105355, IMG submission 83508) | Methane-oxidizing microbial communities from mesocosms in the Gulf of Mexico - GOM9C Gulf of Mexico | ecosystem: Environmental > Aquatic > Marine > Cold seeps | place: Gulf of Mexico...
ATGGCAGCACAGATTTTATGCTCCCGGCAAAATCTAAGTACTGCCATCCATGGCAGCACAGATTTTATGCTCCCGGCTAAATCTAAGTACTGCCATCCATGGCAGCAATAGCAAAGAGCGGCGATGTTCATTACTACATAGATGTAGTCGTTAGAGCGAAGCATGTTCGCACAAGGATGTGCGCATTAGGATAACGCAGGGAGCAGTTATCGAGATGCCCGAGCCGAGGATGAACGGTCAGACTTTTTGTTCCAGGTTCCAGGTTCCAGGTTCCAGACAAACTCTAAGTACCGCCGTCCCGGCTTTGGCATCCTCGGCAATCTGCTCCCTGCGTTGCTCTAATATGTCCCTCCATGGACAAATACGTCGCTCTACCTGCCCATCAGCGATACAACAGTCCACAATTATCCCTCAATATAATTTGTAATGGCGTGTCCACCGCGTTTTTAAGACAGCTACGCCTTGTCGCTTATAAAGACAACTAATGTCGGGTAATTGGTGGTCTTTACAATGCCTAAAGTAAAATTAAGCACTTGATCTTTTGTCTAATAAAAACAGCAGCCACAGCTCATTGGGACAGTGCTAATACAATTTATAGGGAGTAGTGGGGGTAAACGGTTTACGGTTAGTTTAACACCATAGGGAGGCGACGTTGGAATATTGGATTTGCAGACAAAAAATGGGCAGAATCAACTGCCCATTACGATGGTTAAATTATTTAGAAGCTATATCTAACCGATAAACGGTAATCTTGACCATAATTAAAGATAGCATTTGTACGACCGCTAGGGATATCGCTCAAATCACCATTTAACTCTTTAGTGAGTCCTGTCGCCTTAGGATCGGTGACAACATTGATAAGTCGATCATAGCTATTGGTTAGGTTAGATGCGCTAAAGGTAAGCTTGATGTCTTTAGTGATCGCGTAGTTAACCGATAGATCTAAGGTGCCTCGGTCATCTCTGACGATGCTACTGTTCTTACTCGTGGTCTTTGTTAGCGCCTTTGTTCGATAAGCATAAGCTAAACGTACGCTAAGCTTTTCATCTTCCCAGTACAGGGTAGCGTTAGCAGAGTGCTTAGAAGTGTTTAAGAACGGTAGGCCGTTAAACGGATGTGCAGAGTTAGTTGGGTCAACAATCGCCTCACTGTCGGCGTAGGTATAGTTAAATGAAGATCCCAAGTAACTCAGTACGCCGGGTAGCGAGTCATAGTTTTGTTGATAACCTATCTCTGCACCCTTGATAAATGCTGTACCGCCGTTCACAGTGTTTTTAAACGGAATATCGGCACAAGGGCCAGCTAATATTTCGTACTTATCTGCTTTATCAAGACCACTTCGGTCGATTACACAATCACCCGTGATTTGATTATCGAACTGCATTGCTTCCGTGGTTTTATAGGTGAAACTACCAAAATCTTTGTAAAATAATGCAGCAGATAACAATCCGCCCTCTTCAAAGTACCATTCCGCCGCTAGATCATATTGATCGGCCACAAACGCATCAAGTTTCGTGTTGCCGCCCCTGGCTGTTGGGGTTTCCTCGACATTTCTCGCTTTTACTGTGATAGCGGGATTAAGGCCATCAAGGCCAGTACGTGCCATAACACGAGCCGCTGATGCACGAAGAATTAAATCATCGCCAGCTTGATAGTTAAGCGTTAGGCTCGGTAACCAATTATCATAATCATGCTGATCGCTAATGGCAGCTCCCACCTTGTCGATCGGTCGGCCAAATGCATCTTTCTCCAGCATTTTCAATTTTTTGTGATACTCGTTACCCGAGGTCCCTGCCCCTTCAACGTCGGTATTGGCGTAGCGAATACCAAAGTTACCAGTTAGGTCACCATCAAGTAACTCATAGTTAGCCTGCACATAAGCGCCATAAGTTGTTTCATCAACCGCCCAGGCTTTCAATGGGTTGGCAACAAACAGATCAGAACTTAAACCATTAGGAAATATATGCGCAATGGTTGCGTCAACATCAGGATAGAGCCACTGGGTTGGGAATCCCGCTGGCGCGATGCCGTCTAAGAACTCACCGCCGGTGATACTACTTCCAGCAGATCCTTCTATATCACTAGCAAAAACCGGGTCTCGGTTTTCAAACACATCTTTACCAAAAAATAGCTCATCGGCACTAACCGATTTACTACGATCTGTGTATTTAACCCCAAATTCAATAGAGGTAATGAAGCCGCCATCAAATGCACGACTGGCATCAAAATAAACGCTATTTTTAGTGTCATCGACTTCACGACGGTCTGAACGGATTTGATCTAAGGCGAGAGAGGAAGGATCATTGCCATCAAAACCTGCGCAATGATTAAATTCAGGCAACACATCCCCTTGTGGGCCGGCTTGATAGTCGACTCCACACCAACTTGATGAGTCGTTTACAGCACTTTTGGTCTTAGCAAACCAATTCATTCTATAACCGTCAGTATAGGCTTGATCGGTTGCAGCATGACCGATACGACCAGACAGCATCCAGTACTCATTTAGTGCATGCTCAAATTGAAGACCCAAAACTAAATTATCCGTGGTATTTAACCACTCACCAGATTGAATCATACCCATCGCTCGACCTGACTTAATACTAACGACGCTGGCGGCAGTGTTGTCATCGCCTGGCGCAACAATAACTTCAGAAGGGGTTAGGTGCATATTATGGAAACGCGTGTGAGTTTGCTTATGGTCTATCTCTTGGCGAGAAAAAGATGCATCAAACCTAATGTCGGTATCGTCGGTCGGTTGATACTGGAGCGTCACCGTGCCACCGGTTTTTAGCTTATCATCAAGATTCATCCGCGCCAGATGAAAATCAGGAGCGACCGCATAGGTTACACCCATCAGCTCGTCGCCATCTGTATTATATACTCTAGTGCGCTTAGCAGCAGGCTTGCTAGGATTATTGTCAAACTTTCTTAGGCTTGCATCAAATATATTGAATTCTTCTTTACGAACATTTTTTTTGTCGTAAAACAACGAACCTGCAATGCCAACTTTATCGCTAAACTGATAAATACCGGTATAAGAAAAACGCGGGGTGGTGTCGCCTCTCACGTCATTATAACGAGCTTCAACTGTTGCGACATTAGTATTTTTGTTAGCCGATAGTGGCGCACGCGTTTGCAAGTTAATTGACGCGCCTAACGAGCCTTCTTCCTGATTAGCACTCGGTGACTTGACCACATCGATACGGCTTAGGATATCTGCTGAAAATAGACTTAGATCAACCGCCTGGTTGTCCGTGTTACTCGACATTGAGATACCGTTTAACTTAATATCGTTGAGTGATGCTTGAACCCCCCGTACCGTAATTGTTTGATTGTCGCCGCCACTTCGATCTAACGAAACACCGGAGATACGTGATAGTGCTTGGGCAATGTTTTCATCAGAGGATTTACCGATTTCTTCGGCAATAATAGAATCTGAAATAGCATCTGAACTGCGTTTCGCTGCTAGCGCACTGGTTAAACTGGATCGAACGCCAGTTACTTGTATCGTTTCAACATCTTTTAAGTCGGCTTTCTTGCTACTGGCCTCATCGGCTGCTAGCGCCGAATTGCTTAAAGAGAGTGACATTGCTAAACAAACATAGGTTGCTATCGGTGTTTTTTTGTGTGGGAAGTTCATGTTTTTCCTCTGACTTATTATTATATATTTTATGTCGAGATTAATAAGGATAGTGACTGCCTCAATCTAATAACTAGCTCACATCAGCCGCAACTAAAAATCCCAACCATGGTGCAATTTAGTGTTACCGAATATTAATTATCCAGCCGGTGACACTAAATTAAGCATTTCTTAACAATGTAAAGAAATGTAAACCACATAATGACCTTTGTAAAGAATAAACACACATTTTTTGTACACCATTACGTGTCTAATCAATATCGAGCAGACCAAACACCGGGTGCAGCGCAATTAACGACATTATATTCATAATAATACACTGGCCGTCTATTACCCTCGTTAGTCTCACTGATAATGATAAGTTTAGCGTGAGAATAGTGCACAAGACTTATTATCTGTAAAATGTGCTAGGTGGAGGTTTTAGTGATGTATCGCGAGGCCCTGTTGATATAGGTTTGCGTATTATTCGTTGACATAGCAACGCTTAGAGTTTAGTGTTACGTAAATGTTAACTATTAATAAAAGACACTTCATCGGTTTTGATACCTAACGCTCAAACAAAAACTACTTATCAACAACTTAGAAGTGTTCAGCCAAATAGTTAATGCTATTAGCACCCGATTAGCGATTAATCAGCGCCTGAAATTGACGGAATAAATTATGCAAACAACAATAAAATCAAATAGTGCTGCTCCGACCAGCAATACCAAACCAGCTATTTTGGCCAAGGAATATATCCTGCCATTCATTATGGTTGCCGCCCTCTTCCCGCTTTGGGGATTTGCCAATGACGTAACCAACCCCTTAGTTAAAGCGTTTAAGGATATATTCCTGATCACCAATGCTCAAAGCAGCATGGTGCAGTTTGCCTTCTATCTTGGCTACGGCATCATGGCGATTCCAGCGGCAATCTTTATTCGCCGCTTTTCATACAAATCAGGTATCTTATTAGGATTGGCCTTGTACGCCATCGGCGCATTACTGTTTTTACCGGCGAGCATGACCGCGCAATTTAATTATTTCCTACTGGCGCTGTGCGTCATTACCTGTGGCTTGGCATTATTGGAAACAACCGCCAACCCCTACGTATTATCGATGGGCTCACCAGAGACATCGACTCAACGCTTAAATTTAGCTCAGGCGTTTAACCCCATTGGCTCATTAACCGGCATGATGGTGGCTTCAAATTACATCTTGAGCGAATTAAAAGTTGAAGAGTTCCGCGCCGCAGAGAAAGCCGCACATCCTGAGTACAACGATCTGTTGCCATCAGTGGTAGATGGCAAGCTCACTCAGGCATTAAGCGAGTTTGCACAATCAGATCAGGTAGCTCACCAAGCAATGCAGGCCGCCGACCTTATAACCGTACGCGGACCCTATATTGCTATTGCTGTTGTGGTCGCAATTATGTTTGGCCTGTTTTTGTTTGCAAAATTACCCGACACCATTACCCATGACGAGCCCCTTACGCTTAACGTACTCAAACAAACCTTCGTAAGGTTAATTTCCAGTGCTGTTTATCGCGAAGGCGTAATAGCGCAGGCATTTTATGTTGGCGCGCAAATAATGTCGTGGACCTTTATTATTCACTACGGCATGACATCTGTTGGTTTAACGGCGGCCGAGGCGCAACAATATAATATGGTCGCGATGGGCATATTTTTAGCGAGCCGCTTTATTTGCACCTTTATGCTGGGTAAGATCCGCCCGGGGCAATTGCTGTTATTACTTGCAGCGGGCGCGTTAACCCTATCATTTGGCACCATTTTCATTGGCGGTATGGTCGGTTTATACTGCCTAGTCGCAACATCTGCATGCATGTCACTAATGTTTCCTACTATCTATGGTATTGCACTTAAGAACACGGGTAATGATGCAAGTCTTGCGTCGGCCGGTTTAGTGATGGCTATTGTTGGCGGCGCATTGATGCCACCGTTACAAGGTAGTCTAATCGATGGCGCTTCACTGATTGGCGATATCCCTTCTGTCCAGACATCGTTCATCTTACCATTGCTTTGTTTTGTCGTTATCGCCATCTATGGCTACCGTGCTCACTTTATCCATAAAGCTTAGGATAAATAAAATATTAAAGAAGCGGCGGTGATAGCCTCAATGCCGCTTCTTCTGCTAGTAAGCGCTACCCACGCAATGAAGTTTACATATAATAAACAAAACTTAGAGTCGAATATGAGTAAATACAACACCATTGGTTCCACCTTCAAATCGCTGTCACGGTCTATTCTAACGGCCTGTGCTATTGCGAGTATCGCAGTGACCTCAGCATGTGCCACAGAAGAGACTAAACCCAATTTCTTACTTATCATCACCGATGATCAGGCAATAGATACCATCCATGCCTTGGGTAATGACAATATTAGTACCCCGAACATTGACCGCTTGGCCCACTCTGGCATGGCGTTCACCCACGTGTTCAATCAGGGATCTTGGTCGGGCGCAGTTTGCGCGCCAAGCCGCCAGATGATTAACACCGGGCGTAATCTTCACCTCACTGGCTTTTCGCCAAAGTCGAATAAAACCAGTCATCCTTTAATGGGTGAAACCTTTAGAAAAGCCGGTTATGAGACTTTTATGACCGGAAAATGGCATGTTGGTGCCGATGCACTGACCCGCTCTTTTGATATCGGCAGCGCTGTGCACGAAGGCGGCATGGCCCCCCTTAGTAAAGGCGGCCAGTGGAAACCTTGGCTAACCGACTTTAGCCAAGATGTTAAGTGGAAAAAATCTCAAAAAGACCAACATACTAGCGAAGCATTTGCCGACGCAGCGATTGGTTATTTAGATGATAAGACGAGTAAGCCTGACAATAAGCCATTCTTTATGTACGTTGCCTTCACAGCCCCGCACGATCCGCGCCAATCGCCACAGTCTTATGTTGATAAATATCCAGCGGAGAAAATGAAGTTGCCAGCCAGCTACCGCCCAATGCCGCTTATAGATTCAGGCGATTACAACATTCGCGACGAAGCCTTAATGACGTTTCCTCGAACTAAAGATCAAACGAAAGCCTTTATTGGTGAATACTACGCGATGATTGAGCACCTTGATCATCAAATAGGCCGTATTTTAGACAAACTTGAAGCCTCTCCATACGCCGATAATACTTATATTATCTTTACCTCAGATCATGGTCTTGCGGTCGGTAAACACGGTTTAGCAGGCAAGCAAAGTGTCTATGACCACAGCATCAGAGCGCCATTCATTATGGTTGGTAAAGACATTCCGGCTGGTAAAAAAGCCAAAGGGATGTTTTATCTCAACAGCATCTTTGCTACCACCGCTGAACTAGCAGGTATTGAGCTTCCTGAGTCTGTCCAAGGCCCGAGTGTGATGCCATTGGTGCGCGGCGAAAAAGCGCAGTTAAATGAGTATATCTATGGCAGCTACCGCCACTTTCAGCGCATGGTTCGTAGCGATAGCCATAAGTTAGTGTATTACCCGCTGCTTAAGAAAACGGTGTTGTTTGATTTAAAAAATGACCCCGATGAAATGACTGACATTTCTAACATGCCAGGTAGCGACGTCATTATTAAGCACTTAACCGCCAAATTAGACGAACTTAAGATAATGGTCGGTGATCCGCTAAACAACAACGATCCGGCCAACAGCTATCAGCCATTTACCGGAAAAATAAGAGCCAGCCATCAAAGCGCTGCAATCGGCCAACCACAAGTGCTGATCGAGCACTAGAAAACAATCGTGTCTACCTGTCGTCACGGCGGGTAGACACCACGAATATAAAACTTCCCCTCCCCCTATGCCACTGATGGCATGGCGCGGTATGTCCTGTGTTTTTATCAGTAATCGCCACCGTAAATAAATACAAATAGCCCTTTAAAAAAAGCCCCATAAGGTGTACATTATAAAGAAAGTACACAGCAGTTTAATGCTAGTGTTCTAACACTAAATAAGTCGCCATACACTATCGGCGTCAACTGGAATTAAAATTATGATGAAGTCAATCGTCTGTGAGCAACCCGGCGAACTAAACCTAGTAACAATCGATAAGCCACAACCGAAGGCGGGTGAAGTATTACTTAAAATCCGTGCCATTGGTGTTTGTGGTACAGATATTCACGCGTATGGTGGCAATCAGCCATTCTTTACTTACCCACGCGTACTTGGTCATGAACTATCTGGTGAAATAGAAGCCGTTGGTGAAGGGGTTGATTTAGCCATCGGTAAACCTGCATACGTTATCCCTTATCTCGAATGTGGCAAATGTATCGCATGCCGCGCCGGAAAAACCAACTGTTGCACCGATATCGAAGTCATTGGCGTGCACCGCGACGGCGGCATGTGTGAATATTTATGTTTGCCTGCCTCTCACGTTGTAGTGACCGAAGGAGTACCTTTTGATCAGCTTGCGGTTGTCGAATGTCTCGCTATTGGCGCGCACTCTGTCCGTCGTGGTGAAGTATCAAAAGATGATACAGTGATGGTATTAGGCGCAGGGCCTATCGGTCTTGGCGCGGCTCAGTTTGCTAAAGTAGCCGGTGCAAGAACCTTCCTAGCCGATGTTAACAATGACCGTTTAGACTTTGCCCAGCGTGAATTAAACATCGATGCAGTGATTGATTGTAAGGGTGATGTTAAGGCACAACTTGAGCAATTGACCGATGGCGACTTCCCGACCGTGATTATTGATTGTACCGGTAACCCCGGCGCAATGCAGTCAACGTTTGGTTGGTTGGCACACGGCGGTACCTTAGTATTTGTTAGCGTGGTTAAAGCCGATATTAGCTTTAACGATCCAGAGTTCCACAAACGTGAGACCACGTTAAAGGGCAGTCGTAATGCCACCAAACAAGATTTCGAACATGTGGTGGCTTGTTTAAGCAATGGCAGCGCAAAATCTACCTGCATGGTGACGCACAAAACTAACTTTGATGATTTCCCAGTGGTTTTCCCGCAGTGGGTTAAGCCAGACTCTGGCGTGGTTAAAGCAGTGATTGAAATAAACTAACGAGGTCTTACATGCATATCGATGCACATCATCATCTGTGGGCGTTTGATCCCGTCGAATACGACTGGATCGACGACTCGATGGGCGTTCTAAAGAAAGACTTTCAATTGAAAGAGTTGGAACAAACACTTAGCGCTAATGGTGTTGCTGGCAGCATTGTAGTGCAGGCGCGTCAATCGATGGAAGAAACGCGATGGCTTTCGGGTCTGGCGGAAAGTACCTCGTTGATAAAAGGCGTCGTCGGTTGGATTGATCTGATGAGTCCGACGTTAGGCGCCCAGCTTGATCAGTTAGCATCACATCAAAAAATCGTTGGCTTTCGTCATGTCATTCAGGGCGAGACTGATCCTGCGTTTATGCAAAACCCCGATTTTATTCGGGGGCTCTCGTTGCTCGCAGAGCGAGGTTATCGCTACGACTTGTTGATATTTGCTCATCAGCTGCCTGCCGCCACAGCAATGCTAGCCAAAGTGCCTAATTTGCATGTGGTGATTGACCATATCGCCAAGCCAAATATAAAAACAGGCGAAGATTTTACACAGTGGCAACACGGCATGGCCGAGTTAGCTAAAAATCCGACCTGCTATTGCAAGATCTCAGGCATGGTCACCGAAGCCGATTGGGATAATTGGACGGCGACAGATTTTCAGCCTTATCTCGACACCCTGTTTAATGTGTTTGGCGCTGACCGTTTGATGTTTGGCTCCGACTGGCCTGTCTGTTTAGTCGCCGCGCAATACAGCGCCGTGAAACAACTGCTTGTTGACTATGTTGATCAGCATCAACCCAATGCAGTAGATAATATTTTTGGAAAGAATGCCCGTCGTTTTTACCAAGTTTAAACCGCCGTTAAAAAGATTAAGAGAAATAATAGTATGAGTGTAGTACCAGTCCCCGTGAGAGCCACGATTCAAGTCCATAGCGACGACAACGTTGTTGTCGCGCTGCAAGATATCCCTAAAGGTTACGTCATCAATGTCAATGATGTTGAAGTAGTGCTTAACGAAGATGTTGGTCGTGGACACAAAATCGCACTAGCTAATTTAGCCAAAGGCCAAGAGATCTTTAAATACGGCTACTCAATTGGCTATACCACCTGTGATACTCATGCCGGTGACTGGATCCATACCCATAATCTAAAAACCCTGCTCAGTGACGATAGTAATTATGCCTATCAACCATCGCAGCATAACTTAGCGACACCGTCCGGCGACATGCCAACCTTTATGGGTTACCCGCGCAGCAGTGGTTTAGTGGGTATTCGTAATGAATTATGGATCATTAATAGTGTCGGGTGTGTTAATCACCTTGCGCAATCGTTGGTACGCCAATGTAAAGCCATCCATATTGATCGCGCCGATGATTTTCTTGCCGTCACTCACCCTTTTGGTTGCTCTCAGCTAGGCGATGACTTAGCTCAAACCAAAAAGTTGTTGGCCTCTTTAGCCTCAAACCCGAATGCGGGTGCGGTGCTATTTTTGGGGCTCGGCTGTGAGAATAATCAATTGTCGTCGCTAGTAGAGGATTTACCGGATGCGATTAGCGACCGAATATCCTATTTCAACGCCCAAGAAGTAGATGATGAAGAAGCCGAAGGCATGGCGCATATCGAAAAGCTGTTGGCGAAGATGGACAGTGATAAACGTATCCCCTGCCCGGTATCTAAACTCACCGTCGGCATGAAGTGTGGCGGCTCTGATGGTTTAAGCGGCTTAACGGCGAATCCGTTGTTAGGACGGATCACCGAAAAGATGGCGAGTTACGGTGCCACGGTTATTTTGACCGAAACTCCCGAGATGTTCGGTGCTGAGCAGGTATTAATGAACAACGCCGCTAGCGAGCAAGTTTACGACAAGATAGTTAACCTAGTGGATGGTTTTAAACAGTATTTCATCGACAACAAACAACCTGTGTATGAAAACCCATCGCCGGGCAATAAAGCCGGTGGCTTGACCACGCTCGAAGATAAGTCCCTTGGCGCCATTCAAAAAGGCGGCAACGCGCCGGTCCAAGACGTGATCAAGTATGGCGAAAAAGCGGTCCAAAAAAATGGTATCACCCTGCTCCAAGGCCCTGGCAATGACGCGGTTTCATCGACAGCATTGGCCGCTAGTGGCGCCAATATGGTGTTATTTACCACCGGTCGCGGCACCCCGTTAGGCGTGCCTGTGCCGACGGTAAAAATTGCATCAAACAGCAACCTAGCGGGTCGCAAAGCCCATTGGATTGATTATGATGCCGGACAATTGTTACGTCTGGACAAGACTCAAGATCAATGTACTCAAGAATTCTTCGATCTATTACTTGAAATAGCCTCAGGCAAGGCAACCAAGAACGAGATCAATCAATTTAAAGAAATTTCAATTTGGAAAGGCGGCGTGACTCTGTAACCGAGTCCGTTGATATTAAGCATGCTATTAAACAATAAAACAGTGTCAAATGTTGGCAATAACCCCGCAATTATTACCCCTAAATACGACCGTGAAAATACCGAAATTGGTATTGTGCATCTCGGCCCGGGCGCGTTTCATCGCGCTCATCAGGCGGTATACACCGAAAATGCGATGAATCTTGAAGGCGGCAACTGGGGCATTTGTGGTGTCTCACTGCGCAGTGCGACCGCACGTGACGTTTTGGCCAAGCAAGATAACCTATATACGCTAGCGATTCTTGATAAAGAGATTAATTATCAAATTATTGGCGCGGTTAAAGAAGTACTCGTCGCCAGTCAACAAACGCCACAAGTGCTGGCTCGTTTGAGCGCCGCCACCACCCATTTAGTCACCCTAACGATCACCGAAAAAGGTTATTGCTTGGGCGCTGATGGCGCGCTCGATGTCGCGCACAGTGACATTGCCCATGATCTCAGTAACCCGAGTCAGCCAATTAGTGCCATCGGTTTTATCGTGGAAGGGCTCGCATTACGCCGTGCCAACAATATTGGCGCTTTTAACGTGCTAAGTTGTGATAATGTCTCGGGCAACGGTGACAAGCTTCGCCGCGCAGTGCTTGACTATTCAGCCGTACTAGATAGCGAATTTTCACAGTGGATTGATGATAATGTTGCCTTTCCAAATGCCATGGTTGACAGCATCACGCCAAAAACCGAAGACTACACCGTTGAGTCTGTATCAAAGGCGATCGGCGCGCAAGATGAATGGCCAATTCAGCGTGAACAGTTCACCCAGTGGGTTATCGAAGACAACTGGAACGGCCAACGCCCAGCGTGGGATAAAGTTGGCGTAGTCTTTACTAACGATGTCGACGGCTTTGAAAAGGCCAAGTTGCGCTTACTCAACTGCCTACATTCAACACTAGCCTATGCAGGTTCATTAGCTGGTTTTGAAACGGTTTATGATGTGACCAGCGATAAAGGCTTCTACAAGTTCATCTGCGCACTCGCCAACGATGAAGTGATTGGCTCATTTGTGCCACCGCAAGAACTCGATGTTGATTTTTATTCCAATGAAATTATTGAGCGTTTCTTAAATCCAGAAATTCGCCACCTGTTGGCACAAATCGCATGGGATGGCTCGCAAAAACTTCAAATGCGTCTGCTGCCAATAATTCGGGACAACCTTGCGCTTAATCGTAGTGTCGATAAGCTATGTTTCTCACTCGCCTGTTGGATGCAGTTTATCCGCAAGTCATTGCTTGAGAGTCGTGAAATTGTCGATCCATTGGCCGAGCAATTTGCCAGTATTGACGCCCTTGTCGCTGATGATAGCGCTAGTATTATCGCTGGGTTCTTTAGTATCGAGTCTATTTTTGGCGATGACTTCAAAGCAAACCAAGCGGTCAAAGACAACGTGGCTAAACACTTATCAGCACTATTAAGCGGCTTCACCGTGGCTGATGTGATAAAGACACTCTAATTGATTTGACGGGTAATAAATGATGAGTAATATCGTATTAATGGGTGAGTGCATGGTCGAGTTAGGCAATGCAGGAGAACCCGGTTTGTATCGACAGAAATTTGCTGGTGATGTGTTTAATACTGGCATCTATATCAAACGCTGTGTTAACGATGCCGCCAATGTGCAGTTTTTAAGTGCGGTCGGTGACGACAGTCTTAGTCAGCAGATGATCGCCATGATGGATGATGAGTCGCTCGATAGTAGTTTATTGTACCGCTCAACGACCGCCCAGATGGGGCTCTACATGATAAATGTTGATGATGAGGGAGAGCGTAGCTTTAGCTACTGGCGCAGCAGCTCTGCCGCTAAACAGGTGGTTAGTTTTCTTAGCGAAGATGGCGGCAGTAACCGATTAGCGGGCAGTGACCTTTTCTTCTTCTCTGGTATCTCAATCGCGATTTTATCAGCTCAAGATCGTGAGCAATTATGGCGCTACATCAGCGAATTAAAGGCGGGTGGTACCAAGATTGTATTTGACCCAAACTATCGCCCCGCCCTATGGGAATCGCTCGATGAGACTAGAGATAGCTATGCGCGAGCCTTTAGTTTAGCCGATGTTGCGCTGCCGGGGGTCGATGATCACATGGTATTGTACGGGGCTAAAGATGCCAAAGATGTCGCTGATTTTCTCGAATCGTTAGGTGTTCGCGAAATCATCATTAAAGACGGCGCCGCCGGCATGTTAGTCAGCGTCGATGGTCAGCGCACTAATATTGATGTTGATCCGGTTAAAACCGTGGTAGATACCACATCCGCCGGCGATGCCTTTAACGGTGGCTATCTCAGCGCACGACTGATTGGCAGAAGTGTAGAGCAAGCTGCCGTGTTTGCCTCTAAGCTCTCTGCGTGCGTTATTCAGCACAAAGGCGCTATTGTTTCTAAGGCCGCTTTTAATCAGCAGCTTACCGATTTTCCGATGTAGAATGAGTGAAACTATTATGAAAACGACCCGTCATTGTTTAGCCACCGATCTAAAAAACAATCCTGAGCTAATCGAGCAGTACAAGCATTATCACCAGCCGGGTAACGGTTTTCCCGCGGTTGCCAAAAGCATTCGTGATGCCGGCATTGTTGAGATGGAAATTTACCTGATTGAGAATCGCTTGTTTATGATCATGGAAGTGGATGACGCTTTTGATCCAATAGCAAAAGATAAGGCCGATGCCGCCTGCCCTGAAGTACAAAAGTGGGAGACCCTAATGTGGCAATTTCAGCAAGCACTACCGTGGGCCAAAGACGGTGAGAAGTGGCTGCCAATGGAACAGATTTTTAAGCTGACCGAGCAGCCTTAATCACCTTAAAGAAAGGCTGGAGTATTTCTCCAGCCTTTTAAAAAAGCGCTAGACTAAGCCATGTGCCGACGCCAGTAGCGTTTTTTTAGCAGTATTTAAATGAGTCTCCATCGCGGCTAAAACCCCCGAGGTATTATGAGCCAGTAGTTGGGTAATAATCTCAACATGCTCCTCGAGCGCCACTTTATTGCGCTCAAACTCATCACTCTTGTCCCACTGATAATGATAATGACAAATCAGTGATACCACATCAAAAAACTGCATGAAAAAACGATTTCCAGACGCTCGTTGCACGATGTAATGAAATTTACGGTCTAATTCGCTCAGTTCAGTGTAACGATTTTCAACATCACCTAACACATCCATATGTTTATCTAACAATTGTCCAAGCTCTTGCCATACCGGTTGATCCTTTGGCACAGTAAGCAGTTTAGTGATCGAGTTCATTTCCAACACGCGTCTAAATTCCACCAGCTCCATCGCGAACTCTTCATCAAATTCGACCATTTGCCACTTAGAACGCGGCTTTTTATCGATCAAACCAAAACGAGAGAACTTGATCAAAAATTCACGCACCGTAATGGTGTTACAACCAGAGCCTTTGGCCAGCTCTAACTCTGAAAATTTGTCACCAGGCAACAATTTACCGTGATTAATCAGCTCTAGGAAATACTTTTCGATGATTTCTTCTTTCGATGAGACCCCCTCGCTGGTATCAATGAAATCGGCCTTAACCGCGGCGCGCAGCACACTTTTTTGCGAGCCATTGATGTTAATCACGCCCTTGCTTTCAAGCTCGATTAGGGCGGTACGGATCGTCGTGCGACTTACGTTTAAACGCTTAGCGAGTGTATTGTCCTTGAGAATTATTGGCGTCTCGACATCAAAATCGACCAGTGTTTCTAATATACCGTTAACCGTTTGCTGAATTAGGTGGCTCTGAACGCTCACGTAGATACTCCCTGCTGACTAATAAAATTGAATTTAGTATATAGTATGCTGTCGTTTATTTATAGTAAGTAAAATATTTCCTATTTTTTACTTTTCTTATTGTTTATACAGCCGTTAAGACACACTAATGTTGATAAGCGCATTAAACTATGCAACATTGCTATTTTATCGCTATTGGCTGATCAAAGATAAATTTGGGAATAGTAATGACCAACATATTAGTACCTTACCTTGCGGACACCATACTAAGTACGCCATTTTTATGCCTCAAGCGTTTACTAACCGAAAGCCGACGCAGACTCAGCACACAACCCCATCGCGTAACGGTTTATTTGGCCATTGACGATCCCTACAGTTATTTATTACTCCAAGTTCTGCCTGATTTTCAGCGGCGTTTTAAAATTGACTATGATTTTAGAACAGTGCTTAACAAACAGCCGCAGATGTACCCTGCACCCCAGCGTTGGCAAGATAATGCATTTCGTGATGGCACCCACTTAGCTAAGCTCTATAATCTTGAATTTCCAGACCAACCGCCAAAAAATTCGACCCAGCGCAATGCACAGATAACCACACAACTATTACATTGGGAGCAACAGCCTAACTATTTAGAAAATGCCCTGGCCTTATTTCGAGCGTACTGGCATGACGATGAAGCCATCCTTAACGCTCTCATGCAGGCATCCATGGCTACAGATATGCAAGCGTATCGACATCATTTGGCGGCCAATGAACAGTTATTAGCCGATAGCGGCCACTATTTAGGTGCCATGCTTCATTATGGTAACGAATGGTACTGGGGGCTAGATCGGCTACAATACTTAGAGCGACGCCTAAATCAGCTCGGCGTCAATCTCGTTGCCACAACAGAGATTAGGTATGCTGCAAGCCATCGACATTTTTGTCGCCCTCTCGCCACACAAAGCGCTCCCTTAACCCTGATCAATACAGAAAGATTTCCTATTATTATGTATTGGTCGATTCGCAGTCCTTATTCCTACATCGCGCTCGAGCGGGCAATCAAACTTGCGACTCATTATTCGCTGCTACTCATTGTCAAACCCGTGTTGCCCATGGTCATGCGGAAAATGCCGGTCCCTAAGAATAAAGCGCGCTATATTCTTCACGATGCAAACCGTGAAGCGAGGCAACATAATATTCCATTTGGCCGTATCAGCGATCCTCTGGGCAAAGGTGTGGAAAACTGTTACGCCCTGTATGAAATGGCGCAATCACGCGGTAAAGGTATCGAATTTTTAGCCAGTTACGCCCGCGGTGTATGGTCCGAGGGTATTCGCTCCGACACATCAGAGGGCCTACAAAAACTGGTTGAACGTGTTGGACTAGACTGGCAAGAAGCGATGCAACTTATCAATAGTGATGACTGGCGAACGTGGGCTGAGCGTAATCTCGACGAACTGTATCAGCACAACCTGTGGGGAGTGCCTAGCCTTAAATACGCTGATGTGATTGTATTTGGTCAAGACAGAATCGATTGCATCGAACAAGCCATTATTGATAACCAAACGAGCGTGAATAAGCGTCAAACGAAAACATAATAGCCGATTTAATATTAGGCCATTTATTTTATTATCGTTGCGGCTCAGTTAGCAAGCTTAATCCAATCACACCGATAAACGCCGCGCACCCGCGATTAAATAAGCGTCGCACATTACCTTTCTTTAACCAATGACCTAAATAGGCGCCAAAACCGGCGTAAATAGCCACAGCTAACAACTCTAAACTGAGAAAGATGCTTCCTAAGATCAAGAACTGAAATGCGCTGCCTTGGCTCGCGTCGATGAATTGGGGTAAAAACGCAGTAAAAATCAAGATCGCTTTAGGGTTGCCTGCGGCAAGCAGAAATTCTTGCTTGGCCAGTTGAGCAAGGGTTTTATTGACGGCGGGTTGCTTGCTAACATCGGCGACATTTGAATGCCACAATTGATACGCGACCCAAAATAAGTATCCTGCGCCGACTATTTTAACCAGTAGAAATAGGGTTTTCGAGGCAAACAAGATGGTCGCTAGCCCCATCGCGGCCAAAAATATCATCACCAAAAATGCGCCAAGGCGACCGAAACCAGCGACAAAGGCAGCCTTAAAGCCAAACCGCTGGGCATTACTCATCGCCAGCAAATTATTGGGTCCCGGCACCATGTTTAATGCAAAACAGGCGGGTAAAAATAGGGCTAAGGTAAGCAGACTCACGCGCATCCTAAGATAAATGACAATTGCGCACATTATCAATGTAATGGCTAAGTTTCAATGCATTAGTGCCCACCACCCGTCGCTGCGTACCCCGTGGCGCTACGATTTTGCTTTCGCAGGTCCTGTGTTACGATAACTTCTCTTTTTTCTAAACGTTTTTTTGATCGATTGCGTAGGTAGCCCGATAAAACTGATGTTCTTCACCTGCTCAATCAGCGCGGTTAAATTTTCTTCGACGCCACCGATAAACGACTGATAAGTGCAGGCTTGCTCGGCAATCGCGCCAAGTTGAGATTCCCACATGGCGGTCATGTCAGGCTGAGATATTTGCACCGGCAGTGCGCTAATGAGTTTAATGCCAACCTCTGTGGCATGAATTTCCTTACCTTTTCGAATAAGATACTGACGCCGAAATAACAATTCAATGATCCCAGCTCTGGTTGCCTCGGTCCCTAGCCCGTCACTATCTTTTAAGGCTTTCTTAATCGCGGCATCACTAACATATCTTGATATGCCTGTCAGCGCGCCCAATATGGTGGCATCGGTAAAGTGTTTTGGCGCGCTGGTATTTTTTTCCACTAGCTCACCGTTAAGGCATTGAATCGCTTCGCCCTGTTTGACCATGGGCAGATTAACCGCAGCAAACTCATCCGCTTGCTGCTTCTTACTCGATGTTGGAAACAGCGCTTTCCACCCCAGACTGATGATGTCTTTTTGCTTGCTAATGAACAAGCCGCCAGCAATTTCGCTATCGATTTGCTTGTCTAAGAATTCAAACGCTGGATAAAACTGCGCAATATACTGGCGCGCCACTAATTCATAGATCTTTAACTCATCGCTAGAGAGTGACCCCGTCGCTCTATTTCTGGCGGTGGGGATGATGGCGTGGTGAGCACCTACTTTTTTATCATTCCACACCCGCGACTTAAGGCTTAGGTTTGCTGACTCTAATAAGGCCGCCGATTTCGACGATACCTCACTGATCGCCTGGGTTACCGCCGATACATCACCGAGATGTTCCTTAGGCAGATATTGGCAATCGGAACGTGGATAAGTAATAAGTTTATGCTTTTCATAGAGCTGCTGGCATATGTCGAGCACATTTTTGGCGCTCATGCCGAAAATTTTGGCTGCGGCGATTTGCAAGCCTGAGAGACTAAAGAGTAGCGGCGCTTGTTGCTGTTTTTTGTCTTGGCTCACCTTAGTGATGATGCCTGGCTGATTTGCAATGCGTTCAACAACGTTCATCGCTAATTTTTTTGATAGTACCCGTTTTTCCTCATCCATATAAGGCTCACAAGCGGCGCTTGGTTTCCATTTTCCTTGATACTTTACGCCATCACTGGTTTGCAGATTGGCGATAACCTCAAAAAATGGTTTCGAAACAAAATGTTGTATCTCTAAATCGCGATTAACGATCAAACCAAGTATCGGCGTTTGCACGCGACCAATCGAGAGTACCCCTTGGTAGCCTGATTTCTGCCCTTGTAGCGTACACAACCGCGTCATGTTTAAGCCATATAACCAATCTGCACGTGCACGGGCGAGCGCAGAAACCGCCAACGGAATATAATCTTTGTTTGGCTTGAGGTTATTAACCGCCTTTTTTACCGCCGCTAAATTCATGTCGCTGATCAAGCAGCGCTGCGCATTGGCAATTTTAGCCTTAGTGGCACCACAATAGTTAATCACTTCATCGACTAAAATCTGCCCTTCACGATCGATATCACCGGCGTTAACGATGGCGCTAGCTTGTTTAACCAATTTTTTTATCACCGCAAGCTGCTTTTTGGTTTTAGGCTTAGGTTTTAGTTGCCATTGACTAGGGATGATAGGCAAATGCTCGATTGACCATTTTTTATAACTTGGATCATAGGCTTCAGGCTCGGCTTGCTCTAACAGATGGCCAATACACCAGGTGACAATGTCACCATTACTCGCCTCTATATAACCATCACTTTTCTTCAATGGTTTAGGCAACGCATCGGCCAGTGCTCTGGCTAAACTAGGTTTTTCTGCTATATATAATTTCAAGAACACATTCCACTGTACAGATCACCAGTAAAATAACATGTTTTATCAACTATTGACAATATAGGGTTGTTGGTGAGATGTTTATTTTTGTTAAAAATATGTACCGAACGGCATTTTTGTGGGACAAACTTTGCATTTCGACAAACAACAGTGTGATTGACGTCACACTACTGAAATGTATACAATATTAAAAACCCAATGAATTCAACGCGATGATAGAGATGTCGGGCATTTAAACTAAAAACAGCCACAACATGTAAACATCTGTTTAATATAAGAAATAGTGTATAAAACACTAACTAACTTAGACTTTAATCTAATAAATATTGGTAAAAATAGGTAATTTTTACTATGACTTCATAGTGTCATAAAAGTTCGATATTTTATGACACTAACTTATAATTAGACTCAGCAATACGATTTAACTTTTGTTAACTGCTTCAAAGCATCAAGGAAATGTTCAAACATGAATAAGTTACTTAAAAAAACAGCGGCCGCTAGTGCCGTCGCTATCGCACTAACGATAGCAACTTCTGCATTCGCTGCAGACACCTCTTCAGCAATGCGCGGTAAGGTTCTTACTAAATCAGGCCAACCTATCGCTGGAGCTGAAGTCACCATCATTCACCTACCTTCTGGTAGTGTAAAAAAACTAAAAGCAAACGATGCTGGTGTATTCTTGGCAAGTGGCTTACGTGTTGGTGGTCCATACAAGGTACTAGTAGATTCTGATGTATATCAAGATCAGGTACTAAACGACCTATTCCTACAATTAGGTAAAGTTCAGCGCGTCGAAGTATCTATGGGCATGGCCCAAGAAGTTGAACGTATTGGTGTTGTGGGCACACGTCACGCACTGATCAACGGTTCAAAGAATGGTATTGGTAGCGTTTATGGTGCCGATGCACTAAACAACGCCCCTTCATTTGATCGCGATCTAAAAGATGTATTGCGTCAAAATGCAATGGTTAACATCAGCGATGATGATAACGGTGAAATGTCAGTTGGTGGCGTTAACCCTCGTTTTAACAGTATCTCTGTTGACGGTGTTAAGCAAAATGATGATTTTGGACTAAGCAGCAACGGTTACCCAACTAACGGCTCACCAATTTCACTATTGGCCATCGACCAAGTATCTATCGACATCGCACCATTTAACGCTAAGGCTAGCGGATTTACCGGTGCTTCAGTTAACGCTGTGACTAAATCTGGTGGCAATGAGTTTGAAGGCGAGTTCTTCTACGATTACTCAAGTGATTCACTTGCTGGCACCCCAAAAGATGAAGATGGCGAAAAAGTAGATCTTAACTTCTCCCGCAAGACCTACGGCGTTTCATTCAGCGGTCCATTAATCGAAGATACACTGTTTTTCTTCGGCGCGTTCGAAAAATCTGAAAAGCCTTTCGTACATCGTTACGGCCCTGAAGGATCAAACGTTTCAAATCAAATTGATGGTTTAACCACCGCAGTACTTGATGACGTTATTGGCATCGCAAACAGTGTATATGGTATCGACGCAGGTGGTTACCTACCTGGTCTAAATGAAGAAGATGAAAAAATCTTGTTAAAACTTGATTGGAACATCAACGACGATCATCGTGCATCGTTCACTTACCAAAATACGACGGGTAATTCTATTCGCCCACAAAATACTTCTTCTAGCCGTTTTGGTCTGTCGAGCCATTGGTATAACAATAGCCAAGACCTTAAGACGTTCTCTGCACAGCTGTACTCTTCATGGAGTGATGAGTTCTCTACTGAAGTTAAGATAGCGATCAAAGACAACCCTACGTCGCAAACAACCTTTGCTGGCCAAGGTCTTGCACAGGTTCGTATCAAGAATGATGCGGCAGATATTTATCTAGGGACTGATGTTTACCGTCATGCCAATGAGCTTGATAACGATGCAATTAACATCGATATCAACGGCGAATACTTGCTTGATGAGCACAGCATTAGCTTTGGTGTTGGCGTGCAGAAACTTGATGTATTTAACAAGTTTGTACCTTACTCATTAGGTTACTGGTCATTTAATTCAATTGAAGACTTCCGTAATCAAGAAGCAGCAAGCTACAGCTACTCGAATGCTTACACTGGCGAAGCAAACGATGCAGCGGCAGAATTTTCGATCAAAACAACTACGTTGTTTATTGAAGACAAATGGGAAGTTAATAGCGATTTTTGGGTAAATGCTGGTATCCGTTACGAAAAAGTGAGCACATCGGGTAACATCCGTCAAAACACTCGCTTTACTGGCCTATATGGCTATGACAATACTGAGTCACTCGACGGTCAAGATATCTTCCTACCACGTGTTGGCTTTAACTGGTTAGTACAAGATGACTTAACCCTTAGCGGTGGTTTCGGTCGTTTCTACGGCGGTACGCCAAACGTATGGATCTCAAACTCTTTCTCAAACGATGGTCAAATCAATGTTCGCGCTAATACCAGCGACGTTGACAAAAGCAACCCAACACTTGATTCGATCCCTGCTGGCGTAACGCTTTCTCCAGGTGATGGCGATGTTAATGCTATCGATCCAAATTTTGAGTTGCCATCTGATTGGCGTCTTGGTCTAACCGTTAACTACACTGCTGATTTCGGCGAGTTGTTAGGTAGTGATTGGAATCTCGAAGCAAACTACATGTACGTTACTGCAAAGGATAGCGTAGTATGGAAAGAGCTATATCGTGAGTCGTCAGAAGCCGGGGATATCGTGGTTGGCCCTGATGGACGTAATGTTTATGATGTAGGCTCAAGTGATCCGGTTGATATTTTATTAACTAATGCGAGTGGTGGTAAACGTAAGACATTTAGCATCAGCGCGCAGAAGAGCTTTGAAAGTGGCGTTAATTTCTACCTGTCATACGCTAATCAAGACGTAACAGAACTCTCTGGTGGTACTAGCTCAACGGCTAACTCAAACTACGCTAAATTCAACTCAGCGGATCGTAACAACCTTGTTGCTGGCACCAGCCGTTATGAAATTGAGCATAGCTTTAAGTTAAACCTTTCTTACAACGCCGAGTTGTTTGAAGGCTATAACTCTCGCTTCTCGCTACAAGGCGAGCGCAGCTCAGGTCGTCCATATAGCTGGAACTTCGAAAACGGTTATGACGCATTTGGTGGCCAAAACAACTTCCGTCGCGACACGTTCCTTGCATACATCCCATCTGGCGCAGATGATAGTGCGGTACGTTACGCCGATGGTTACAGCTACGAGCAATTAAATGCTGTGCTAGAAGAAAATGGCTTGAATAAGTACGCTGGGCAAATTATGCCTAAGAATACTGAGACTGGTCCTTGGGTTAGTCGCTTAGATTTCAAATTTGAGCAGGAAATCCCAGGCTTCATGGATGACCACAAAGGTTCATTCTACGTTAGCGTTAAGAACCTTCTTAACCTAATCGATAGCAGTGCCGGTAAAGTATACAACACCAACTTCTACAATAATCGTGACCTGGTTTCACTTGAGTTTGACCGCGACGCAAACCAATATGTATACAGTGAAGGTTATAGCGACAGCGCACCAACATACTTTGACGCAGAGCGTTCTACGTGGCGTATCAAAGTTGGTGTTAGCTACAAGTTCTAATCGCAACTTAACATAGTATTTAGTAACGAAAATGCCAGTCAATTGACTGGCATTTTTTTTATCCTGTATACTCTACTCTCTACAAATCATGTGGAAAAATTTATGATCAAACTAATCACCACTGCAGCGCTTACGCTGACCTTGCTAGGATGTAATATGACCCAGCCTGAGCAAAATAAAGTCAACTCAACCAACCTTAAAATAGCCACCTTTAACGTCTCCATGGACGCCACCAACTATGTTGGCCGAGATGCTAAGCGCACCAACAATCAGGTACTGATTGGCCAACTAAAAAATGGAAATCAACAGATTAAGAACATTGCGGAAATTATTCAACGCACTCGTCCCGATATTATTCTACTCAATGAATTTGATTACATTGAGAACCCCGCGCAAGGTGTCGAGGTCTTTATTAAAGAGTATCTTAACGTGGCGCAGCACAGTGATGTCAACGCTATCGATTATCCCTACTATTATTACGCGCCAGTTAATACGGGAAAATCTAGCCCTTATGATCTAACGGGTGATGGCAAAGCAACGGGAACGCAAGGGGATGCTTGGGGTTTTGGCTACTTTGAAGGCCAATATGGCATGATGGTGTTATCACGCTACCCTATTGATACCGCAAAGGTTAGAACGTTCCAACATTTTAAATGGACTGACATGCCCGGTGCACTGCGCCCGGTAGTGCCGAGCAGCAAAAAGTATTTCTACAATGATGAGATATGGAGCCAATACCCTTTGTCATCGAAGTCTCATTGGGATGTGCCGGTCAATGTTAATGGCACCACCGTTCATTTATTGGCATCGCATCCAACGCCGCCAGTATTTGATGGACCAGAGGATCGTAACGGCAGTAAGAACCATGATGAGGTGCGCTTTTGGCTCGATTATATTACCCCGCAACAAGGCCAGTATATCTATGATGATAAAGGCGTAACCGGCGGTATTGCTCAGCAACGTCATTTTGTGATTATGGGGGATCAAAACTCGTCAGCCACCGAGGGCAACTCGCGCAAAGAAGCAATCTCAGCATTGCTAAGTAGCAAATTAACCAATGATGACCGAGTACCACAAAGCCAAGGAGGCGATTTACACAAAGCGGACAATGCTTTGTCAAAATACCATACAGCGTATTGGGGAATGCGCGCCGATTACGTGTTACCGTCAAGTTTTGGTTTTGAGGTAGTTGACAATGGCGTATTTTGGCCTGAAAAAAACCATCGCAATTATCGGTTGATCAAAGACCGCGCTGCCTCGTCAGATCACCGCCTGGTGTGGACGGTGCTAAAAATTAAGTAATCTGAACTTGGTTTAAATCCAATTGAGCCGCAACATGTTCAATTGGATTTAACGGCACATCTGTCACGCCAAGCGATTGGGTGAGCTTAATGAAATCATTTGGCAGCGATGCTGTTAGGCGTATCTGTTGACCACTGTGGGGATGTTCAAAAGTCAGCTGCGCTGCATGCAGCATCAAGCGCATGTCAGAAAAATGTTGTTTGATGTATTTATTTTGCTTGCCATCGCCATGGGTCGTATCACCAATGATCGGATGACGAAGATGGGCCAAGTGACGACGTAATTGATGCTTGCGGCCTGTTTGCGGCGCTAATGCCACCAGGCTATAACGTGCTGCTGCAAAACTGCCTATCGGCTCAGGATATTCGCAGGTGCTAATATTAGCCCAATCGGTGATGGCACTCTGCGGCTCTTTGTCTTGGTCGGCATCTTTATCAGCAATCTTATCCAAAATCTCTTTGAGTGAATAATCAAGCCGATCGCAACCGTGCAAATAACCCCGAACTAAGGCGACATAGCCTTTTTCAACCCGACGCTCGCTAAACAACAGATTAAGCTCGCGTGCAAAATCACTCGACAAAGCAAATAAAAGCACGCCGGAGGTGGGTCGATCAAGCCGGTGAATTGGATAGACATATTGGCCGATTTGATCACGCAACATAATCATCGCAAAATGCTTTTCTTTGCGTGCTAAATAACTTTTATGCACCAACAGACCCGCAGGTTTGTTAATCGCCACCATAAATTCATCTTGATAGATGATCTCAAGTGGTGGCCATTGTATTTCTTCAGGTGTTGAAACGCCCGTCTCCATTTAAGCAAAAACAGCGTCAAGTTGACCAATAAGCTGTTCTAACTCAATGGTATCTTGTGCTATTTTGGCGAAAGATTGCTGCGCCATCGGTAAGATCAGGAATTCTTGTGGTAGCTCCATATTTGAGTCCACTAACATCTGCATCTTAGGTAACAGCACAAACTCTAACCATTGGGCAAAAGATAAAGTATCACAGCAAAAAGGTTCTTCGCTGGCCAATGCTTCTTTTGATGGTAAGGTACTCTGCCAAAGATCTTGTTTGATCATTTCTTGGTTGATTTGGCCTAAAAGGCTGTCTACTTGTGCTGCTTTATTCATTCGGGTTTACACCATTAAGATAATATCGGCGTATCATACCAATAGCGCACAATGGTTGCTACAATAGCCAAAAATTTTGTCATGAGTCATACCGTGGAACATATCAATACATTCAGTGAATTTTTAGAGCAATCAGGCAGCCAGTATCGTATTTTTGACATGGGCCGCAAGGTACAAAAAATTACCAGCGATGCTTTTAGCGCCTTTGAAAACGCTGCTCTGCCCTACCCTTATCCGCTACAGCAACATGCATGGATTGCGATTTTGTTTTGGAATAAGAACAGCAGCGCCCAGCATTACGTGTGGTTTCTAAAGCTACCATTGGATGAACGAGGTCTGCTAGAGCAGGCTTCTCGTAGTCAGTTTTTAGAGTTGGTGGTTGCGGCACTGGGTAAAAGTATGGAGAAAACACCCGACAAAGAGAAGCAATCTGCGCTCGATCACAATCCACTGATCTTTAAACCCTCAGAGCAAAAACTTGCAGCCTTTAATAGCTTAGTTAAGCAGGTAATGCATCTGCCAGCCAGCGAGCATATGACGCCGGCGTTAACATACTTACAAAACAAAGCACAACATGCGCAGTGGCAGGAAGTGGCTTATCAAGGCCTGAGTGACATTGCTAGCCGCTGTGATGACCCATTGTTTAGCCAGGCCATTGTTAAGGCGCTGCCAGAGCTGCCGATAGAATCTTTTTGCGCGCTGTGCTGTAGTTTAGAAAACAATACGGTCAACACTGACATCGCCACCACATTATTGACGCTACTGAGCGATGCGCTGGCAAACAACGACTTGGTTAGAAGCATACATTGCGCGCGTGCTCTATCACACGCGAAAGGAAGCGGCTTTCAGCGCCAAGCACTAAGTAAGTTACTCGCCAGTGAGTTGATCGCGCAAGAATTAGATGTCATTGTCATCATCGCCGCGCGTTATTGGCAACTGATTGACGATATCGATTGTGCCGTCGCCATCTTAGAAGCAGTGGCAACATTAAAGCTAGAGCAAGATGTGTTTAATCAAATATTTTCAGATCTCGTTGCTATACCCAGTGCGCGCGTGCATATACTTGCTGCGCTGCGCTATCCACAGCGTAGCGAATTACTCGCTGGGCACATTGCTAACCTTATCGCGGGGCAATAATGGGATTATTTGAGATCATCTCGATCATCGTACTTATCTTCTGTGGCTGGTTATTTTGGCAGACACGAGTGATGGCAGAGGTTGCTAAGGCGGCGATCGATGTGCATTGTGACAAGTACGCGTTGCAGGTGTTGACTGTCGCCAGAACAAGCAATAAGCCATCGCGTAATAGCAAAGGCCATTTCTGTTGGCGAGCGACTTATCAATTTGAGTTTAGTAGTGACGGTGAGAGTTATTACATTGGTTATGCCAAACTTAACGGCACTCATGTTTTAGATATTGAAACACCAGCCTATCGCCAAAATGTTTAGCTACACCAATGCTTTAGAGATAATACTATCATCGTTAAAATCTTAAACGATAGATAGTAAAAAGGGTATAACGAATAAACGATATACCCTTTTTTTTAGTACGAAACCAGCCAGTGATACGCACCATCCATTTTTCGGTCACTCCGTAGAACCATCCCTTTACCACTCCGTTGGCAGTCCTTTTTATGGCTTAACGCCAAAGCCTAACAACTATCAAAAGATGATTCTAAATACCTTTTTTCCTTGTTCAGCAAATCTTACGCTATATCCTTTAGCGTGTTTTCATCCCTGTGTCTTTATCATCCTGATAAATCCCTTACTGCTTCCTGCAGCGTGTCCCTTATCGTCCTTGCGGCTTCATCATCCTGATAAATCCCTTACTGCTTCCTGCAGCGTGTCCCTTATCGTCCTTGTGGTTTTATCATCCTGATAAATCCCTTACTGCTTCCTGCAGCGTGTCCCTTATCATCCTTGTGGTTTTATCATCCTGATAAATCCCTTACTGCTTCCTGCAGCGTGTCCCTTATCGTCCTTGTGGTTTTATCATCCCGATAAATCCCTTACTGCTTCCTGCAGCGTGTCTCTTATCATCCTTGTGGTTTTATCATCCCGATAAATCCCTTACTGCGTCCTGCAGCGTGTCCCTTATCATCCTTGTGGTTTTATCATCCTGATAAATCCCTTACTGCATCCTGCAGCGTGTCCCTTATCATCCTTGTGGTTTCATCATCCCGATAAATCCCTTACTGCGTCCTGCAGCGTGTCCTTTGTCATCCCTGTGGTTTCATCATCCCGATAAACCATTCGTTCCATCCAAAGAACGTCCTTAAAACTTCCATGTCGATAATCATCCTGACTATCATCTTGCATCCTGCAAATTGCTAAGTTCAACAAACCCTGTCAAACAAGTGAACTAAACTAACGGCAAGGGGTCAATCTTATTATTAGTTGTACACGTAAATTAAATTTCCTTATTCAATTTATTTAGCGAGCATTTGCATCATCATCCTGATAATTGCTGTGCTGCCTTTCCATGTGGTTAATAATAGAGGATTACCGTGTATTGGCAATAGGCTCTTGACCGAGATCAATTTCCCCCAATATTGTCTAACCAAAAAAATAAAAATAAAGTGCTTTCTAATCAGTAGGCTAAAGGTAATCTAGAGTAACTACCTAGTCGCTTTTCAGCTAACTTCCTACGCGCTTGTAAGAGATCTCGCACACGCCAATGGAGCAATTGACTTATTGGCTATCTCGACGGTAATTTTTTCATCACGCATGCTGTCATTCGAACTTTAACAATAGATCGGATCTACTGTTGACTGGTGTTCGCACCTTATTGATATAAATAAGTTAATCAGTACTTTTAGAAAAAATAAAAACACCAATCCCCAATGAACAAGTAGATCCTGTTTTAGATTTAGTTGTCCAAATTATTAGCAATTGCTTATGCGTAACGCTACGTTCATAAAATAAGTTTTGTTTATATTCCTCAATAAACTTTACGTAGCGTTAGGCTGTTGCCTTTAGCTTTTAATATAATTAGCCTCAGTGTTCTTATTTTAATGGGGAATTAGCATTTCCCAACGTTGCTGTTCATTTTCCATCATTAACTAGGAAACCAATTAACTTAAAAACAAAACAGCATCATAATTTCCTCTGTTTTGCTTTAATGTATTAAACACCTTTAACACCCTATACATGAAGTCGGTTTATAGAGTTAATCACCCTTCTTTAATTTATAGTTCTAAACCATGTTACACACTTTATTGAGCATACCGAATTATTCAAACTGTCTTACTATTGTATTGAGGCGAACGAATCTTTCATCACCTTCAATACCTGGGGCAAACTCGATCATTTTAGCTAAACATTCGTTTAGCTTACTCGGTGGTCTAAACCTTGGTTCGTCTACAATTAATTGATTTAAAAACCCCAACACTTCATTTGGAAGTGAACAAATTAATTTACTATCTAATGTCTTCCTGACGAGATATTCAGTATCTTCAATCTGCCTCAAGCTATGTTTTAATATAGCAAATGCATCAGCAAAATAGATTTTAGTATTTAAACACAATAAAGCTAATTGGTTTACAGTTTGCTCTGTAATCATCGCTTGTTTAGGCCAGGTTTTAATTAAGAATACTTTTATTCGATGTTCCCAATATTCATCAAATTTATCACCTGAATTTGATAAAGAATCATTTAATGAGGAAGCAACATGCTTTAGCGCTTCTCTAGGTAATGACTTAAATGCATTTGCCAGCTCAGTTACTCTGTATTCATCATATTTTTGTAATGCTAAGTAAGTCAAAAATCTAGCATATTGCTCTTTATGATCAATGAGTTCTAGATAATGATTAGCGGTATCTAGTAAATCATCCTTAATTGTCACTAACAAAGCCTTATGTAACCTTGGTGACCAAAGATAACTTCGCCATGCCATTACTGCTAATTCACTATCCCGCCAATTAAGCCATGGTAAAATGAAATCACTAGTCCATTTAGGTGCAACCCTGAATAATGACAGAACATTTGCTGTCATTATAACTTTACCTAATTGATAGGGTCTTCTTTCACTTAATATGATTTGCTCAAACCGTTCCTTAAACTCAATAGCTAGGCCTTCATCATCGCTTGGATTTTCTGTATACCACTGCTGAAATAGACTCTCTGTTAACATTCCAACAGGATGATTAATTGCCGCAGTAATTGGATCATTAATTTCTTCGATTTCATAAGGGAGAGCTATAAGCTTACGGTTTAAAGCACACTCTTCTTTTTTCAACCAAAGCCTTTACAGCTTTTAAATTGATAAGACGAGTGACTGAAATGCTAATGGGTGCCGAAGATATTAATACTCTTTCTATATCATTAGTTATTTGGTGCTTATATATAATACTAAAATGGAGGTCATTATCGGTCAGCAGTAAAAAACAGGAAAACATAAAACAAAACGACAATAACAGCAGTTTAAAAAAATAAGGCAGATACTTATAGAAGCAATCTGAAAGTAACATTTTGTATAAACGACTTAAATTAAGTCACTATTTTTTAACATTAAATTCAGGATTTATTTATTTGATTGTAATAATTAAATAAACTGATTTTTATGGGAAAGGTTATAGCCTTTTCCGACAGCAGAGCTCGTATCATAGTAGTTTACAAATTCTGTTTTAAGTGAGGATAGATTTTAATTGAACAAAGACTTATTCGTTACAAAGCGTAACGGAAACAAAGAATCAATAGACCTTGAAAAAATTCACAGAGTCATTGCATGGGCAGCTGAGGGGCTCGAACAGGTTTCCGTATCACAAGTCGAATTAAAGCAACATATACAGTTTTATGCAGGGTTAAATAATTTTACTTCCCCGGCAGGAATCGTATCGACTCTGGATGTTTTTTTTAAAATTAAAAAACTATCAAGTCGATGGTTAGTTGTTATTAAAGCCATAAAAAACTACTTGTTCAATATTGGACGTAAAACTGAGCCTGTAGATATTTCAATTACTTTTCAAAAACTACTGCAATCCCGTCTCCAATGTCGATCTCCACCATACTTTGTAAATCTAAAGTAATACCTCTCCAAATTTAAACCCTCACAGCAACTTTTATTACCTTTACCTTTTTCATTTACCCCCAAGCACTAAAACTTATTTTACATAAGCAATCGAATAGCCGCACGCTAGAGCCTTTATGGCCTACATCCAATTTCAAAGCATTAGCCTGTAGTAGTATTTACACTTTATGCTAGGAATAATCACCAATAAACTACACTTTTTGCTATGAATAATTGCCTAGAAACCACACTTTTTACTATGAAAGTGTGAAATTGGTCGGGCCGAACTTAGTAAGGTTTCTATAGATGAGGTCTAGTAAACTGTTTCAATGACTATTAGTGAAAGGTTTAATTGGGGAGTAAAATTTAATCGAACTAGACAATATAAGCATTTACATATATTGTTGAAGTATAGCTAATATCCCTACAGGCCATGTATTTATTGGGCTGTTGACATATCATAGTTAAGATCTACTGCTTAACCTGTGGCAAGTATAAAGATCTACTTGTTAACTTGGGAAGTATCAAAAAAGATCTTTGTGAACCTCTTCTGTATCCCCCATAAAATACGTTCTAAGGATCTACTGCTTAACTTCGAATGACAATGCGCCAAGTATTAATCGCAACTTTAAAGGATAACAAGCTGAATAATCGATGAATATTAAACGACAATTCGAAAATTAATTAACAAAGTGTGGTTGCACACAGCGACACAAAATAATAGGATGATGCATGTTCAATTACCGCTATTATTTTGAGAGTTACATGTCTAAGTTCAGCCTTGCTATCGCAGCACTCGTTTTAACCTTTACCACTAGTTTTACTCAAGCCGCAACTGGCTACATTTCGGACAACGTGTATGTCTATTTCCATACCGGCCCCAGCGCCAAATATCGTATCGTTGGTAGTGTCATCTCCGGCTCGAAAGTAGAAATAGTCGAACATTCAGAGGACGGTAAATACACTAAAATTGTCGATGACAAAGGCCGCACGGGCTGGATACAAAGCGAATTTGCATCAACGCAATCTAGCTTAAAACAGCGTTTTGAAGCCCTAACGTTGCAGGTGGCAGCATTAAGTGAAAATAATCTAGAATTAGAGCAGCGGTCCGAGCAATCAAGTCAAAGCACCGGTCAACTGCAGCAACGTATCTCTACATTGAGCGCAGAGCTAGCTAGCGCAAAGCGCGAAAAAATTCGAGTTGAGGCTAAATTGGTCGGTGAAGAAGCTGACATAAAAATGAAATGGCTAATCAATGGCGGTATATTAGTTATCATTAGCATATTGTTAGGCATATTTATTACCTTTATACCTTCAAAAAAGAAAAGCAAAGGAAATTGGTCATAACTTAACCTTTATTCCTTAGACTCGCTAGTTTACCTGTAGATTAGTGAGTTTTTTCAGATAACACTTCCTAAAACGATTCAAACACGGTAGCTTTTATATCGTATACATTGCGTTTCAGTTAATATTATTCAGCACAATTATTGATAACCGCTATATCGAGCTAGGCTTTTCGCTGGCTTAATGCAATACGACTAATAAATGGATTTTACAGTGCGTTTGCACGCCAGCAACTTAACGGACAAGTATGACTATACCTATTTTAATTTGTGATGATTCTTCATTTGCACGTAAACAAATGGCCCGCGCATTACCCGACAACTGGGATGTTTCGATCACTTATGCACAAAACGGTGAAGAGGCAATAGCGGCAATAAAACAGGGCAAGGCAGATGTTCTGTTTCTCGATTTGAATATGCCAGTGCTCGATGGCTACGGCACACTTGAAATCATTCAATCACAAGATTTACCGACCCTTACTATCGTTGTTTCAGGCGACATTCAACCGGAAGCACATCATCGGGTTAGTGCGATGGGCGCGCTTGATTTCATTCAAAAGCCGACCGATAAAACTAAGGTTTGTGAGGTATTAACGCGGTACGGCATCATACGCCCTGAGGATCTGCTGCAAGGTCAATTGCTGCAAGAATCCGCAGCGCAGCTTAGTTCGAGCAAAATGAACAACAAACTTAGAGTCACCAATGATACAGGCGTTAACTTTGATGCCTATCAGGAAGTGTCTAATGTCGCGATGGGCCGCGCGGGTGATTTACTGGCCCGGGTGCTTAATGTCAAAGTGCGCCTGCCTATTCCCAAGGTTAATGTACTAGCGTCGAGCGAACTTCACATGATCCTTAAAGCAACCGATGATACACACGGCATCTCCGGCGTATGTCAGGGTTTTATTGGCTCGGGGATTTCAGGCGAGGCACTGATTTTGTTTTATGACTCCTGCGCTAATGAGCTGGCTAAACTGATGGACTACCAGGGGGAAGTCAGTGACGCGGTTGAGCGAGAAATGCTAATGGATTTATCAAATATCTTAGTCGGTTCATTTTTAAAAGGATTTTCCGACCAACTCGATCTTTCTTTTAGTCATTCCCACCCTGAATTTTTAGGCCTACACCGCAGTATTAGCGACCTGATCCATTCAGATACCCGTGATTGGCAAGAGATATTATCGATTGAAATAAACTATGTGATTGAGGAATACGACATTGAATGCGATTTGCTGATATTAATCACCCAAGAATCATTGCAAGTCCTTAATAACAAGTTGATTTATCTATTAGATGAGTGCATATAATGACAGTTAATACTATTGGTGATTTCCACTGGATGCTTAATATGTTCAACGCTATCGATGTTGGCATGGTCGTTATTGACAGCGATTACAACATTGAATCATGGAATGGTTTTATGGTCCATCACAGCAACATCGATGGTAATGACGCCAAGGGCAAGAATCTTTTTTCCCTATTTCCTAGCATCGATAAAAACTGGTTTATGCGCAAGGTCGAGACGGTAAAAACTATTGAAAATCAGACCTTCATCACCTGGGAGCAAAAACCTTATTTATTCCCTTTTAAACACTCTCGCCCAATCACCAGTACGGTAGAGTATATGTACCAAAACATCACCATCATTCCACTGCCATCTTTAACCGGTAAGATCGACAAAATAAGTCTGATTATCTACGATGTTACCGACGCGGCTGTTAATCGCATCGAATTGCAAAAGTTACAAGCGCAGTTAGTGAGTTAACTATCGCGTCATTAATTGCGATATCGACGATTGAATAGTTGGACTCAGTCTCAGCAGCAATACCCAACTTGCGGCCCGTCATTTAGGCCGCAACAAAGCGCCAATGTAACCGCATGCATAGTGATTAAAAGAAACACACCATCAATCTACTCTTCCTTATCGCATTAAATCTCACGTATAATAGCGGCCATAAAAATATCATTTTGGATCCGTCATGAAACTTGTTAACCGCATCTCTTTAATTGTTACCCCAAGCCAAACCATGCATCAATGGTTAATCGACAGCCAGTTCGAAGGTATTCCAGACTTTAACGAATTGTCCGCCGAGTCAAGCTGTTATTTAGTTGACGAGCCGCAGCAGGAGCTAGCAATAGCCGAAATCCTGAGCCAACTTGTTGAGCAACATGGCGAAACAATTTGGCACAGTGAACTGGGCGTGTGGGATGAGTTTGGCGACAATAGCCCAGCGTTTAACGGCAGCGAACAATTTAGCCAGTGGTTTAATGTGTCGCTCTCAGGCCTTACCTTCGATTTAGCCGCTGCGTCGCTGATGGTCGCCAATGTCGACAGTATTTAAAATAGCCATCTGGGTACGATTACGCTCTATCATATAAACAAAAAATCTTGCCCCATCTGGTTTTGCATGGCACATTGGAGACTATTAATTCCCTAATGTGCTTTTTCTGATATGAATATTGATTCTCTTTGGCAACAAATAAAGCAACAAGCTCAAAACGCGAGTGCCAAAGAACCTTTACTTACCCCACTTTACCACCAACACATAATCGACCAGCCTTCACTGTGCCACGCCATGAGTAATATTCTGGCGAGCAAATTATGTGATGCCTATATGTCGATAAATGAACTCGAAACACTGTTTAATCAGAGCTATCAACAAGCGCCACTGATGATCAACTGTTGTGTCAGAGACATCGAGGCGGTACGTGAACGTGATCCAGCGATCGAGAGTTTTCCAGAGGTGATTCTTCATCTTAAAGGGTTTATGGCGTTGCAAAGCTATCGCATTGCGCATCATCTGTGGTCACAACAGCGCAAGCCGTTGGCCTTATATATTCAAAGCCGCATCTCAGAAACCTTTGATGTCGATATCCACCCTGCAGCAAAAATTGGTAAAGGCGTGATGCTCGATCACGCCAACGGCATCGTTATCGGCGAAACCAGCGTAGTTGAAGACAATGTCTCCATTTTGCAAGGCGTTACACTAGGAGGAACCGGCAAGGAAACTGGCGATCGACACCCCAAGGTGCGCGCTGGTGTACTGATTGGCGCAGGCTCAAAAATATTAGGCAATATCGAGATTGGTCAAGGGGCGAAAATAGGTGCAGGCAGCGTGGTGCTAAAGGCCGTAGCGCCACACACCACGGTCGCAGGCGTGCCCGCTAAGCAAATCGGTTCTCCTGAAAGTATCATGCCGGCGCTGGATATGTGTCAAAACCTCGAAAAAGAATTAGCCTGTCGCAGCAAATATGATATCCAAGATTTTGATATCTAACCTAATCTAATAATTTAAACAGTGGCATTAATGCCTGCGGCAATTGGGCCACTGTCTTTTGACGGCTAAGCCGATCGAGCGCAATACACAGCGTGTTCTTTTGCCCTGTTTCTAACTTATTGAGTAACTCGCTAACGCTCATTTCTTTGACCGACAGACGCTGTCGCTGCGCATGATTGCGTCGGTGCAGCGTCTGATAAGCATGGAGAAAACGTCCTAATGCAACATACGGAAAGTTCTTGTTGCGCATCGGACCAAATCGCGCTTCATAGCCCCCTAATGGCAAGCCTTTGATCTTAGCGCGCGCCAGTGAATCAGCGCCAAACCAGGCGGCACTTGAGCCTAAAACGCCGCCGCCAATGGCGCCAAGCATAAAGGAATGACCAGCGACAGCAAGGTCCAGAGCGCCGCCAGCAGCCGCGCCCGCTAATCCGGCAACGCTAGCTAATTGCTTGCGATCAAGACCCCAACCATACCATTTTTCCGTATCAAAGAGATCGTCTGACATGCTTAATTCTGCTGTTTCGCGCTCTAGATGGTGATGGTGATAGAGGCGCTGCAACTGATCATGAGCAGTCAACTCTTGCCGACGCATCCACTGGTAATAGCGTTGCTCTAACAAATATTGCAGTGATTGCGCCTGATCCTTAGACAGAACCTTCTGGCTGATCTGATGCAGGGTCAAATCTTCAAGCATTTGCGCCACAATAGAGCAGCTCTGATGGGTTTGGTTAATCACATCGTCTTCAAACGCCTTAATCAGACGCTTAATCGACGCCGACCAGGGCTGATGGATGGCAGCAAAGGCTTCAAGCAAGTCGATATGCTGTTCAAGTTGCGCATTAACCGCATTAAATTCCCTGACCACACTAAAATACTGTCCCAATGCGCGCTGCCAACTCTCAACATGCTCACTGCTAACGATTGGATTAATCAACGCCATGTTGGGCTGACCTGTCCAGCGCAGTATCTCCATTTCAGCTTCATATTCGGCGCTGTAGGGTCTAGAACCATCCACCACATACAAAATCGCAGCCCCCGCCATAATCGGCTTGAGCAATTCAACCTCGTCTTTAAAGTGTTGATTACAAAAATCGTCCGCTAAAAACTCGTTAATCCGGCTACCTTTTTTATCGGCATCTGGGGTGGTCTGATTGAGCCAGGCCAACACCTTTCTGGCCCGTTGGAAACCAGGTGTATCTACCAGTTGGTAACGTTCAGAGCCGATATTAATATCAAAATACTCAGCCACCGACGTGGTGCCACTTTGCATCGAGACGGCGACCCGATCATCACGTGCAAGGGTCGATACAATCGACGATTTTCCTTTGTTGGGATGCCCGACAACTGCAAAACACGGGATCATACTAATTCCTTATCAACATATAATTGCCATCCGTCGAGTGACTGAGTAAACCTGCGCCATTCATCCAAATAGTGTGGAGCAATGCTTTGCCATTGCGCTTGATTAAAGTCCAGCGGCATAATCACCCCATGACCGTGAGCGAGAAAGTCCTTAAGCTCCCCCAATGGGGGCTCCCAGGCGGCCACGAGCACTAACTGCGTCGTATTGTCATCGATCGCCGTTTGTTCATCTTCGCCATGAAAGCCCGCTTGGTAAATATTTTTTGGCACAGGAAAACGTTCAATTGCCTGCCCTAACATCTTGGTATCTAGGCTTAACCAACACACCACATTATAATTATCCAAGGTTGGCAGGTTCGTTCTAATCGGCTCTAAGATCGGTTTGGCCGGTGTTTTATTGATCAATGGCGCAGGCTGGTTGTGCGCTCGTGTTTGGTTTATCATCGCGCTGCGTAACTTAAACGCAGCAATACCAGTGGTGACTAAGCGAGGCATCACCGCATACACAATTTGAGCCATCAGCAGAAACGCCCACCACCTGCCATAATCTACGTTGTGATTAGCGTTAGCGCCAAAGCGCAATTCTTGAGTTTGTACCAACAATGCTTTTAGCGGTTGTGCAGAGTCAACTATTTGCCAAGGCCAAGCGATGGCTTTTAGTACCGGATAAATTTGCTCTGCACTGAGTAAGGTTGAGCGCCAGACAAAGGCTATATCACTAAACAATAAGACAAAGAGAAACGCGGTTAAACAGCCCAAGCTAAACGCTAGGCCCAATGCCTGGCTAACAAAACGCAGCCAAGGTGCGAACAGCTGTTGCTGTTTAAGCTGTGCTAATGCCGCAACCCAACTTCGGGGCCATAGCGGTAATGCAATAAGACAATTAGTCAGATAAAAATGCTTTGGAGACGTGCTGACAGCGCCAACCAACAACAAGATGAGGGAGAACAGCGGGAACAAGCAGAAGAACAAAACATAATGGATAAGGTTAACCCGTCCTAGTTCATCTCCAGCCATGATAGTACTCGCGGTGAGTAAGCCAAAAATAAAGATAACAACGATTAACGCACGACTAAAGTGAGCACATAGCGCAAGGTTCACAAACAAACTCTCTTACATTCAAAGATTTGATTTTGACTGGTTTGCTCAGGCGATGCAATCGCTAGATTGTAAATTGTTGTGTCTAGTTGCAGAGTCACTAGGCGTACAAATCTAACCCGCTGCCTTTTTCATCTTCTGGGTCTACGGGCGCGGCCTGTTTACGATTGCGTCGATTAGTCGGTTTGCGTCGCTCGCGGCGACTCTTACGTCGCTCGTTGCCATCATATTGCTCAACAGCCTGCTCATCATCGGCGAGTCGCTTAAGACTTGTTGTTTCGCTAACTTCCTTTACCTGTGACTTAACCGGCGATATTTGATTGCCAAGCGGCCTAGCGAGCACCGAATAGATTAAATCTTGACTGGCCACAGTAACCTCCTTAAATATTAATATTCAATATTACCTTATCGGCTTATACTGATTAAACTTTAATCAGTATAAGGGCTTATAATTATTTTTAATCTAAACCAGATCAATCTTGTCGGCTAATATTGCCTAATCCATCGCATTATTATTAAATAAGGATAGCTTGTTATCTAAATTTCATTACAATAGACGTCTAGACGTTGATACCCCCGTATCAATTTCATTTACATTACTATCAGCAGAAGGCATTTTGGCTATGGCACAACACCTTTTTACTTCAGAGTCAGTCTCCGAAGGACACCCAGATAAAATTGCAGATCAAATTTCTGATGCTGTATTAGATGCAATTTTAGAGCAAGATCCAAAGGCACGTGTTGCGTGTGAAACCTATGTAAAAACTGGGATGGTGATGGTTGGTGGTGAGATCACCACATCGGCATGGGTCGATATCGAAGAAATTACTCGCCGCACCGTGCGTGAAATTGGTTATACCAATTCAGACATGGGTTTTGATGCCGATTCATGTGCCATATTAAATGCCATTGGTAAGCAATCTCCTGATATCAACCAAGGTGTTGACCGTGAAGACCCAAGAGATCTGGGTGCCGGTGATCAGGGCTTAATGTTTGGTTATGCCAGCAATGAAACTGACGTACTAATGCCAGCGCCAATTACTTACTCACACAAATTGGTGAAACGCCAGGCTCAGGTGCGTAAAGATGGCACCTTGCCTTGGTTACGCCCCGATGCAAAATCTCAGGTCACTTTTGCCTATGAGAACGGTATCATTTGTGGTATCGATGCAGTGGTACTATCTACTCAGCATTGCGATACCATCGCACAAGATGATTTAGTCGAAGCGGTAATGGAAACCATTATTAAGCCAGTATTACCGGAGAAATGGTTAACTAAAGATACCAAGTACTTTATTAATCCAACCGGCCGTTTTGTTATCGGCGGACCAATGGGTGATTGTGGTTTAACCGGTCGTAAGATTATCGTCGATACCTACGGCGGCATGGCACGTCATGGCGGCGGTGCATTCTCTGGTAAAGATCCTTCAAAGGTTGACCGTAGTGCGGCCTATGCGGCGCGCTATGTGGCAAAAAATATTGTTGCAGCAGGTCTTGCCGATCGCTGTGAATTACAATTGTCTTACGCCATCGGAGTTGCAGAGCCAACGTCAATTAGCATCGAAACATTCGGCACCGGAAAAATTGATGAGCAGAAATTGATTGCCTTGGTACGTCGTCACTTCGACTTACGTCCTTACGGCTTGATCGAGATGTTGGAACTTAACCGTCCAATTTATCTACCGACTGCGGCTTATGGTCATTTCGGTCGTGAAGAGTTCCCATGGGAGCGCACCGACAAGGCACAAGCACTAAAGGATGATGCTGGCGTATAAGCCGCTTCATGAAATAAGAAAGCCTTAGCAATTATTTGCTAAGGCTTTTTTTGTCTCTATTTCCAAGTGATTAGCGCTGCTATTGAACCGCTAACGAAGCTTTGTTGCGAAACAAGCCCTTGATATCCTCTAAGATAATGTACAGACACGGGATAAGAATTAGGGTAATCACCGTTGCAAAGCCAACACCAAAGGCTAATGATACAGCCATTGGAATAACGATTTTGGCCTGCATGCTCGTTTCAAACATGATTGGTAACAAGCCAATAAAGGTCGTTAATGAGGTTAAGGCGATTGCCCTAAAACGACGTCCCCCCGCTTGAATCACCGCATCGCGCACCTTAATCCCCTGCTCACGCGCCTTATTAACAAAATCCACCATCACTAATGAGTCGTTTACCACCACACCCGCTGCGGCGATGATGCCAAAGAGCGACATCATGCTTAAATCTAAACCAAAGATTAAATGACCCAATATCGAACCAATCACCCCAAACGGGATCACCGACATGATAATAACCGGCTGCAAATATGAGCGTAAAGGCACCGCTAGCAATGCAAAAATAACCAGCAGCGATAAGATAAAATTACGGATCTGGGTACTGACCCCGTCCATCTCTTCCTGAACTTTACCCGCTACCTCGGTCTTGACACTTGGGTAGAGCGTTAACATTGAGGGTAAAAAATTATCGCTTATGTCATTGGCCACCTTAAATGGCTCCACAATAGCACTATCGACACTTGCCCAAACATTGACCGTACGCTTACCATCTTCACGGCGAATTCGATTGACCCCTTCGGTCAAATGAATCTGTGCCAATTCTGATAAGGGGATCTGCTGACCTTGTGCAGTAAAGATGATGGTATCTTCGATATGACCAATCGCGCTACGCTGAGCCTTGGGATAACGTAACATCACCTTAATTTCCTCACCGTTGCGCATGATCCGCTGTGCCTCAAGGCCATAGAAGCTAAAGTTAACTTGCGAGGCAACATCTTTGAGGGTTAAGCCTAAACTGCGGGCCAACGGCTTTAGTTCGAACTGCACTTCTTGCGTCGCGCTTTGACGAGAATCATTAACATCAGAGACACCTTTAATATTGCGTAATTTCTCTTTTAGCGCACGTGAGGCGGATAACAACTGAGCATCGTCTTTACCGATAAGCCTAAAACTCACATCCCCATCGTCACGTCCGCCACCAAACAAACTGTCAGTTATGGTTAATGATTTTAAGCCAGCAATTGTCGGCATCTTGTCACGCCAGCGTTGCGCTATCTCAAAGGTGTCTAATTGACGTAGCTCTGGATCCGTGGTTTTAACCATCACCTGGGCACGCGTTCTTGATAGCAGCTGAGAAAACATTTGATCGATAACACCTGCGCCATATTGCTCCTGCAATTGCTTATCAGTATCTTTTAATACTTGCTCGACCATGAACATTGCATCGAGCGTCGCCTGATCGGAACTCTGTTGCTGCATCTCAATGGTGATGCGCGGAAAATCATGGGGGATTTGCGGCATACCAATAAAACGCACCAACCCACTGCTAAAGAGCCCAATGCCTAATAATAAAATGCCCATGAAGACGGTTAACACCGTATAACGATAATGCAATGCACGCGTGAGAAATGGCTGATAAATAGTAGCCACAAAACGCTTTAGCGCGCCGTCGATTGCCCCGCGTACTCGCGCCAATGGGGAATTACTCTGTTGCTTGCTGTAATTCATTTTCGCCAGGTGCGCCGGCAAAATTAATTTCGATTCCACCAACGAAAACAACAGACACAAAACTACCACATAGCCAATTGAATGAGACATCGCAGACTCAGGGCCAGAAGTAAACAACATCGGCACAAATGCTGCGACCGTGGTTAGCACGCCAAATGTCGCCGGCACGGCGACGCGTTTAACCCCGCGCACCACATTGTCTAAGCTGTGACCATATTTTTCAATTTCTTCGCTGGCACTCTCGCCCACCACAATAGCATCGTCGACCACCACACCGAGTACGAGAATGAAGGCAAACAAGCTGGTGACATTGATAGTGACATCAATAAACTCCATTGGCATGAACAGCAGCGCGCCAAGAAAACTGACTGGCAAGCCCATCATCACCCAAAACGCTAAGCGAAGGCGCAAAAATAAGGCCAAAATTAGGAACACTAAGAGACCACCAGTGATCATGTTATCGAGCATCATGTCCAGTCGGCCTTGCAAATAGAATGTCATATCGACCCAAGGTTCCAAACCAACGCCCTCTGGTAAGGTCAGTTTTTTATTGGCGATATACGCCAGAACCTGCGCAGAGATATCTGGCATGCTTTGGTCACTTGAAGCGCCAACATAAATGGTGACTGAGTTTTTACCATTAAATTTGGAGTAGCGCAGACCTTGCACGAATCCGTCGTTAACGTGAGCAACGTCCCCCAACAAGATGTTAGTGCCATCACTGAGATTGATCACCGGAATTTGTTCAAATTGTTGCTGATTATAGGCTTGCTTTTCAACCCTCATCGAAATGATGCCATTGTCGGCGCGGATCTGACCGGCAGACAAATTAGCGGCATTGGCGCGAATAGCGCGGGCTAAGTCGGCAAGGGTTAGCTGATATTCGCGTAATTTGTGTTGGTCGACCTCTATCGAGATCTCATAATCTAAGCCCCCCATATATTCAGAGACATTGACTAAGCCCAAATCGCGAACTTCATCATAGATAGACTTACCCAAATATTTAATTTTTTTGGCGGACATATCACCATAGACACTGATGTACATCACCTCCTGTCGAAACTTCTCCCGCGTGACCACAGGACGGTCCATACCGTCGGGGAAACTTGAGATCGCATCAATCTGTGATTTAACCTCATCAAGCACCTCTTGGGTTTCATAATCAGTATCGACTTCGAGCCAAGCTTGAGAAAAACTGCGATTTGAATAGGTAATAACCCGTTTTAGCCCTTCGAGACTATTGAGTGCTTGCTCAATTTTTATGGTAATGCCTTCTTCAACTTCCTGCGGCGCTGCCCCTGGATAAGGCACACTGATCGAAATCCAATTGATTTCATCCACAGGAAACATCTGTTTTTTAATCGCCAATGACATCAAGATGCCGCCAACAATGATGAAAAGCATCAGCAAATTAGCGGCGACACTATTGCGGGCAAACCACGCAATGAGTCCAGTTTCTTGCTCTTTCACAATGCGTCCTTCTTCGTCTGATTATTGGCCGCTAAGCTTTTGGACTCGCGAGTGCTTAAATTCATTCCTTGTACAGGAAAGGATAGTGCGCTGGTTATGTAGTGACTGTCATGGCCAAAATCACCAGAGATCACTATTTCGTCTCCCTGCTGCCGTAATATCGTCACTGACTTGAAATCCAACGTTGAATCGACCGACATTAAGGCTAATTTTTTATTCACCACCAAATGTCTTGGCACAACAGAGACGTTGCTCAAGGTGAAACCAGCTATCTGTGCCGTCACATACGTACCGAAACGTAATGGCTTTTCCTGATGATAAGGGTTGCTCACTTCGGCGACGAGATAATGCATGCGCGACTTGGTATCAATCATGCCTTCATTGCGCAATACCAAGCCGCGCCAGACCATCGGCTTGCCATTAAATTGTGCACTAAGGGTAACAACTGCATTGACGCCGCCGTCTTTAACAAACGCCAGCTCTTTATCGGCCACGGGCAGTCTAATTAATGCCACATGGGTAGCCGACAACAACCCTATCTTACTACCAGAGCCCACCACACTGCCTAGACTAACATTGCGTGAATTGATAATCGCGTCATACGGCGCAATAATCGTGGTACGTTCGAGATTACGTTTTGCTTTGGTGACCACCGCCTGCGCTGCGCTCATTCGAGCGACTTCCTGGGCCAATTGCGGTTTGCGCAAACCAAGCTGTGAGGGTTTGGCATTATTGATTTCTTGCCATTCACTCAGCGCGACATGGCCACGGGCCTTCTCAAGTTGCCAAGCGGCTTTTGCCGCGGCAAGGTTAGCCTGAGCTTCCATTAAGGAAGCTTTGTAATCACTGGGGTCAATATTGAGTAATACCGTGCCCTTTTTAACAAATTCGCCCTTTACAAAGCGCTTAGATATATTGATTATTTGACCATTAACCTGAGCCACTAACAGTGTTTGCTCTTTTGGCTCTACCAACCCCTGTGAATGCACAGTCAACGGCAAGTCGATAATATCGAGGTTAACGGTGTTGACTAACGGCGAAAATGCGACAATTTCCTTTTGTTCCACTGGTTTCTTGAGTAAATTGAGTCCGTAAAACGCCAGCGCTGCAACAACAACGACGGCGAGTGGTAATAATACTTGTTTTTTAGTGGCCATGCCTAACTCCGTGATTGGCTAATTTTTTGCCAGTCCACTATACGCTAGTTACAGGTACTTCTTTAGTAAACTTTTCATCGAAAACGAAAAAAGCCATCAAAAAGATGGCTTTAACAAAGTGTAATAAAATATATTTACATTACATGACCAAATTAAGCACGCTTAATGCCAAAGAACATCGCGTAAAACAACGGCACAAAGATCAACGTCAACACCGTAGCAAAACCCAATCCAAACATAATAGTGACCGCCATAGACTGAAAGAACGGATCAAACAGCAACGGGATCATCCCTAAAATGGTGGTAATTGCCGCCATAGCGACCGGACGAACACGACTAACACCAGCATCGACAATTGCTGTTAACGGCGCAGAGCCCTGTGCTAGTTCGATATGAATTTGATCCACTAACACAATACCATTTTTAATGAGCATGCCGGTGAGACTCAACATACCCAACAAGGCCATAAAGCTAAATGGTGCGTTCATCACCAGCAATCCACCAGAAACACCAATCACCGCCATTGGCACCGTCGCCCAGATAACTAATGGCGCCCGCACCGAATTAAATAGCAATACCGTGACCATAAACATCACCAAATAGCCTAGTGGCAAACCACTCATCAGTGCTTTTTTTGCATCGGTTGAGGTTTCATGCAATCCACCCCATTCTAGGGTATACCCGCGCGGTAGCTCAATCGCCTCTACCAAGGGCCTAATTTGCTTAAATAATGCATCTGCGGTGCCATTGCCGAGCAAATCATGATCCGCTTTGACCGTGATAGTACGTTTGCGATCGCGGCGCTGAATCACTGAGTCTTCCCAATGGGTTTCAAAACCATTGACCACTTGCGATACCGGAATATAGCGACGCAAGGTACGACTATAAATCTGCAGCGCATTGAGACTATCGACCGACAACCGCTCGATAGCAGGCGCACGTGCCACAATAGGCAACATTTGGGTACCGTCACGATATAGTCCTACCGTCTTGCCAGAGAAGCTGACTAACAATAGTTCGTCTAAATCAGATTTAGTAATGCCAACTCGGCGCCCCATCGCTTCATTAAATATCGGACGAATAACCTTGCTGCGCTGACGCCAATCATCACGCACATTAGTCGCCAGTGGGCTTGCTGCGATAATATCTTGAGCCGCTCGCGATAACTTTCTTAACACATCAGGGTCGGGTCCCGAGATCCGCGCCTCGATCTTAGAATCAACGGCAGGTCCTAAGCCAATCGGCCTGATTTTAGCCAAGGCGTCGGGAAAATTATCGCGTAAATAAGCACGTAAATCTGCCATCACTCGCTGCTGTTGCTCGGTATCTTCCACGCGTACTATCAGCTGACCATAAGCCTTAAAGGTTTTCTCTGGGGCATAAGTCAGCATAAAGCGAATGGTACCTTTGCCAACAGTGGATGTGACAGCAGACACGCCATCTTGGGTTAATAAGTGTTGCTGTATTGTCGCTACATCTTGTTGGGTAGCGCGAATATCAGAGCCCTGATAGCGCCATACATCAACATAGAACATCGGCGTGCTTGATGCAGGGAAAAACGATTGTTTTACCTGGCCAAAACCGATAATTGCAATCACTAATAGGCCGAGTAGCGCGACCACCGAGGTCCAACGAAAGCGTAGGCAAAAATGTAGAATGTGTCTATAAATTGTAAATGCCGCGCCTTTATAGGGATCAACATCTCCTTCTTGTGCTAGCTGTTTGTCGCTAAAACATAGGCTCGCCACAAAAGGGGTTAGCGTAATCGCGGTGACCCAACTCAATAGCAAAGAAATAAGCAATACCCAAAATAAACTACCGGCAAATTCCCCGGTTGAATCTGACGACAGACCTATCGGTGCAAAAGCCGTGATGGCTATTGCTGTAGCCCCCAGCAACGGCCAAATAGTTTGCTTAACAATATCACTAGCCGCTTCAACTTTGGTACGGCCCTTCTTCATCCCGATAAGAATGCCTTCGGTGACGACAATCGCATTATCCACCAACATACCGAGCGCGATGATCAATGCCCCCAACGAAACACGCTGTAAATCGATACCCATTTGCTTCATGAAGATAAAGGTACCAAAGACGGTTACTAACAAGATAAAACCGATCAATAAACCACTGCGCACACCCATGAATAAGAGCAGCACCACAATCACGATAATCACCGCTTCAGCGAGACTAATGATAAAGCTGCTGACCGACTTATCTACCTCACTCGGTTGGTCATAAACCGTATTAACATCGAGACCCAACGGTTTAAAATACTCCAGTTCGCTCAAGCGCTGACTGACCAATTTACCCACTTTAACCACGTTGACACCGCTGGTGAACGCAACGCCAACCAAGAGAGCTTGCTGGTTATTGTAGTTAATGACATTGCTGGGCACCTCGGCATATTCCCGACGTACACTGGCGACATCGCCGAGATAGATCAATTGGCTGCTACCGGGCGCGGAAATAATTAGAGACTCGAGTTCTTTCACATCTGAGAACTCACCGGTCGAGTGGAAACGAATCGATTCATCCCCGACCTTTATTTGTCCGGCATTGGATACGGTATTTTGTGAACGCAATAGCTCAAAAATGCTGACTTGTGGAATACCCAGTGCAACAAGCCTGCTGCGAGATATCTCCACCACCACCTGTTCTTTCTGCTGACCCGCCATGCTGACTTTCGCAACACCGTCAATTAGCACCAATTCTCTACGTAAATAATCGGCATAATCTTTGAGTTCTTCATAGGAGTAACCCTCGCCGGTAATGGAAAGTAGCACACCAAAAACATCGCCAAAATCGTCAATAACGCGCGGCGGATACACCCCTTGTGGGAAAGTGCCGGCCAAATCACCGATTTTTCGTCTCACCTCATCCCAAATTTGGCGCAGTTCTTCTTTACGATAAGTGCCCTTCATCTCTACTTTGATTTGCGACAAGCCAGGGGTTGAAATTGATTCTACATTTTTGACATAGGGTAGCTGTTGCAATGCATTTTCAATGGGGTAGCTAACTTCTTCTTCTACTTGCAGCGGGCTAGCGCCGGGGTAGCTAGTGATCACCATCGCTTCTTTAATGGTAAATTCAGGATCTTCCAAGCGCCCAAGGTCGTTGTAGGAGATAATGCCACCGAGTAATAACAGCAGCATAAACATGCTACTGACCACTTTGTGACTGATCGATAGTTTTGCGATATCCATTATAAACCTCGCTCACGATTCCATGCGCGTACCACTGTGCCTTGCTTGAGGAAGTGTACGCCAGCGCCAACAACCACTTCATCACCATTAAGACCACTAAGAATGACAATGCCTTGTTCGGTGAGTTCGCCGACGGTTACCGCCACGCGAGTGACTTTATTTTGTGGATCAACAACCCAAACAAATTGTTGCTCATTATCCACCGACTTATCTTGCGCCGAAAAAACCGCCGCGACAGGCAGCACGATATGTGAGAAATTCTCGTGAGTAACTTTTGCTAAATCGGCGTATACCGTGCCCGACATGCCCGGCAAAATGTTGGTACCTTCGGGCAGTGGCATGGTAAAGACGACCTTAAAGGTACGGGTGACAGGATCGGCCTGTGTATCCCACTCTTTGGTGGTCAATTTATAACGTTTGTTTGGAATAGAGTCGAAGCTCACCTCGGGTTGATAAGTCGTATGCTTATCAACCATTGCCACTAAACGCTCTGGCATGCGGATTGACACATCGACGCTATCGAGATTTTGCATATCCAAAATCAACTGCTGCCCTTGAATGTTTTGATGTTTTTCAGCGTAAACACGCGCGATAATGCCATCATAAGGCGCGCGTAGCGAGGTGTAATCTAACGCCGTTTTCGCGCTATTGAGGTTTGACTCTGCCACCAGCAGATTAGCCTTTGCCTCATCAAACATCGATTGTGACACTAATTTTCGCTTAAGCAATTCGTCGGTACGGTTAAACTGTGACAACGCTAATGCGTGACGCGCCGCGCGATCACTAACACTGATGTCAAAGTCTCGCGTATCAAGCCGAGCCAATAATTGCCCTTTACTGACATGATTACCCGCTTTAACTGCAAATTCCTTAATCTCTCCGCTGACCCGAAAGGCCAAATGACTGTCGGTATTGGCTTCTACCTCAGCCGGAAATTGACGCATTGAGCCCTGCAATATATCGCCAACATCAATAAGTTTCACCATGGGTGCGACCTTCGTTGGCGTTACTTGCTCAGTCTCGCCGCAAGCGACAAGAGAAAAACTTGCGACCATCAGTAGCAACAACTTATGGGGGAGTTTGGAAAACATGATTTAAACCTCGGTGAAAGATGGGAATAGTTCCATTAATGGCCATTATAATAGTTTATTACTACAACAAATAAAATTTATATAAAATTTAAATCATGATAAATTATATTTAAGTTGACGAACAAAATGACCACAACATGACATTAGAACAGCTACGGGTATTGCAAAAAATAGTCGAACTGGGCAGTTTAAAGGCCGCGGCCAACGCCCTGTTTAAAACACAGCCGGCATTATCGATGGCGATAAAGAAACTAGAACAACAATACGACATTCAATTACTCGATCGCGAGCAATATCGACTCACTCTCACCCCGCAAGGCAAGATATTCTATCGTCAGGCCGAAGTGTTACTACTGGGCGCAGTACAATTAGAGTCGCTTGGGCATCAACTCGCCCAAGGCAATGAGCCGATATTTCGCGTTGGTTTTGATCCACTTTGTGAAAAAAAACGCTTAATAGAGTCCATTAGCCATTGTCAAAAACGCTTTCCGGTGACCGAATTTCAACTGCTCTCTGGCACTCGATTTTCAGCCTTAGAGCAATTGGATAATAAAAAGGTTGATGTGGCTATCGGTGCCTGGTTTCATTTGTTTCATGGCTTAGGTGATTACACCACCTTACCAATTAGCAATTTTGAGGTCGTCATTGTCGCCAGTCCGGCGATTTTAAGCAACTTTTTACCAACCACACTCGAACAGCTCAATCATTTTCCTAGTATCACGTTGACCGAAAGCAATTTGAGTTTTGACACCGACAAACTTGGCATACACCATTCAAAGCAGCAGCTTAAAACGAACGATATAGAAACGCTAAAACAGTTATTGTGCGCGGGATTGGGTGTCGGGGTTATCCCCAAGAGCCAGGTGATACAAGAGTTAGCGGCGGGGACTCTTACCGTCATCACCCTAGATGATTTTGACGCCAGCCTAATGGGTGAAGTACGCTTGATTAAACGGGCAGACAAGGTACTTGGCCCCGTTGGTCAATACTTTTGGGATAATATAGCGCAAACCTGATAAATTGTTATTAAGCTTCGATTCAGACCCGCCGGTCTATGCTCAATGCATAACCTTAGTTGTTGGAGAAAAAACGATGAAAACTAATCCACTAAAATTAGCACTAATCGCCACCGTGGTCACATCTTTCACCTTTGCGCCTGCGGCATTTGCGGGACAAAGCAATCAACATTGGAAAAGCGGCGGTCATGGTCATAAGCAAAACCATCATCAACAATATAAAAAGAAACACCATAATAACCATGGCAATCATCATGGCAAACGCCATCACCGTAAGGCAAAACATATTATCGGCGGGATCATCGGTGGCGTGGTGCTAGGCAGTATTATTCACAATAATAATCATCGCCGTTCCACGCATAATAACCATCATAACGTGCACTATACCAACTACCGTTACAGCAATTACAATCAATATGATGATAGTCGCTACTATAGTCATCAGACACCTGTCATTGTTAATAAAACTGTCGTGGTTAACCAAACCCCAACCCAGACCTATCGAGTGCTCAATGGCTCAGACTGTTTCTTAGTTAATGTTAACCCCAACGGCAGCGAAATATTGACCCAGGTACCCAATGTAAATTGCGGTTTTTAATTATTATGGGCGCAGCCGTAATCGTCCTTACTCGCCGTGAGTAAGGACGAAAAACGACTCTGTCCTTTGCCAAGAACCACCACATTAACAATTGTCGATTGCTAAAAACATCCATTTGAATCAAATTTTTCTGTTTTATCAGAATAACTTAGTCATTGACTCAATTAAGGCTTGATTGTTTCACCGAAAAAATGCCTTAATAAGAATAACTAAGGATATGGATAAACTACAAGGATTGTTGATGTTATCTTTTGACCGAACGCTAATAAAAACGGCCAGCCTACTGGCGATTGCATTAAGTATTAGCTTAGTGCTGAGTACATCCCATAACATTTTTCTTACTTTGTCGTTCCTATTGAGTGCCATTACGGTGACCCTTACTTATCGCTTGACGACCACTCGTATTGATAATCCACCGCTCCAAAGCACAGAGTCAGAAACCGATATACAAGAAACACCGAAAACGCATAATCAGCCCTTATCTGAAATTTATTCTGAATTAGAACAAACGTTCACCTTCGAGCGTGAAGTGATTAACAATGAAATTAGCCGCGCGTCCACCTTAGTCACCGAAGCCGTCGTTGGTATGAGCGATTCTTTTCATGACATGAAGGACATTGGCGATCGTCAGCATGTATTGCTCCGACAATTGATCAATTCCAACAAGGCGCACGATGGTGACGATGATGATGCTACGCTGAACATGCAAGAATTCATTACGGAGTCTAGTACCCTGCTGGCCGAATTTGTGCAAGTGGTGATCAATACGGCAAAACAAAGTATCAAAACGCTCAACCATATCGACGATATGGTTGAGCAAGTCGACAGTATCTTTTCGTTGCTCGAAAATGTCGAAGGCCTAGCCAAACGCACCAATTTACTGGCGTTAAATGCTAGCATTGAAGCTGCACGAGCAGGTGAAGTGGGTAGAGGCTTTGCCGTGGTTGCCGATGAAGTGCGCTCTCTCTCTACCGCATCATCTGATCTCAACGATCAAATTCGCGGGCGCATCGGCACTGCCAAAGAGACAATCAAATCGTTAAGATTAGGGGTCGAGCAAATGGCGTCAGCCGATATGACTCAAACTCTGCATACCCAGGCTAGAATTAATGATATGACAGAGAATGTCGGCGACCTCAATGCCAATATGCAAACGACTATAGCAACGCTGGAAGCGATTAGCGGTGAAATGGACGGCGCAGTAAGCAACGCTGTTCGTTCCCTGCAATTTGAGGACATGACGGTGCAATCACTACAATCGGTCAGTGTTAATCTCGACCGATTTAACGCCATCAGCGTAGAACTCAATCAACTGAGCCAATCCAACGAATCGATTGACGCTCAATTAGAACATATCCGTAGCGTGTGTGAAGAGGTTCGACACGTCAGTTCATCGGTCAATGAGCACCGCACCGTATCACAGCAAAGCATGGAAGAAGGCGAAGTGGAGCTGTTTTAATCCAACTTAAAGCCACAAATGGGATCCAAAATAAATCAGCTGGTTAATGGCTTAGTTCAGCACTTTGTTGAACATTCGATAGGCCGCTTCCGGCCAATTGATAGCACTGCCATCGACAGCACGTTTAGGCATAATTTCATCGAAATTATGCTGCTTCATTTCATTATCGAGTAAGGCAACTAAGCGCTTGGCTTGCATTTGGTGCTGGTCAATCAGGTTGTGCTGCTCCGAGATATCCAGAGCTAAGTTATACAACTCAAATCGTTCATCGGTGAAAAAATAAATCAGTTTCCAGTTGTCACTAATAACCGAGGTGGCAGGCTCTACCCCGCCATCAATAAAATCGGCACCGTTATAAAATGTCCCTTCAAAATGATATGGCATGGCGAAAAACTGATTTCTAGCGCCAAAAAAATCAGGCACTTTTTGACCGGAAAATAAGCTCGACCAATCCATACCGTCAATATCGTCTCTATCGTCAATAGGTGCACCGGCAACACTAAGTACCGTGGTATAAATATCTTCTATCATGACCGGCGCGGCATTACTGATATTGTTCGCCACTTTTCCTGGCCACTTAATAACACCGGGAACACGATTGCCACCATCATAATTAGACGCTTTGCCACCGCGCAGCGGAAAATTAAACTCCCAGTCGCCGTATAGCGATTTTTTGCCACGACCAAGTACCCGACCACCGTTATCTGAGTAGAAAATTACCAAGGTATTATCGGCAATCTGCCATTGCTCAAGTTTAGCCATCACATAACCAAGACTGGCATCTACCCCTTCAATCATGCTGGCATATTGAGCTTCACGTTGCGGTTCACCGAGGCTAAGCTGATAGTTTTTAAGGTACTTATTATGCGGTTGAATTGGGGTATGTACAGCATAATGCGCCAGATATAAAAAGAAAGGCTGCTGCTTGAGCACCGCTCCTTCGGCAGCGCGCAACGCTTCTTGGGTCAACGCATCGGTGAGGTGCATATTTTTTTGATAGTAACTCTCTAAACCGTTAAGACGACCAGGCTGTTTGACATTGCCATATTGATCAACGGGCTGGTAACTGCCTGGGGCACCATAAAAGGAGCCACCAATATTGATATCGAATCCTGCCGCAGAGGGTGTCGGGCTGGTCTCGCTGCTACAGTGATGACACACATGATACTTACCGGCGTGCACCGTAAAATACCCTTGTTTTTTCAATAAGGCGGGTAGCATGTTTTCTGGCTTATTAATCACGTTAGCCGGAGGGAACAATAATTTTCCTGACTTACTCTTGGTGGCCACGATGTCACCTTTAACCTGATGACGGATAAAATTTTGCCCAGTCAGTAAAGAGACTCTTGAGGGAACACAAATTGCATTTGCTCGAGCATTGGTTAATGTTATACCCTGCTGCGCCATCTGTTCTAAATTAGGTGTTTTGTACCTTTTATTATAGAGAGTTTTTGTGTTACTCATGGCTAGCGAAGTATCATTTACCCCCAGATCATCGACCAAAAAAATCACAATATTAGGCTTACTATTGTTTGCTTGGATTTTCGATGCTGGCTTTTCAGCCTTATTTACAGCCTTTGCTTGAGTTACCTCACTACAGCCCGATAGCGCAAGCGCACACAAAACAACAAGCGTATGACAGTATTTCAACATTTAGTTCTATCCATATGGTTAAAGATCACAACTGCACAGTGCCACAGCGCAGTTGCTGTTAATATCGGTTTTTCCTGTTCACTTTATAGGGGATTCCTCACTGATCAGATTGTGCGGCCAGATCCGTTATCATTGTTTAGAATCATCATGCCTAAGTTAATAACAGTCGATGACGCTAACAAGGATAAATATTTCTGCCGCTGACTAAAAAAGAAAGAGTGTGTTGGTGATCGGCGATAAAGCCGCACTCCGATGTGGTTGATTGCAATAATGACTAATAAAATAACGAACGGCACAACCAGGACAAATTAGCTGACTAATTTGCCCTTAGTTACTGCCTGAATTAATGACTTGAGTTAATGACTTGATTTAGCCTGCTTGGTTAACAGTGCTTCTTTGGCAAGCGGACGATAATTAATACCTTGTTGCTCAAAAGAATCCAGTTGCTGCGTTAATCGTTTACTAAAATCTGACCATGAGCGTTTTTCTTGTGGTGACCAAGCAACTTCAGCTAAGGATAATAAACGTGGGAACATCATGTATTGAGCATCACTCATCGATTTGATGGTTTCTCCCCACAACGCCGCTTCAATACCAATGATATTGTCACTGTTTAGCTGCTCAATATTAGTGACAGGATCCCAGCTGTATGAGTTTTCAATACTGTTATAACCCGCCCAATGCAATCCTATCGGGGCATCTTTATCGTATTTAAGATCTAGGTAAGCTTTATTGGCTGGTGACATCACAATCTTGTTTCCGCGATCCGCCATGGTTAGCGTACTCTGACAACAGTGTTTTTGGGTGGTCCAATGCTGACCTACTACATCGGTATTTAAGCCATCAACACTGCCCAGATCATTAGTCCAACCCATTAACGTTTTGCCATGTTTAGCAATAATGGCACTGGCTTTTAGCATAAAGTCTGCATAGTCTTGATGTTTAACCCATTTTGGTGTTTCATCACCGCCCACGTGGATATATTTACCCGTGGTTCTTTGGGCAACTTCAGCGATCACGTCGTCAAAAAACTGATAAATTTTTGGATTACTAAAGCATAAAGAGCTAATACGTACTTCAATGCCAGAGTAAGGCCAATCAGGTTTATCACCTTCGCAATAAAGCTCATCTGGATAAGAGGCAAGCGCGGCTTTAACATGGCCGGGTACATCGATTTCTGGGATCAGGGTAATGAAACGCTGATCGGCATATTCGACTATTTCTTGATACTGATCTAGGCTGTAAAAACAATTGTCACAGCTGGTTTGCCCCACCGCAGAGTTACTGCCAACGCTGGTAAGTTTTGGCCAGCTTGGAATATTGATCCGCCAGCCTTGATCATCGGTTAAATGAAAATGAAACACGTTATATTTATAAGCGGCGAGATAATCAATAACTTGTTTAACTTGCGCGACGCTATAAAAATGTCTTGCGACATCGAGCATGAAACCGCGATGTTCAAAACGCGGATAATCCTCGATCGAACCAGTTTTAAACGCCACAGATTGCTGGTTGGCAACGACGGGCAAAAGTTGTTTAAGGGTTTGTACACCTCTAAAAACGCCGGCTGGGGAACCTCCAACTAGGGTTAACACCTTTGCTTCAATAGTAATTTGGTAAGCTTCGCCGCCCCCCTGCAGGCTATCGTCTACTGATAATACAATGGAATATTGGGCACTGGCCAAATCAGCCAAACTATGTTGACTGCTTACATTGACGGCAACAGCAGGCTTAAGTACCGCGGAAAACTCTTGCTTAAGATAATTTGCAACTGTGGTTAAACCAGGATGACTGGCACTGACCAGTATTTTCTCGGTTTTACTCAACACAAAATATTCAGTGCCCTGTTTTGCTGCCACCGGCAACGGAATAATATGGTCATAATCGACCGCTGATATCGGCGCAGCGGCATCAGCGGCATCAATTAAACTCGCTGACTGATCGCAGCCAAACAACACTGAACTTGAAATTAGTGCTATACATGCCATGTAAGAAGGTCGCATACCTGTTTCACCCTTGTCGCAATAGTTATAACAGCAATACTAATATTGCCAAGATAAGGACATTCAAACACATTAAATTTTGGCTTTGTATAGGGGTATCCTTAATCAACTAAGCTAATATGTTTCCCATGACGCATATGAGTGTTGACCGACACCATTAATCAGTATTTCCTTATTCCTATGAAAATTAATGATTTTCAGATCAAAAATCACTACTTGAATGCTCCTGCTTACGATAATATCGATCGGCCAATGCGCATCGGCCATCAACGGTAAATATCTAATCTTGAGACAGGACGATTAATGAAAAATTCTAACTACCTAATGTTATTAACGATGATCTTAGCGATGATATTAACATCACTATATGCCAATCATTGTTTTGCCAAAAATAGTTATGCCAATCAGCAAACCAACGCGAACAAATCACCTAATGTGGTATTTTTCTTAGTCGACGATCTCGGCTGGGCCGACATCGCCCTAAATGGCTCTCAAACCTATGAAACCCCTAACATTGACGCGCTGGCCAGCCAGGGCATGTCATTTAGCGGGTCTTACGCCACTCATCCACTATGTATCGGCTCGCGATTTTCTTTAATGACCGGAAAATACCCGGCACGGATTAAAAAAAGCAAACAATGGGGTACCATGGCGCCACAAGAAAACACGTTAGCAGAAGCGTTTAAACACGCTGGTTATCAAACATTTTTTGCCGGTAAGTGGCATCTCGGAAAACCCGGTGCCTTGCCGCAAGATCAAGGTTTTGATATTAATATTGGTGGTCATGACAAGGGGGCTCCTGCCAGCTACTTCCATCCTTATGGTCAAAGCGACAACGTAAGAAAAGTGCCAGGCTTAGCACAAACCGACCAGCAGGGTGACTATTTAACTGATTCCTTAACGGCTAAGGCGCTATCCTTTATTGACACCAGCAAAGACCAACCGTTTTTTCTCTATCTATCTCATTATGCGGTACATGTGCCATTACAAGCCAAAGAAGCCTACCAACGCGCGGCTCAAAAACGGATCGACGCACAGAAATTTATCGGCCCAGCTTACCAGCAGCTAAACCAGGCCAACGAAAAATTACATCAGGATAATGCGACTTATGCCGCGATGGTGCAAAGTATCGATGAGAGCTTAGGAGCGATTATTACAAAACTAGAAGCGCTCAACTTAACCAATGACACCATCATCGTGTTCACCTCTGATAATGGCGGAGAAAGCACCAAAACTACCGCCTATGGTGGTAAAGCCACCTCAAACCAGCCGTTAAAAGCTGGGAAATGCTGGCTTTACGAAGGCGGTATTCGCGTACCGTTAATTGTTAAGTGGCCTAATCAAATTCCAGCGGGTACGCAAAGTCCAACGCTAGTCACCGGCACCGACCACTTCCCTACTTTACTCGAATTAGCAGGCATCGCCTTAATGACCGAGCAACACCTTGATGGGCGTAGCTATCGTTCGGCATTAATACAAGGGGCAACCCTCCAACGTGAGCCTATGTATTGGCACTTCCCTACCCGAGGTAATTTAGCAAGAGTATGTGGAACTGACAGTGGCACAGCGATTAGAGATGGCAACTATAAGTTGATCAATTGGTACAACTCAAACAGCCATGAGTTATACAACCTTAAAGATGATATCGGTGAGTTACATGATTTGGCACAAGAGCAACCGGAAAAAACGCAGGCATTGCTTAAGCAATTGACCCACTGGCAACAATCGATGAACATCAGCCCAAAACACCAACCGAGCAAGGGTTAAGGGGTGATATATACCCAGCTTGCTCAAGCGTGGTTGCTTCAATAGTGTTACCAATGCGCTATCTTATATCAAGCTTAAACATGATTATTTGCTGAGATAATTGTGGGTGAAACATCGCCGCGGTGCCATCCCTGGCACCGCGGCATACCGTTCATCCTGAACACATCGAGTAGGGTGAGGCTTTTGCCTCATCCCTCTCACAGAACCGTACGTACGGACCTCGTATACGGCTCCTGTATTCTTCATATCTCGCTAATTTCTTAAATAAATTGGCGAGACAAG
>Ga0105355_10000180_pt1 | contig 56350 bp, 42 predicted proteins | sample GOMGulsemesocosm_2_FD_83508 | JGI IMG/M metagenome (GOLD analysis project Ga0105355, IMG submission 83508) | Methane-oxidizing microbial communities from mesocosms in the Gulf of Mexico - GOM9C Gulf of Mexico | ecosystem: Environmental > Aquatic > Marine > Cold seeps | place: Gulf of Mexico...
GTCTGTAATTGAATTAAAGTGTTCCAGAAAAGTAGCGCTCATATTAAGTGACCAAGGTGATTATTATGCCTTGATCTGATCGCTACATGCTCTATAAGTTCAATTTATAATGATCTTGCCGTGGCAAAGGGTAAGTGATACATAATATAATCTGAATGAACCATGACCGTTTTGAGGCTTGAGTTTAACCTATGGATGTTACACTGTGGTTAAACCTGCTTAGTTATGTTGTATGTTTTTGCTTTTAAGCTTTGTGTGATAATAATAAACTACCAAAAAAAACCATGATAATACCTGATATAAGCTGAATCCATTTAGTTAAAAATGGCCTTCTCGTGGTAAGTCTTATCGCACTTATTGATTTTATTAAACCAGAAAACCACAAAAATATTATAGAGGCATGAATGGCAACTAACATAAAAGCATTAATAGACGATGATTGTTCAAGTGAAATAAATTGTGGGAACGCTGCTAAATAAAACATAGAAACTTTAGGGTTTAACATCTGTGTTAGAAATCCTTCCATGAAATAAGTAATCTTATGTCGATTTGTTTTTTCTAAAGAGCCATCTTGAGGAATATTTTTTGGTGGGAGGTTTGAGGTTTTTCCAAATGTTTGAAATATTGCCTTTAGACCAATAAATAACAAATACACAGCACCTATCACTTTTACGACTAAGAATAGCTCTGCTGACTGTAAAAGTAATGCAGATAAACCGAATATTGAAAATGCCCCGTGGAAATATGTAGCAACAGTTAGACCTAGAATATTAAAAAAAGCAGGCGTTATACCCTCAGCAGCTAAAGTTTTGATAACTAGAAATCCATTTGGACCAGGGGAGATAACTAATAACAAAGCGACTAAACTAAATGTGATAATTTCATTCATAGTGACAACCTATAATTCAAAAAATATTTAATGACTTATCTAGAAGTAGTCCTCAATAGCGTTGGTTAACTTAACAGTGACCAAAGCTAACCCTGTTATTAATTAGTTTAAACTTGCATGCACAAGCAGACTATATAAAAGTAATTTAAGGCGAATTACTTAACAGAAATATCTGATGTAAATCGTTTGCTTAAATGACGAATAAATGAATCGCTGAGCTTACGTGAGTGTTCATGTGCAAGATTTTCTGCGAGATCTGCGTCTTTATCTATGATTGCCTTAATCATTAACTCATGTGTATCAACCATTTTAGCAGGGGGAGTATCATTATATGATTTATAGTAAACTCTTAATGTTCTACGCCCTTCGTCTAATAAACGTTGATAGATAAAGGTGAAATGTTTATTGTGAGCAGCTTCACTTATAGCTAAGTGAAATTCTCGGTTGGCATCTATCATAGCCAGGGCATCGTGAAGCCTTACAGCCTTTTTAAAAATTTCATTTTTGGCTATAATATTTTCAATATCTTCTGCTGAGCGAAGGATTGCAGCTAAGCGTGTTACTGCTCTTTGAATAAGATCAAGGGCATCAATATATTGTGGAAAATCCTCAATATTTAAAGGGGCCACTAGTGTGTTTTTATTTGGGAGAGTATTAATTAATCCATCAGATGATAATCGAATGAATGCTTCTCGAACAGGAGAACGAGATACACCATATTTAGTTGCCATTGACTTTTCATCAATCGTACTACCAGGACTTAAATTAAGAGATAAAATATCTTCTCTAATTGATGAGTAAATGCTAACCGCTGTTGGTTGCTTTGTTTTCTTAGCCTTTATATTGATGATAAATTCCTTACCTGACTGCTTTTCATGATGTAGAGCATTAATGTAAATGTATTTTGACTGTAATTAGAATTTTAAACCCATTCACTGCGTTTAGATAGCTTCCTTATCTTAATTGGTATTTAAATGCAGATTTTACTTTAAATATTGTGTTTAGAGTTTATAAATATCAAGGATATAACACTGGGAAGTAGAACTAAAAATTCAATAGGTAATATTACTTTCACATACCAAATTTCAGTATGTGAAAGTATGCAGGTAAGCAATCATCCTTGCTGTATTTACTGCTTATGTCATTTTAAAAAAGTTAATTGTGCTAATGTATCATTGATATATAAATTACCGCACTGTACTTTAATTTCTCACTAAGTGAAGTAATAACCGTGCGGTTTTGAGTCAAACTATTTGAATGAAAACTATAAAGATACTTACAAAGCTCAAATCGATACTTTTAATTTATTATTTCAAAGGAGGGCATTGCTCAAGAACATGTTCATGGAATAATTTTCTTATCTTTTTAACTATTTCACCCGGTTTACCATCGCCTATAGTACGTCCATCGATGTTTATTACGGGGACTTGTGCGCCAAACGTACCGGTTACAAATGCTTCGTCAGCACTATAAACATCATGTAATGGGAAATTTTTCTCAAAGACAGGAATACCATGTGCTTTACAGACTTCAATAGTTTTTCTACGCGTAATACCTTTCATTGCGTAGTCTCCAGTTGATGTCCAAACCTCACCGTCTCTAACGATAAAAAAGTTAGTCGAATTACAAGTACTAACAAAGCCATGGGGATCTAGCATTAGTGCTTCATCGGCGCCAGCCTTATTAGATTGAATCATTGCAGTGATACAATTTAGTTTGCTATGTGAATTTAAACGAGGGTCTTGAACATCTGGATTTCCTCTACGAACATGCACGGTGAATAAGTTGATACCATTTTCAACAGGCTTTAAATCTTGCTCTTTAAACTCTGCGATGACAACGATTGTTGGTCCATAAATACTTAAACGAGGATCTTGATAAGGGGTCTTTTTAGGGCCACGTGTTACCATTAGACGAACATGTGCACCATTATACATATCATTGGCTTTGATAGTTTTATTTACAGCCTCCATCATATGTTCTTTGGTTACACCTAAATCCATATCTAATGCTTTAGCTCCTTCAAATAAGCGTCGCATATGTAAGTCGTTAAATACACACTTACCATTGTGTACTCGCATGCCTTCCCATATTCCATCACCTAGCATGAATCCGCTATCGTATACTGAAACTTTGGCCTCACTACGTGGCACGATATCACCATTAACATAAATCTTGATATCATCGTTTCTTGGATCTGAAACAGAAGCATGGGCACCGCCGGCGTTAAAAACTTTTGTATTGGACATAATGTATTCTCTTTGTCATAGGGTATTTACTTGTAAACATTGGAGATAGTTCTACAATAGATATGAACAGTATCTTGTTGAACTATCTAAATACATTTACTCATAATAAAAAATAAAGGCTGTTTAAGACATGTCAGAACAGAAAAAGCCTCTCAAAATAATTAAAGCTAAAGTTAGAACGATGTATTTAGTCGTAGATATATTTCTCCACCGTTATATCCCACAGGTGACTGTCTAAAGTATTGTAAGCCTGTATTAACAGGGCCTGATGTCAGCTTAGTTAGATCTGGGTATTCATCAAATAGGTTGGTAGCACCGAGAGAAATAGTCATGTTATCGCTATAATCAAAACTTGCTTCTGCATCTAGCGTAAACTCTGCACCCGCCCATTCATCATTTGCTTCAACACTGCTAGCATCTAATACTTCACCAAAGTAGTTCACTCTAGCCATGAAGCGCCATTTATCAGCATTGTGAGTTACGGTGAAGTTTCCTTTATGTTCAGGTAAGCCATTTTCAAGCTCTAGTCCACGCTCTCGATTGACAACACGAACATCTGCATTTTTCACTTTAGTATCGTTCCATCCATAACCTAAACTTGCTTGGGTATCTTCAGTGATGTTATAGGTTGCTATAACATCAATACCTTGTGTTTCAGTGCTAAATGCATTGGTAAAATAAGCAACTCTTGAGTAATTCTGGGTTGAATTTAATGCCTTAATTGCAGCGGCTTGTTCAGTATTAGGAGTTAATTGAGTTGTTAACCCTATGCGGTTATCTACATCAATGCTGTAGTAATCTACCGCTATCGTCAGTGAATCTCCTGAATAACTAATACCTGCACTTAAACTGTCTGACTCTTCAGCATCTAATGGAATTGCGCCCATGATGATTGAAACAGGGTCATTGACTCTTAACGTTGCCACTTGGGTTTGTATTAAGTTGCCGGCTCCATCATCAAAAAATTGAGTAGAAACTTGTGATGTAGAAGATTGACCAACAGTAGGTGCCTTAAAACCAGTACTGGCTGCAGCGCGTAATACAATCTTGTCAGTTAAATTATAACGGGTTGCTAATTTACTGTTTACAGTAGAACCAAAATCAGTGAAATCTTCATACCTAACTGCAGCAGTGATTAAAAATTCATCCGTAATATCCCACTCAACATCCACGTATGCAGCAATATTCTCACGAGAAAATTCGCCTGCGGTTTCTGGGGTGAAACCACCAAATCCACTAGAGCCAACAGCAAAGCCTTGTACGGCTAATTCAGCATTACCATCCCAAGAAGCTCGCTCACCAGCCGTGATCTCGTAAGCCTCTTTGCGCCATTCAAAACCAACGGCGATGTTGACGTAATCATCAAAAAACGGTTTTGATAGGTCTACATTTAGGCTTTGATCTCGTTCTTCTAACCCACCAACATCAAAAGATGTTTGAGTATTAGCGCCATTATCTCCTAAGGCAGGGTTTAGAGAGTTATTTAATTGGTAATCAAGCTCATTGCTACCATAGCTGTAACTCACGTCCAAGCTAAAATCATTATCAAAGTAACGTCGATAACCAACTACTTGACTAAAGTCTGTTAAATTGCCAGTAAAGCGAGGAGTAAAACCGCCTGGGAATAGATCACAAAATTGAATGCAATCGCCATTAACGTCTCGGCCAAATACACCTACATTACCTACTCCAGCAGCAACGCCAGTAGGAGGTCGGTAAAAAAAGCTTCCCGTTGAGTCAAGTTTAGCGTAGTTACCTGAAAAATATATTTCTCCTTCTCCTGAAGGTGATGCACCATTCCAGAAAGTACGAACACTTTCACTTTCAGGTCGTCCCCAAACTTGTGCAGGGTCGCTTATCTGGTTTGCTAAACTAGGATCAGCATTAATAACTGCTAAAGCAGCATTATGCTGAACACCTCGTGACAATTCATCACTACCCGTTAGCTCTAGGCTTAGATTTAAAAAACCATCATCGCCAAGTGGTAATCCTAAGTTACTTGAAAATTTATATTCACTCTCACCTTCATAAAAATGGCCATATTGAAGGTTGACATCTAAACCTTCACTATCTTCTCGTAAGACAAAGTTGACGACACCAGCAATAGCATCAGAGCCATACTGTGCTGCAGCACCATCACGCAATACATCAACACGGCTAAGGGCAATACTGGGGATATTTGCTATATCAGCGCCTTGAGTACCCCTACCTTGAGCACCAGAACCAGGAGTTAAATGTACCAATGCTGCACGATGAGATCTTTTACCGTTAATTAGCACTAAAGTATGATCTGGTGCCATGCCGCGTAAAGAGATTGGACGTACGAAAGAAGAACCATCACTAATAGGTTGTTGAGAAACATTGAAAGATGGCACTAGGTTTGTTAATACATCTGCCATATCTGAAGAACCCTGACTTCTAAGGCTTTCAGCATCGAAGCTATCAACAGGTACTGGCGAATCTACAGTCGTTCGTCCGCTAACTCGTGAACCGAGAATAGATATTTTTTCTATCTTATCATCTGATTTTTCTAAAGACGGCGTTTCTGCTGCGATGGCCATGGTGCTATTTAATCCTAAAATAACGGCACTACTAACTAAACTTATAAAATATTTCTTACTAGACATTATTGTTTCCCCATTCATGTATTTGATAGACGTTGCTTTATTTATTTTAAGTACCAAGTACAAATGATTTATTAAGCATACAAAGTGTATACACTGTTAAACACTTTTTAAATGTACACACTATGTATACATTTTACAAGTGACTTTAAAAAAAACATTTTTCCAAACTATAATCTAACTGATATGCAAGAAAATTTTCACTACCTGTTTTTTGTTCTAGGTGAGGATTATGGATAAATACTATATTAATAAAGTCGAATCTTAGTCATTTTCATTATAGATATGATTTTTTCATATCGTAAATAATAGAATTAAAACACCTGAATCACTGATTGCTTCAACTATAACTCTCAATATAACGAACTTTCTGTGGTTTTTAGGTTTTAACTTTAGCAGGATGGTATTTGAAGCCTGTTCCATAATAATATTTAGTTCATAAAGTCAATAAAGGAAAGAACATAGATAATTAGGCTAAAGCAATCCGTTTTCATTTTTACACATATTGCGAGTAAATAACTTGTGTTCTAACTCGTTATTCCAATAGCAGGAAGGTATCACATTATTAATGAATATGAATACATAGTGTATACAGCCTAGTGTTATCGTGTATACTTTCCATGTATCACTGCAAGTGGCACTCAAACGACATTTGCTTATTTAATAATAGTTGATAAGAAGTATGCGTAATAAAAGATATAAAATTCCATTATTTAATCAGTTAATAAACTATAATTTTGAAAAGTTTACCTCTGACTTCGTTGCAGGATTAGTAACCGCTTTCATTGCAGTACCACAATGCATGGCGTACGCAAATTTAGCCGGGCTTCCGGCTGAATATGGTCTATATTGCTCACTTTTTCCATTAGTTGTGTATGCGGTTTTTGGTTCTAGCAGGACTTTAGTCGTTGGACCCGCAGCAATTATTTCACTGATGATTGCTAACACATTAACAAACTTAACACCTGAAACACCTGAGCAGGCAATTGAATATGCCGTAAATTTATCATTGCTAACAGGATTTTTTTTACTGCTTTTTTCTCTATTACGTCTAGGTAATTTAACAAATTTTATAAGTAAACCCGTTATAAATGGTTTTACTAGTGCCTCTGCAATTGTCATTATTTTAAGCCAATTTCATTTAATCTTGGGAATTGAAAAGGTAAGTGGGCTGCCAATATCTGATATATTTATCAAAGTATCTGATGCAAATGTCATTGTTATTTTGCTTAGTCTTAGTGCATTTTTCGTTTTATGGGTAAGTAAATCTTATTTTTATTCAATCTCAGTTTATTTAAGATTTACGCCACCGTTACGCCAAGCATTTTCCAAGTCGGGTCCCATTTTAGCCATAATAATAGGAGCGGGTTTAGTCTTTTATTTTAACTTAGCTGACAATTATAACGTAAAGGTCGTAGGAGAGGTTCCTTCAGGATTACCAAATATAAGTATTCGTTTATTCAACCCCGCACTTTGGCCCGATTTATTATTACCTGCATCCTCTATTGCATTAATCTGTTTCTTAACATCATTAGCTGTTGGAATAACAATGGCTACTAAAGACAATAAACGCATAAATGCTAATCAAGAGCTAATGGCACTGGGCATGTCAAATATTAGTTCCGCGTTTACGGGGACTTTTGCCTTAGCCGGTAGTATTAGCCGCTCTATGACAAATCATGTTTCTGGGGCGAAAACACAGGTCGCCAATATTGTCTCAGCAATTATTGTAATGATATCGTTGATATTTTTTACTCATTTATTTTATTTCTTACCTCATGCTGTTTTAGCTGCAATAGTCATAATGTCAGTAATACCTATGGTTGATATCAACCGTATATATCAATGTTGGATTTATAATAAAGCAGACGCAATAAGTTTACTGACCACGTTAATTGCTGTTTTAACACTTGGAATGGAGTATGGCATTTGGGTTGGGGTCGCTTGCTCAATTATGTTATTGGTTTATCGTTCTAGTCAGCCGCATATCGCAGTACTCGGCCGAGTGCATAATAGCGACCATTTTCGTAATATTAATCGACTAGATGTTGAAACTTTAGAGGTTGGATCATTTCTTAGAATTGACGAAAGTTTATATTTTGCCAACATCCAACACGTGGAAAACTTTATTCTGAAACATTGTGTATCACGCCCTAAAATAAGGCATGTTGTACTGGTATTTAATTCAGTCAACTTTGTTGATGAAAGTGCCTTGGAGACTCTACAGGGTATGATTAGTAATTTATTGTCAATGAATATCACTTTACATCTTTCAGAGATAAAAGGCGTTGTGAATGATCAATTAAAACGAACAGATTTATATCAAAAGTTAGTACCCGGTAAGGTTTTTTTAACAACCGCTGATGCAATGGTCTACATTAAAAATATGAGTAGCTCTAAATATATACAATAAATAGACATGCAATAAAACAACTTATATTCCAGTTGTTTACATTTACTTATTGGCAAGTAATAAATTGTTTATTTATTAACGCTGACACAGCTGAATGATATTATATTTAAAAATAAATGTGTTTAATAAATGTGTTTAATAAATTTAATTTATCATGTAAGTGCCTGTATTTTAACTGTTATCTGTATGTGGCGGTAAGTCGACATAAATGTATACATTATGTATACATTTATGTCGACATGAAGAAATTTAAGTGTTACTCTGATCTGAATTTATAATAACTCTAGTGATGTAGCTATGAATATAACTAAAAAGAACATCCATTGGACTTCAGCTCTATTTGCAATTACTTCAACACTCATAATACTAATGTATCAAATTTTTATTGTAGAGGGGGCTCCACACATTCCTTTAGTATTTGGAATTTTTATCACTGTAATCATTGGAAAGTTACATGGTTATACTTGGGATGAAATGCAAGATGGATTGGTGAAGAACGTTTCAACATCAATTCCGGTATTAGCGATCTTTATGGTTGTGGGCATGACAATAGGAACATGGATTTTATGTGGTACTGTGCCACTACTCACCAAGTTCGGCCTAACAATATTAAGTCCCAGCTACTTTTTACCAGCAACATGTATCATTTGCGCTTTGGTCTCTGTATTTACGGGTACTTCATGGGGTACGGTAGGAACTATGGGTTTGGCATTATTGGGTATTGGTGAGAGTATGGGAGTACCTATGTATATCACCGCTGGGGCAATTGTATCTGGCGCATGGTTTGGCGATAAAATGTCGCCATTATCAGATACAACCAATTTTGCCGCTGCTATCGTTGGGATTAATCTCTATGATCATATACGTAACATGTTACCTAGTACTATTCCAGCAATGACCATTGCGCTAGTTATTTATACCTTTTTAGGATTTGAATACTCTGAACAAATTATTGACGACACTCAGATTAAGGTATTAGACCAAGTTATCAGTGAGTACTTCAATTTAAACATATTACTATTATTACCCCCAATTACTATCGCGATAACAATTTGGAAAAAAATGGCACCACTGCCAAGTATGTTTTTGGGTGTCATGACAGCAAATTTGGTCGCTATTTTTATCCAGGGAGCTTCTTTCGGAGATGTGACTACAGCAATGATGACCGGATACATTGCTAATACAGGCAACCCTCAAATTGATATCTTACTATCAAAGGGGGGAATTATGTCTATGGTATGGGTCATTTCACTAATAATGATAGCAATGGCTTTTGGCGGAGTGCTAGAAAAAACAGGATGTTTAGACTCGTTAATTCATGAAGTGATGAAAAAAATCAAAGGACGATTTACATTGGTTATGACTATGTTATTGGCCGTTTATGGCTTTAATTTAGCAAGTAATGCTTTTATTGCTTACACCATCACTGGCCGTATGTTTACCCCTGCTTTTAGAGGGAGAGGGTTATCTGCTAGCAATGCATCTCGTATCATCGAAGATGGAGCAACCATGAGTGCGCCACTGATCCCATGGAACTCTGGAGCTGTATTTGTCTCAGGTACTTTAGGCGTACCAACCATACTCTATGCACCATTTGCATTTGCGAATTGGATTACACCAATTTTTGATCTAATTTGGGGCTATACAGGATATTTTATGCCAAAAGTATCCGATGAAGAAATAGAACGTTGGAAGTCATTTGATGAACCTATCTTTGTAAATGGGCATATATTGCCAACTTCACAGGTAGATCTTGAACAAATATTAATTAAAAGTAAATAACATCCTGCTATTGGGTCTGATAATTTTTGGTGATGAGTTATCGACCTCTATTATGTTATTCAATGGTTTCGTCAACAATAAATTTTTGATATTCATTCTTTTATTTGAGGTCTTATTATCACATGAGTTCTTACAAGCATACAAATGAAGTAACCATTGACTATTCTTTCGAATTATACGACTTGGTTTTGAGTGGATTGATTGCTTTAGCATTTAAGCGACTAGAAAAGAATATGGGGAATAATTCATCAAGTGAAACCCTATTTCTAGGGAAATGGCTAAAAAGAGTAAAAAAACAACAGCTTTATCCTAAAAAATTAGCAAATGAGATCAATCGTTTATTAAGTTTATATGCTAATAAAGGTTTAAGCGCAAACCTAACTCCTGTGTTTATAGAAATATACAAGGAATTTAAAATAATAAAAAAGGTTTCTCTACAAAGTAGCACACCAGAGAAAATACGTTTCGACGCGGCGATGGGCATTTTAGCAGAGAATGGTTGGTATATTTCACTGCCTATAGCACAAGATCAAAGTAAAAATAAAATTTATCGTGCTACAAAACCAAAAGAAGTCTTTACAAGTGAATTCTATTGGAATCGGGCCTTTGATGATGATGGCAAGTTGACTAAAGAGATTAGTATATTTGTTGTTTCACCGCCTCAAGAAGTTATTGATACTTTTTACTTACAAGGGTTTATTTTAATCAAAGGGCTATCATCTCCTGACATTCAAGGTAAATATTATTACCAATATATTTTATTTCCAGATAATAGATGTACAGGAGAACCAGCTATGCCGTCTGAATTGATATTGTGAGTGTTACTTCACTTGATGTGATGATCTCTACTTACAGCACCTATGTACAATGAATGATTGAAGTTGAAACATAATTAAAATAAGAGAAGAGCAAAACTAAGATTACAACAACCGGATTAGATATGGCAAAAAACTATTGCTATTTGCTGCAATGAGCATAGTCGTTTGATTAAGGGAAAAACCCTAAAAAGAGCACATTCTGCCGTGGTTAATCTAAATTTCATTAATTATAACTATAGCTAAATTAGTACTAATACACAGGGTATATGAACTATTTAGCAAATTTTGAGGGCAAACACATGCTTTTTAATGGTTCGTTTATCACTGACTGTCCAACTCGTCAGAAAATTCGTGAGTTCTATCGTATTGATGAAAATACAGCGGTAGATCACATTTTGCCATTGGCAGAAGTTAATGTTAGTGCCAGAAGCCGAGCGTGGGAAAGAGCGCGTCAAATGGTATTGAAAATTCGTCAAGACCAAGCGGGTAACGGCGCGATAGATTCATTGTTAAAAGAATACTCACTGTCAAGTGAAGAAGGCGTCGTCTTGATGTGTTTGGCCGAAGCTTTATTGCGTGTGCCAGATAAGCATACGCAAGATGCGTTAATTCGTGACAAAATTTCTCAAGGCCAATGGAGTACTCATCTAGGCGGCAGTGATTCTCTTTTTGTTAATGCCTCTTCGTGGGGGTTATTAATCACTGGCTCCATGGTGGATTATGCCGATAAACGTAAACAAGATAACTTTGGTTTATTGAAAAAAACTATCGGTCGTTTAGGTGAGCCTGTTATTCGTAAATCCATGAACTATGCCATGAAAATCATGGGTAAGCAGTTTGTGATGGGCGAAACCATTAGGGCGGCAACTGAGCGTGCTGGCAAAAAAGAACAGCAAGGTTATGTGTATTCCTACGACATGCTTGGTGAAGGTGCGCGCACCATGGCAGATGCTGAGCGTTATTTAAAATCGTATCAAGATGCTATTACAGCCATTGGCGAAGTTGCTCAAGCGTCGGGTAAAAACGATCCGAGAAAAGTGCCCGGCATTTCGGTAAAGCTTTCTGCTATCCATCCACGTTACGAATTCACGAACAAAGCACGCGTAATGGCTGAAATAGTACCAATACTTAAAGCGCTTTGTTTACAAGCTAAACGCTATAATATCGGCTTGACGGTTGATGCAGAAGAGTCTGAGCGCTTAGATATCTCGCTTGATGTGATTGAAGCGGTATTTAGTGACAATGACTTAGCGGGTTGGGATGGTTTTGGTATGGCACTACAAGCGTATCAACAACGCGCTATTTTTGTGGTGGATTGGGTACGAGAATTAACTGTGCGTGTTGAGCGAAAAATGATGGTTCGTTTAGTCAAAGGTGCTTACTGGGACACTGAAATTAAAAATACGCAAAAGGATGGTCATCAGCATTTCCCTGTCTTCACACGTAAGTCCTCTACTGATGTGTCTTATCACGCCTGTGCGAATAAGTTACTTGAATATAGAGATACCATCTATCCGCAGTTTGCTACGCATAATGCCTACACGGCAGCAACAATTGTTGAACTTGCGGGTGACGATAAAGACGGTTTTGAATTTCAATGTTTACATGGCATGGGTGATTCATTGTACGATCAAATCGTTACCGGTGAAAATATTCAATGTCGTATTTATGCTCCAGTAGGTCATCATGAAGACCTACTTGCTTATTTAGTGCGTCGCTTGTTAGAAAATGGTGCTAACTCTTCTTTTGTTAATGCGATTGTTGACGAATCAAAGCCGGTTGAATCGTTACTTGAAGACCCCGTTGAGAAAACGCTACGCTTAAAAGATAGATATAATAATCAAATCGTCAAACCGATAGCGTTATATTATAGCGAAAATGGCGTAAACCGTGATAATTCTACCGGTTTGGATTTAACGGATATTAATGAAATCACCCCGTTAAAAGCATCATTAGATAGCTGGTTTGTCGCTAATCTACTGAATAAAAGTGAGGTACCAGACGGTGCTAATGCCGTTAAAAATCCGGCAAATCATAGTGAAATCATTGGTTTTCACCAACATCACAACAAAGATGAAATGTTGGCGATGATTGATACTGCTCAGACGGCGTTTACTTCCTGGTCACAAACGCCAGTAGCTGAGCGTGCGGCGTTATTAAACCGTGTTGCTGATATCCTAGAGCGTCATAGGGATGAGCTGATTGCCTTATGTATTAAAGAGGCAGGTAAAGTGGCTCAAGATGGTATTGATGAAGTACGAGAAGCGGTTGATTTTTGTCGCTACTACGCCAATCAGGCTATTGAATTGGCGAGTGATGAACGACTAGAGGCGCGTGGTGTTGTGTTGTGCATTAGCCCTTGGAACTTCCCATTAGCGATATTTTTAGGGCAAGTTGCGGCGGCAATTGCCACCGGTAATACGGTATTGGCCAAACCTGCGGAACAAACAGGTTTAATAGCCTTACGTACAATAGCGTTGATGAAATCAGTTGGTTTACCTGATGGCGTTGTACAAGCCGTGATTGCGCGTGGCAGTCAAGTGGGTAGTGTTATTATTCCTGACGAACGCATTCAAACGGTTATGTTTACCGGCTCTACTGAAACAGGCACTAGAATTTCACAAACCCTGGCTGAGCGCGGTGGCGACCAAGTGCCATTGATTGCTGAAACAGGGGGACAAAACTGTATGGTTGTTGACTCAACAGCCTTACCTGAGCAAGTTGTTGATGATGTTATTTCGTCAGGGTTTCAATCGGCAGGTCAGCGCTGCTCAGCGCTTCGGGTGTTATTTTTACAAGAAGATATTGCCGATAATGTGATTACGATGCTCAAGGGGGCATTAGCAGAGTTACATGTGGGTAATCCAGTCAAATTAAGTACTGATATAGGCCCCGTGATTGACCAAAAAGCACTTGATGCACTCAATGCCCACAGTGTATATATGAAAACCAATGGCGAATTGTTGTACCAATGCACTATTTCTAATGAGATAACCGACGAAGTATCAGAAAATGAGCATTTCTTCTTTGCGCCACGACTTTATGAAATTAGTGATATTAGTGTGTTAAAGCAGGAAGTCTTTGGCCCCTGTGTTCACGTGGTTCGTTTTAAAGGCAATGAAATAGAACAGGTGATTGATAAAATTAATGGTACCGGCTTTGGTTTAACGATGGGTATTCATACGCGCATTGAACACCGAGCTTTTGATTTAGCTCGATTATCACGCGCAGGTAATGTTTATATCAATCGTAATACGATTGGCGCCATTGTTGGCGTACAACCTTTTGGTGGTCGTGGTCTTTCAGGTACGGGCCCCAAAGCGGGTGGACCAAATTATTTAACGCGTTTAGTGAAAGAAAAAGCAACCCCTAAAGCCGAGCAGTTCAACTTGTTACCATCACAAGCACTAGCCTTAGCGGGAGATGAACAATCGCAAAAAGAAGCGGTACTCTTTCTGAACGAGGCGAATACAGCAGAGAAAAACTGGCGCTTAACCGAGTTAAATACCCGGGTTTCTTGTGTTCGTCAGTTGTTAGCTAAAATTGCCCATGTTGATATTGTTGATGATTTAGCCGATGATTTAAATCACACCTTAGCTGCCGCTCGTTCACAATTAATTGATATTGAAAAACGTTTGAAAAAGCCAAAAGTTTTGCCTGGACCAACTGGTGAGTCTAATATTCTTTATTTGGAGAACCGAGGCAATATTATTTGTTTTGCTGATAAAGATACTACCTTTCATTTTTGGGTGCTCTCTATTGTAACAGCACTGGCAACGGGTAATACCGTTATTACGGTCGTTTCTGATTTGTTTTATGATGAAGCCTTAGCCTTTAGAGATAAATTTATTGCGACAGGCGCAGATAAAGGTGTTTTTCAAGTGGCAAGATTACGTCATTTATCAACGATGTTAGCGCACCCTGCATTATCAGGTGTTGTCGTTGATAGTCATTGCGACCGTAAGCATTATATCAGTGAGAAGTTAGCACAACGTCAAGGCGCAATATTGCCGGTAATCAGCTCAGAGTATTTTGATAATTTAATTCAACGTTTACTCACTGAAAAGACTATCAGTATTGACACCACGGCTTCTGGTGGTAATACATCACTTATGACCTTAGTGGAAGAAGATTAGCTGTTAATTGACCATTTAAAGTAAAAATAAAAGCGGATACCATCAGGAGTTTGCTTTTGTTTTATAACACTATTTCTTATCTCACATTACTAAATAATATCTAAGAACAAACATGTTTATATGCAACAGGTAATAATATGGAAATTATCAATGAAGAAGTGACATATTCAAATACACCAATGGAGAAAGAAGTCATTACAGAAGAAAACGACATGAGCGCTGTAGTTAAGTGCAAAGAACTAGAGGAAGAAGAGTATTGTTGTTGTGTTGGGCTATAACTAATTCTAATGGTGCTCTCTTAAAAGCTTTATTAGTATCAAGAATACAAAAATGTTGAAGAGTGTAGGTCAATGGGAATGTCAGTTGACATGCATCAAGCAATCTCTGCCGGTTCAATCATAATGAGAGTTGGCTCCGCCATTTTTAGCAAGCGAGAATAGTAAACTGAAAAAATTTACTTACCCTTTAAAATATAAAATTTAACCAAGTTTCAAAAAGGAACATATGACAAAAATAGCTTTTATTGGCGCTGGTAATATGAACGGTGCAATTATTTCAGGTTTAATAAAACATGGATATTGTGCTGACAATGTCATTGTCAGCAATCCTTCACCAGCGAAGCGTTTAGCGCTTCAAGAAAAACTGGGGATATTACATACTCATGATAATGTTGAAGCCGCTAGTTTCGCTGATTTTATTGTATTAGGTGTTAAACCCCATCTTATTGAACAAGTATGTCAAGAGATTGCAGAAAAAGTCGATGTATCAACTAAATGTTTTATCTCAGTCACAGCGGGATGCACCCTAGCACAAATACAAAAATCATTAGGTAAGCCGTGCTCAATCATTCGAACAATGCCAAATACCCCTTCGCAAATAGGTTTGGGGGTTACTGGTATTTTTCCATCAAAAGAGGTGAATGAGTCACAACAATTAATTGCAGAAGAATTAATGTCATCAGTTGGCATCACTAAGTGGCTAGTAACGGAAGACGAAATTGACAATATTACTGCCGTGTCAGGTTCAGGCCCTGCCTATTTTTTCTTATTTATAGAAGCCATGGTAAAACAAGCCGAAGTACTTGGGTTTTCGGAAAAAGAAAGCCGGGAGTTGGTGCAGCAAACGGCATTAGGTGCAGTGCAAATGGTGATCAACAATAAGACGATTTCAATTAGCGAGCTACGTGGAAATGTCACTTCAAAAGGTGGTACAACACATGCCGCTATTCAATCATTTTTTGATGATGATTTGCCACAAATTGTAACAAAAGCGATGAATAGTGCCTTACATAGAGCTAAAGATATGGCGCAGAATAACAACAACTGATACTAGCTTACGCCAATGGAAAGTTGATTAATGGTTCTTTCAACACTAGTTAATCAACTTGGTACAAATTAACATGAATCTTCAATTTTCTCTCTATAGGATAAACTAATTCAAGTAATTAATTGTTGCTGTACGAGCATAAAACAGATCATTTTATTAACTCAACTGCAGCAGCAATGGGTGAGAAAAATTTATTATTTTGTCATTTATCGATTACATTGAAATCATGTTTAATAACAGAAATTTCACACATACTGGTAGAGGTTCCTGAATGAATAAGGCGTGCCCCATCAATGCCAACAAATGCCTTGTAGTTAGTGCAATTTAAATGTGAGTTCATGACAATCTTCTGTTTCATCTGTACATGCCTTCATAAATCATTCGAAAAAAATGAGTAAATGTCTACACATCATAGTATTGACTAGAATGATAATGAACATTAAGCCGTGTTGAAATTAATCAAGTCTAACTCGAAATGGGGGCGAAAGCGCCATAAAGTATATATTCTAAAATTCACTATCCTTGAAGGTAAGAACTTAAAAGTAGGGGCTTTAATAATTAGCACTGCTTTGTGTTTTTGAAGGTCTATTTATGGAGGTTTTATTAAGTATGGTGATTTAGTGATACTTCAATAAAAACAATCTGTTAAAACCTCTTTTTGAGTTTTTTTATGTGTCATCTTATAAATTTGAAATCAAAGAGGTCAATCAAAGGAGTCAGAGTAATTGATTTAGATTTATAATAATAGAAAAACTATAGTCATTTTATTTATGAAATAATCAGATGCCAAGACTACCGAGATTAAATGTCCCTGACATTCCACAACATGTTGTACAACGAGGCAATAATAGGCTGGTGAGCTTATTTTACGAGCAAGATTACAAAGTGTATCTTGATAAGCTAAAAGAATATGGTAAATAATTTAATGTGGCAATTCACGCTTATGTGTTAATGACTAATCATGTTTATTTGCTCATTACACTCTCAACTAAAACAGGCGTTAGCCAGTTAATGCAATGTTTAGGGCGTTATTACGTTAGATATATCAATAAAACCTATAATCGTTCGGGTACGTTGTGGGAAGGACGATATAAATCAACCTTAGTTGATAGTGAAAACTATTACGCGATGCGACGAATAAAGCTTGGATCTTGGATGAAAATCGTTTCAAAGAACAAATAGCACAGCAAACAGGAAGGCGTTCGTCACCACAAAAGCGAGGTGGTGATAGAAAATCAAAGGCTTATAGAGGAACTGTACTAAACCAATAACTCTGACCCTTTTGATTGGTTTCGCTTTATGGCGTAATTCAATAGGATTAAGCCTTATTGTTGGTATAGCACTAGTATTAGCTACGGGCCCTATATCGTTAGAGCGAATACAAAGAATTCTTGGCAGGTTATTTGATTGTTTCTTTGCCCTTTTTTCGTTTCTAGTTTTTCATTCTTAACTCAAGGAAAAAGGGTACAAACGTGGCACAACTTTTCAATTAGGGAGTATTGTAATTGTTAGATGTTTGGTGACAGCAGCAAGAGCTAGGCATAAAGCCCGACTCAATGCCGTTGAGCAAGTTAGACAAATTATTACTTTCGGCAAAGGTTTACTAGTGCTTTATCGCTTTTAACAGCAACAATTCGACTTGCAAACACTGTGGCAGCCATAACCAAAGTGTCAATGCCATAATATAAGCAATATTAACTTCATAAAAAAATCCTATTAAACTTAGCACATAAATTACCGCTCTGTTACCGTTCAATAAATAAAGACGCTTTTTCATAATCATCACCTTATTATAATCTGTACAAATGAACCGCTATTACTACCTTTGCTGCATTTATTACGCCACTTCATTTAATTAAAAAAATAATTTATATTGATCGCAATATCACAATGATACTAAATAAATGATATAGCTAAGCTAAGTGATATTTGTATTGTTTATTCAAACATCATAATCTACTTAGAAACAAATGTTTAACTATTGAAATCTATCAAAGCTTTAACGATCGACTCTGTTGTTTATTTAAAAAGACAGTCAAAATTTTAAGAGCTGCATTTACCAATAGAATCAATAAAAGTCCAATATTGCTGAAAATTATCGTTTAAAAATTCCATCCTATTTTACTATTTAAAGAAATAATTCACGTTATGGTAAATTCAGAAAAAATAATTGAGGTTATGGTAAATTATAAAAAGAGTTGAAAACGAAACCCCTGATGCTCACTAAAGATACTATCTGAAATTTCACCGAACATGGCTTCATAATCACACGTTTATCCAATACTCTAAAAATGTTATCAAGTTAATCATGTTAACGGTACATAACTTATGCATAACAATTATTACTTACAGCTATGTTACAGAGGCGCTTACGTTTTATTAAAAAATCAATCTGCTCTTTGAAAGAGAATCTTTAATATAAGTCGTTTTCTTTTATTCATTTTTAAGACAAATTTGTGGCGCAGTTTTTTGATAACTCGGTCGAGATTTCATTCTTGTAAACCAATTGATGAGGTTAGCAAAACGAGTTGGAATTGTCAGCCCATAAGCTTCAGCTAAGCCAAAACGTGCTGTTAATGCGCATTCTGAAAAAGAATAGCAGCTACCAAAAAACTTTTTATTTCCTAGCTGTTTAGATAGGTACTCTAATGCTTGCTCAAACTTTTCAGTACCTAATTGTATGCGCTCTAAGTCCCATGCATGTGCTGGTTTATCACGTTTTTCAAAAATAACCTCACGTAAACCTGCACCTATTACGCCATCACTGTATTTGTTGATTAATCGCGGCACAATACGCTCATTGGGTTTATTTGATAGTAGATTGCCACTAATATCATGAAGGTATTCTAAAATCACATTGGATTCAAAAACAACCATGTCATTATTGACTAATATCGGCACTGTTTTTCGGGGCGTGATTGCCCGCCATTCATCAATGCTCTCGGGAGATTGATGGTTAATTATTTCAACATCAATATCTAGTTCTGCAAGTGCTAAACGTACTTTCCAACAAAATGGGCATTCCGGTTTGTCATATAATTTCATTACAGCCATTATTTTCTCCTTATCTTGCTTGTAAATCACGTAACTCATCGAGCACAAAATCTATTCGATCTTGTCCCCAAAATATCTGTTTGCCGATGACAAAAGTTGGTACACCAATGACACCAAGTTCCGCGGCTTCTTGCGCATATTGTTGCAGAGTTGCTACCTTATTTTTATCGACAATAGCCTCGGCAAGCTCGGCTCTATCGAGACCAATTTTTTCACCGACGGCAAATATCACGTTAGGATCTCCAATATCGAGACCTTCAGCCCATTCTTTGTGCATTACTTCGATAATATAAGCACGCAACAGACCCTTTTCTTCTGCGAGCAGACTTGCTGCTCCAGCTATAGTTGGATCCGTAGTTGATGGCGGAGGCGATAGTGGAATGCCTAAACGCTTAGCATAACGAGCTAAATCTTGGCGAACCAGAGGGATTTTATTTTTAGCTCGTTCAGGAGGTGAACGTAGCTCCCAACCTGCAACGGGTCGCCAGATTAAGTTAGTGTTGAAATCATCAACAATTGGCCAAAGTACTTTGCTCGCAAGGTAGCAGTATGGACTGCGAAAGTTAAAAAATAGTTTAACGTCTATAGCTTTATTCATCTTTTTCTCCGTTAGTTTAAAACGCTTGAAATATTCAGTTTATAGCTGAGAAAATTAGTTGATTTTCTTAAGATGAGTTTTTATTTTTTCCCAAGCAGGTTTACCTTTTGCTAGCAGATCTGCTTGCACTTCTGGAGGGAAATCACTAGCAACTGAAGATTGATACGACTCACGTTCTCGACATCGTTTGAACCAGTCTGCCACTTTAGGACAATCATCAAACATTTTAGTCCAACCAAATTGCAGTATCGTTTGGAAATATGGAACAAGACATATATCAGCAAGGCTAAAGCTGTTGCTGACCATCCATTTATGTTCAGCTAACGCCTTCTCCATCTCTAGGATGGTTTTACGGTAAATGATCACCGAATCAACTACATCGGGTGCGTCCAAGCCAAATTTAACTAAGCGCTTTTGACGTTCTCGACGAGGTTTTTCTGGGATTTGATCAAGTAAAGTTTGACGTTCTTGTTCTGTTTTCTTCATAAGAGCTGGGCGCATTACTAAAGGCCATTGCAATGCGCCACATGAAGGGTGAAGTTTAACGTCGACATGCTTCATCCAATAACGCATTTTTGAGATCTCATAGCTATCGTTAGGTTTAAGACTGATTTCCGGATAAGCATCGTTAAGGTATTCGCAAATAATACTAGATTCGATAACGGGCTTACCTTCATGAACTAAGGTTGGAACAACACCAAGCGGGTTTAGTTTTAGGTATTCAGGCTTAAGGTTTTCTTTTTGAGACAAATCAACATGGTGCTTTGTCCATTCTAAGCCCTTTTCAGCTAAAACTATTCTTACTTTTTGAGCACATGGTGACATAGGGTTGGTATAAAGTTCTAACATAGCGTTACTCCATTTATTGATGAGATACGATTGTTACAAAACAAATACAATCGCAACAAAATAATTGCGTATTAGCATAACAGCTGTGTTATTTTGAAATAAATATCAAAATTGTCATAGAACATGTGAATTAAATTCACAAATTGTATGGTTGCCCGTAAATATTTAACCGAGGAGACGACATTGGATAAATGGACCGAAATGCAGGTATTTACTGAAGCAGTAAAGCGAGGCGGATTTTCTGCGGCTGGGCGCCAACTTAATTTATCTCCTTCAGCCGTTAGCAAACTAGTTTCTCGGCTGGAAAATCGTTTGGGGGTACGTTTATTTAATCGTACAACCCGTACCTTAAACCTAACAGAAGGTGGGCAAACTTTTTTTAAACGCTGTATTGAGATACTTGAAGATGTAGAAGATGCTGAAACATCAATTACTGGTTTTGGGCAAGTACCCAAGGGGGTATTACGCGTCAATAGCACACCTGGTTTTTTTAAACATCAACTATTACCCATAATGGCTGAATTTCAATGCTTATATCCACAGCTAGTGGTGGAATTTCAACTAACAGGTCAGTCGATTGATTTGATTGGTGAGGGAGTGGACCTTGCTATCAGATTGGGAGTACTAAAAGATACCAGCCTGGTCGCCCGAAAATTGGGCGAAAGTCATCGTGTTGTCTGCGCTAGCCCTTTGTACATAGAAACGCATGGTATACCGTCAACCCCAAAAGAGTTACTACAACATAATTGTTTACGTTTATCGACGAGTGAAGCTTTTAATCATTGGGAGTTTTATAGTGATGAGAAGGAGGAGACTATTGAGGTTAATGGCCAATTCGTCACAGATAATGTTGATGCCCTTTATGAATATGCCCTGCTTGGCGGAGGCATTGTGCGTTTGTCCAACTTTATGGTTGGAGAAGATATTAAAGCAGGCCGATTGATACCTATACTGCAAGGCTACAATATTAAAAAACAGCAAATTCACGCAGTCTTTCCTCATCGTAAATACTTACCAGCGAAAGTAAGAGTACTGATTGATTTTCTCCTCGAAAAGTTTACACCAACTACGCCATGGGATTAATCGCTGCTTAGCCATATATATAATCCTTTCTAATTCCCTCTTTTGTAGCGCAATACTAGCGGTGCATTAATACAGTTTTCTAACCTAAATTTTTTTACTTATCAAATCGAGATTTAGCTAATCATTCTTCAATACTGTAATTCACTATTTAATTAAGCATATGGTTAATGACTTAATTATTTAATCAAAAGATGACTTTTTTATTATTAATAAAAAAGACCTTTTTCCATAACATATCTTCTCAATAAAAGTGATTTTATATTTTATCTATTTGTTATATAAGCTTTTAGTTTATTCATTTGATATATATCACAAAGCTGGCATGTCCGTTGCTCTTACCTTCATTAGTTATATTTTATTCCTATTGAAAATTTATGGGGGAAACGTGAAAAATGAGATCAATAATTACAAAAACACTCATCCAAACAAGCCTATACAGCGGTAAATTTATCCGCCAAGGTTTTGGGGAACAGAAAAGAAAAAGTTTACTCACTGTCGTTGCAATTGTTATCGCACTAACGGGTTGTGAAGCCTCTCTTAATTTAGAAGGTATTAAGAAAGAGTCGGCTAAACCCGTACGACGTACCGATCAATTTCAGGCGGTTGCTATTAGTCAGGAGATTATTGCTGTTGTTGGCTTTGATGGCTTGATTCTAACCAGTCCACAAAATGATTTAAATTGGCACCGTCAGGTGCTCGAAGAGCGTCCTAATTTTGTAGATATAGATTCCTGTCCTGACAATACCTTTATCGCCCTAAGCATGGAACATCAAGTTTGGCGTAGTATAGATCAGGGAAAAACTTGGACAAAAAATAACATTCCTACTCAAGAAGACTTAATTTCACTAACGTGTGGGCCGGATAACAGTTACTGGGCAACGGGAAGTTTTAGTACTTTGATCAGTAGCAAAGATCAAGGTAATAGTTGGCAGGAAACGACGCTTAACGAAGATGCCTTTATTACTCAAGTACAGTTTTTAGATGATAACACTTTGCTTGCTATTGGTGAATTTGGCTTTATAGCACGCTCAAGTGATGCGGGTCAGAATTGGACTGTTCAAGCTCCTCTACCTAATGAGTTTTTTTCGCAGGGTAGCTATTTTAAAGATTTAAATACCGGCTGGGTCGCGGGTTTGGGCGGTGTTATTTTAAATACTACTGACAGTGGTATGACATGGAATCTTCAATCAACACCCTCAGAATCACCTTTGTTTGGTTTCTATGCCAATAAATCGAGGTTATTTGCTTTTGGTGACCACGGCACTGTACTTGAACTCAAGGGTACAGCTTGGCAACGAGTAAAAACCCCAAAAATTCCTGTTTATCTGCGTGATGGAATGCAAATCAGTGACAGCCAGTTAATAGTGGCTGGTGGCTGGGGCGCTCTGTTTCCCATAAATATCTAATAATAATCAGTGGAGCTTCCCATATGTCTGATGAAACACTAAGAAAACCTCATGCAATTACCCATATGTTGCATAACCTTGATGAAAGAGTATTTTGTTACCCTAAGTTCGTTCTAGGTCTGATTCTAGCCGTTACCCTATTTTTTGCTTCGCAAATTCCAGGGGTAAAAATGTACTCCGATTTTGCGGATTTATTACCACAAAGCCATGAATATATTCAACTGCATAATGAGATTAAAGAGTCTTTTGGTGGCGCGAACGTTATTATTGTAGGCGTTGAAGTTGAAGAGGGTGATATCTTTACTAATGATGCGCTAGCCCGTATTCACCGTGTAACTCAAGCTGTTGATAGCCTTCCTGGCATTAACCATAACTTGGTCGCCAGTGTAACTCACCGTAATGCTCGTAAAGTATGGATGACTCCTGAAGGAAATGTTAATTCAGAACCTTATTATGACCCCCAAGGTAATGAATTAACCTCTGTTGGTTTGGATGATTTACGTTCAGATATTGTCGCCAACCCCCAAGTTTATGGTCCTTTAGTCAGTCCAGATAAGAAAATGGCGTTAATTAAAGCACAACTGAATGAAGGGCAGTTGGACTATGAAAAAACCTTTCAAGCTATCCAAAAAATGCGTGAGGATGAGTCTGCAGATGGATTTAATATTCATGTAACTGGACAGCCTATGCTTGTGGGGTGGGCGTATCAATACCTAGGTCAGATCATTGAAATTTTTATGTTCACTGCGCTAATCATGTTAATGCTACTTATTTTTTATTTCCGTAAGGCATACGGTGTATTGATTCCTTTGGCGGCAGTGATTGTTTCGACTATTTGGGGCATTGGAATAATTTCACTGTTTGGCTATAACCTTGATCCTCTTGGGCTCGTTATACCTTTTTTGATATCAGCTCGAGCCATGTCTCATGGAATTCAGATTGTTGAACGTTACTATTTAGAGTTGAATGATAATGCCGACCATAAAAAAGCGGCTCAGTTAACTTTTGAAAATTTGTTTCGTCCCGGAAGTCTTGGTGTGGTCTCCGATGCTATTGGTTTGTTATTAATTGCAATAGGTTCTATTCCACTAAACACTAAACTTGCCCACTACGCATCACTTTGGGCCTTATCTCTGATTATTACCGTATTGCTTGCGGTACCTATGTTGTTGTCTATTTTACCAAAACCTAAAAATTATCAGATGAAACATAACCTGTTTCGAAGTGTGGGCTATTTTTGTGCTGATGTAATTAGCTCAGAAAAAGCAGCTAAAACGGCCCTGATTTTTGGTGCCGCTTTACTGATTAGTGGCTTGTACTTTTCTTCTAAAGTCGTAATTGGGGAGTCAGAACCTGGCTCACCAATTCTTTATCAACATCATGACTATAACGTATCTTCAGGTGCTATTAACGATAGCTTCCCTGGCTCCGAGGAACTTTATATCATTGCTGAAACCGATGAGCTGGGTGGTATTAAACGTCCTGAAGTACTTAAAGCACTAGCCGATCTAGAGCGTCATATGTTGCTAGATCCTGAAGTGGGTGGCGCAAAAGGTGTTCCGGATCTAATTAAACAAGTTAATCGCTTGTTACACAACGATGATCCTCGCTGGATGCAAATTCCGGGAGATAAACAATATGTAGGTGGCTTGATGTTTACCTATATGATGTCTAGCCCAATCCCAGGCGCGCTAAATGAGTTTGTTGATACCGACGAGCGTATTGCTAATTTAGTGTTTTTCTATAAAGACCACCAGGGTGAAACCATTCGCCGGGCAATGTATACCGCTAAACAGTGGATCAGTGCTAATGAGGGCAAGGTTGAAGGACTTAAGATCCGTTTAGCTGGTGGCACTATCGGCGTCACCGCCGCAATGAATGAAGCTGCCTATGAAACCAACCTTATGGTATTGCCATTAGTATTCTTATTGATCTTTGCCATGGTAACTATTTTTTATACCTCTATTCAAGCTGGCACTATGATGTTTATGGTGATGGTATTTGCAACCACGCTAACTTACGCCTATATGGGATTAACCCAGATGGGGATTAATATTAACACCGTACCTATTATCGCTGTGGGCGTGGGAGTGGGTATCGATTACTCCATCTACATGATGGATAGGATCCGTTCTGAGATGGTACAGCAGCGAGATTTAACTGCTGCTGTACGCACCGCAATTCGTACCACGGGTCTTGCCATTAGCTTCACCGCAATCACCTTAATAGCAGGGATTGTTATGTGGGTAATCCTCTCTGATCTACGTTTTCAGGCCGATGCTGCACTGTTACTAAGCGTAATGGTTATTCTCAATGGCGCTGCTGCCATGTTACTGGTTCCTGCTTGGGTACTGCATTTTAAACCTAAGTTTATCTGTAAGGCTTATGAAGACAATGATGGCGTGATACACGGCTAACTTGTTCTAGTTTGCATAATTGTTCAATCAAAAAAATAAAGTATAAAAGGGGTTAACAATGTCAAAAAAAGTGAAAATTTCAATGAATAAACTGGCTGCGGGTATGGCCATCGGAATGATAGGTATATCTGGGGGATATATTGCACCAACAATCGCGAGTGAAACAGAGGTTTCAGGGTTTGTCGAGAATGCAACCTACTATCGTGACGGAATTGGACTATCTAAATTTCGTAATACCGCACAACTAGAATTTCGTAAATTATTTAAAACTGATAGTTGGTCTAATGTCACTATCAACGGTACTTTACGGGGTACTTATGACGGTGTTTATGATCTCAATGATGATGAATTTGGTAAGGATGCCTCAGAAGCCTATTTAGGTGAAAGCTGGCATGATAACTCGACGCTGTCTACCGCGCTACTGACACCAGGGGTATATTTTCCTTGTGATAAAAATCCAGCCTATTGTAGTAACCTCGATGGTTATATGGATCATGATGAGAATGATGCTAGATTTCCAGAGTTTAATGATGAATTAGACTTTATACGTGAACTGTATATTTCTGGAGATAAAATACTTGATGATGGTACAACACTAAACCTAACTTTTGGTAAACAGCAAGTTATTTGGGGGAAAACTGATCTGTTCCGAGTACTTGATGTAATTAACCCAGTGGATTACTCACGTCATAATATCTACGATGAACTAGAAGATATTCGTATTCCCCAATGGATGATCACAGCTGAATGGCGTATGGGGCCGAACACAGTACTTGACGACTCTAACGTATCATTAATTTGGAATATTGATAAGTTCCGCCCAAATAACCTTGGTACTTGTGGTCAATCATACCGAATTCTCGATGTTGGCTGTTTCTTCGCTTCGAGTGTAGGTCCTGTACCGGTTATTCATGATATTGAAGAATACGACTGGGACCTGTCTAATACGCAATTTGGTATTAAATGGGAAGGTGTTTATGGTGATATGACATTCTCATTAAATGCTTTGCATTATCGTCAACAATTACCTTCAATACATTTTCGAGGTAATCCAGACTTTAATCCTGCAACCTTTAACCCAACTGTTATTGCATCTTTCCCATTTAAAGCAGATGGAATTTTTGATGTTCACTTTCCTCGTGTAACGCTAGTAGGTGGTTCTTTTGATTATTACTCTGAGGGTATAGATGCCGTATGGCGACTTGAGACTTCGTATACCCAAGGTGAAGAGCAACCACGTGATACAAATGGGTATAAAGAAACAGACATGGTTCGCTATGTTGTAGGTTTTGATAAAAATATTGTCATTCCTGCATTAGCTAGCAGTGCTTTCTTAATCTCAGCGCAAGTATTTGGTGAGCACATTCTTGATCATGAAATAGATATGCCTCATGAAGAAGATAATTGGATAGGTACCTTGTTAATTAAAGGTTGGTATATCAATAACCGTTTGAGTCCACAAATTATCATTGCCCATGATGTGGGAGCAAAAGCTACCGTCATAGCACCAAGTATTGAATATCTGGTAAGTGATACTTTAAAAGTAAATCTTGGACTGAATATCAAAACAGGTGGCGATGAGCTATTCCCATGGAGCGCTACAGGACTACCAGGATTTGATCAACCTGGCGTACCTCAGACTGAACCATTAGCACGATTCACTAATGGTCCTATTGGGGTTGCTAACGAAGAAGATGAACTACAGTTCTCGATTCGTTACAGTTTCTAAACCGCTTTTAAACTGTTTTTAAATAATAAAATCTACGAAAGAATTTACAAATTTAACGGGATAAAACAGATTTTTAAGGTACACAAGGATGTGTTCGTAGATTCACAATGTTGACAATAAGAAAGGTATTAAATTATGTTGAAAAAATTATTACTACTGGTAGCGGTGACTACCACCGTTTCATTAAGCGCAGTAGCGGCGTCTTTGCAGGATGTAGAAAACTCCTTTTATCCGTATAAAAGTAGCACACCAACTTTTGATGGATTATCTATAGGAATGACTATCAATAAAGATAATGTGGAGCAATTTAAAACGATTATTGATCCTGCGATGTATCAGTTTATTAAAACCGGTGATACTGAAATAAAGGTGGGTGAAACAACCTCATTTGATTTACATTCAAGTTATGTTGAAGCAACGAAAGCGAACCTAGCTAACGTTAAATTAGGCAGTAAGCCGGGTGAAATCAGTGGTTCTCTTGCTGGACGTCCTTTTCCTGAAGAACCATCTCTGGATGATCCCCGTGCAGGAGAAAAACTGGCGTGGAACTACAAGTATGGTTATAACTGGGGTGATTCAGCCGCGATACAGCCGTTTTACTGGAAATTCCGTAATATGAAAAACGGTAAATTAGAGCGTACTTTAAAATTTAATTTTCACTTTTTAAACTTTACGCATCGTACTCAACAAGAGCCTGTTCCTGCTATCACACCTAATCCGTCTAACTTGTTCCGTGGTATATATGTGCAAGTGTTAGAGCCTTTTGATGTGAAGAACACTCAGTTGTTGATTCAACGTTTCGAGGATGATCTAAAGCGAGATAACGCCTATTTGTATTTAGGTTTTCAACGTCGTGTGCGTCGTTTGTCATCAGGTCAAGTAACCGATTCGTTTCTAGGATCTGATGTTATGATTGAGGATTTTGAAGGTTATAATGGTAGGATTTCTGATATGGCGTGGACTTTTAAAGGTGCTCGAAACATGTTGGTACCTATGTATAACCACAATGAAATGACACTAGATAGTGAAACCCATAAAGATGAAGATGGCTATCAAGTAGTATCATTTGGTGGCAAGGGCAGCTGTTTTCCTAATGTGACTTATCAATTACGTAAAGTCTATGAGGTAGAATCAGCCTCTGTTGATTCTAATCATCCAATTAGTAAACGCTCACACTTTATTGATGCGCAAACGTTTACCATTCCGCGTAATATCACCTATGACCGTAAAGGTGATATGTGGAAAAGCTGGTCAATTGGTCAAGCACACCCTGATCATCACCTGCCTAAAAACAAAGGTACTGGTGTAGCAATAGATGATGCATTCACCATGATTGATCTTCAAGCACAACATTGTACTACAGGTCAGTTCAAAGGTATTGTTGACCCGACTTTAACACCAGCAAGCAAGATGACCGTACAAAATTTGAGATCATCTGGTAGATAGAGCATATACCCAATCCACCTCAATAATCTTGAAGTGGTTTGGGGATATCTGTTTGCGTAGTTTATAAAATTGTTATTTTACCCAGGCCTTGTCTGGGTTTTTTGTCTTTTAAAAACTACTAGTTGCGTATATTTTACCCTAGTTAATGTAGCTGATGGCCATAAAACTGAGCAATTTTTTAAAGGCAATATTGCGTGTTTTTATCTTAAGCCTGTTACCTCTAGCAGAGTATGAAATAACTTATACCAAATATCATCATATTAATATGATGATATGTCGGTTATTACGGTAAGATAAAACCCAGCAATGATAATTTTGGCTTGAAATCTTAATGAAAACAAACGAAAGAAAGGGGTAATTGATAGAGTCTGCTTAAGTCGGATTATAGTAGTTAAAATAATCACAACATTACTGACAGGCTTAACTTTTTGTGAGTATCCTCTCTACCATATTATTTTGCTGCTGAGCCATGCGCATTGTAATATTGCTGAGATCAAGTGTTTTTTTGGCTTGATTAGCTGCATCAGTTGCGGCATTACTGATGGCGTGAATTTGTTTATTTACCTCTTGTGTTACCATATTTTGTTGTTCGTTGGCAGTAGTTATGGTCGAGCTCATATCATTTATTGAACTAATAGCCTCTATGATGGAAAGTAGGTTTACACTAGTTTCCTCTATGCGTTCAACGGTAGAGCCAGCCAATACCTGAGCACCTTTCATTTCGGTGGATGTATTTGCAGTTGCTGCATGTAATTCCTCAATGATAGTGCTTATTTCAGTGGTGGATATACGAGTTTGTTGTGCAAGTGTACGTACTTCGTCAGCTACTACGGCAAATCCTCGACCATCTTCTCCTGCACGGGCTGCTTCAATCGCCGCATTTAACGCTAGCAGGTTGGTTTTATCAGCGATATCGTGAATAACATCAACAACTTTATCTATTTGACTACTGTGCTCTTCTAATGTTTTGAGCGTTTGTCCAATTTTATCAATGGCAGTGTATAATGTTTTCATTGCTTCAATCGCATTATGAACAGCCTTTGTTCCAAGGTCAGCATCTTGTTGAGCTTGTTGCACTTGCTCAATACTACGACGGGTAATACTTGTTACGTCATCGGTGGTCACTGTCATTTCTTCAACTGCAGCAGCAATGTGCTCCAATGCAATTTGTTGTGAATTAATACTGGTCACCGTTGCCGCCGTCATTTGAGATGAACTGTAAGAACTTTTTTCGACTTCGCTGGAGGCATTTTGTACCCGACGTAAAATGGCATCTAGTTGAGACTGTAACATGCATTGCACAAGCTCTAACTGGCCAATGTCATCAGCTGTACCGGTATACAATAATTGCTTTACTGGGTGGCTGACAATTTGACGACTGTTATCGACTAGTTTTTTAAATCTTTTCGTGATTTGTTTATTGCCTATACCAGCTATCACAACAGTTATACTTGTAGCAATTAGGGAAGAATACGTTGGTAGCTGCCACAACATCCACCCCGTTGATGGTATCAAAGAAAGCAGTATTGTAAAGTTAAGGCGACCTCCTAATTCAAACTGTTTTCGAGTAAGCGCCTTAGGCATTTTACCTAACCGGCGTTGCTCATAAACATCTTGAGCTCGTTGAACCGTTTCATCAGAAGGTTTCCTATAAATGCACTGGTATTCCGTTATTTTTCCATTTTCTATATTTGGAATGATATAGGTATCGACCCATATTTCTTTACCTGTTCGGGTACTATTAAGAATTATGCCCATCCAAGGTTGCCCTTGTTGAATCGTTTCCCACAACTGCTTAAATGGACCTTTGGGCATTTTTGAATGACCAATAATACTGATGTTTTTCCCGTACAGTTCCTCACGTGAATAGCCAAACAGATGGCAAAAGTCCTCACTTGCATAACTAATATTCGCGAATGCATCTGTTATTATAACGAGCACATAATCGTGTTCTATTTGATTGTTTTTATTATTATCATTCATTTTTTTCATTACCTTGCAAACAGATTTAGTTGAAGTCACTACAATTTAAAACAGCACAAATCAGGCCATATCGAAAATGTTTGTTTGAATTTTTGTTAACATTCGTTGGACGACCAGACATAGCAATAATTAGCGATCAAATAGAAATTATTTTTAAGAAACTTAATGAATATAAAAGAAAAAAATCCCGATATGATTTCATGATTTAATACATTTATCATATGACAATCATGCAATAGTGATGATTTCATTAATCGATTGATTAAAAATGATGGTGATAGATTTGAGGTGTTATTATTAAAATAACTATTCAGGTTAAATAGTTATTTTTTATTACGCTGAAATAGTTATTTTGAAAATTCGGCCATCAGTTTACTGTAGCTGGCACAGCGGTCGGCGAAATCGTAGATCACATTGACCAACATTACTTCATCTACATCATAATCCATTGCCAGTTCTTCTATATCGGAACGACATTCAGCAGGTGTTCCTGAAATTACCGTGTCGAGAGTCTCCTGATAATACGCTTTATCTGAAAGAGAAAGTTTTTTATATCGATCAAGTGCATCTTCTGGTGAACGGATAGCTTCTCGAATTCCATGCCTGAATGCCATCACTTTCCAGTACATATTGGGAGCAGCAATATAGGCAGCCTCTTCTTTGCTGTCTGCACAGATACAGGCAACTGATAGAATGGCTTGTGCCTTTTTGAAACCTCTTCCGTTGGCTTTAAATCGTTTTTTGTAATGACGAATAATATCGGTTGAACGCTCGTGTGTACCGATAAATAGTGCTAGAACAAAACCTAACCCTAATTGTGCGGCTAATTCAATGCTGCCGGTACTTGTTCCTAATGTCCATAATTGAGGAGCTTGAGCACCAATAGGTGTCGCATTTATTCCATCGTAAGGGTGGTTAGCTTCAAAGCTATCATGTAAAAAATCACTTAGATCACTAAGCATGTGTGGATACAAGCTTACATCGTTTGGATTGTTTGGAAAGGCTAGCGCTAGGCTAGTTTTGTCTGTGCCACCAGGTGCTCGACCAACACCTAAGTCAATTCTGCCTGGATTAAGGGCTTCTAAAGTACGGAATGTTTCAGCCACCTTTAGAGGGCTATAGTGAGATAACATTACGCCACCACTACCCACTCTAATATTTTTAGTATGCTGCGCAATATGCGAAATGAGTATTTCGGGGCAGGAACTGGAATAACTTGCAGTATCATGGTGTTCGGCAAGCCAGAAACGGTGGTAACCAAGTTCATCACATAAGGTTGCCAATTTAGTTGACGAGTGTAAAGCACTTACTTGAGATTGGCCATTATGCACAGGCGCTTGATCTACTACACTGAGCTTTAAAGTCATATTGGTTACTCCTTATTTAGGCTTAGTTTGCTTAGTTGGTTGATTGCATACAAGGCAATCTCTTTATCTTGTGAAGCACTGCCACCAGATATACCTATCCCTCCGATTAAAGTTCCATCAACGTTTATAGGTTCACCACCAGCAAAAAGAATCAAACCATTATTGGTTTGTTCAATACTTTCTAGTTGGTGTTCTTTGACTAGCTGTCCCAATGTTTCTGTAGACGCTTGAAATAGTACGGCACTACGCGCCTTTTTAAGGGATACATCAATTGAGCCTAGCAAAGCTCCATCCATTTTTTGAAATGCTAAAAGATTAGCTCCTGCATCATAAATTGCGACATTCACACTGATATTTAAACGGTTGGCACACTTAATGGCTGCACTTACTAAACATTGACTGTTGATCTGATTCATTAGTTATACTTCTATATTGAGTTTTTTAAGGCGATAAGAAAAAGTTGGTCGACTCATTCCTAGCATTCTCGCGGCTTCTGAAACATTAAATTCAGCTTTTTCTATTGCATATTTTAGGATAGATTCTTCAATTTTCTCCATAGAACCTGTTTGGGCAATGGCTTCATCAAGCCAACTTTTATTTGAATTGTTATTAGTAAGCTCGTTAGTTTGCTTTTGATCAGGTACCAGTGAATCTGAAGGGGAAATAACTTGACTGTCATTAGCTAATTTAAAATTTGGAAAAAGGTGTTGAGCATCAATGGTTACACCATTCTCAGCAAGGATCAGACCTCGCTCTATCATGTTTTCGAGCTCTCGTACATTACCAGGCCATGTATAATTCAGTACGGTTTTCATCGCGAGCTCAGATAATCCTAGGGTTTTTAAATTGTAGAAAGATTCATATTTCTTTAAAAAATGAGAGACTAATAATGGGATATCTTCTCGACGTTCTCGCAAGGGGGGGATATTAATTGGATAAACATTTAACCGATAGTATAAATCTGCGCGAAAACGACCTTCATCTACAGCTTGCAGTAAAGATTCATTTGTTGCCGCAATAACGCGTACGTCTACTTTACGGGTTCGGGTGTCCCCAACTCGCTCTAACTCCTGCTCTTGGAGTACACGCAACAGAGTAGCCTGTGCTCTGGGAGTCAACTCGATTACTTCATCGAGAAATATAGTACCGTTATTAGCGCGCTCAAATCGACCTGGTCTAGATTGAGTTGCCCCCGTGTAGGCACCTTTCTCGACACCAAACAGCTCTGACTCGATAAGCTCCGGTGGAATAGCTGCACAGTTGACTGCTACGAATGGTTTATCACTGCGTTTGCTATTTTCATGAATACCTTTAGCTACCAGCTCTTTACCTACGCCAGTTTCGCCTAAAAGTAGTACTGATACTTTGCCATAAGATGCTTTCTTTGCCAGATTACAAACGGTTTTAAAACCTTCAGATTGCCCTAAAAAATTTCCTAATGTGTCAGATTCAGTTATTTTATCGCGTAAGACTGATATTTGATCCTGTAATTCATATAGCTCTTCGATTATCGGTGTACTATTGAAATATCTTCTGAAATCGGCATGATCTTCCCATTCTTTGGCTGGACGGCCTTCAAATAAACAGGCGTTGTCGTTGCAACCTCGACATTCTTTCTCTTTAAAAATTATTTCTTGACCTATCAAAGCAGATGCAAGACTACTAATATGCCCCATTAGTACCCAACAGCATGGACCGGTATTTAGCCCTAGTTCAGAAATAAGCATTTCAGATTCAAAAGAATCATGCATGTTAAGTTGTGAGAAAAAATGCTTTTTCTCAATATCAACTTCAAGTACTTTTTCTTCTATCTGCACTGAACCTTTAAGCGTTTGAAGCTCAAAGCCGGCTCTAAAAAGTTCTGCTGGTGAAGCACTAGGAAATTGTCGTCGTACTAATTCAGCATCCCTCTGTCCAAGGTTGTAACCAAGGCGCATAAAAAAACCTTTCGCTCTTTCCAAGCCTAGGGTGAGAATTTGCTCTTTACGGAAACTTGCCAGAGATGTTAGTTGTAATAGCAACATACGTTGCTCACCAAACCAAATATTAGGTTCGTCTTTTTGGTGATGAACCTGTTGTATTAGTTGTTGAGTATCTTTTGAGTCAAACTTTTGTGGTTCAGTAAAGTGATTCATGGTTATGTACTCAATTGGTTGTTACGTTTAACCTATCATAATCAATTGCGTATATAACTTTTAGAGGGTAAATTGTAAAGTATAATCCCATATATGGGATTATGTGAGCTTAGCTAATTAAAGTGGTGGTATTGAATGAATTATCAGGATCTTTTTATTTTTCTTAAAGTTATAGAGCAAGGCACTTTTATTGGTGCTGCTGCTGTGCTTGATATGCCGACCTCTACGGTTAGCCGAAAAGTGATGCAACTTGAAAAAGATGTTGGCTATCGTTTAATGCTGCGCAACGCTAGAAAAATGGTGTTGACAGAAGCAGGTGAAAAACTTTTTAATCGTTGTCAGCCTTTATTTAGTGAACTAGAGAATACAACACTAAAACTAAATGATGAATTGGCAGAACCCTCTGGTTCACTCAAAGTTACTGCACCTGTAAGTTTAACTAATGAATTATTAGCAGAATGGTTTTTTCAATTTATGGAATGCTTTCCCAGAATTCAACTAGATCTTATGGTGGTAAATCGGAATATCGATCTAGTGGAAGAGGGCGTTGATATTGCCTTTCGAATTGGAGATATTCGTTTACAAAACTGGATATCAAGATCAGTAATGGAGTCTACTTTTAGTTTATGTGCTAGTGAGGACTATTTGCAGCGGCGTGGAGAGCCACAACACCCTGATGAACTGTATCAGCACACTCTAATTGTACCTAAGCGTACTCAAATCTGGCATTTAGATGGTCCAAACGGTGAGGAAGTACATATAGACTGTGTTGCTCGTCTTAAAGTCGATGAACTAAAACTTGCAGCTAGAGCTGCGGAGTCAGGTTTGGGGGTTGTTAACCTTCCTGATTATGTTGTGGCAGAAGCGCTTGTAAATGGACGTCTAAAGCGGGTACTTCCTAACTGGGAGTCTCGTTCTAGGAAGGTACATATTTTATACCAAGAGCGAAAATATATTCCAGGTAAGGTAAGGCTGTTTATCGAGTTCATTATGGCTCGATTTAACAGTATGGAATCTTTGAAAATAATTAAGCGTTAGCCTTGCCCTGAGCCTGAGATCAAGTTAAATTTAACTAGATCTCAGGCACCTTATGAAATGGGATAGTAGTCTTAGCTAATTTTATGACTGTTATAATTTGATAATTTTTATAAACGATGAGGTATAATTATATCTCATCGTTTAGTCGAGTTAACATTATCACCCACAAAGTTCAAAAAGAAATAAATCAGCTACTCCCCAAGGTAGCAGTATCAAACTTGTATCTTAAAATAGCTACTTTCAATTTGTTTAATTACCTAGAGCCGCCCAATGCTTTTTATGAATTTGAACGTATTTATAGTGCACAGCAATGGCAAAAAAAACAACATTGGATTGCTGAATATTTACGTACATATCAGCCTGATATTATTGGCTTTCAAGAAGTTTTTAGTACTGAGTCGCTAAAAGAATTAGTTACTGGGCAAGGCTATTTTTATTTTGAAGTGGTTGATCAACCCCATGTGATTGATGATTTTATTTACCAACGTCCTGTTGTAGCTATTGCGTCTCGTTATCCTATTGTTGATATCAAAGCGGTAAAACCAAACATAGAACTTGCACAAACATTGGGTTTATCCAATGACTTTTCTTTTAGTCGAAAGGTTTTAAGGGCTACGGTTGATGTACCTCATATGGGAAACTGTGATTGTTATGTTGTGCACTTTAAATCTAAACGTTCAATGATTGAAATTGATGAAAAAGATAAAAGTAGATCGGCAGAAAAAACGATTATTGAAAGCCTAAAAGCACAAGTGGCTGGAGGTTGGGGCTCAACCATACAATGTGGCAGTGAAGCGACACTATTAATTATTGATATGATTGCACGGCGTGAGGCTACTGGTAACCCCATGATATTGATGGGTGACTTTAATAACACCCTAACTGATGGTGTTTTGAGTCATTTACTGACAAACACTTTACGTTTTGTTTCTACCATTGACCGTGATGCCTACCTTGCTAAATATTGTTTACATGACGCCTGGGATTTATTTGAAGCGGCTGTAACAAATGAAGCGAGTGACACGAATCTACAAGAAAAAATAGCGCGTACCCCAACACATTATTTTGGTGGTAGTAGTTCAGTTCTCGATTACATCTTGTTGTCGTGTGAATTCGATGCCAGTTATCACGACAGTCTTTATCAAGTTAGCGATTATGATATTTACGATCGACATTTGATTAACCCTATTTTTGAACGTGATGGCGAAAGTACAGATCATGGTATTGCATTGGTAACATTAACGTTAAGATCATAACCGTTAAGAATTTAAAATACTTGCCCAAAGAAAAATAATACTAATACGAATCTACAGAATAGAATGTACTGCAGAGTGTAAATAGGCCTCATTCAAAAGGTTTATGGTTATTATCATTTTTCACATCGCGGTTTTCATATTGTTGTTTTCAATATCTTGAAATTGTGAGATATTAATTAAACAGCAATTGTGTTTTTATTCATCTATTGATCATTTGAACATCATAAAATAATCCATTGTGTTTATACCCATAGATATAGAACTAGCTCATTTGTTTATGAATATCAGCAATGGGATGAAATAATTACCATCATTAGGAAAGTCATGACTCAAAATAATGAAAATCACCCTTATGTATTAACCGAGTTGAGAAACCATGTTCTTTGGTTATCTATGAATCGTCCCAAACAAAGAAATCCGTTATCTTCAACTATGTTAAGAGCGCTACATGAACATATAAATGAAGCGAACAACAATGATGACGTTCGTGTCATTGTGATAACAGGCGAAGGTGGGGTTTTTTCTGCAGGCCATGATTTAAAAGAAATGTCAGGTAGAAAAGAGAATTGTGAGCCTGATAATGCTAAACGCGTAAAAACGGTTTTAGATGACTGCACAAAATTAATGATGTCACTGATTCAATCTCCAAAAGCAATAATTGCATGTGTTCAAGGTACGGCAAGTGCCGCTGGCTGCCAATTGGTGTCTATGTGTGATTTAGCTATTGCTCAAGATCAAGCTGAATTTTGCGCACCAGGGGTCAATATAGGTACATTTTGCACTACGCCGCTTGTAGGCATAGGTCGCAACATGCATCGTAAACATGCAATGGAAATAGCATTAACTGGTGATATGTTTAGTGCCGATGATGCCATGCGTTTCGGGTTAGTAAATAAGGTAGTAAAAAAAGAATACTTAAAAGAGGAAACTGAAAAGTTAGCGAATAAAATAGCACAAAAATCTGCTGTTGGTATTCATTCTGGTAAGCTAGCTTTCTATCAGCAAATAGAAGAATCTATCGAAAATGCCTATATCTCAGCAAGTCATGCTATGTTACAGGCGATGTTGTCTGATGAATGTGAAGAAGGTGTGAGCGCCTTTTTTGAAAAAAGAGCCCCACAATGGCAAGGACTTTAATGTGACTATTGACCAACTTTATGATCTTGAAGATCACAAGATCATTGAAACGTTAAAAACGGTCAAAACTATTGCGTTAATAGGTGCTAGTTCAAAACCAGAACGCGATAGTTATAAAGTGATGGCTTTTCTAATAAATCAGGGCTATCAAGTTTTTCCCATTAACCCTCTTCTGGAGGGGACAACAATCATGAACCGCAAGGTTTATACTAGCATCATCGATTTACCGTCACCTATCGATATGATTGATGTTTTTCGGCAATCTAAGTATCTGTACGATATAGTTCTTGAGGCTAAACAAGCTAATATTACTCATATATGGACACAGCTTGGGGTAACTGACGTAAAGGCAGAATTGTTAGCGCTTGAAAGTGATATCACCATGATTATAAATCGTTGTCCTGCTATAGAAATACCCAGATTAAAGCTTTTACTTAAAGCGAGTTAATCATGTATTAACTGTACGCAAACCGAACGTTAATTTTGAACTTGTGACATCTTGTAAACGGGAGAGCTCATACTCTCCCGTTTACTTCGCGGTAGAACACTTTTTATGGAATATCACTATGTCTCGTCAGGTCTTAAATAAGCGATATCATCTTCATCATCAGCATGAAAGTCATAACCACCTTCAAAATCTTCATTCAACTCATTAGCAACAGTGATAGGAAGTTCTAATATTTCTGGTATGTAAATAGAAATATTAACTTGTTGATTAATAATACCCTTTAATTCATTGAAATCTAACAAACCTATTTCTAGCAGATACTCTTTAGTTAACAGTGGCAGTTGCTGAGTGAAATGCGCAATACAAGTGTCTACTTTAACAAGCAGGCCAGCTTTATCTGTATTGGTTAAATATGTATCTAACTGTTTATATAATGTATTGGTAAACATTTTTTTGTCACAATCAATTAGCAATAATGCAATAGCAGTATTGAGAAATTTTTGTAATTCAAAGGTTAATACATCTTCATCATTATCGATAAGCAGGGTATTTGCACAATAGCTAGCAGCAATACTCTTATACACTTGTAATAGCATAGCACTTTGATAACCGCCACTTACTAATGCGTCATGCATAAGTTTGATATCCGAATTATCATTAATTGCTAAAGCATAACTACTGAGTGAGATGCTTTCGAAGTATGAGGGAGAGATTTTCTTTAAATTAGCGTATTTTGCCCACCCAGCTCTAAAGCAATAAACGATACCTTGGGTTTTTATAATTTCTTTTGCTTTATCAGTATTGTTATCGCACAAGTCTAATAAACCTAAATTGCTCAGCCCAAGAACAATTTCACAACCTTTCTTTATTTGATCGGCATAAATTATCGACAAGTTATCAGAGGCAATCCTCAAAGACATGTCAGATAATTGTTGTTTTGTTTTATGGATAAATTCAGGTGTAAAATAGCCTTCACTTTCACCATCTTTTAAAACTAAAAGTAGAAATGGGTGATTTCTTAACGCTGCAATTTTCATTGATAAATCCTAATAAATTAAAGTGGCGCGAACATATCGTCGGTATCCATTTCAACAGCAGTTACTCTTTGTTTATTGGCATTTTGTTTTAACGAATTCTCAATATTGTCGAGTGTGCCATTTGTACTTACCGTCATTACTTCACGGTAGGCTTCTTCGCTTAACGCTTTTATTTTCATTAATAACTCTTCAATGCTACCAGAAGTCTGTTCTTCATCTTCTTCTAATTCTGAAAAGTCATGTCCAACAAACGGTAAAGATAGATATAAAAGACCGAAGTCATCTTCAACAATAGCGGTTAATACTTCCAGTTGTTTTTCTTCATCATCTGAAGAGAGAAATATTTGTGTTAATAAACTGTGAGCTTCAGTTTGCGCGCAAAACACATGATCTTCATCCATATTTTGCCAATATGATGGTTCAACATTCAACAATTGCTTAATTGATTCCGCGTCCATTAACCAGGTGGCAATAGAAGGAATGGTCGCGTCGTGTTCTCTAACGATTTTAGCGACGGTTAAAATATCCATTTCGGTTAACACGGCAAGCATAGTTTCATCACCTTGTTCAGAAGCAATGGCTTCTAATGAGGTACCTGCGCGTCTACCGCTATGTTGTGCTTGTTCAATAATGTCGCTAGCAAGAATTAATGCATTTTTTGTCAAGGTGATTCCTTAAAACTTATTTAATAAATATATTTATTGTGTAAATTTCTTAATGAGAGTTTTTAATGGATTAGGTCCAAGCTTTTTAAAACTTATTTATAAACGCTAGTAGTTCTCATCAAAGTCATTTGACTCATAACTATCGAGTTGTTCATGTTCATCTTCTTCAGCTTTTAAAGGCGTAGCATCATAGCCATTATAAAAATGAATGAGTAAAATTGCTGTTTTTAAATCTTGCTCTGTGTGAGTCATTATTTCAGAAATGCAGGCTCTAGCATCAGCATGTACGCCTACAAATGGTTTTATTTCACCCCAAGATGGCTCTGCACTAAGTTCTACTTTTGCTAGGTTTTTGCTATCTATTCTAATCTGGGTTGATATCGCCATCGCAAGTTGATCAACCATGCCATTAAATAATAAAGGCATACTCTTTAATTGTTCAAATAAATTAGACAAATAATTTGCTAATAAATCAGGATTTTCAGGATCAGCTAATGAGATCATATTTTCTAAATACATAGAAAAATCATCGGTTAAATAATCAGGTACATTTTTTTCGGTTTGCATTCATTGTTTCCTAATGGAAAGTCTAATAGAGAGTTTGGTGGATAATTTCATTTAAAGTTTAATTTAAAGCACTGTGCCAAAAAGAATCAGCAATTTCTCGTGGATCAGTTATTACGGTATAGTTATTTTTTAAGTATAAAGAACGCTTTTTTGGATCAGAAATAACATCATAAGCCTGTTGTATTAGTTGAAATTTTTCTTTGGCTTCACTGCTATCATTTCTATCAGGGTGATATTTATTAGCGAGTTTTCTATAAGCTTTTTTAATCTCGACGGTCGTCGAGACTCTACTTACACCTAATTGTTCAAAATAATCCATAAACTTAACTTACCTTTTGCTAGACAACTTAAAATGACTGTTGACATGATTGACGCAATTCTACCTACGAAATGACATTATTCACATCATTATGTTTGCTTATTTGTAGAATAATGTTGATTAAACAGTCAAGGTTGGTTGAAAAATAATAATGTCAGAGGTTATGGGGTTTGGTGGGTAGATTAGAAAGCTAATAGGTTTAAAATAGACAATAGTTAACTTACTGAGTTTAAAAATATACAAAGGAAGTGATGAGCACTGAGAATACTCATCACTTTTATACTATTTTTATAAATCCGGTGTATATCGCACAGCTATACCATATGTGCGACCAATAACACTGTAATCACTCACTGTATTGAAATGGTTTGCACCAACAGATGGTGTTGGTGGTTTCTTATCTAACAGGTTATCTATGCCAAAGTTTATCGCTACTTCTTGAGTCACATTCCAAGATGAAGAAAAATCAATGTAGTTTTGTGCACTGATTGTTTCACTTCGATCTACCGCATAGTCAACCTCACCAATTCGACGCCAGCCAAGTTGTAAACTTACGTCATCTATACGCCAGTCAAATGTTGTACGATGTTTATATTCAGCTTGCAATATACTGGCGAAGTCACCAGAACATGCACTTCCATAGGTGCCTTTACAATCGGTTGTCGGCACCGTTGAGTTATTTTGACGTGATTGTTCGGTTATTATATTACCCTGGTACGACAGTTTAAAAATACCGCCCATTGCGCTTGGCGCGTCAAATGAATAATTAAAGGCAATATCAATGCCTGTCTGCTCAATTGATGCAAGGTTAAAGTCATTCACGATTGCTTTGCTTATTAAACCAGTTGCAGCATCTCGTAATACCGCGCCACATAACGGGTTGTTGGGATTTGGATTATCAATATAACAACTTTGCAGTGCTGCTCCGGGCTGAATTTGGCTTACAGCGTCAGTGACTACTATATTGTAATAATCAATTGAAATATTGAAGTTTTCAATAAATTTAGGTGTGTAAACTACACCTAAGGTAGTTGATTCTGCTTCTTCAGGCTTGATGTCTGGGTTACCGCCATAGGTGTATTCAGCCGTAGAAGAATCAAAAGGTGTACCAACTGCTGCCGCTCCAAATGCTGCACATTGAGTTGCATCCCCTGTACCTAGTAGACACGGATCTCCATCATAGCGTCCAGCTAAACGTGCAACAAATTGGTCACTATTTTGATCGAAAAGCGATAGTGATAAAGCCGTAATCGGGCTAGCAAACTCACCTAAATTTGGCGCTCTAAAGGCCGTTAATTTGTTTGCTCTAAGTCGAATCTCACTGTTAATTGCCCAGTTGATGCCTAACTTATAGGTATCGGCCGCTTCAGTATTAGAATAATCTGAAATACGGTAGGCACCTTCAAGGCTGATTTCATCAGCAAAAGCAACATCTTCTACGATAGGTACTAGTACTTCTACATAAAATTCTTTACTAGAGAAACTGGCATCCATATCAAATGCACTGATAGAAGCAAAACTCGTTCTGTTTCTAAATGCATCACCTGGTGTTTGCTTGCCAGTTTCTTTACGGTACTCGTAACCTACTGCAAACTCCAATGGTCCTGCAGGTAAATCGAACAATGCACTTGAGTCGCCAGATAAAATAGCCGATAGCACACTTTGGGTACGATTACGTGTGGTATATAACAGTGGATCGCTAAATTCACTAAAATCTAAAGAAGGCGAAAAAATATCGACGGTATTAGCTATATTTGCAAATCGACTTGCACCCGTTTTGTCATATCGCATTGCATTATTGTAAATAGTTGCTGTTTCATCAGATTGACCGTATTGGCCATAGATATCAAAGCGTAACTCATCGGTAATATCTCCTTTTAGCCCTAATTGAAATTGTAATGAATCGCGCATTGCATCTGTGTATTGTACCCCTAGACCTAGATTACGCTCAACATTGACTAATGCATTGCCATTTTCATCGAAGGTGAGTTCATTACGCATGTCGTCAGTTAAATATTGATTGTCTTGTGTTAACGTTACTTGTTCGTTAACAAAAATAGGGGTTTGACCACTAGCACCAGCTCCGTTTACATTTACTTTTGAGTACATTGTTCGGCCATATGCCGTTATACTATCATTTACATCGAAATCAAAAATGATGCCTGTAGAAAGGCGGTCCATCGGTTGAGTTAAATATCGATCGGCAGTAAAGTCGCTTGTTTGACGGTCATCTACGAATGAGCCAGCATCATCAATTCCGAAACTATTCCCAGTAGCAACATCGGTATAATATCCGCCACTATTTATCATTGATACGCTGTTTTTTAAGGCATACTCACGCTCGCCGGCTAATAGTTCTTTTCTCTCTGAGTAACTAACGTAACCGGTAATATGACCTCTTCCATCGGCAATATCACCACCAAAAATTGCTTCAATGTTAAATTTTTCATTACCGCCGTCTGCTGTTTCATAGCTCGTAGAAAATTCGGCACCGTTGAAATCATCGTCTAATATAAAGTTTACAACACCTGCAACAGCATCTGCACCATATATCGCTGCTGCGCCGCCGGTGAGTACATCAACACGTTTTATTAAGCCTGCAGGTATAGTATTAACGTCAACAGAATTACGAAAACTAAAAGGAACGGCGCGGGTTCCATTAATTAACACCAAGGTGCGGTTTTGGCCCAAACCTCTCAGATCAATCGTAGAAGAGCCGAACGAATCACCTACAGTTGCGCCAGTACTATTAGCGCCTGCTGCAGCTTGCGGCAGTTTCGCTGTAATATCTTCAACATTAATTGCTCGATCAAGCTGAATTTGCTCTTCACTAACGCTAGTAACAGGGCTACTTGACACTAATTCAGCACGTTGAATCCTTGAGCCTGTTACTGTGATAACTTCTGTCTCAGCCTTACTTTCCTTAATGTCTTCATACGCTAATGCTTGGTAGCTTGAAAATGCAGTCATAACTGCCAAAGCAATTGGGGTAATTAGGTGAGCCTTCTGTTTTTTTTGATTTAAATTGTATTTCATTGATGTTATTCCCTTAGTTTTTTTTAATGTGATCTTTGTTTCATAGTTAAGATCCGCACAAACTTTACAATACGCCGGATAGACTAATTATTAACTTATAATTTAATCTAATGCAATAAATATCCTTGAATATTTTATTTTTTGCTATAAAATATTCCTAAATTTGTTGTCGGTTACTTGTGAATTTTTATGCATAAATATATAGAGCAGCTTTCTACTAGCGCCAAAAAAAAATCGCGATTAATCGTAGGGTTAATGAGCGGGACCTCATTAGATGGCCTTGATGTTGCGTTATGCAAGATCAGCCATTCGGGAATAATGACAAAAGTCGAATTATTAAATTTTGCAACTGTTGATTATGATGATAATTATATAAACAAAATAAAAGCTGTGTTTGCGAAACAAAAAGCTGATTTAGCGCAAATCACTTTATTGCACCCATGGGTAGGTACTTTACATGGCGAAATGGTAAATCAATGTTTAGCTAATTGGAAAGTTGCTGCAGGTGAGGTTGATGTTATTGCAAGCCATGGACAAACTATTTATCACTGTCCTGAGCATCAACACGCTATAGAAGGATTTGGTAACGGTACATTACAAATTGGTGATAGTTGTCATCTGGCTGTTAAAACCGGCATTATTACTTTAGCTGACTTTCGCCAAAAGCATATTGCGGCGGGAGGTGAAGGGGCACCTTTAGCGGTATACGGTGATTATTTATTATTTTCAAGCAGGCAAGAAAACCGTGTGTTGCTTAATATGGGGGGCATAGCAAATTTAACCTATTTGCCTAAATCAACCGATCCGTCAGTGGTATTTAGTTCAGACATTGGTCCTGGTAATACAATAATGGATGCTTATGTACAACAACATTTTACTGGCCTTCATTACGATAAAGACAGTGAAATAGCAGGTAAAGGTGTTATTAATCAAAGTTTACTAAGCGCATTGAAGAACAATGACTTTTTTTTAATGGCAATGCCAAAAACGACAGGTCCAGAAGTTTTCAACTTAACTTATCTGGCACGAGCTCAGAATGTATCGAATACTCACGATCTTAATCATAATGATATATTAGCGACACTTAATCGTTTTTCGGCCGAAATGATTGCTTTAGCGATTAATCAATGCACGGAAAAATTAGGTGAGTTTTCTTTGTATGCTAGTGGGGGAGGTATTCATAACCCATTATTAATGAATCATATTTTATCTCTTTGCCCGCAAATATCGATAATTCATTCCACGCAAGCATTAGGTATTGAACCAGATGCAAAAGAAGCAGTCTTGTTTGCTATTCTTGCCAACGAATGCCTTGCCGGTAACTCTGAAAACTTTGGTAATCCAGAGCAAGGAATTCCTAACACCACAATGGGAAAAATTAGCTTTCCTATTTAATTGATAAGTTCGGCTATTTCAATATTAAGATGTGTAAATAATCGAATTCATCTACTTATTTTTTAATTATCTATACTGGTGAATAAATAATTTTATACTATGCGATGTTTTTTACATCTATACAAGCAAGTAAATTATTAAAGTTTGGTTGTTGAATATTAAATAATATTCTTATCGAAAAATAATGATAGCGAAGTAAATAAAATACTTTGCCTACGACTTTAACCAAACACACAATACCAACAAGTGGTTGGTATTATTGCTAGCGGTAACAATGTTATTTAGGGGTATCAGTAAAAACTATAAATTTAAAAAATTTAGATTGATAAATAATTAGATAAATGAAGGCGTTTGCTATTATATTATCTTATGAAAACTGAAATATAAGTTATTAGTCCACTTTTATCCTTGGATTTCAGTTGTTTTAACGTTGTACTTTTTAATTAATCTAATCAATTTTAATCATTATGGTTTTAAAATGAAATTTATTTTTAATGTTTATTTGTTAACTTTTATACTCATTATCTCATCATTTAATCAGTTTAGTTTTGCTCAGTCTGCTTCTTCCAGTGAACAGGATGAATTAATAACTAGCTATTCCTCAGAGCAATTAGAGCAAATGACAATGGAGCTCAAGTATTACGATGAGGTACTTACGGCTTCGGTATTAAGCTACGCTTTTTCAGGTGATGAAAAGTGGCTAAATAGATATACAAAATATGAGTTGAAACTTAGTCAATTAATCGATGCATTATTTACGATACGATCTGAAGAAGATATAGAACTTGTTACTTACCTAAATGAAGTAAATAACTTACTTTTAGCTTTTGAACTTAAAGCGATACAAGCGATAAAGTCGAATGATCGACAAACAGCAATGAGCATAATTAATAGTGCTGAGTATCATCAAAATAAAACTGAATACATGTCTGCATTAACACGTTATATGGATAAAATAGGCAAGCGCACCGCTTCAAATAATGTTAAAAGTAACGCGTTAGAACTGACGATAGAAGAGCGACACTGGATAGCCAATAATAAGTTACGAATTGGTATCGAACATTGGCCGCCAATCATTTTTATGCAAGGCGATTCAAAGCCAGGGGGGCTTGCTGGTGAGTTACTTCGTCAAATTATTAATAAGTCGGGCCTACAGGTAGAATATATTACGGGAAACTGGGATGAACTGTTAACGCAATTTAAGCAAGGGGAAATTGATTTACTACCTGATGCATATTTCGTTGAAGATAGAAAAGAGTTTGGTTATTTCTCAACCCCATTTTTCATGGTGAGGGAGTTATTTTATGTAAAAGATAATAAAACTCGCTTTCAATCAAATTTAGACCTATCCAGTGCAAACATTGCAGTCCCCGCGGGTTATAGCACTGTTGATAAAATAAAAGCCCAGTATCCGGATATAAACATAATTGAAACTTCAGGTATTCAAGACTCAATAGATAAAGTATTAATGGGTGAAGCTGATGCATTACTAGATGCTCAAATTGTTGTTGATGATTGGGTTAAACAAAATAATATTCGAGGTTTAAGAGTGATAGATGAAGATGTTATTTCTCCTCCGTCACTGCACTTATACAGTAATAAAAGCAAAAAAATTCAGCATGCTATTTTACAAAAAGGTTTAGACTCTATTAGTGCCAGTGATTTGATGAATTCAAATAATGATTGGCTCACTTCTCGCAATAATGAACAAAAAAATTCGCAAGATGATTTTAAAGTTAACTATATTATTTGGTTTGTATTAGGTGTTGTTGTCTTATTACTCATTCTTGGTAATTCAATAAGTTCATTAGTGCTCAAAACCAGTGAAAAAGAATTAGCCTTGAAATTCAGCTCAGCTCATTTTAAAAAAATGGTAGTTACCGGGTTAATTGCTCTGTCCATATTATTAATTGTTATTTCCTCTTTAATTGTTAATTATGCGGATAATAAACGACAAAAAGCACTGGATTATAATTTAGAAAGTTTATTATCAAGCACACATCAGCGCTTACAAGGATGGATAAAATACGAACTTAATAGTTTCGAGCAAGTGGGCAGAAATAAAGAGTTGGTTTCGCTAGTTGAAAAGTTACTTGTTATACCTGCAGATCCCTATGAGTTAAAGAATAGCCCTTTGCAATCGCAAATACGTCAATTTTTTAAAGGGCAAGAAGGTGAATTTGGTAATCTTGGTTTTTTCGTTATTTCACCCGAATATATGAATTTATCTTCAAGGCGAGATGCAAATATTGGTATTGAAAATATTATTAATACCACAAGACCAGACTTGTTACACCTTGTGCAGCAAGGAGGTAGTGTTTTTGTGCCACCAATCCGTTCAGATGTTCATATTCAAACAGGAGGATTTAAAGAAGGCTCTGATAAACCACCCACGATGTTTTTTGCCGTCCCCGTTATTGATGATCAGGGGAGGGTAATAGCTGCAATCACCAAACGACTTGATTTTGAAGGCATATTTTCAACAATACTATCAGAAGATTATATTGGTAAAAGTGGTGAAATTTATGCCATCGATAGAACTGGTATTTTACTCTCAAACGTACGGTTTGAAAATGATTTAAAAGACATAGGTTTCATCGCTGATAATGAACGAACTTCGCTGAATATTCGCATTTCTGATCCCGGAGAAAGTTTACTAAATTTATCAAAAAAAATAAGACAATCACAAAGTTGGCCTCTAACATTAATGGCGACACATATCGCATCAGGTAAGTCAGGTTCAAATATTGAAGGTTATCGAGACTACCGTGGAGTTGAGGTTGTCGGTAGTTGGCTTTGGGATAACACCTTAAATATGGGCTTAGCAGCTGAACTTGATTTAGCTGAGACATTAGAGCTCTCAAACATTTTCAAGTATACTATTTGGTCGATTTTACTTGTTTCTTTAGTCATAGTATTTGGTGGCACACTCTTTACTTTGAAAGTTGGTACGCGGGCAACAAAAGCATTAACGCGTTCACACCTAGAGCTTGAACGTTTAGTTAAGGTCCGTACCAAAGCGTTAGAAGCAAATACGCAGCGAACACGAATTATTATTGATAACGCTTCTGACGGTATTATCGTAGTTAATGAACTTGGTATTATCCAGGAATTCAGCCCCGCCGCAGAAGCTATCTTCGGTTATAAAGCAGATGAAGTATTACATCAAAATATTGATATGATCATGAATCATGGTTTCCATCAAAAATTTATGGAAAATCAAGAGGATAACAATAAAAGCAGTACGTTTTTTGAGTTAAAGGGTTGTAAAAAAGACAAACAAGTAATTGATATCGAAGTTGCCGTCGGCGATGCTTTTCTTGAGGAAGAACATATATTTACCGGTATTGTACGAGATACTACGATACGTAAAAAAGCAGAACGGGAACTTAACTTAGCTAAATTAAAAGCTGAAGAAGCAACACGTTCATTAGGTGAGCAAATGCAGCTTCAGCAGTTATTAATAGACTCGGTACCTATCCCTTTATTTTATAAAGATGCCCACGCTAGGTTTCAAGGGTTTAATAAAGCCTATGAAGAAACATTTGGTGTAAATTCAACCAATCTAATTGGTTTAACGGTTAAGGATTTAACCTACTTGTCTGAAGAAGATCGTCGCAACTATCAAGCTGAAGATATAGAGGTGATTGCCAAGCAACAAACCATTAAGAAAGAAATGAAGATCCCTTTTGCTGATGGTAAATTACATGACACCTTATACTGGGTTACAGGCTTCAAAGACAGTAACAATAAACCGGCAGGCTTAGTCGGGAACTTTATTGATATTAGTAGCGAAAAAGAAAATGCCAGGCAACTTGAAAGAGCAGTAAAGTCTGCAGATGAAGCAACGCGATCATTAACATCCATTATTGAAACTGCTGTTGATGCCATAATCATGATTGATAGTGATAATATTATTCGGATGTTCAGTCCTGCAGCAGAACGCATTTTTGGCCATAAATCTGTCGATGTTATTGGACAAAGTATTTTAATTATTATTCCACCTGAGTACCATAAAGCCCATCTAGCAGGGTTGAAGGGAATAATGGCAGGAGAGCTTTCTAAGTTAACCGAGCGAACGATTCAAGTCCCTGGCTTGCATAAAAGTGGTAAAATATTTCCTACTGATTTTTCAGTATCTGGCTGGGTAGAAAATGGGGAACATTTTTTTGTCGCGATTCTTCGAGACATCAGTGATCGGAAAATAATAGAAGACGAGCTTCTTAATGCAAAAAATGATGCAGAAATTGCAACACAAGCTAAAAGTGACTTTCTTGCGAATATGAGTCATGAAATTCGTACGCCAATGAACGCAATAATCGGCATGAGTTATCTCGCCTTACAAACTAGGTTAACGCGAAAACAGGCTGATTACGTGAATAAAATTCAAAGTTCAGCAGAAGCTTTACTCGGTATCATTAATGATATTTTAGATTTCTCAAAAATTGAGGCGGGTAAACTTGATCTTGAAGAGGTGCCGTTTAATTTGAACGACACCATTGATCATCTAGTGCAAATTATTTCTCATAAAAGTCAGGAGAAATCTCTAGAATTACTCATTGATTTAGATCCCGAGCTACCATTGGATTTAGTGGGTGATTCTCTAAGGTTAGGTCAGATATTGATTAATCTTGCTAACAACTCGATTAAATTTACTGACCAAGGTGAGATAATCGTTAAAGCGAAAAAGCGTAAACAAGATGATAATAGTGTCACTATAGAGTTTTCAGTACATGACACTGGAATAGGCATGACTCAAGATCAATTAGGCTGTTTATTTCAACCATTTAGCCAAGCAGATGCCTCAACAACTAGAGAATATGGTGGTACTGGTTTGGGGTTGTCGATCAGCAAAACGTTAACTGAAATGATGCAAGGTGAAATTTGGGTTGAAAGCATTTATGGTGAAGGGAGTGAATTTTATTTTACTGCAACCTTTGGCCTTGCTTCGAATGACACAACGCACATGCTAGCATCATCAGAAACTTTAGTTGATTTACCTGTGCTAATTGTAGATGACAGTTTAGCTGCTCGAGAAATACTATTTAATCTTTGCGAGAGCCTTGGCTTTAAGCCCGATGTCTCAGCATCAGGTGCAGAAGCTCTTGAAAAATTGACCCTTGCGGAACAAGAAAATAAAGCCTATAAATTAGTATTTTCTGATTGGAAAATGCCCAATATGGACGGTATAGCACTAGGAGAAAAAATCATCACTGATGGCTTGTTTTCTGAACCCCCTAAGTTTGTTATTGTAACTGCTTACGACCGTGATGAAATGTTGAAAAAAGCACAACATATAAATCTAGCTAGCTCGATAACTAAGCCTGTCAGTGCTTCTACATTACTCGATACAACCCTGCGCGTCATGGGAGAGACTGAAGATTTACACTCAGATTTACACTCAGATTTACACTCAGACGTGCACGTTGGCCGATTAGACACTTCATTTGCACAAGGTATTGTAGGTGCAGAAATATTACTGGTTGAAGATAACGAAATTAATCGACAAATAGCCGTTGAGCTACTGGAAATGGCGGGACTAGTTGTCACTGTTGCCAATAACGGAAAAATTGCTGTAGAGACCGTTGAGAATAAATGTTTTGACGCGGTGTTAATGGATATACAAATGCCAGTAATGGATGGGTACGAGGCAACTAAAACCATCCGTAAAGATAATAAACATGTTGATTTACCTATTATTGCGATGACGGCAAATGCCATGAGTGGTGACAGGGAAAAATGTCTTAATGTCGGCATGAACGACCATCTTGCAAAACCTATCAACCCACAAGAAGTCTATAGAACGTTAGCGCAATGGATTAAACCTACAGGTAAAGTGTTAAGTGATATTAAGGATAATAAAATTGAGTATAGTGAGGATAATTTACCTGAACTTCCTGAATTTGATGTGAATGCGGCATTGGCCAGAATGGCAGGTAATGTGAAAGCTTATCGAGATACCCTTAATAAAGTGGCAACCTCTGAAGCTGAAGCTGTAGAGCGCATGAGAAAAGCTGTGGCTGAAAATGACTACCAAGCTGCCGTATTATCAGCCCATACACTAAAAGGCGTGTCAGCTACTGTAGGTGCAACCTTTGTTGTACCATCGGCCGAAAAACTCGAATTACTCTTTAGTGAAAAGATAGAGAAAGGAATAGTGCTCGTTGACGATGAACTTGAAGCTTTGTTTTTGGACTGTGAAGTTAAATTAACTCAAATGATAACAGCCATTGATAACGATCAAGTCACACAGAGAAATAATGGCAGTCAGCGAGTTTTCCCCTTTATCGATGATGACGTATTACGGGCTAAATTAAATGTCATTGAACAGCAAATAATGAATTTTGATTCAACCGCTGTTGAGTCCGTTGATGAGTTACTCGATTTTCAGATAGAGCCTTCTACCTATAACGCTTTAGAGAAAATGAGAAACTCGTTAAGCCAGTATGACTTTGATGCTGGCGAAACATTGATTAGCCAAATTAAAACGTTTTATGTTAAAGAGAAATAAAGAATAAATTAAGGAGGAATTTAGTATGTTTGAAGGACAAAAGCAGACCATTCTAGCGGTTGATGATACTTTGGCTAATATTGATGTGCTAAAAGGTGTTTTGGCGCAAGATTACCTAGTACAAGCGGCACTTAATGGGAAGGTGGCATTAAAAATAATTGAAAAGCAGAAACCTGATTTGATATTACTGGATATTATGATGCCAGAAATGGATGGTTATGAAGTCTGTAAAATCTTAAAATCGAAAAAATTAACAAACGATATACCTATTATTTTTTTAACCGCTAAATCGCAGGAAGATGATGAAGCAAAAGGATTATCGCTTGGCGCTGTTGATTATATAACTAAACCCATTAGCCCACCTATTTTAAAAGAGCGAATTAAAAATCACCTTCTTTTACAAGCCTCTAAAAAATTACTTGAGCGACAAAATGAACTATTGGAAGAGCGAGTTATCCAGCGAACCTCACAACTCTCTGAACTTCAAGATGTTGCTATGGTTGCGATGGGCGCTCTTGCGGAGTCTAGAGATCCTGAAACAGGAAATCACATCAGGCGTACACAACGCTATGTAAAAGTGTTAGCGACTGAAGCTGCGAAGTATGGCCCCTATAAAGCATTTTTAACCCCAGAAGTGATCACTTCACTCTATAAATCGGCACCTTTGCATGATATTGGAAAAGTAGGCATAGAAGACAGTATATTATTAAAACCAGGTAAACTTACTGATGAAGAGTTTGAGGAGATGAAACTGCATACTACTTATGGGCGAGATGCGATTGCCGCAGCAGAAATGTCAATAGATTCTGCCGATAACTTTCTCATTTTTGCAAAAGAAATAGCTTATTCACATCAAGAAAAATGGGATGGCTCAGGTTATCCTGAAGGCTTAGTAGGAGAAGATATTCCATTATCCGCTAGAATAATGGCCGTTGCGGATGTTTATGATGCCTTGATCAGTAAACGCGTATACAAGCCGGCTTTTCCTCACGAGAAAGCCGTCAATATTATTTTTGAGGGGAAGGGGAGCCATTTTGAGCCATTACTAGTTGATTGCTTTCTTGCCGTAGCAGATGAGTTTAACCAAGTAGCAAAAAGTTTTGCTGATAAATAGGGGGAATTTTAATAAAGTAATTGTACTTTTTAAAATAGTTTAACTAATACACGTTATTGAAAAATTAATTTTTTACTGGAAAGTAAAGTACATAAAAAGTCTAAATAATTATATTTAGACTTTTAGAACATTAATACCAAACAGGTAAGCCATTGACTATATCTATGTTTAACTAATACAGCTTAACAAAGGAGTCTGTTTGATATAACTATTCCGCTTGGCTAAAAACCATATTGGTATAATCAACCATACCAATAACTTCTTTGTTTTCAACAACAGGTGCTAGGTGAATACTAAAGCGCTCAAATAATCGTGCGCAATACCTTACGTCCATTTCAGGCAAAACACTCATTAAGGGTTTTGCCATTATTTCATATAAGTTAACGCGATCAGGCGAACGATCTTTTGCTAGCACTTCTTTAGCAATATCTGCAAGCATCACTAAACCATATTCATCTTGAGCATTGCGCTTATTAATAATTAAAGCAGTAACGTTATGTTCTTTGGCTAATTTAATTCCCTCAGCAACCGTCATCATACCATCAGCAAATTGATAGTTGTCAGTGGTCATGACATCTTTAACTTGTACAAATTTATGGCTCATAGTTCTTCCTCAATCTTACCTTTTAAGCGCTCTACTTGATGCGCTACGCCAACTGCATCTTCGACATTTAATTGTATAGCAATACCTTTACCTGGATCTTTATCAAAACCAGCAATTTTGCTAATTCGCTCAAGTATCTTTCGTGATAAATGTTGTTCAACAACAAAAAGTAATACATCCCTTTGTGTTTCGAGCTGCATGCCAAAAAAAGTGTGCTGGCGTTTTATCCCTTCGCCTCTGGCATTATTAATTATGGTTGCGCCTGTAGCGCCGGCCATTCTTGCACCTTTCATAACGTCGTCGGTTACTGCGTCGTCTACAAAGGCAACAATTAGTTTAAATTGCATGTGATCACCTGTTTTATATGTCTTCTTTAGTCTCTGTTAAGGAGTCTTGTGGTTTCTCTAGTAAATTACGTTTCTTTAATTTGATTATATTTCTTTGTTCTAATTTTTTTTCGACTCGTCGTGCTTTAGCTTCAGTTATTTGTGCATAAGCCATTACGGCAATTATGGGAAATAAGCTAGCGAAAGCAATTAAGCCAAACCCGTCAATCAATGGGCTCCGTCCGGGAATTGTACTGGCTAAACCTAGACCTAAAGCAGCAACTAAAGGTACGGTTACGGTTGATGTTGTTACACCGCCAGAGTCATATGCCAACGGCACAATTAATTTAGGGCAATAAAAGGTTTGAATAACCACAACAACGTAACCGGCAATAATATAGTAATGAATAGGATGGCCAACTACGATGCGGTAACTCCCTAACGCTATGCCAACAGCAACACCAATGGCGACCGAAATACGCAAGCTATTTGCATTAATGGCACCACCAGAAACTTCTTCTGCTTTAATGGCTACGGCAATAAGAGAAGGCTCTGCAATTGTTGTACTAAAACCGATAGCGGCGGCAAAAACATAAACCCACTTGTAATCTGACCAATGAATACTGGTTAATACTTGTTCGCCAGCATGAATAAATTGTGGTGCGGTTAATTGTTCAGCCATCATTTTTCCTAACGGAAATAAAGCTTTTTCTAAGCCGAGCAAAAATAATGCTAAACCAATTAGTACATAAATAAAGCCAAAACCTACTTGTTTGATATGAGGGATAGGCTTACGAATAACAAGCAGTTGAAAACCCAATATTATTGATAAAATAGGGAGTACATCAACAACTGTATTTTTTAAGGTGGTTAAAAATTCAAAAAATAAGTCCATTAGCCGATCACCATCCCGTACATCATTACAAAAATCATTGGTGTTAATGATGCGAAAGCGATCAAACCGAAACCGTCAATCATCGGGTTTCTACCTTTTATTGCCGATGCTAAGCCAACACCTAATGCTGTTACTAAAGGCACGGTTATAGTTGATGTAGTAACGCCGCCAGAGTCATATGCAATACCAATAATCCAGCTAGGAGCAATTAACGTCATCAATACAACAACTACATAACCACCCAAAATTAAATATTGTATAGGCCAACCGCGTATAATGCGTAATACACCAATAACAATGGCAAAGCCAACCGCAAAAGCAACAGTAAAACGTAAACCGTTGGCATATGAAAGTTGTGACTCTAGGGTATCGACAATAATGCCACCTGATGCGGCAACAATCGCCGCTTCTTTTGCCACGGCAATTAACGAAGGCTCAGCTACTGTAGTACCAAACCCTAAACAAAAGGCAAAAGTTAGTAACCAGCTAATGCTGCCTTTTTTAGCGAATGCTTGGGCCATTGATTCACCAATGGGAAATAACCCCATTTCTAAACCATAAATAAAGAAAGTTAAGCCAAGAACAACTAACGCTAGGCCAACTAAAATATCTCCAACATTAGGCATGGGTTGTTGCAGAACGGCAAATTGAAAAAATGCAATTACGAGGATGATTGGGAGTAAGTCTTTACAACTTCCCAATAGTGCTTTTAGAAAAACGATTAATTGATGATTCATAAAAATATCGTAACTGAGCTTACTTAATATTATAAAATCAATTAAAACAATTGCTTTGATTTAACACAAGTAAATTGTTTATTTTAAAAGTAAGCTATATATTATTATCCAGTGATTAAGGTTAATTAGGTTATTGTTAATAGGTTATTTATGAAAATGAAAAAGCCGCATTACGCGGCTTTTTATGTTTTACTGCAATCGATTTTAATCAAATGAGTGATTAAAACTTAAAGGTTGCCTTAACGTAAGTAAATCTACCAACGCCATTATGAGTGCCACTGACAAATCCCATGAAATCATGATAAGTAAACGGAGGCTCTTCATTAAATAGGTTAGTTGCACCTAATGAAAGAGTTATGTTTTCCAAACCAATATAGTTAATGGTTGTATCAACTGTAGTCACAGAATCGATATCACTAACCCCGTCTGCTTGTACAGGAGCGTCTTGCTTAAAGTCACCAATATAATTAACGGCTACACTAGCATTCCAGTCATCTTGTACCCATGCGGTATTAAACGTCCAGCGAATTTCTGGTTGTTCAAAGTCACGTTCTCGCGTGTCGATACGCATAAGTGCTAGCAGAAGGTGTTGAAGATAAAGAAGCATGGAATTTATTATTGGTGGAGTGTTGTAATATAGTGTGAGGTATTTCATTATCAGTTGTATCGTTTAACTTATGGAGCTGGCGTTCAAAAGGGCGATCAAGTTTGGTAAAAATCAAAAGCTATATATTCACTTTTCCTACAGGATGAATTCTTTTCCATTTATTTGATTTAAATTAACAAAATTAACAGGTTTACTCTTGCTGTATTTTCTGTTGCTGTTTATTCTCTTTAGTATTAGCCATAAATTTAGAGAATATAATGAAAGAAAATTACTTTAAAAAGTACCCGAACAAAGATGGATTTTTTAATGAATACGGCGGCGCATTTATTCCTCCGAATTTAGAAGACGAAATGA
>Ga0105355_10000181_pt1 | contig 56016 bp, 47 predicted proteins | sample GOMGulsemesocosm_2_FD_83508 | JGI IMG/M metagenome (GOLD analysis project Ga0105355, IMG submission 83508) | Methane-oxidizing microbial communities from mesocosms in the Gulf of Mexico - GOM9C Gulf of Mexico | ecosystem: Environmental > Aquatic > Marine > Cold seeps | place: Gulf of Mexico...
CGAGTACTTCTCGAACATATTCTTGAATTTATCGTAGGTTCCCATCCCCGGCTTCATCATCATATCCAAGGTATTCTTCTCGGTATGCTCAGGGGCAATTTTCAAATAACCGCCAACGTGATGAGTCACTAGCTCGCGTACATATTCAGGATCTTCTACCGCAAGGTCATAACGTAAACCGGAAGCAATAGCGATACGCTTAATACCCGGCAAAGCACGGGCACGGCGGTATAGAGACGTTGTCTGCGAATGATCGGTCACTAAGTTAGTGCAAATACTCGGGAATACACACGATAAACGACGACAGCTGGCGTGAATCTTCGGGTCCTTACAGTTCAGGTGATACATGTTGGCCGTTGGCCCACCTAAATCTGATATCGCGCCGGTGAAACCTGGAGCATGATCACGAATATCTTCAATTTCTTTAAGCACAGATTCTTGGCTACGGCTTTGAATCACACGACCTTCATGTTCGGTAATCGAACAGAAACTACAACCACCAAAACAACCGCGCATGATATTGACCGAAAAACGAATCATATCGTAAGCAGGAATTTTGGCATCACCATAAGAAGGATGTGCAATACGTTGATAAGGCAAGGCGAATACCGCATCCATCTCTTCAGTCTCGAGAGGAATTGGCGGTGCGTTAACCCAAATTTCTTTATCGCCATGGCGTTGAATCAAGGCATGGGCGTTTTGCGGATTACTTTCTAAGTGCAATATTCGAGAAGCGTGGGCGTATAACGCCGAGTCAGCACGGACTTTCTCGAATGAAGGCAAGCGTATCACGGCGGTTGTGTGATCGATATTCAGCTTGCGGTGCAGTGGCATGGGTACGATTTTAACCACACTTTCGTGCTCTTCCATGTCATCATCAGAGCCGGCTTCAGAGCCATCTTTATTAGTCGAACACGTTTGGTTCTTGGTATCCTTCATTTCATAAGGATTAGGAATTTCGTCTAAACGCCCAGGCCAATCGATGCGCGTTGAGTCTATCTCTGTCCAGCCAGCAGGCGTTGCATTACGGATAACCGCAGTGCCTCGCACATACTGAATTTCTTTCATTGTTTTGCCAGCCGCAAGCTTATGACTCACTTCAACAATGGCGCGTTCAGCGTTACCGTATAATAGAATATCGGCGCCTGAGTCGACCAATACCGAGCGACGAATCTCATCACTCCAATAATCGTATTGCGCAATACGGCGTAAACTGGCTTCAATACCACCAATCATTAGGGGGACGTCTTTATAAGCTTGCTTACATTTCTGGCTATAAACAATGACCGCACGATCAGGACGCTTGCCGGATACACCATGGGGCGTATAGGCATCATCGTTTCGAACTTTAAGGTCGGCGGTGTATTTATTAATAAGGGAATCCATGTTCCCTGCACTAACAGCGAAATACAGATTCGGCTTGCCCAATGCTTTGAACGCGTCTAGATCGTTCCAATCAGGCTGACAAATAAGCCCGACTCGAAAGCCTTGAGATTCTAATAAGCGCCCCATGATCGCCATACCAAAACTTGGATGATCGACGTACGCATCACCACAGACAATAATAATGTCGCAAGAATCCCAGCCAAGCTCATCCATTTCAGCACGTGACATTGGCAAAAATGGCGCCGTGCCGTAGCACTCAGCCCAGTATCTGGGGTACGAGAAAAGTTCAGGGGCTTGGGTTACAGTTAACATTGGGAGCTCACTAAAAGGCAGGCCTAAATTGATTGAAATTTAAGCTAGGTAAATCTGAGTAATTTGATCGGGTATTATCTATGGCTGCATTTTCGCAAAATTCACTGCAATGAGCAAAATTACTTTTACTCTATTCATGCTAATGGTGGATTCTTCGCAACAAGCGCAACCTCTCTTTGTATCTCTAATAGACAATTGCGACACAAGCAGCCTGTTTGTTCAGCACTAAAACCCTGCTGTTTAAGATAGGCAAAATCATCCGGTCCAAGTCCTATACCCCAGCATTGGCATTGCTTGATATCGCCCGCATTACAAAGGAAGTCAGCCCTACAGCGCGGGCAGATCGTCGCAGATACCGTTAATGCAGCACTCTTCTTTTGTCCTGTGTTTTTTTTATCTGTGTCTTTTTTAGGAGCAGGCATATAAGTAATCCAGCAAAGTCTGTATAATTCGGCATCAATTTTATAGGTCGCAGGCTTTCAGAGCCAGCGCTTAAGCCACGCAAGTTTTTTTCAGGGTCAATCCATTGATTTCAACCGCTAATATCACCATGCAATTTGGCGCTAAGCCTTTGTTTGAAAACATCTCCGTAAAATTCGGTGATGGCAACCGCTACGGCCTAATCGGCGCCAACGGCTGTGGTAAGTCTACCTTTATGAAAATCCTAGACGGCAGCCTTGAGCCTTCTGCAGGTAACGTTTCTGTTTCGCCTAACGAGCGCTTAGGTAAGCTTCACCAAGACCAGTTTGCTTTCGAAGAGCAAGTCGTTATCGATACGGTAATGATGGGCAATAAAGAGCTTTGGGCGATTAAAGAAGAGCGTGATGCGATTTATGCAAACCTTGAAGCGACTGAAGCTGAATATATGCACGCTGCTGAGCTAGAAAGCGAGTTTGCTGACATGGATGGCTATACCGCTGAATCTCGTGCTGGCGAACTTTTACTGGGCGCCGGTATCGATTCAGAATTGCATTCCGGCCTAATGTCAGGGGTTGCACCCGGTTTAAAAGTACGTGTACTTTTAGCCCAAGCACTTTTCTCTAACCCAGATATATTGCTACTTGATGAGCCTACCAACAACTTGGACATCAATACCATTCGCTGGTTAGAACGTTTATTAGACGACATGAAGTGCACGATGGTCATCATCTCGCACGATCGCCACTTCTTGAACTCTGTGTGTACTCACATGGCCGATATCGATTACGGTGATATCAAGATCTTCCCTGGCAACTACGATGACTACATGATCGCATCGACTCAGGCGCGCGAACGTCAGCAAGCTGATAATGCCAAGAAGAAAACTCAAATGGCTGAACTGCAGCAGTTCGTTAGCCGTTTCTCGGCTAACGCTTCTAAAGCTAAGCAAGCAACCTCTCGCCAGAAGCAGCTTGATAAGATCGTTCTTGATCACATCAAACCTTCAAGCCGTCAAAATCCGTTCATGCGTTTTGAGTTTGAGAAGAAATTACACCGTACTGCGCTTGAAGTTGAGCAGTTGGGCCACACATACGAAACTGAAATGTTGTTTAAAAACTCAAACATCATGATCCCTGCTGGCGAAAAAGTTGCCATCATTGGTTCTAACGGTGCGGGTAAAACAACATTGATGAAGTGCTTAATTGATGAAGTACAGCCAACAGAAGGTTCTATTAAGTGGTCTGAAAACGCGTCTTTAGGTTATTACGCTCAGGATCACGAATATGAATTCCCTTCTGAAATGGAAATGTTCGAGTGGATGTCTCAGTTCCGCACACCAGAGCATGATGACCAAGCCGTTCGTGGAACACTAGGTCGTTTGTTGTTCAACCAAGACGATATTAAGAAAAACGTTAAGGTGTGTTCTGGTGGTGAAAAAGGTCGCTTATTGTTTGGTAAGTTGATGATGGAAAATCACAACGTATTATTACTCGATGAGCCAACCAACCACATGGACATGGAATCGATAGAATCGATCAACCTTGCATTGGAAATGTTCGAAGGAACTTTGATTTTCGTATCTCACGACCGTGAGTTCGTAAGTTCTTTGGCAACACGCATCATCGAAATTAAGGATCACGAAATCGTAGATTTCCACGGCACTTATGACGAATACTTACGCTCTCAAGGCATCTAATTCTGCCCTGATCGCTTAAGGTTCGAAAAATAGCGCTTCTTAGATTCACTAAGTAAGCGCTATTTTTTGTCTTGGATTGATGGTAAATGAAGGTAGAAATTGTGTTTTAGAAGCTAAGCGACGTATTTACGACGTGCCGCCTAACGACATACCCAACATCGATCACAAGCGAACTGCGACTTAAAAACCAAAGCCGTTGATATTCTTGCTTTTAATCTTAGCTTTTCTGCTTATCAAACAGAAAACTCTGCTCAACCAATGCAAGCTGCAATAACAGCTCATTGTGCGCACTGTCAGATTGGTACTTCTCTTCAAACAACCCTGCTGCCACCTTTTTCTGGCGACTGTTAACTTTTTGTAGGCCCACTAAAGCAGAATCAACATCAGAAAGATTCAACTGAAAACCCGCATTCAAAGCCTCTACCCGCTTCGCCATTAAAAACTGCTCAATATGCAAAGGAAATAGCGCGACCGGAATCCCCGCTTTCATAAACAACGATACTGAATTAATGCCGCCATTCAGAATCGCAAACGTCGATTTATCTAAAACATCCCGCATATTCACGGGCTTATCGATATAAGAAATGTGCTTAGACTGATGGGCATTAATTAACGAATCCGGAATGCCATCAACCAAAACAATCGCACTGCATTCAATCGACTGCAACGTCTTCAGTAAAACTGCCGTTTCAACAGAGCCTTTCACATGACAATAAATCTTTGGTCCTTTGAAATGAGGAAAAACTGCAGGTTCAGAAAAGTCAGGAACAGCCGCACCGACATAAGACGTTTTATGACGCTGCTCCGCACTGCGATAGCCATAATGATCTAATTCAGCGTACGTTTGAAAAATACACTTTTCTAAATCAGAGAATAAATCGGCCAGATTATTAATACGAGGTAATGAAAACTCGATACAGACTTTATTAATAACCTTAACCAAGTCATCTTCATAACGGACAATATCATTTTTAGCCAAGTCACCCGCAAAGAAAACCCCCGCTGGACGATTATCATCTGGCACAGAAAACGGCATACCGACAGCAACCTTCGCGACAGAGCGACCTGCGACCGATAGATCTCGTGCAGCTAACAACGCTATCGGAGCATGATCACATAATAATAAATCGGGCTGAATGAACGTAAAGAGGGCTCGCCAAGCACTGACTAACCCCGACAAAGCATCACCGTGATGAAAGCCACAACGGCGCAAAAAATCCGCATAGCTTCTAGGGGCGGATTTCTCCAAGCCTAACTCAGCCGCAGAATCCGAAAATGGAGCTTGAACCACATTGATCTTCACATCAGAAAAAAGGCGTTTTAATTTAGCAACGTCACGACCAGCAACCCAAACCTCACAACCCTTACCCTGATAATATCGAGCAACAGACTGCAAAGATAATAAATGCTGATAATCCGTCCCCAACTCCCAGCATAATAGAATACGCGCCACAGAATTCTCCATAAGTGACATTATTTTTATCGTTTTATAATAAGCAAAGAAATCGTGAAAGCAAGGGAATCAGAACAAGCAGCCGAATAGCTGCTTGTGAATATAGAATTAAGAGTTAATAACAGATCGCGCCCTGCTGGAAATTATCATCAAAATCAACCGACCAAGACACATGGTGCTTTTCGATTTCCGTTAATAAACGCTCGGCTCGCAAACCCTGAAACTGAACCGCTAACATCGTACGATAAGATAAGGTAAGGCTGACATCATCCAGTGCCATAACCTGTTCAGTAGAAAATGCGCCTGTACCCACTAGCTCTTTACGCCAGACATTAACATCTTTTTCATTAGTTACCATATGGTCTACTAACGGTTGAATTAAACTTGCTTTATCGAGCTGACCCATAGCCTATCTCCAATAATTGGCTGCTTAAGTAACTTAAGATTGGGCCTGTTTTAATCAAAATACCAGTCAATAAACGCAAAATACTGTTGCCTTAAAGTAAATTATACTCCTGGCAAACTGACGAATAATTACAATTACTCCTTAATCGAAGCTCATTAATCGCTCAAGATACTGATATTTAAACTATTTCTTTTGATTACGATATTCAATCGGAGTCACCTTTGTCCAACGTTTAAAGGCTCGATAGAAAGTACTTGGCTCAGAAAACCCCGTTAAATAAACGATTTCATCAATGGTTTCATCTGTATTTGCCAATAAACGCTTGGCCAAAGTGCAACGGTAATCCGCTAACAGCTGATTAAAGTTCGTATTCGCTTCGGCTAACCGCGTTCTGAGTGTCCGCGGCTTAATATCCAATTTAAGGGCAACTTGCTCAAGATTAACCTGCCCTGTTTCTAGAATCTCACCGATTATACGATTCACGCGAGCAACCACATCTTGGCGCTCAAGTTTAGCCACATGCTCACTGGCCAACTTCTCATGCAGATGCAATAACTCAGGCTCAGCATGCAGGGAAGGTATTTCAAGAATATCCGCATCGAAATACAAACGGTTATCTTTCTGTCCAAAGGAAACATTACAGCCATAGATGCGCTGATGCTCGTCAGTCTCATCTTCCAGCTGATGCGTGAAATCAACTCGATTGAGCTTGAATTTACCATCGGTAACGTAACTAAAGAACCTCACTAGGCCATACACAACCGCCTCAGACAAATGGCGTAAGTCTTTCACCTTCTCACTAGAAGACGATACCTCAATTGACGCTTCGCCCTCAATCATTTCAAACGTTGCTAAAGTCGCATCACTTAATAGGCGCTGATAGTTCAACGATCGGACCAAACCATCACCAAAGGTAGGGCTACTTAAAAACAGATACTGTAAAACCTGCCCCTTATATACAGGCATTTTTTCGGCGATGTGTAGGCCAATATGAGGATCACCACTGACTTCCTCTAAGACCTGCCAAAATAAGTTTTGCGCATCATGAGGGGTACGAGCATTACGATCTAGCAACAGCTCAGCCTTTACACCACAGCGCGCTAAAATGAGAGGCACATCCAGTTCCAACTCCAACATCGCTTGATAGGCCAGCTGCAATAAAATACCTGAGTCCCGAAGTTCTGCGATTCCGCCTGACATAAGCTCATTTTTTAAAATTTATTAGATCAGGATTTTGCCAGAACAGGCGCGGACTGCAAGCACTCATTGACCAATCTGACGCTATTAGTAAGCAATTGCAGCCAATGGCCTCATCCCTAAGCGGTTTAGACTGAGTCCTAATTATAATTCTAAACTCGCCATGTACAGATTCATCAGGATATACAATGAACCCATCGACACGCGTGCAGTTAAATGAAACACCTAGCACACTCAACCAATATCGCCGTGCTTTATTTTCTAAGGCCATTAAAGCCAGCGCACCTAAGCTCCCCTCCACCAGCATTACACTCAGCGACATTTGCGCGGATGCTAAAAAAGTTGCCAAATATGCCGAGGTTTGTGGCTTTAAGCAAAACAACAACCAGCTGCCAATGACCTTCCCCCATTTATTAGCCTTCCCACTGCACTTAGAATTAATGTTGCTACGCGACTTTCCTTTTGCAGTGATGGGGCTAGTGCATGTGCGTAATGAGATCACTCAGCACAGAGCGATCAATATCCTTGAGAAAATGGATGTCACCTGCTTCTTTTCTGACATAAGAAAGACTGATAAAGGCTATGATATCGATATTAAAAGCGAAGTCTACATTAGCGGTGAACGAGTATGGGAAAGCATCAGCACCAATCTCGTTCGCCAAAAGAGCGAGCTACCATTGGCGGCCAAAAGTAGTGAACCAAGCACTCTTCCAGAATACCCTTACAAAGAATTTTGGCACTTATCTTCAGACTTAGGCCGTCGCTATGCTTTAGTCTCTGGTGATTCGAATCCCATTCATTTGTTTTCACTCAGTGCCAAACTGTTTGGCTTTAAAGGCCATATTGCACATGGCATGTGGAGCAAAGCACGTATTGTGGCAGCGCTTTATAACAAGATTGATAGTGAAGCATGCAAAGTAGTTGTTGATTTTAAACTGCCTATTTTTTTACCGACATCAATTCAATTGAATTATGAGATGCACACAAAATCTATCAAGTTTGATTTGCGTGATAAATCTGGCATCAAGCCTCATCTCAAAGGATCCATTACCGCGTTATAGCTGGCAATAATGCTTCATATAAAGGGATGGATATCCAAGATCCTCCATAAACTTTCATCCCTTTATCAGCCCTACCATCTAAAGATTATGTAAAACTCCGACCTCCCTACCGCTATTTATCCTGCAAATCATTTTAAGACTGTGCCCAGCGTTTCATTTCTGGTTAAATAAACAAAAAAATAAATCATAAAGACTGGACGACTCACCCATGTTTGCAAGCGACCAACCCTCTTATATTCGTCATCGCCTACTTCAAATACCTGCTGTCTTAATGGCCTTAACATTAAGCACAAGTACTTTTGCTACCGAAGCTGGTTTTATTGGTGCTTACACGGGCATGTCGAGCTCTCTCGATGCCGATAAAACAAGCTCAAGTTTCAAAATATTAACCGGGGCTCACGTAACCTCACGCATCAGCTTAGAATTTGCATACGTTAATTTCGGTGCAACTCGCTATAACGATCCGACAGCAATTAATGTCGATACCAGTAACAGTAATATATCTTTTAAAAATGCTAGCCACGGTACCATTAGCCATGGCCAGCTTGGGGACTCAGTCCCTGATGCTAATGGTAGAAACACCTATACCAATAAAGGCTCGAGCAGCTTTTCCGGTATCAGTGAATTCACACCTGAAGGCGGTCTGATTAACTTGCGTTATCGCTTCCCTATTTTAGACAACTTAGATTTTTTTGTTAAAACAGGTTTTTTCGCCTGGGTAGCCGATTATAAAACGATTAAAATTACAGCCGACAAAGATGGCGGCATCGTTCGCAGCGACGTAAAGGATACACAAACCTCTGCAGTGAATGCTATTTCCGGCGGTGGCTTTATCTACTTCCCTATTCCTCAACTGTCATTACGCGCTGAACTAGAAAGCACCGCCATTAGCAGTGGCGACATGCCGCGCACACGTTTGCAAAATATCAGTTTTGGGGCTAATTGGGAATTTTAAATAAGATTCGAGCACTGCGACTGAGCTTTAACAATCACACTCTAAATCAACCTCAGTGCTTTAAATCATCCGCCTCCAATGACTCCAACAACTCTCTTAATTCACGCAAGTGCAAAGGCTTGCTTAAATGCGCATCCATCCCAGCTGCTAAACATTGCTCAACATGCTCGCGCAGTACATGCGCCGTTAACGCGATAATAGAGCAAGCGCCGCTGGCTTGAGTATATTGCCATTTACGAATAACCTCAGTCGCCTCAAATCCATTCATGCCAGGCATTTCACAATCCATCAAAATCAAATCCAGCGCTTCTCCTGAGCGTACGATATCAATAGCTTGCTGCCCGCTTGTAGCCTCAATCATACGATGACCCAGCTTTTTCAGCATGGCCTTCAAAACACGACGATTAATTTCATTATCATCGACCCCTAGAACGACCAGCTCTCGATTAGACGGTAACACAGCCGTTGATTTTTTCGACTCAATATTCACCGGTGCTTCAATCATTTCCTCTGTTTTATCATGACGAGCCAAAGGCAACTCAACAATAAAGCTACAATACTTACCCACTCGACTATCGACCTTTATTTCCCCTCCCATTAAATTTGCCAATTGACGACAAATAGCTAAGCCTAAGCCACTACCACCATAACGAGAATACACAGACGAATCGACCTGATTAAAACGCTCAAATATTTTCAACTGCTGCTGCTTTGTAATACCGATGCCATTATCCCAGACTGACAGTAATAAATTATTCGATTTAGAATATTCTGCACTAATTACCACCCGTCCTTGACGAGTAAACTTGATTGAATTACTTAACAAATTAATAATAATTTGTTTTAAGCATTTTTCATCACCATAAAAATTCAATGGCATCGTCGGTGAAAAACTAAGTTCAATAGCAACCTGATTCTCTCCTGCTTGCTGCTCCAGCATATTACAACATTGCTTACATAAAACTTCTAAATTGAAGGGGCTTTCATTTAACTCAACGACGCCTCGAGAAAGATTGCCATAATCTAACTCATCACTCACCAGATCCAGTAAATATTCTCCTGACGATGACAAGGTGCGAATATAACCATATTGCGTTGGATTCAAAGGCGTCTCTTTGAGCAAATCGACCATACCGATAATACCATTGAGTGGCGTTCGAACTTCATGACTAAACTGAGCAATCCAATCTTTAGCAGAGCTAGGTACGGTTTGATCTGGAGAATGGAAGCCCACGACTTTTTCTACTACTTTTTTGCGCTCAAGCAAGACGCAGGTCAAAACAATGGCTTGCAATAAAATACTGCCGCCAATGGTATAGCTGGTCAAATAATTAGACGGCAGCAATGCTAGCTTATGGGCGATATAGACACAGGTAGCAATGGCAGTAATAGCATAACTGAAGATATAATAAGAAGCATAATCAGCATACCGATACCGGTTTTTCGTGGTTAAAGCAGACAAATAAAGCGCAATCGCAATGCCTAAAAGGGCACAAATAAAACTTGATACTTCTGCTGGAACTAGCCAGAGCAATACAATCCCAACCAGCGCTATCATATTAAAACAATAATACACGCCCTGTAATTTTCCAGAGTAATCTAGCCGCAGAAAATGCCAGGTAAATATATTCGCAGTAAGGATGACAATATATCCTAAGAACAAACTCGCCAAATAATTAAACTGAGGATCGACAGGCCAAAGATACTCAAAATTTAATCCCAAGTGATTGGCATACATCAAAGCAAAAACTGACAAATCAATGGCCAACAAAATAAATAAATAATTATTCCGAGCTAGATACAAGCTGATATTAAAAATCACAAACATGATTAAAATACCAAAATAAAAGCCATACGCTAGATTCTCATTATTCGCCAATCGCCAAAACTCACCTTCTTTATGGACATAAATAGGAAGTAGCACACCGACATTAGATTGAGCCCGAAAATAAACTACCAGCTCTTCTTTCGGCTGCAATATAAGGGGCAGAGCAAAATTTCGAAATAGGATCTCGCGCTCTTTAAAAGGTAAATAGTTCCCTAACTGCCATTCTTCACGATTACCGGTAGAGCTTTCAATATAAATAGATAAGCGATGTAATCGTGGGTTAGCAAACTCTAACATTCGCTCAAGCCGAACATTTTCAACATTGGTTAAGGTGAACCGTCCCCAGGCACCTTGCTCTAAATTACCTAGATTTAACGGGGAGTGAGTCGCAGGGAGCCAACGCGACTGATCGAAACCTTTAACTCGATAAAAATCATAACTGATCTGATCTTCAAGAAGGTATTCAAGATGCTCAACCTTTATAGATGACTGCTGAGAAATCTCATTAGCATGCGTATATATTCCATTAGTTAATAGAATAAATACAATCAAAATCCGTCTAATTAATAGCAAATCCTTCCCCCAAAGTGTTACTCGAGATTATCTTCCGTTACCCTAAGTAACACCCAATCTTAAAAGCGTTACGACTATAGCATTATAGATCAGCATTATAGCCCTTCATTGCTCAATGTATAACATCATTAATATACTGGCATTTAAATTGCACTAATTCCTAACTACTAAAAATAATAATAGCGAAACGATCATCATGATTCAAAGTTCTATATCAGTAGCACTTATTCGCCCTCTCATTGATGCTGCGAACACTAAAGCCATTTCTCCCGAGCCAGCCTCGGCGATTGATGGGCGCCTGATGAAGTTACTAAAAGACCCTGATGCACGAATACCTACTCAAGATGCTGACGTCTTAATTAGCAATCTTATTCGCTCATCTCACTTAAATTCTTTGTGCGTTTTTTCAGCACAAAAAGCGGTTGCCCAAAGTAGCTGCCAATTACAGCACCTTTTTTTGTGCTCCAACACTCTACGTGAAGCACTGTATTACCTAGAAAAATTCTCTGCTTTACTGTGCGATAATTTAGAAATTAACGTCACCCGTACTCGAGATAATATCATCAAGGTAAAACTGCCCGTGAGCGAGCAAAGTTACTTATCTCAAGAGCGCTATCGAAGCGAATTACTCGTCGGCATAATACTCGGCTGGCTTAAACAACTTTGCGGCAATGAAATGGCCTTAACCGGCATCGACCTTCCCTTCCCGCAGCCAAGCTATGCAGCAGACTACACACACTTTTGGAAAACTGATATTACCTTCAATTCGACCGAGTGCTCAATTAAATTTCAAGCAAAATATTTAGATCAAGGGCTGCATAATACCAACCCCCACATTCTAAACATGATCAAACGAGATGTTGAGGAGCAATACAAAAAACTCACTCGCTCAGGCTCTCTCGCAGAGCGAATTAAGCGCGCCTTAGAGCAAGGGAAACTTAGCCTTAAAGCAAATCAACAAATAGTGGCTGAACACTTTCATATTAGCGCTCGTACCTTAAACAGACATCTGCAAAAAGAGAACACTTCACTAAAGCAAGTTATTACAGAATGTCGTGTCCATAAAGCAAAGCAGCTTTTATTAGATAGCGAACTCAACATTGAGCAAATTGCCCTGCAGTTAGGTTTATCTGGTCGTCGTACCCTTGATAGAATCTTCATTAAGCAAACCCAAGATAGTCCTGCCCAGTATCGCAACAGGCAAAAGACTCAAAGCAGCGCAGATATCGCCCCGATGCTATCGGTTGTTGCCAACACAGGCTAAGCCAATCCCAGCAACCGCACTTTCATTATTGAAGCGACGGTTATTGCATCCGTTATTTCACCTGACATCACCTGCTGAAAAACATGCTCAAACGGCAAGCGTTGTAAGGTAATGTCTTCTGTTTCTTCAAGTGCCATTTCACCCTCAAGTAATTCTTCAGCAATAAAGGTAAAACCCTGCTCTTGAGTGATTGAGTTACTCAAATGCATTGATAATATGGGCCGCCATTTATTAGCACTATAACCTGTCTCTTCTTGCAATTCTCTCTGTGCACAAGCCAAAGCTGACTCATCGTCAGGGGCTCCCCCCATCGGTAATTCCCAATGATATTGCTGCAACGGATAACGAAATTGTCCGACCAATAAAGTATCACCGTTTTCAAACAGCGCAACAATGGCAACCGCACGATTTTTAAACGTCACCGTACCGTAAATGCCCGCTCCCCCCGAGGGATTTATAACCTGATGCTCCTCTACCCGAATCCAAGGGTTGTCATACTTAACTTCACGACCCAACGTTTGCCAAGGACTTTTGATTCCTTCTATTCCTTTCGCCTCACTGCCCGCCATTAACCTTCCCCAAATCAATATACTGCTTCAGATAATAAGCCATCAAAAATACCAAACCGGCAAGCGTTCCCAGTAAGTGTGCATTCGTTTCGACACGCCCACCAATTATTCCCACCATCGCCATGTCATCATAAAAAGAAGACTGCTCCCAAATTACTTTCGAAACAATAACCACTAAAAAGCAGCCAGCAATGCGACGACTATAAAATTTCGAAACAAAAGGTGCGACCAATAATAAACCATGTAAAATTCCAGATAGACCGACATAACGCTGTAGGTAATCGGCATACCAATACAAACCAAGACCCACTACTAGCATGCACCAGGTAAGCAATAACAGCCCGAGTGAATTATTAAGATATCGGCCCGCAATATAAGCCAGCAATACAATCCCCATGGCATTACCGAACATATGTGTCACTGATAAATGAACAAAGTGCGCACTGAATAAACGCCATATTTGACCCTTATCAATTGCTGCACGATCGAACATCAACCAATCCGAACTAATGGGCTCATACAAGGCAAGAACAACAATAATAATGAGTAACAGCAGATAAAACAGATAATCGCGCATCCTGCGCTCCTAAAATTAAATGATTATAAGCCAACGCTAGGCTTAGTTTCTAGGCTTATCTGCGAACCCTAAGACTGAGTAATAACAAGAAGATTGAAAACATTGATAACCAATAACCGCCACCCGAAGAGCGATTAGTCGACGGTGGTGAAAAATCTACCGCTTTAGGAACCTGATAATTAAAGGCTTGTGACTGATTTGCCACTAACAATCTCTGATTAAAATCAAAATTAGCTGGCTGATAAACTCCGTTAGATTCTGTATAGCTCTGACCACTAGCAATACTCTTGCTATCAATACTGAATGGACGCTCTGAACTCGCCTGCACAGTCACTTGCAAATATACTTGCACATGAGCACTCAAATCGACCCGCTCAGTAAAAGAAATCCGATTCCAGCCTCTCGATACTGAACGTATTTGAGTTGCATAAATTTCTCCGCTCACTTGACCGTCAACTAGGTGAGCGTATATTGAAATATTTAATTGGCCCTCCCCTGGGCTAAAGATATCAACGCCGTGCGCCCAAGATAAATCCTGCGACAAAGGCAATGCAACCAAACTTTGAGCCTGCCTTCCACTCACGCCCCATGACACACCCACCTTAGTATCGTAACCTAGGTTATCGCCTAATTCCTGATAAGGAAGCGTAATCGTTCCTTGGGCCTTATCTCCTACCCGTATATTTGAAATTTCAACGCCACTTAAATTACCGTGATAGTCCAAGCTGGCCGGAAACGACGAAGAGCCAAAATAATCCTGACCATAGGCATCGTTATAAACATCTAAGCGATCGCCACGATTTTCTAAGTTATCCAGATCACTCCGCCCGTCAGCCTCTTCAATATCGACCAACTTATGTTCCTCCACATCATTTTGCGGCCCCGCATTGCCATACCCTACCCAGTCATCAACATGAGAAATCAGCAAGCCCTCTCCCGGCAATGCGCTGTCTAGATTTGACTGTTGGCGATACTCTAATAAAAAGTGCTCGCCATGACGAAACGGATCCAACCAAACTCGCATCGCCTCAGGAGCATGAGTCACACTGGCTAGGTTAAACTCCATCTCATCACCCATGACATCTTCTGGCTGCAAGAAGCCAGCCTTCTCCTTCGACCAGGCCATCATATGCGCAGGAGAGCTACCTGAATAACCGCCATGACTATTCCAGCTACCCAACCCCATTAGACCCCAACGACCAATACCATTTGAATCCCCCTGACGATCATAGAGATCAGGTAAAGCAAATAACAGATGCCCCATTTCATGACTAATAATGCCAATAGTCGCTAAATGATTCTGGTGTTGCTCACCAAACATAGCAAAACCCGTCAGCCCAATACCATCCAGTGATACTCCAGAGATAACTGATTTATGCGCCCATACCCTAGGCTCTGGCGCTGAGCTGCCGCCGTAGGCATTTTCATAACCCGCAACCATCAACACAATCGCCAATTCATTCGGACTAAGCAGAGCATCATTATTACGATCAAATGCTTTTAAATCGATATCCGCATCGACTTGGGCCAAAGCATCACGCACCAAGTCTTGGCTTCTAGCACCGTAGTTTTCACCAAAATTAGGGTGAGCGTAAGGTAAACGAACATCAATAATACCGTCATTGACAATACCCTGAGACTCCTGCGCCGGCTGAATATGAAATTGCTGATAGGAATTTTCCAAATAGTACTGCGCGACGCTGCTAGCGCCTGCGGCGGTGGAAAAGATAAGATCCTGAAATTCACTGCGCGTATAGCTAAATTCCTGATCAGTGAACGATAAACGCAATAACAAAACAGGCTGTGAGACTTCCTCCATACTTGCTGCCCCTTGATAAGTAAAAGCGACATTCATTTTAGGAGAATCAACAAAAGAGAGGTTAGATACCGTCGAAGCCGATATCGACTTCAATGAATAGTCTGCGCCAAGAGGGATGTTTTCATCCATTGGCACAGCAATCGTGGTTGCATGAACAGTCGACAACAGTGCCAACAAGACAAAAACCATTTGAAATATAAACAAAATACGTTACCTAAAAACTAAGTGCTTACACTCAATTTAGGTAAAAGGTGTTCATTTATCTCTCAGGATTACAATTAAAAACCAGACAGTATATTCCTGACACTGAACAAGTGATCAAGCGTCAGAATCACCACTAATCAACACGTCGCCAGCGGATTACAGCAGAAAATTTACATGCGTAACATAGCCATACACATTGTTACGTACGAGAAATTACGAGCTGGCCGTCACAAATTCCACTACCCGCCTCTCCATCCAATAAGCCTGACGCTTATTGAGTTCAATAAACCCGACATGCCCCCCTGATTCAGGTACTTCCAATGACAACCACGTACTTTGCCTCGCCTCAGCATAAGGAAAACACGATTCTGGTAAAAAAGGATCATTCTTAGCGTTCACTAACAATGCCGGGATTCGGATGTCTTTTAAAACAGCCTTACAACTGCTGCGCGCCCAATAATCAGCGGCGCTTTCGAAACCATGAATAGGGGCGGTATAGCGATCATCAAAATGCTGAAAGGTTTTAATCTGGTCATAGTCATCGGCGCTAATCTCATTGGGGAAATCAACGGCCTTAGCCTCAACTTTCTCGCGCAGGTCCTTTAAAAAACGCCACATAAAAATCTTATTTTTACGCTCCGCCAATCGACTTGCGCTCGCCGCCAAATCACACGGTACAGAGAACGCGGTGACCGACTTAACATGAACCGGTATGTCTCGCCCCTGTCGCCCAACATATAACAGGTTCAAGTTGCCCCCCATACTAAAACCAACCAAGTGAATATGCTGATAACCCAAGCCATGTGCATACTCAATCACGCGCTGTAAGTCATCCGTCGCACCACTATGATAGAAGCGTAAGGTTTTATTCATCTCACCGGAACAAGAACGAAAATTCCATGCCAAAGCATCCCAGCCTTTAGCATTCGCTTCGCGGGCCACACCCGCAACATAAGGGCGTCGCGAATGCCCTTCTAAGCCATGAGAAATGATTATTAAGGTCTTTCCCGTACTCGTATCGGAGATACGGCTCCAGTCGAGATCTAAGAAATCACCATCATCGGTTACCAAACGTTCGCGCTGGAAATGAGTGCAATCGATACGACGGGCCAAGGTTGGCAAAATACTCTGCACATAACCATTGGCTAATAAGAAAGGTGGGCGATAATGACAAGCAACAACAGGCATAGCAGAACTCTTAAAATCAGTACAACCAAATTAAGAGCTCAGACTAGCAGAGAGAATACGGGGTGAATATATTAAAAATGGAAAAACTAACGTGAATGATCGTGCACTATAAAAATCTAAGCCGCAAAGCGACGCTCAAGGTATTGCATGATTTTATCATTACTAGACAACCAACGAGTCTCCTGACCCTGGCGACCTTCAATACGTAAACAAGGCACACGTACTTCACCACCCGCATGAATAAGTTCATTGCGGTATGCGTTGACGCGTTCGATATCCTTTTCTACGATCCTTAAACCTAACTGTTTACAACGGCGCTTAATTTTAATCGAGATAGGACAGGTCTTACAGAAGTACAGCTGAATACGGCGGGATTCTCGATCTAACGAGCATTGCTCTTCAATGGAACGTGAAACAGGCTTCACCTTAAACCAATGGTCGGCGAACATAATACAAAAACCCTGCAGACGATATTTTACAGACATTAACAACAACCCGAATAAGCAACCAAGACATCTGGCGCGCTATTCTACGATTAAAAAATTAAAAATCTAGCACTTTCGTGCAGCGATTTATTGCGCTAGCGCAGGAGCCTGCTGAATCAGGATAATTAAAGCCGTCGCCATAAGGGCTGTAAAGATCAACAACACCCTCATTCGTCGACAAAAAGGGCATTCCTTCGCCCTCTTTTTAACCATGATTATTGAATCGCTTTGTTACGAGAAAAAGATGGCAAACTAGTGAATTCATCCCAATGCATCCACACCGCTTCCGCTTTACCTACGATATTCTCTGCAGGTACAAAAGACATTGCCTCACCGGTTGCTGGATTGCGCCATAAACGACTATCCGAGCTACGACCGCGGTTATCACCCATCATAAAGTAATGACCTACTGGCACAGTCCACTCACCTTCGGGGCCGAAATTAGCACCCGGAGTCCACTGTACTTCATGAGGACCGGTATCCAAGGTTTCTTCTAACAAATATTTAATCGGCCGATGCTTAGGCTCGGCAGATTGCACTGCTATGCTTTTTTCTTCACCATTAATCGTTAACTGACCACCTTTATAAACCACATGATCACCGGGCAAACCAATCACCCGCTTAATAAAGTAACGCTTATCGTGGGGTGGAAAAAACACCATCACATCGCCACGTTTCGGCTCATTATAGGCCACCAACAAATCGCGAAATACCGGCATGCGTAAACCATAATGAAACTTGCTCACCAAAATGAAATCACCTTTAACCAAGGTCGACTCCATTGAACCTGAAGGAATTTGAAAGGGCTCTGCAATAAAAGAACGCAAAACAAAAACTACAATCAGCACAGGAAAGAATGACTTAGATTGCTCAATCCACATCGGCTCTTTCGCCGCAGACTCCAGCGCGTCTTTATCGGCACCTTGTCCGTCCAATGTATTTATCTGCTCTATTCGCTTAGGCAAAAAGAACAATTTATCGGCAAGCGCTACCAAGCCAGTTGCGACGGTAAGCACCATCAAAATCAGGGGGAAATCTATATCCATAATATCTAAACTATTTAAACCGTATAATTATTAAGAGTAAGCATTGTAACCACACCTTACGGGCATAGCTAGCGCCCAGGAGGACTATAACCGGAGAATTGCTGTGCGATATCGGCGGCATAATTATCCGTCATACCGGCCACATAATCCAATACCCGCATATAGGCTTGATAAAGCGTCCAATCTGCCTGCGGTGCACTGGGGCCCATCATTTCAAGTACTCGACTATTACGAAAAGTCGAATGCCCAGTATCAATCAACTCTTTTGCCGCTTGCAAAAAAGCCGTCAATAAATTAGCCAAGGTAGAGTACGCACCCACCTCAATCGCTGTTTTACGCGGATCTTTAAAGATACGCTCACGAGCGAGCGCCTTTGCGCCATTGATTGCATTTTTAACGACATCAGGGCAATGATCACTTAATTCCCCAACCAAGGTCCCTGCTAATATTTTTGTTTCATTATCTAAAAATGTTTGACTGGCCGCTGCGACCATTTTCTCCATCGCTTTGCCACGTAACATCGACAAGCGCCTGCGCTCATTATCTGCACTGTCAAAATCAGACTTGTAGCGCTGCCAATCATCCGCCAACAACGGCTTCAGAATGGCTTCGACTTCTTCATAGCGTAATATCCCCATCTCAATGCCATCTTCAAGGTCGATTAAGCCATAACAAATATCATCTGCAATTTCCATGAGATACACCAAGGGATGACGGCACCATTTACTAGTAACCCCTGACGAATCCACACCCTGAGGAATTAACCCCAAATCATTGGCAATACTTTTAAGAATCGGCAACTCACTTTGAAAACAACCAAACTTATGCGCTTTCGCACCGGAAGCAGAGGCGTGTTCAACGGTCCACGGGTATTTTAAAAACGTACCCAATGTCGCCTGCGTAAGCCGCATACCGCCGCTAAAACGATGATACTCAACTTGAGTAATAATCCGAAAGCCCTGCGCATTGCCCTCAAACGTCGACAAGTCGGCCTTCTCTAAATCACTTAGCCCCTCCAACAAATAAGCATTCTGGGGATCTAAAAAACAATGTCGAATTGCATCCTCACCGGTATGACCATAAGGAGGGTTACCAATATCATGGGCCAGACACGCCGCCTGCAATATAGCGCCCACATCTTCTGGAGAAATTGATTTTGGAAACGACGTACTATTCGACTTTAAACCTTCTCCCACCCGATAACCCAAACTACGACCGACGCAGCTCACTTCCAAACTGTGCGTTAAGCGACTATGCACATGATCATTTTCAGATAACGGGTGTACTTGTGTTTTACGATCCAGGCGACGAAACGCGCTGGAAAATACAATTCGATCTTGGTCTTTATGAAACGGTGAACGACCCGCTTCATAACGCATGGTCGTTTCACCGACTCTAAGAGGCTGTAATAACTTCGTCCAATCCATCATATTTTTATCTGTCTCAGTTAAACAAAACGTTAAACAAAATCATGTTTACGGCGATATTTATGCGCCGGATAGCTGCCTAAAATACGGATATCTTTGGCAAAGAATTCCAGCTCTGATAACGCATTCTTCATACTGCGCTGCTCAGGATGACCAGCCAAATCTATATGAAAATGACTGGCTTCCATCGTGCCTCCGTCCATATAGCTTTCCAGCTTAATCAGATTCACCCCATTAGTAGCAAAACCTCCTAATGCCTTATACAAAGCAGCAGGCATGTTTCGCACAGTAAAGAGCAAGCTGGTGAGGTAGTTTTGCTGAGCATCAAACACATCGGTACTCGCCGTTTTAGCCAGAACAATAAAGCGCGTCGTATTACCACTAACATCTTGAAAGTTCTCTGCAACCACCTTCAGACCATACAACTCAGCGGCCAAAACCGAAGCAATTGCCCCGAGGGTTTTACCCGCGTCATCCGCCACAGAGGCTTTCGTAGCCAAGTCCTTAGCGGAAAGCGCAGTATCAACCGCCGCAACCGCCTTGATATTCAGATCAGCCAGATGATGAAAACACTGAGCCAAAGCTTGTGGGTGTGAACTGACAGTTTTAATGTCGGCTAACTCGACGTCAGGTAAAGCCAACAAACAATGATTGACCGGTTCAAAGTGCTCGGCAACTATCCGCAAATGCGTGTTAGGTAATAATCGGTAAATTTCTTCAACCCGACCCGCCGTCGAATTCTCCAGAGGAATCATGGCGTACTCAGCCATCCCTTGCTCCACCATCAGGATCGCTGATTGGAAATCTTCGCAAGCATAAGCTTGGTGAGTAGGAAATACTCCGTTACAGGCCAAGTGCGAATAGGCGCCCGCAACACCTTGGTAAGCTATCTTCTCTTTATCCATTGCATCTTCATTTTTCAGATCAATTTACGAGCCAATTTATACGTTAAATTATTCGCTTTATTAATAGCAATAACTAATAGCTCAGCAACATTATTATGTTGCCAGTGTACTCCAGACAGTCTTGACCTTATACGCTTTTGTTATGACTGTTGATATTAAGATTTTTTTACGTTACTTTTTGTAAAAGCACTCGAGAATAATAAAAATGAGCCGTGCGCCCTTGAATTTAAGCTATGACGTGGTATTAGAAACGCTAGGTATTCGCCCTATCAATCACTTCAGTAATAGCCGCGAAAGCCTATCCCCGCAAGAACGCCTGAAACAAGTTAATTTTCAAGCCAAGCACTTCGTTGATGACTTTAAACTCATTAATCAACAAGTTCAGTTCATGCAAACGTTTGATCTGGCATCGGCACCTTATCGGGTAAAATCGGCCTTTGGCGATGCCACGAACCTGATAAACCCTTATCTATACGTAACCCATCGATTGATAGTACTGCAGTTTGCCACTCAAACTGGCACCAAGACTTTGTTATTCGCGCCTTCTGACGTCGCTGCCAATGTTAAAACCCCCTATTTTCAACGCTTACAAACGTTGATAGGGAGATTTTTCCAAGCCCTACAGCCCATGATTACCCCAACACACAATACAGTTGAAGAAATCTTAGACAGTATTGGGATTACACCAGAACAAGTCGACTTTATCAGCTACGATCACCTGCATACTCAAGACTTAAGAAAATGGCTAGGCAGTCATGAACAATCCGCCTACTTCCCTAACGCAAAACTACTGGTGATGTATGAAGAATGGGAAGCAGTAAAAGACCTGTTACCGCTGCAGAACCACTGGTATTGTCCGGACGGCATCGACGGCATCGATCCCAACAAAGTCATACCGCTCCACAGCAGCATTATGCTCGGCGACAGCATTGCCTTAATCCAGACCCCTGGCCATACTCAAGGTAGCCATTCATTAGTGGTGAATACAAACACAGGCATATTAGTGTGTAGCCAAAATGGCATAGCGGTCGACAATTACTCCCCTGAATACTCAACCATTTATGGCATCGCCGACTTCGCCGAGAAAAATAGCATGGCAGTCATCCCTAATGGCGAACAACCCGAGTTACGCATTGATCAGTACATCTCAATGATTTTAGAAAAAACCATTGCCGACAAACACCCAGAAGACGATCGCTTCTACAACATTATGCCCTCTTCAGAACTCAGTGCACGCTGGCAGCCTTTTGCCTTAGCGCCGACTCTCTCTTTTGGAGAAGTTAAATTCGGCGAGATTCATCAGATGAGCGAACGTACTTCGGTGACGACTCCAGAAGCAGAAATTGTCGAGCCTGCACTTAACTAAAAGCAAACGGGCCAATGATCCGTTTGCGTCATTGTGCCCCCTTCTAAATTAATCATTTCATCAAGCGCCATAGCCTGATCAACAAACGCTTTATGCAACCCAGCATCACTTAACTTCTCATAACATTCAGGTAAACCATGGAAAACCACAGGGCGACTAGAATGATTTTTAGTCAGCAAAGATTGCCCACCGTCATTAAAAATTTGTACTAAGTACAAATCCCCCTGATTCGACAATATATGAACCTCAGGGTTTCCTTGGTGCACAACCTGCTTGAGTTCGTGAAAGTTCATATTCCAACCTCGTTAGCAACTAGAGACACAGCCCCTAAATTCAATATACGTGAAGAACCATCATAAACACCGCCTAAATTGAAAAAAAATGTTAGCAGAATAGATTTACATTTCGACACCTATTCACGCTATTATTAACAAACCTATATAAAGACAACCGCCTACTTGAGTTATTCAATGAAACGTCGACAGTTCATATCTAAAGCAGCCTCAAGAGCCGTATTATTACCCCTGACTCTGCCGGTAATGACTTCCTTTGCCGACAGCTTTGATGACTTTTTAAAAGCTCAACAAGCGGGGATTGATAAGATAAAGAACGATTATCAAGCCTATAAAAATCGCTACCTAGGGGCTTTTGATGATTATAAAGCCGACATTGAGCAAGAATGGTCACAAGCAGAAATAAGTAATCAAGAATCTTGGGTTGAATACAGCCTAGACCTGCAGAACAAAACCGTCATCGATTTTGCGTTCAATGAAATCCGCTTCAGCTACAAGATTAAAGACGGCCAGAATAGCCTAGAGGAAATCAAACAAAGTACACTAAAAAAAGACATTCAAAAGCTGTTACAAAAAACCGAACGCCAAGCCGCCCAAAGTGACCCTATCAATAACAAACTCATGACGGGTAGAAATGCAGAAAAACTGCTCAACCAACCACTCTTGAGCGAAATGAGTAGCCTCTACGGCAGTATCGAAAATGCTGAAGAAAAATTGGCCAGCGCCGCGCTCATACTGGAAGAGAATACCGACAAAGGGGATATTGTCGTGGTGAAAATCCCTCTGCCCAAAGAGTTCCCCTTCAAGCGCGCTGAGAAGTATTTAGCCGGAGCAAAGCAAGCAGCCAACAAATGGAAAATCGACCCCGCCCTTGTTATGGCCATTGCACATACCGAAAGCCACTTTAATCCACTCGCCCGTAGCCATATTCCAGCCTTTGGGTTAATGCAAATTGTGCCCTCTAGCGCCGGTAAAGATGCCAGCAAATTAATGTATGGTAAATCGCGCCTATTGACCAGCGATGAACTTTACAACCCAAGCTTTAATCTTGATACCGGTAGCGCTTACCTAAATATGCTGCAAACCCGTTATTTAAAACGTATCACCCATCCCAAAACACGCCTTTACTGTACCATTGCCGCCTACAATACCGGCACCGGTAATGTTGCTAAGGCCTTCATTGGCCGTGCTTCCATGCAACGAGCCTACCCTGTCATCAACCAGCTTACCCCTGAGCGTGTCTTTGAAATATTGAAAAAAGACCTGCCTTATAAGGAAACCCGCAAGTATCTGGTCAAAGTGACGGATCATATGACTAACTACGCAACACTAGTCTAATGCAATTAGTTATCAATTAGATTAACATCAGCTGAATTTCAATTTTCATGAGTTTTCCTAATGACACCGTTAATTTTCTGGGGGGCGATACTTTTCACCCTCGCACTGCTGTTTTATTCTATTGGCATCTGGAACGACTATTGGCATAAGCAGCTAAAGCCGTGGCATTTAGCTATGTTTGGCTTAGGTGTACTGACAGACAGCCTAGGAACTTTGATGATGTACTTACATGTCGGCCATTTGATTTTTACAGCGCATTCTATCTCCGGCTTTCTTGGCTTATTCTTGATGATGTTTCATTTCAGCTGGGCGTTCAGGGTGATTCGCAACAAGGACATTGCACAACAGAAAACCTTCCATCGTTTCAGTATTTTAGTGTGGTTATTCTGGTTAGTTTCTTATTTTTCTGGGCTGTATTTGGGCATAGCGGGTCTGCAATAGGCCTAGCCAAATGAGAGTAACGGATACGAAAGGGATTTAGAAAGAATCCAAAAAAGGCCAGCATTCAACGAATGCTAGCCTTTTCATGTTGACTCAAGCTCAGCTAGCGCAATTAAGCAGCGCTGGTCTCGGCTAATGTCGGATTAAAGCGACCTTCTAAATAATCAATAATGTCTCCCGACTCATACATCCAGCGCACATCACCATTCTCTTCTTCGATTCGTAAACAAGGGACTTTCAATTGACCACCACCTTGCAACAACTCTTCTTTAAATTTCTCGCTGCGCTTAGCATCACGCGTTTCAATGTTTAATGCACTGCGCTTCATCGCACGGCGTACTTTGACACAGAATGGGCATGCCGCGTATTGATACAGCGCCAACTTTTTTGTTTGAACATCGACTGAGTCTTGCTCACTCGCGTCACGCTTAATGCTTTTAGGGGTAAATACCCAGTTAAAGAATAAGATTAAGGCGCCTAATACTGCTCGAACTACAACCATGATGCTCTCCTGCGTCGAAATTGACCGCTGTCATTATTAAGTATGATAGCCGCGCATTATACTTATCTGGCAATTAGTAGCTAGTACACAGGTCAATCCTCTTGCCTGCATTACCTGTCTAGGGTATAAAGCGCTTATGAAAACTCCAAAAAGAATACAACCCTTAGTTGATGATGGTGTCGTGGACGAAGTCCTCAGCCAATTAATGAGCGGAAAAGAAGCCACCGTCTTTGTTGTGCGCTGCGGCGACGAAATTCGTTGCGCCAAAGTCTATAAAGAAGCGGCTAAACGCAGCTTTAAACAAGCGGTGCAATATCAAGAAGGCCGTAAGAGCAAAAACAGCCGTCGCCAACGTGCGATGGAGAAAGGCTCTAAGTTCGGTCGCAAGCAGCAAGAAGAGTCTTGGCACAATGCTGAAGTTGATGCTTTGTACCGTCTTGCAGAAGCGGGTGTACGAGTACCAACACCTTATGGCTGCTTTGATGGTGTACTGCTAATGGAACTGGTCACCTATGACGGCGGCGAAGTTGCGCCACGCTTAAATGACGTGTCCATGACGCACGAACAAGCCCTTGAAGATCACCTAACCATCATGAACGATGTTAAGCGCATGCTCGTTGCTGGTTTAGTCCATGGTGATTTATCCGAATTCAACGTACTGGTCGATGATTATGGCCCCGTCATTATCGACTTACCGCAAGCGGTCGATGCAGCGGCAAATAACCATGCCAAATCGATGTTAGAGCGTGATGTCGGCAATATGACCGAGTATTACGGCCAATATGCCCCTGAATTATTGCGTACCAACTACGCTAAAGAAATGTGGGCGTTGTTTGAAGATGGCGACCTAACGGCTGATACTGTGCTAACCGGGCTATTTGAAGAGTCGACAGTAAACGCTGATGTTGATTCTGTCATGAACGAGATCAAGTCGGTACTGGCCGAAGAGCGTAAGCGTCAAGAACGCTTAGAAAACGCCGACGACAATTTCACTTACGAACAGCTATAATAAGTATTACTAACATTTTTACATTATTTGCCTAGGCTTTACTTAAGCTCTAGATGAAATGTAATAATGAAACGATACTTATCGGATACCAGTTTTAAAATATCCACCGGTTTTTTGCTAGCCACCCTGACTCTTTTAGGCATATTTGCTTTTGTATTGCAGGGTGAGTTACGTGAAAAATTAGAAAGTGATAGCTCTAAACAAATTAAGGCCAGCGGTAATGCCATTGTGGCGGAACTCGTGCGCCAGACTTCTTTAGTCAAGTCTTTGGCCGAAGGCTTAGGAGCCGTTGTCAGCTCCACCCCCTACTCTGATACTCTCTTTCATCAACTTATCCCTCAGCTCATCGACATCAATAATTCCAATCGCCTCGTCGCGGGCGGAGGTATCTGGCCTGAGCCCAACATGCTTAACCCCGATAAAGAAAAAAACAGCTACTTTTGGGGGAAAAACAACGCCGGGCAATTAGACTTCTACGATGATTATAATTTAGACACGGGTCATGGTTATCATCATGAAGAATGGTATGTACCTGCAAAGTATCTCTCTCGCGATAGTTGCTATTGGTCTCGCTCCTATATTGATCCTTTTTCAAAAGAACCTATGGTTACTTGCACCGTACCTATCCTGAAAGACAATCAGTACATCGGAGCTACAACGATTGATATGAAGCTAGAAGGACTGCATGATTTTTTCAATGCTCAAGCAAGAAACATTGGCGGCTACGTTTTCTTAATCGATCAAAATAATAAATTCATTAGTTTCCCTAAAACCGAATACGTTAAGAAAGGTGATAACTCAGGGCTAATTGATATCTTTGAACTGGCTTTTAAGCAGCCTAAGTTTCAAAAACTAGCCGATCACTTACTAAGAATTTCACAACAAACATCTAAAACACCTCCTAAAGATAAGCAACAACGCCAAAAGATGGCCGCTTATTTTGACGCTAATAGTTATCAAATATCCGGCGAACAAGCACAAGCAATGGCTGCTGCCATCATCGACCCCGTAGGAGACACTTTAAACTACAGCTATTTACTCGATAATTTTCAATTAGACAATGACTTCCTTTTACAAGAGGAGGTTAATGTTTCTGTTTTCCACGTGCCCGAGTCGTATTGGAAGTTAGTTGTGGTCACCCCCATATCGACAGACTTTATCGCCGTATCTGACATTATTAAGAAAACGCTGAAGCAGACTGTAATCCCAACCATTATCACCATGTTGATTTTCTTTATTTTTGTTCATGTGTTCTTCATTCATCCTCTTATCCGTATTAGCCAGCACTTACGCAATTACGCTGACAATCCCGACGAAGAGAAATTACTGGAAGGATTTGGCAATGGCGATTTCGGCACACTTGCCGATTTGTATAATAAGAAAACAACATTAATTAAAAATTCTCTTAGTGAGATTTCAGAATCTAATAAACAATTACAAATATATGCTTCTTACGATGACTTAACCAACACCTATAACCGACGATCTTTTGAAATCATGCTGGAAGAAACCCTGCGAAGTGATGAACGTAATGAACGCGCCGTTTTTTATTTAGATCTAGATCAATTTAAAGTCGTTAACGATACCGCTGGTCATATCGCCGGAGATCATTTATTAAAAGCAATTACTATCTGCATTAGAAAATCTCTTAGAGATAACGATGTATTAGCACGCATCGGCGGCGATGAATTTGCCATGATCGTCGATGCGCGCTCAGTTGATACCTCTCTTGCCATTGCCGATCGTATTCGACTTGCCATTGCAGCGTATCGCTTTAATTGGCAAGGCCAGATTTTCACGGTAAGCAGCAGTATCGGTATTTTGCACTTAAGTACATTAAAAGGTAATAAACAAGCCATTCTTAGCTGTGTCGATTCGGCTTGCTATGCCGCAAAAGAAGCAGGCAGAAATAGAAACCACCTATACTTACCCGAAGACGATAAACTTTCCGCACGCTTTGGTGAAATGGAAAGTCTGGTCGCACTGCGCAAAGCCATCGATGAAAATAGACTCTTTGTTGAATACCAATTAATTAAGCACATCACTGGTACTGAACACAGTGGCTTTGAAGCCCTCGTTAGAATGAAAGATACTGAAGGCAATACCATCTACCCGAATAATTTCATGCCGGCGGCAGAGCGCTACAATGCAACCTGGGATGTAGACAAGTGGGTTATCGAGAATACGATTGCTGAATTTAATCAAATAAAACAACACATTGACGTGGGTTTCTGCGCCATAAACTTAACCGCTGATGCACTAAACCATGATCAACTGTTAATTATTATTGAAAACAGCCTATCTAAAAACAATATTCCTGGATCACTGTTCTGTTTTGAAATAACTGAAACCAGTGCCATTGCCGATATCGAGTTAGCGCGTAAAACCATCACAGGTATTCGAAAGTTAGGCAGTCGAGTCTCTCTAGATGATTTTGGTACAGGCATGTCTTCCTATAGCTATCTCAAAGAGTTGCCAGTAGATTATCTTAAAATTGATGGTGTCTTTGTAAAAAATATTCAAAACGATGCCATCGATCATGCCTTTGTTAAATCCATTACCGACATTGCTAGCGCAATGAACATCGGTACGGTGGCCGAATGGGTAGAAGACGAAGACATCGTGAGTACATTGAAAAAAATTGGTGTTGGCTATGCACAAGGTTTTGGCATTAGTAAGCCGATGTCTTATACAGCGCTGCTAGAAAATAAAGCCACGCTGGATAAGATCATTAACAAACAGTTTTAGAGCTAATCAGAATACTAGCGGCTAATACGCTGGCGTATTTCGCTATACCGCAGCTGTTCGCAGCTGCCAAAACCCTCGAGCTGCCGTACTTTATTACGGGCAAAAACCGGAACGCTTATACCCGCCAGAAATCGGCACTGAATATCCAACGACATATCAGCCTTACCCTCTAATCGCTGAGCCAATCCACTAATATAACGCTGCAAATCAGAATCGCTGGGCCATTGCGGTTGCTGACTGTATCTCAGCTTGGCAACTTGCCCACGACAAACACTGCAATGACCACATTCTTGCGGCGCTTGCTGATCATCAAAATAACGTGCAAGATTAGAGCTCAAACATTTTTCTAATTCGAAAAATCGTACCAGCGAGGCAATACGCTTTATTTCTTTCTCTTCTTTATCAACAAAATAATGATGTAGAATTTCCGCCAGCTCAGGATTATGCAAAGCTTCCTGATATACCTGAAAGACTTCCGTCATTTTTTTACTCTCAAGTTCTATCAGCTGTTTCTCGGCCAAATAATCAAGCGCCGTAATTACTCGACTACGATCAGTTTTATACGTATTAAATAGCGCATCGAAATCGGGTGCACCCCAGACTTTCTTAAATTGACTGGTGGTGAATATTGCCTGCAGAAACTCTCGACGTTCGCCTTCAAACATCGCCAGTATTGATTCTTTATCTTGCAAAAATTTATATTTAAATTCTGCAAAGTAGGCGTACATTGGCTTGATGACTTTCATCATTTCAAGCTGAACTAATAAGGTTTTTAATGGCAGTTGACGGATATTACTGGCATTCGATAAACCTACGACTTGCAGCTCCCACTCAGTCACATTCAATTCTTTCTTCGAAGATTTACTTTCATGGCGAATATTCTCTAACAAAAATTCAATTGCTGAAAGCTCAGGGGTATCGCCATAAACAAAATTCTCGACCGTATTCAAACCATCAAGATTAGCCAATGTCAGACAATTTGAAGGTTGACCATCACGACCTGCTCGGCCTATCTCTTGACTATAATTTTCAATCGACTTAGGTAAATCATAATGCATCACAAAGCGAATATTTGATTTATCAATCCCCATACCAAACGCGATAGTCGCCACCACTACATCGATACGACCTTGCATAAAATCATTTTGAATCTGCTGGCGTTTATCTGAATCAAAACCGGCATGGTAGGCCACCGCATTTATACCAGCAGCGTGTAAATAGGCCGCGACTCCTTCCGCGCTATGTTGCAAAGTTACATACACAATACCAGCAGTATTTGAAAGTGCGAACGTCTGTTGCTGCTCACGAATCTTCTGCACCAACAATTGTGATTTTTCAGCCTCAGCCACAGGCACAACCGACAAATCTAAATTAGAACGATAGAAGCCTGTTTGAATAATATGTTCAGGCTGTATTGAAAACTTAGCCGCCATATCATTTTTAACTTTTTTCGTCGCGGTGGCAGTTAATAATAAAACCAACGAGATGTTTAACTCTTGGCAATAGACCGGCAATTTTAAATAATCTGGTCGAAAATTATGGCCCCATTCCGAGATACAGTGGGCTTCGTCTACCACCAGCATCGAGATAGGCACAGCATTAATAAACTGACGAAAACGTTCATTTTTAAAACGCTCGACCGATACCATGAGTATTTTAATTTTACCTGAGCGCACGTCCGCCATCACTTGCTGGCTTTCATCTCCCGATAAGGTCGAGTCAATGCTCGCAGCGGCAATGCCTTTGCCCGCCAGAAACTCTAGCTGGTCTTTCATAAGCGCAAGTAATGGAGAGATTACTAGAGTGACGTGAGGTAAGTGCAACGCGGTCAGCTGATAGCACAAAGATTTACCCGACCCTGTTGGAAAAATAGCCAGCGACGACTGTCCTGCTATTAACTGACGAATAGTTTGCTCTTGACCACCGCGGAATTGATCAAAGCCAAAAGTCTGTTTCAGCGAGGGGAGTAAGTTCATTTTAATGCCATAAAGAATTCAATAGCGCCTAATTTAACCTTAACGAAGGTTTTCGCCTAATTTCATTCAATGAATCAACAGAGAAAGTGTGATTCATGTCTAATTTTTAATTTCCCAAAATATAATTTTTAAATTTCAGAAGAACTTAGATTATAGAGTGACAATCAGTCTATTTACCTATTTATAGAAGCATTAATAATACCCATGTATTGCGCTTGACCTCTTATTGAACACGCAAAAGTCTAACCATACTTACAAGCGGTTACCCTTGTTCAATAAATAATCACAATGGCGCTTTTGATCTATTTGAATCAATAAAATTTCACTGCTAGGATGCGCAGCTCAATTAATAAGGACATTACTAAAAATGAAAATGACTTCAATTACTTCTTTATTCATCTCTGCTGCAATAACACTTACTTTGGGTGGCTGTAGCTCTTCGATGGTTAAGCGTAACGCTGACCAAGCATTCCCATTAGCGGTTACTACATCCACACCTGCTTTCATCTTCCCTATCAGCCTGCATGGTATTCCTGGTGATTCAACTGAAATTGGTTTAGCAATTTCTGGTGGTGCAGTTTCAGAATTCGGCGCTTCTGTAATTTCTGGTCAACAGCTATACAGTGTTGTGGGTAACCTATCTTGGACTCTTGGCGAAAATATGCGTCGTCAAGCTGGCCGTGATGTTATGGAAATGACGGGTTCTGCAGAGAAGCATGCTATTGAGTTAGATGAGAAAATGAAAACTCTGACGAGCAAGCTTAAAGATCTTGGCGCGATCAAAGATAAGAACTACGATTTCAAATATGTCATCGTACTTCACGTTGATTCAGCAAGCGGCATGCAAATTCCATTCATGAAGAAAGTAACTGCTTTTGGTGGTGTTATGGATATGGAGACTCGTAAAATCGTTTCTTACATCGAAAAAGACATCACTCTAGCGGAAGAGGCTGTTCTGGCCCAAATGCCGGTTGAAATGAACAAGATCATCGCTGAGCTATTAAGCGCTCCAGAACTTGAATCTTAATCTGACATTAAACCTTAGGGATTAAAGAAGATTTATATTGAAGAGGATGAATATAAATATTCGTCCTTTTTTTGTATTTAACAATAAGAAAAGCCATCGAAATGAATCGACGACCCTTATTTAAAATAACAAAGCACTTAAACGGAGAAAGCACCCGGAAGCGCTTTTTTAGCTGCTTTTGCAGCTTTCTTTTCTTTTGGTGTTAAAACTGCTTGCTTCTTAACCGCTTTTTTACTGTCTTGTCCTTTACTCATAATGCTTTCCTTCAGGTAAATCTAATAAACTTAAAATCAGCTAGAGCCAATCTAAGGTCTTGACTACACAATCATGGCAGCGATTCAGTATGGCCCCATGGCTGATCAATAGATAGGAATAGCTTACACTAGCCGCTTACTCTGTATATTGTGTCTCATATTAAGGAAATTCAGCGCAACCTGATCAAAAGTAAGCGATTCTGTCGATACTTAGATTCGAACGCTGTAATGTCAGAACGCGCGTCGATGACGATTTAGTGGGCTATAGCCTATTTGAGAATTACCAAGCACGTACAGACAAAATCACCCATCATCAGAATGCGACTTACCAGATTCATCGCTTTAAAGGCTATGAGACTCTACTCGCCTATGCGATGTATAACGATGCAATTAAACCCATACTGACGAGTATGAACCTAAATGGTAAAAGAGAGACACATGAAATACATAATCACATTACTTTTTATAACCATCGCAAACTTAACGCACGCTTTCACCTATACCCAAGAATTTACTGAAGTAGAGCTTCAGGAAAAAATAGAAGCCATGATGCCTCTAGAAAAAAAGAAATACTTCATCACCCTAATCATCACCTCGCCTAAGTTAGACTTGCTTGAAAAATCCAATGAACTTAGCATCAAAGCCGATCTTGCTGTGTATGCCCCAAGCAGAATAAAAGGCACGGGCACAACGACTATCGCAGGATCCATAACGTACAACCCTGCTCAAGGTGCATTCCACCTATTAAATCCTAAAGTCGTTAACCTTCACATTAATGGTATCCCTGAAAAGTACCAAGCTAAGATCAAAGAAATGGCACAAACAGCAATTACTGCTGCTCTCTCTAATTCTCCCTTATATAGACTTAAAGATAGCGACCTTAAGCAGAAGCTCGCTAAATCAGTATTAGAGTCCGTTATTATCAAAAATGGGAAACTTTTGGTCAATCTCAACCTCTTATAATAAATGCCTAGGTACATAGATAATACTATCTATAAAGTAGATTGAATTTCGATCATCACGTACAAGATACTGATTAAAATAAAAGGAAGAAGGAATGAGAACAAAGGTAGAGTTTCCAAGCCAAGGACAAAATCTAGCAGGCTTACTTGAAACACCTGTTCAAGCAGTACGAGCCTACGTATTATTTGCCCATTGCTTCACCTGCGGCAAAGATATTGCCGCCGCTTCACGTATTAGCCGATTTCTAGTACAGCATGGCTTTGCCGTTTTCCGCTTTGACTTTACTGGCCTAGGCAACAGTGACGGCGACTTTTCAAATACCAACTTCTCGTCCAATACAGAAGATCTGCTATCAGCAGCACGCTTTCTTGAACAAAACTACCAAGCTCCTGAACTATTAATCGGCCATAGCTTAGGAGGCGCCGCGGTATTAGCAATGGCCGCACAGTTGCCAAAAGTTAAAGCCGTTGTAACGATCGCCGCCCCCTTTGAAGCAAGCCACGTCATCCATAACTTTGATGCTCACATAGAGACCATCGATACTGACGGACAAGCACAAGTTAAGCTAGGGAGCCGTGAATTTACTATTAAAAAGCAATTTCTGGACGACCTACGCAGCCAAACAACAGAACACATCCAGAATTTGAACAAAGCCTTACTGGTATTACACTCCCCTATCGACTTAACCGTCGATATATCCGATGCTGAAAAGATTTATAAAGCCGCTAAGCATCCAAAAAGTTTCGTCAGCCTAGATACCGCCGACCACTTACTTTCAAAATCAATCGATAGTGAATACGTTGCACAAACAATTTCAGGGTGGGCTAGTCGATACATCCCAATACCTACAACAGCCAAACGCACCCTCACTAGCGGTCATGTACTCGTCGCTGAACTTGATCATAAATTTCAGCAAGAAATCTTCACCGATCATCACCATTGGCATGCCGATGAACCAACGAAAGTCGGCGGACAAAACACTGGCCCTGACCCCTACGAACATCTACTAGCCGCTTTAGGTGCTTGCACCGCGATGACGATCCGTATGTACGCTAACCTAAAGAAAATACCCCTTGAACATGTGGAAGAATCCTTGTCGCACGAGCGTAATTATTTAGAAGACGCAGAAAAGCCTGAAGATCAAGATTCAAAGATAGAAGCACTTATTCGAAAGGTTCAGTTGATTGGCCCCTTAAGTGATTCAGAGAAGGCTCGATTACTTGAAATTGCAAATCGCTGCCCAGTGCATCGCACACTTCACAACAATCCTCATGTGGTGACGACTCTTATTGACAACACATAGCATGACGACGCCTTTTAAACAGTCGCCGGTGAATGGAGCCTAAATGAATTACGAGCAGTTTAATAAGTTCTGCAAAGGATTACCTGCTACAACATATGTTGTTCAATGGGGAAACTCCCACGTATGGAAAGTGGGTGGTAAAGTTTTTGCGATTGGTGGTTGGGGCGAAAACAAACTGCCTGCTTTTGTTTTTAAAACATCAGATTTAGACTTTGCATTTTTAACAGAAGTTGAAGAATACAAGCCAGCACCCTACTTTGCTAACCGAGGCATGAAATGGATACAACTCTTTCATAGTGTGAAAGAGAACGATGATGATTTAATATATTATCTTACAGAGTCTCATCGCCTAGTCTCACTTGGTTTAACCAAGATAAAACAAAAAGAACTTGGGTTAAATAAGAATTGACCCGTACTGATAACAGTATAGTAAACAAAAACAGCTGCCTGTTATTTTGGCGCTACAAGGTGACTACATGATTAATATTTTAGTAACGTTAGACGTTAAGGACTTTTATTCATTAACACTCTTTGAAACCAAGGCTGCTGAGATTATGCGTTCACATGGAGGACACATAATCAGTGCATTTGAGACGGTTAGAAACGAGGACAATTCTGGGCAAGAAGTTCACTTATTAGAATTTCCAAACGATGCGGCGTTCGTAGAGTATCGAGCAGACTCGCAGCTTTTAGAGCATGCCGAGCTGCGGGATAAAGCGATAAACTCAATAAACGTTGTGAAATCTACAACGTTGAAAAATTACGGCTAACCTAGCGACCTATTAACAATCACAAATAATCAACAGAAAAATGATCTAACACATTGCCATTACCACCCTATTCGACATCCCTCTTCGCTCAAGAGTCACCTAAATAAAAAGCCTGAGGATCCAAGTCTAATAGCCTAAACCGCTTGTTTAGGCTAAAATCCGCGCCATTATTAGATCTACCTTGATGAGCCAACTATGTCAGATAACTCCAATTCGATTGATTCTCAGAATCCTAGCGAACTAATCGCTTCTAGCAACCACGATACCAGCGGTAAGATTGGCTTCGTAAGCCTAGGCTGCCCTAAAAACTCTGTGGACTCTGAGCGTATCCTTACGCAGTTGAAAATGGATGGCTACGACATCACCAATACCTACGAAGATGCTGACGTAGTAGTGGTAAATACCTGTGGTTTCATCGATGCGGCTAAGCAAGAATCTTTAGATGCGATTGGCGAAGCAATGACGGCTAACGGTAAAGTGATCGTTACCGGTTGCATGGGTAAAGGCGCCGACGCCGAGCTGATCAAGAAAGAAAATCCAGGCATTTTAGCGATTTCAGGCGCTCATGCTTATGAAGAAGTGATGACCGCGGTACACGAATGGGTTCCACCCAATCCTAACTACGACCCTTTTACCGATTTGATTCCGGCTCAAGGTGTGAAGCTGACGCCACGCCATTATTCGTATTTGAAAATTTCTGAAGGCTGCAACCACAAGTGCACCTTCTGCATCATTCCCGACATGCGCGGCAAGCACGTTAGTCGCCCAATCGGTGATGTACTAGAAGAAGCTAAACGCTTAGTTGATGCCGGCACTAAAGAGCTGCTCGTTATCTCTCAAGATACCAGCGCTTATGGCGTAGATATGAAGTTCCGCACCGGTTTTTGGAACGGTGCACCGGTTAAAACGAACTTGCTGTCTTTGTGTCAAGAACTTGGAAAAATGGGCGTTTGGGTACGTTTGCATTATGTGTATCCATACCCGCATGTTGACGACATCATTCCTTTGATGGCTGAAAATCACATCCTGCCGTATTTAGACATCCCGTTTCAGCACGCAAGCCCTGCGGTATTGAAGTTAATGAAACGCCCTGCTCACGCAGAAAATACGCTTTTGCGCATCAAAAAATGGCGTGAAATTGCACCCAACATTGTATTGCGCTCAACCTTTGTTGTTGGCTTCCCAGGTGAAACTGAAGAAGACTTCCAGATTCTTTTAGATTGGTTAGACGAAGCTGAGCTAGATCGCGTAGGTTGCTTCAAATACAGCCCAGTAGAAGGTGCTAAAGCTAACGCATTGCCAAATCATGTACCAGAAGAGCTTCAGCAAGAACGCTGGGAACGCTTCATGGCTAAAGCTCAAGAGATTAGTACTCGCAAGCTTGCCCGTCGTATTGGTCAAACAATGACTGTTTTGATTGATGATATTGATGAAGAAGGTGCTGTAGGCCGCACAATTGCTGACGCTCCTAATATTGATGGCATGGTGTATTTGAACGAGTATTTCGATTGCGTCCCTGGCGACTTTGTTGAAGTTGAAATCACTCACTCTGATGAATACGATCTTTGGGCCGAAGTTAAAAAATCTTAACTTAATCAAAGGGAAATTTAGCAACTATTTCCCTGCACAATCACCTCCTCTGCTAAGCTTCTAATATTACCTAAAAGTATTAGCCAGAGGTGGTTTATGAAGAAAGCCCTACTTGCGACTCTAATCATCACCTTCTCATCCTTAGGTTTTGGCAGCTGGTATCTCTACCAGTGGGTACGTGATGAACTCGGTCTTGATAACGGTTATGTCGCCGTCGCAGGAATCCCCCCCGGCAACAAACTCATCAATCACCCTCCGTATTCTGGCCCTCACCCTAAAGACACTGAGCGCCCAGCAGAAACCTTTCAATTCCCGATTGAATACGGTGCCACCGGCCCAGTAGAGCCATTATTCGCCGGTAAAAACCAATACCCTTTTGTGTGTGATACCGAACGTTCTCAACTCGGCCAACCCCTCATCGATAATACCAGTGGCTGGGGCGTGCCTGTTTATGCCGAAACAAAAGAAGGCAAGCGCTCTGAACTGATCATCGGTTACAGCAAAGATTGTTCGCTGCCGACGCGCATTTTTTACTCCTTTAATACCACGAAAAAAAGCAGTAAATTTTATCAAGTTCCCGATAGCACCGAAGCCTTACCCAATGACGCTGAATTAATTATTCGTATGGAGACCGGCACTATTAATCGCTATCCGTACGCCATGTTAATGCCCTCCAGCCGCAGTGATGAATTACTAAAACCCGACCTTTCGAAGTGGAACGGCAAGCTCATCTATTATTTCCGCGGTGGCATCGGTATCGGCTTTCAACAAGGCGTTTTGCGCATGCATCATTTATCAAAAGATATGCGCCAATACCTAGAGCAAGGTTATGCCATCGTCTTTTCTACCGCGACTGAAACCGGTAATGGTTATAATATTTGGCTGCAAGAAGATACCGCTCTGCGGCTAAAACGAAACTTCAGCCTGCGTTACCGTAAACCTAGCTTTACCATTGGCTATGGCGGTTCGGGCGGTGCCATTCAACAATACCTAATGAGCCAAAATAATCCAGGGGCCGTTATTGATGGTGGTGTCGCCATCGTGGCCTACCCCGATATGATCAGCCAAATTAATTACACCTTAGATTGTGAATTAACCGAATACTATTTTGAGCACTTAACCGATGACAAAGCCTTTTGGAGCAGTGTCGAAAATCGACCAATGATTCAAGGTTTAGCGGCCAATCCGAATGAAAGCCGACGCTTACAGTGGTTGGACAATATCGCACAACTATTGCGTTTTCAGTGGCCGGTAAACCACCAGGGGGCGAATGAATGTAATTCACGCTGGCGCGGATCTTTGCAGTACGTCAACAATCCTGTTTTTACGCCTAACTATACTCGCTATAGCAAAAACATTAGACGCCGTGTTTTTTGGACTCACTGGCAAGATAATCGTGAGTTTTTTGGCACCGACAAATCGGGACGCGCGCCTATTCCGTGGTCAAATAAAGGCGTTCAGTACGGTCTTAAAGCATTGCAAAATAAGAAGATCAATCCACAGCAATTTCTTGATCTGAATAGCAAAATTGGTGGCTGGTTACCGCAAGAAGAAATGACTCAAGAACGCTACTGGCACGCCAGCGGTGACAGTACATTAAAGCGCTACAGTAATTACAGCGAGCACAACATGACCCACAGGGGCGATAATATGGATATCGCTCCACGCAGCAACGGCAGCATCGCTTCTGCAACCGGTGCCTATTTATCGGGCAATATCTTTCTGGGCGAACTCAACAATCCTATTATTGACGTTCGCCCCTATCAGGATCAAGTACTCGATATCCATCATTCTTGGGGAGCACTGTCTAGCCGCAAGCGTATTCAACAGCGAATCGGCGATAACCAATTGCAGCTCATTTGGCAGCAAGAACTGCCCAATAAGGATTTTAGCAAAGCCGTCTATGCAATGGATGAATGGCTTACCCGTGCCGATGCCAATGGCGGCGACTATCGAGCAGCTCGCCCAGAAAATGCGGTTGATATGTGCATAGATAAAGAAGGCGAGGTTTTACATAAAGGCGAAGCAGTTTGGGACGGCGCTTGGAATGGCAAAGAGCAAGGAGAATGCACTCAACTCATGCCGTTCTTTGAAGGTAGCCGTAATGTTGCAGGGGAAGATATTTCATCAGACATTTTCTTTTGCAGCCTAATCACCGTGCAAAAAGCGATCAACAATGGTTTTTATGGGGAGTACGATATGGATCCCTACCAAGAGCGGCTGGAAGAAATATTCAGCGAGGGGGTTTGCGATTATTCTAAGCCCGACCGAGCTAGACCTGATGGGCTTTGAAAGCGACTGGCTAGAGCGCTGATTAACAGCATTACCTAGTCAGTACGACCTTGCCAATCGTCTTACCCGAGCGTAGGCAATCAATGGCTTCATGGGCTTGATCGAAGGTAAATTGATGCCCTACGTAAGGCGGCGTAATTTCTACAGCCATCATATCCTTCAATAGTGCCTGCATAATATCTACCTGATCCCAAAGCCAAATTAGATTGAACGCCATTACCGAACGATTTTCGCTGATCATATCCATCACATCGTATTTAGGACGACGCAAAAACTTCCAAGCCGCGGTTAAATAATTAGGACGATTTTTACCTGGGGTAAATTCAGCGGCACCAAACACTACCAAGCGGCCCATCGGATTTAATGCATTAAACGAGGCTTGCTGAACTTCGCCACCAATCGCATCTAAAACCAGATCAAAGGACTGCTTTTTATCGGCTAATTGCGTCTTAAAAGAAGCTTCTCGAATCCAAGATTCAAATCCCAGCTCAGCAAGAAAGTCGACTTTCTTCTGACTGCTTACCGTGCCAACCGGATTGCCACCCAAAGCTTTCACTAGCTTCATGGCTTGCAAACCTACACCCCCGGCGGCGCTTTGAATCAGCACATCCTGCCCTGCTTTGATATTCCCCAAATCATTCAACGCATACCATGCGGTTAACGTTTGAGTTAAATACGCTGCGCCTTGAGAGAAACTCCAATCCCTAGGCAATAATACCAAATACGCTTCTTTGCCTTGCACTACCGAGGCATAGCCACCAAAGCGGCTAACTGCCATGACACGATCGCCTAATTTGAACTTTTTACAATCGAACCCTACTTGCGTCACGACACCTGAATATTCAAGACCGGGTATAAAGCTGCCTTCAGGTGTGGCGGAATACAAGCCGGTTAAGGCGAATATATCGGCAAAATTTAGCCCCACCGCTTTCACCTCAACCTGCACTTCATCTGCCTTTAGCGCGACTAATGACTCTTCGACTTGCACCAGACGCTGAATCGCACCCGCTTTGTGAGTGCGCCAAACCTGTCGACTATTCATTTATATGCCTCTTGGGTAGCCATTATTAATAGACATCAGGAATAAGCATCACTGGGGTAAATCGACTCGGCATACAGCTGCAATTCTTGCAATACGAACATCTTATCTTGATCGTTCTGGTTTTCTTGCACCGCTTGCTGCAGCGCTTGCGAGAACTGCTCAAAGTTCAAACCAGGGCCATTGCCTAGCAAGCTGTCCATACAATGTTTCGACCAGCGCTCGTGATCGTCTTCAGCCATATACTCAGGATAGTTACGCGCACGAAAACGGAAAAACATCTCCTCTCCTCGCAGGTCCTGAAACTGAACTTTAAGACTGGCCAACGATTTAGGCGCTGTCGCATGAATTTGTGCCATGGCTTTTTTATCCATACCACTCCAAAATCCACCACTATAAAGCATGGTATCGACATCGGTTTTTGCAGCAAAATCACGTTGCGTATAAACACCGTGTAAGTTTTTCAAGATCGATGAGTCTACAGCCAACAAGGTTTTTAGAGTTGCCAAATTAGCACGCAATACATCGCCGGATATTTCCCAACGGGCCGCTTGATCAGGCGTCAACGTCGCCGCCGGTGCTAATACCGGGCTTTTATTGATATGCACTTCTTTTAAACCCAAGCGCTCAATGCCTTCTGGCAAATCAGCTTGCTTTGAAAATAAGCGCTGTTGCATTTGTTCAATCGTTAAACCCGCTAAACTGTTGGGATCGGTCGATAAGTCAAAAGCAATGAAGGAATTTTTATTGCTCGGATGCCAGCAAATCGGCACCACGATCGCCATACAACCACGATCAACGCCGTACATACCAGACACATGAACTAACGGCTTATGATTATCGACATCCACCAGCGAAGCCAATTTATGCTTAACTCTGTGCTCATATAGATAACGGTATAACTTGGGCTGCTTTTCTAATAACAACTTAGCCACGGCAATGGTTGCTCGTACATCAACAACCGCATCGTGAGCCTTACCCAGATCGATGCCATTAGCGGCGGTTAAGTCTTCCAAGCGAAAACTGACTTTACCTTCGGCGTTTTTCGGCCAATTAATCCCTTCAGGTCTTAATGCATAAGCGCAGCGCATCACATCGAGAATGTCCCAGCGCGAATTGCCATTTTGCCACTCACGCGCGTAAGAATCGTAGAAATTTCGATACAAGGTATAGCGTGTAACTTCGTCATCAAAGCGAATGCTGTTATAGCCTGCGGTACAGGTTTCAGGCACGGCAAATATTTGGTTTATTTGATCAATGAATTCATTTTCAGGCAGACCATCTTGCAAACACTGCTGTGGCGTAATGCCAGTAATCATCAGCGCTTGCGGGTGGGGTAAATAATCTGGACTGGGCCTGCAGAACAACTGCACAGGCTCGTCGATTTCGTTGAGATTTTCGTCGGTGCGAATACCGGCGAATTGTGCAGGCCGATCAAAAGAAGGATCGGCCCCGAAGGTTTCGTAATCGTACCAAAGAATAGACTGACTCATTGCACCTGCTTATTTATTAATAGGCTCCTTGCTATTATGGAGCCATGACTAAAGGAGTTTCTAGAGTTTTACCCAGAGTAAAGAAACCGTGGGCATCACGAGAGGTTTGAACTGGCAATTCTTCCATTGGCATATGGCCAACACCCTCATACACAATCGATTGTGAATTAGGTAAGGCTTGTGCGAATTGCTGCATAATTTCTAAAGGAATCCACTCGTCCTGATCACCCCACATCAATAAGGTTGGAATTTTAATTTCTTTTACGCGATCACCCAAGTGTGAATTTGCACTTTGTTCTTTCATCGTGCGAAATACTTTCACTAACGCTTCGCGGTTACCTTGGCGCATTGTCAGGTCAAAATAGCGCTGCTGAAGCTCATCAGTCACTTTATCATCATCACCAAAGGCCGCATTTACATTCATATTAACAAAAAACTTAGGCATCATAAGTCCACTCATTTCACCAATACCCGGCAGGCTGGCGAAATTCATGATGAATGGCATATCTTGCGGAAAACCTGCTGAATCTAACAAGACCATTTTCTTCACCCGATCAGGACGATGCAGCGCATAATTCCAAGCGATGTAACCCCCTAACGAATTACCTGCTAGATAAATATCATCAATGCTTAATTTGTTAAGAAACTTTTCTAATTTATTGACCATGTAGGCAATTTCGTAACGCTCAACCGTTGGATCACTACCGGTTAAACCATGACCTGGTAGATCAATGCGAATAATACGATAATGTGGGGATAGACGTTTAACCCAGTCATCCCATGTATGCAAAGATGAGGCTACGCCATGCAATAAAACAAGCGTAGGACCCGTACCTTCATCGCGATAATGGATAACAAGGTCATCTACGGCGAGAAATTTAGAGGTTTCATCCGTGTATTTTTCGGTCAGTTGCGCTAACGGATAATCAGCAATACCCATGGATGCACAGCCGTGCAAGACCAATAAGACAGGTATTAGAACAAATTTAAGCCACTTCATTATAGATATCCTTGTTATAGTTATTTCGTTTTAGGATGGTGAGCTATAGAATGAGCCGACTTTACCACAGCAATCGCTCTAACCCAATTCTATGACGGCTAAATTAGTAGTAGAATAGACCTTATTTACATTTGAGCCTTTTGAGCATTAGTTTCAGGACGAATTACATGGCGTTATTAGAAAAATTTTTCAAACCTTCTTTTTTAAAACCAAAGTGGCAGCACAAGGATCCCGCTATCCGCAAGCTGGCAATAGCCGATCTGAGTGACGAAAAAATCCTGCTCAAGATTGCCGAGCACGATAGCGTTTTAAGCGTTCGCGCTGCAGCCCTAGCTAAGATTAAGTCCCCACAGAATTTAGCCATATTCTTAGTCAGTGAAAATACTGAATTACGTCAGCAAGCACAGCAACAACACCTTGTTCAGTTATTACCCAATCAAAACATTAGTGATCTAGCCGCTATTAGCAATGATAACGATCTGGTTAATATCGCCACCTATACCCGAGATGATGCTTTGCGCTTAGCCGCAATCAATCAATTGGGCAATGAAAGTATCCGCTTGGATATCGCCAGCAACAACCCTGTCGCTAAAATGCGTATGGCTGCGGCCCAAGGCTTAGAGAATAGTGAATCACTGCAAAAATTGATGCAGGTCGCCCAAGGTAAAGACAAAGCCCTCTATCGTTTTTGCAAAGATAATTTAGCCGGCCGCAAGTCCGTAGAAGACAAAGCGAAGTTGCGCGAAGAAAAAATAGCGACTGCCATTAGTAATGCTCAACATCTTGGCACCATTGCTTATTCCCCAGACTACAATGGTCGCCTACAGCTATTGAAGCAAAACTGGGCTGCACTGAATGTACTAGATGCGCAGCAACAACAAGCGCTCAATACCGCTTTGGTTAAATGTGAAGATACTCTCGCTGAACATGTCGCCGAAGAAAAAGCCGCACAAGACAAAATCATTGCCATTGCCAGCGCTAAAGAAACCTTCATAACGCTACTCGCTCAGCTGGAAAGCCTTGAATTCAGTGAGCAAGTATCTGCTCAATTGAAAACACTTGAACAAAGCTGGAATGATAGTAAGTCCGTTAGCAAACCAGATGCGATTCAAAACAAAACCTTTGAACAGTCTCTGCAAGCTTGGCTCGCACTGGATAATACTCGTAACCAGCTAATCGAACAGAAAGAGACATTTGACGCGCTCATTCTACAGAGCCAGCAATTAGAAAAAAGTAGCGTAAGCAAAAGCCAAAACTTGCAAAAAGAATTGACTAAGACTGTCAAGCAGTTACCTTGGAAAGCGGCTGAATTACAGGTTAGTATCGAGACTCCTACTTTACTGACTGAACTAGAAAGTGCCTTGCAAAATGTGATCAAGCACAATCAGAACTTAACTGCGCACGAGGCTGATAGCTCCAAGCAACTTGCTCATTTTTTGAACGAACTGGAAGACCACATTAATGAAGGTCACCTAAAAGAAGCCAATAAAAGCCACCAGCATGCACTGCAAGCGTTGAAAAAGATAAGTCAGCAGGAAGCTAAGAAGTTCCAACGCCAATACCAAAACCTAACCGCTCAACTGACTGAAATTCGTGATTGGCAAGGCTACGCCGCTACGCCTAAGAAAGAAGCGTTATGCGTTAGCATGGAAAACTTAGTCGGCAGCGAAATGGATCCTGCAATTTTAGCCGACAAAATCCATAACTTTCAGGAAGAATGGAAAGCTATTGGACCGATCGCACGCCAAGATGACAAGATACTTTGGAATCGATTCCGCACAGCGGCCGATAAAGCTTACTTACCTTGTAAAGCGTATTATGCCGACATGGCTATTCAGCGTCAGCAAAACTTAGTCAATCGCCAGGCACTTATTGCTCAACTGACAGATTACGAAGCCAGCATGGACTGGGATGGCGCAGACTGGGGCATCGTACAGAAAACCCTCGATGCAGCCCGCGAGACTTTCCGCAGCTTCTCTCCTGTTGATCGTAATGAACACAAGAACAGCCAAGCCAGCTTGCAAGAAATATCTGATAAGATTTATGCTCACATTAAAGCAGAATATCAGCGTAATATTGAAGCAAAAGAATCCTTGATCAAACACGCTAAATCTTTGCAAGAAATTGAAGAATTAAGCCAAGCCATTGAGCAAAGCAAGCAACTGCAAGCCGATTGGAAAACCATAGGTATGACGCCTAATAAGGCGGATCAAAAACTATGGCAAGAATTTCGTTTAGCCTGCGATGCTGTATTCTCTCGTCGTGATGAACAGCGTCAGCAGAACAAGGTTCACATCGAAGCCAGCATTGAACAAGCTCAAGCTATTATCATTAAAGCCGAAGCAGCTGCCAAAGAAACAAATTCTGAAAGCAAAGAAGCATTAGCACTTTGCGCTTCTGAGTTTGCTGAATTATCTTTGCCAAAAGCACTTTATGCTCAATTACGTAAACGTCTATTCGATGCTCAACAGCAGCAAGAGGATTCGTTTTCACTGGCTAAAGTAGTAAAAAAGCAACAAGCTTGGATTACGCTAACCGATAGATTATCGGCGATCAGCTTAAAATCTCAAGATGCAGATCAGGCAGCCGCTTTATACAAGGCAGACGCGACCGATCTTAAATTACCACAAGGCATTGATAAGTCTTTGCTTGCAAGCAAGTGGAATGAAGTATCTTCAGAGCTAACGGTAGCGCTCAGCCATACCGATAGTTTGCGCGATGCCTGCATTGGTTTGGAGATCGCCGCTGAATTATCATCACCTGCAGAAGATCAACAAGCTCGTATGGCTTATCAAGTGAAACGTCTGGCTCAGGGTTTGGGACAAACAGGAAGCTTACAGCAGCAGATCAGCGACTCGGTTAGCCAGTGGCTAGCATTGAACGCCGATCAAGCTTGGCAGCAGCGCTATAACTCAGCGTTACTCGCCGCGGCTAAACAGCTTTAGCACTGAATCTCGCTTACCCATCATTAAGGCTGCAGAGCACAAGAATGTGTTCTATGGCCTTAATTCTTCTGGCCGATTAAAACATTAACAAGCTTTACGAATCACATAAAAGAATACGCCATCACGCTCTTCATCAAGCAATAAATCATGTCCTAAAAAACTGCAGAATTTGACAAAATCACGACGTGTCGCAGGATCTGTCGCCTGAATTTCAACACTCTCCCCTAGCGCCATTTTCTTAATTTCATTATGCAACATCATCACAGGGTCTGGGCAAAACAACCCTTTTGTATCCATTTGGTGTTCAAATTTTATTTCTGACATACTCAATTTTTAACCTACTCTACTCTCTAGCATTACAAATGAAGAACCAACACAGGTATGATACGTTAAAATAATAGCGCAATGGAAATGGTAATGAAAACAGCACTGCTTTGCTGGGAGCTTGGGGCAGGACTTGGGCATTTAACACCCATAAAACAAATGAGCCTTGAGCTGATTAACCGCGGTTATAAGGTTTGGATCGCGGCGCGTGAAATGCACAACATTCACCACCTTTTCTACGATGTTGATGTAAATATAATCCCAGCCCCGGTAAACCGTAACAACATCAAAAAAACGGCCAAAAATACGCTATGCTATGCCGACCTCCTATATAACGTAGGCTATAAAGATAAAGAGTCGCTCGCCAATCATATTCAAGGCTGGCAGTCATTATTCATGTTAATTAAACCTGGCGTTATTTTTTTTGATCACAGCCCCACCGCGATAATTGCTAGCCAGCAGACAGAAGCAATAAAGATTTTGATGGGCACACCTTTCTCGCGCCCTCATGAAGAGCACATATCCAAAGGCTATAGACTGTTTTCCGTATATGGACGCTTAAATAAACAACAACTCGCCTCGGCTGAAGCCATAGAGAAAGAAACCTTAAACAATATTAATTTTGCTTGTCATAAGCACTCACTTACCCAGTTAAACTCAATAAGTGAGCTATTTTCTTCTATCGAATTTGAACTGTTTTCTTGCTTAAAGGAACTCGACCACTTCCCTTCACGCCCCAGCGCCTCGAAGCGCTTTTATCTGTCTACGCCAAGCACCAGCACACCACAAAAAACTGAGTGGCCTGCAGTAAAAGTGGGAGCGAAAAAGATATTTGCTTATTTAACGCCACACCAAAACATAGTGAAAATATTAAATGGTTTAATTGCCAGCCAACACAGCGCAATCCTGTATGCCAGAGGTCAACTTGAAATAAAACAAAAGTTGCCTAGCCATATAAAAATCATCACGCAGCCAACCTCCATGTCAGAGATTTTACAAGAATGTGATTTGGTAATAAGTAATGGCAATTTAAATACCGTCCAGCAAACATCTCTAGCAGGCATTCCACAACTAGCAGCGCCGATTCAATTAGAACAACACATATTAACCGACCGTTTGCAGCAGCAGGGCATAGCAGAGCGCTTTGATGATCGATCACCGCTACACAGTAAAATACAAATAAATCGGCTTATCAGTGATAAAAGTACCAGATTGAACACGTTCAAAGCAGCGTATTCCAAGCTAAACCAAGCCAATGAAATCAAACAGATTTTTGATTCGATTTTTCCATGTTGATTTTCACTCAAAAAAAAACCGCGGCTACTTTTCAGTAACAGCGGTTTTTAAAGCTAATTTATAATGACCATAAATCATTACTTTATCATAGGAAGCCTTGGCTCTTCTTCATCCGTCTCTGGATACAGACCATCAAAAAACAGGTCAGTAATAACTTGAGTATTAATCACCCCTGACTGATCAGCATAACAAGCGCTCATGCCACGCAGAACGACCTGATCAGGATTGACTGGACACTCAATTTCAACAACATCTTCTACTGTAGAAAACAAAACACCAGAACGTGGATTAGTGCCATCAACATACGTCAAGACAAGATTTAACTGCCCTTCTTCTAATCGTGTTTCGTTAAGTACATCAAGTTCTTTTAGATGAGCAACTTCAACGCCGTTAACCGTTAATGTGCCAAAAAGTCTATCATCAGTTTCTTCTTCTAACTCAGGCTGATTGAAAACTGCAGAATATCTAAACTCAACAACAACCGCTGTAGGTGCAAACGCAGCATCTGCTGGGATATAAGGAACACTAGTTGAAACAACAACATCTTCTTGCAAAGTACTAAAAGTCGCGGTTAATGCTGGAGCAGCACCGACAATCACTTGAGCCTGATAATTAAGTGCGCCAGGGTGGTTCAAGCTAAACTGATAAGGAATGGTCAGACCACCGGCTAAGCCAAGCTTACCCTTTGCAGCAACAGAGAACGTAATTGGCTCTAAGCGTGAATCAATACCTGAATATAAAGTCTGAGTTAGACTATCGCCCTCTTGAGCAAGCGTACCTATGTACTGTTCACCAAAACCAGTATAAACATCAGTTTCACTTAGGAACTCAGTTAAAGATTCAGTGCCCGTTGTGACAGTTTCCTCATCACAATTCACGTCAAATTTTGGAGCGCCGACTAGATAGTTAATTACATCAGTCACACAAGTAATTTGAGCAGCTGTATAAGTTGTTTCATCCAACTGGGCAGCGGTATAAGTATAGGTTGTCGAGCCAAATTCATTGCTTAAAACTAGCTCATCAGCCGCTTCATTGAATTCATAACTAGCAACTTCACCATAACCCCGCGATTCCCCAATGTAATCAGCCGCATCTGCATCTTCAAACAACAGACTATCAACCGATAAGTATTCACCCGTAGCCAATTCAACCTTCAAATCAGAAATTTCGAAACTGGCCAAGTTCAGTGTTTCACCACCATTGTCGCTGCCGACACCTGTCATATCAACAATCGCATCGACTGCATCAATGCTTGGAATATAAAGACCAATCTCACTTCGAACAAAAGAGGTAATGTTATTAACCCCGCCCTCAATCTTTTCATAAGTGCCTGATTGGGCTTCAGCACTCCCTACTACCATCTCAACATTGATACTGGCAGTCGCGGTTACTTCATTTAGAACAACAAGAATTTTTTCTAGATTAAGATTAACCGTTGCTTGAGTCTCATCCTCTTCATCGACAGCAGTAAAGCCAGCGTTAGTAACACGTACATACATGCCGGAATTAGACTCAACTAAAGTACTATTGATCAATACCTGATATGAGCCTTCAGATAACTCCACATAGGTTAACTGAACTTCGCTTGATGCAAGGTTATCTCCAACGGTATTGCGAGAAGAACTCGCGGTTAAGACAACATTTCCTACATCATTTTTAGTGAAAATATAATTTACAGTATTTCTATTAGCATCTAAACCGGTGAAATCCACACCTAATTCATACTCAGATGTTACAGGCTCGTCACTTGGCGCAACGATAGCTTCTACTAGAGGCTCTAATGGAGGAGCAGGAGGCATAAAACCATTTTCAGCCGCATCTCTTAGCATACTGACAGCGTTGCCTAATGAACCTACTGAGCCCATGAATAAATAAAAGCCATCTTCAACGCTTTCTTGATACTCTTCATCAAGATCGTCTATCGTTCCTAGAATACCACCTCCGGTTTCGCCCAACGCTGAAGCAAGCTGACCTGCTTGAGCATCTAAGCCAGAGATAAACGTTTTACCTAGACCCAACAATTCGAAATCAGTAAAAGTATATGCTGAAGGAACCGAAGGTTCTTCTATTACGTCTGGCACCTCAACTGGGGCAGGATCAACAATAACAGGATCAGCTGAGTTTGAACTTTCACCACCACAGGCGGTTAATAATGAAGCTGCAATAGCAGCACTGAGAAGGTTGATTTTGAAATTCATCTGAAAACATTCCATTGATTATGACTATAAGGCGGTATAAATCCTAGAGCTACCGCAGCTGGAGTGGAGTCTGAAGTAAGGTGCCTTAACATTCAAGAGCACTCCTAACCCATTAGAATTAGAGGTGTGCGATAAATAATCTAATATTAGGAAATTATTCCTAATCCAAGACAATTCTTTATCCTGAATTTCACATTGCTAGGAATTAAAATCTAAAGTTTCAAAATAATGAGCTTGCTTCCTTTTAACTTATGTCAGCTTTCAATCCATTTTTTCTATTCAAAAATAAAGCCAACAACCCCACACAGCATAACAAGGCGGAAAAATAGTAATGCATCGCATAGCCAAAATTAGCTGCAAAGAAACCCGCTAAACTGCTGGCAACCAAGGTTGATAAAACCACCAAGCACGATTGCAAGGCGTAGTCAGAACCGGCACTGGATTCACGACAGCGATCCATCATTACAGTAAACAAGGCTACCGTCGCCATACCTCCGGTAACATGCTCAGCAATGACTAATGAATAAATCAATGGCCAATCTAAAGAGGTTAATAATGAATACGCCCCGATCGCGATGCCTTCTAAGCCGACAAATAACATCAGCGCCTGCATTCTAGGCAAATACTTCAATAACAATCCGCCCAGTAAAGCCCCCACCAAGCCGGCAACCGTTCCCCATAAGCCTAGGAGCTCAGCAAATTCTGGTAAGCTCACACCTAAATCGACCAAATGCGGGCGAATCATTACGGTGCCAAAGGCATCGCCAACTTTATAGGTCAGCAATAACAACAACCATGCCCCTGCTCCTGGCAAGCGAGAAAAACCTAGCCAATGATTAAATACCGGTTCTTTATCGACCTTAACTTGTGCTGGCTGCCAAAACCAAAGAGGAATCAAACCTAGAATCATGAGACCCGCGAGCGCCAACAGGGTCCCTTGCCACCCCAATTGAGCAAAAATGGCCAATAACAAACCACCACCAATAATCATCCCTAAGCGATAGCCCGCGACTTGTAAACTATTGCCTAAGCCCCGCTGAGCAGGCGCTATATTTTCAACCGCCAAAGCATCGGTAGCAATGTCTTGAGTAACAACAAAAATAGTTAACACAAAAAGTGCGCACGCTAGACCCACCGCCGCTTGATTAATCCAGAATTCTAACGGCGTAGCAGCAATAAAAACAAGCATGAGCGCCGCGATAGCATTGGCTGAAATAATCCACGTTTTGCGGATATGACCATCAATCCGGCCAGCGGTTAAACGCTTTAGTGGCTGATAATAATCGAGCAGAGGTGCCCATAAGAATTTCAATACCCAAGGTAATGAAACCAGAGACATTAAACCAATGGCCTCTAGACTCATTCCTTGTTGACGCAGCAGAGTTGGTAACGCTTGGCTGAAAAAGCCGTGAGGTAAACCTTGCGTTAAATATAGGGTTAACAGAACCCACCACTTCAACATGAAGACCGCCAATTATTCTGAGTTATTAAGTTGGCGGTATTAGAACCTGAAAATACTATTTTTTAAACAGCGTTTTCAAACAATACTAATGAACTATTCAATCATCTGTCTTAAAGCCTGTACGAATGCCTCGGGAGGTTGGCCACCGGAGATCATATACTTTTCATCAATGATAAATGTCGGCACAGCGGTAACACCTAACTGACGCCATTGTTCCTGCAGCGCCCTCACGTCGCCAGCGTAAACTTGGTCATCTAACAGTTTCTGAGCAAATTCAGCATCCAAGCCTATCTCACTGATTATTTGTACAAGCACCTCATTTTTACTGACATCGCGCCCCTGAGTAAAATAGGCATTCAGCAACGCCATTTTTAGCTCAGTTTGTTTAGCAGACGAATCACCCGCCCAATGTAAAAGCTGGTGCGCTTTAAAAGTATTTAGAATTCTCTGACCTTCAGTAAAATTAAACTGAAAACCCAAGGCCTCACCCAGCTGTGTAATGTGATCTCTATTTTCACGGCTCTGCTCGGGAGTACTGCCGTATTTCTCAGTAATATGTTCAGCCAGCTCTTGGCCTTGTTCTGGCATATTCGGATTGAGTTCAAACGGCTGCCAATGAACATCCGCTACTAACTCGCCTTTCAACTGCTCTAGCGCTTGTGCAAGTCCTTTATAGCCGATAACACACCAGGGGCACATCACATCTGAAATAATATCAATGCGTACTTTTTGGGCTATTGGTCCAATAGCCTCGGAAGAATTAGTCACAATAAAATCCTACTTATTTAAATACTCTACGATGTAGCCAATAAAACTTGCCGCCTCTCCCCCCGTGACACAACGATGGTCAAAGGTAAGTGAAATAGGCAATGTTTTTTCATTTTCTCTGTGTTCATAGATGGCGCCAATGCCAACAATTGCAACCATCGGAGGTACGACGATCGGCGTGCCATAACGACATACCGGATTAAGAGAACCGTAGTTAGAAAGTATAATGGTCGCCCCCATTAATTCAGCGGCCGGTATATTACGGGTCACCACTGCTTCTTTAAGCGCTGCTAGCCCCGCGCTTAGATCCTCTTCGCTACGAGACTGAACTTGACGTAATACCGGAACAAATAACCCTTGCTCTGTATCCACTGCGATACCCAGATCAACAAAATCCAATAAGCGCCGTGTTAAGTTTTCACCATCAAACCAAACATTCAAGGCTGGCTCTTTTTCACAGGCATAAGCGATCGCCTTGGCTAAAATAATGGTTATATTGACTGCTCTATCTAACAACCCACACCCAGTTTCTAAAGCAGCATCACCGAACAGCGTGACAGGGACAACTTGCTGATGGCTTTTAATCATCACCTTCGCCATCGACTTCCTCACCCCGGTGAGTTTTTCACTTTGCCCATGCTGCTCATTCAATCTTGCGGCTTTTTCAACATCATCAGAGGTAAGACGCCCGCCCTCTCCGGTTCCCGTTAATTGCTCTACCTTCACCCCCAAGCGGCTGGCTAAGCCACGGACACTCGGCGAGACGTTAATCGCATTCATCGAACTGGTGGCGAAACCGACCGCAACCGAAAACTCATCCCTTTTTTTCTCAACGACACTATTTCCACTAACACGGTTCTCACGCCCTGCTTTCACATTGTAATGCACCGGCGATGTTGAAGATTCAGGTTTTGCTATGGAAAGTGGCTCTAATGGCTGTGCGGATAAATTACCGACCACACTGACACTGTCATTTTCTCCTTGATACTCGACCAAAGGCTCGCCAATATGCACCGTATCGCCGATAGCGCCAAAGGTATGTTCAATAATTCCCATCTGAGGAGACGGTATTTCTACAATCGCTTTTGCAGTTTCTACCGCTAACATAATCTGATCGGTGGCGACCGTATCACCGGCTTTAACATGCCATTCGACAATTTCTGCTTCGATTAAACCTTCACCTAAATCGGGAAGTTTAAAATAACGCATAATGTATTCCTCAAATAAAAGAATCGGCCTATCCGTTATCAGCGGCCCGTTGAAACTGTCTATTTAAAATAGCCTATTAGAAACTACCTTTCATGGTTACCTTAATAGCATCTGCAATGTCCACCTCAGAAATCATGTAGTATTGTTCATTTCTAAAGTACGGCATCACCGTGTCAAAACCCGTCAGTCGCTTTACCGGTGCTTTACAATGCGGCATTAAATACTCTGCAATATGGGCCGCTATTTCTGCCCCAATACCACAGGTTTTCGCCGCCTCGTGAACAATTACGCAGCGTCCTGTTTTTTTAATTGAGGCTTCGATCGTCGCGAAGTCGATCGGCTTTACAGTCGCTAAATCGATCAGTTCAATACTCACTTCATCCTTTATTTTATCGACAACTGAGACACATTCTTTAATACAGGCCCCCCAAGAAATGAGCGTTAAGTCACTGCCTTCCCTTAGCGTAAAACACCGATCCAAGGGCAAAGCTTTACCATCATCAACCAGGCTAAATTTTTCAGCCCGATACAAACGCTTGGGCTCTAGAAAAATCACCGGGTCTGGACTTTCAATCGCCGCCAATAACAAACCATAAGCGCGCGCAGGTGACGAGGGGATGACCACTCTTAAACCAGGAATGTGTGCAAACAACGCTTCGACACTTTCACTATGGTGTTCGGGCGCATGAATACCACCACCAAAAGGCGCTCGTATCACCAAAGGACACGTTAAGCGACCGCGCGTACGATTGCGCATACGCGCTGCATGACAAATTACATGCTCTAACGTGGCATAAATAAAGCCCATAAATTGGATCTCGGCAATCGGCTTTAACCCCGCCACTGCCATACCCACCGCCGCACCGGCAATCGTAGTTTCTGCTAAGGGCGTATCCATAACGCGGGTTACACCAAACCTCGACTGCAACCCTTCTGTCGCCCGAAAAACGCCCCCATTTCTTCCAATATCTTCTCCTAATAACACAACCCGCTCATCTTTTTCCATCGCATTTGCCAAGGCTAGATTGATCGCTTCGAGCAAGCACAGATCAAGTTCGATAGCTTCATCCACACCTGTTTTTCGCGGATCCTTTACAGTCGTCGAGTTCATAGAACACCCCCGTCCCGATTACGTAAAAACTTTTCGCTGCAAGCGGTTACTTGATCATCAAAATTGCTTGGCCAAGTTTCATATAAATAATCAAACATCGCCTCTGGCTGCTCAGCTGCAATTTTTTGATAAGCATGCACTGACTTTTCCAGTTGCAGTTGGCACTCATTCTGCAAATTAGTTTCTAAATCTTTATTCCAATAGCCTTGATTATAAATATAGTGCTGTAAGCGTTTTATCGGTTCATTTTTCCAAGCAGTATCGACCTCCTCCTGTTCACGATACCGACTGGCATCATCCGCCGTGGTATGGTCACTTAAGCGATAGCTAATCGCTTCAATCAGCATAGGGCCTTTACGCTGTCTAGCACGGGATAACGCTTCTGATATTACGTCATAGGTGGCGATAAAATCATTACCATCTACTTGAATACTGGGGATCGCAGCAGCCAATCCCTTTTGAGCTAACGTCGGCGCACCTGATTGCACATGGCGCGGCACCGATATCGCCCACTGGTTATTATTAATAACGAAGACCACCGGTAAATGCCAACTTCCGGCTAAATTTAACGCCTCTAAGAAATCCCCTTTTGACGACGCACCATCCCCGAGAGTGCATAGAACAGCGTGAGGTTTTTGCTGAATTTTCAAAGCACTGGCAATCCCCACCGCATGACTGGCCTGTGTCGCAATCGGAACGCAAATAGGCATATCTATTGCTGACCCTTCTTTCGCAGTGTATGCGCTACCGCGCTCATCCCCTCCCCAATATAATAAAAGGTGTTCCATCAAGTGGCCTCGTACCAATAACGTTCCGTGGTCACGATAATAAGGCACAAAAGCATCTTCTTTTTCCAACGCCATTCCACAGGCCACCGCAATTGCTTCCTGGCCTAAACTGGATGGATAAGTTCCAATAATCCCCGTACGCTGTAATGCCACCGCTTTCTGATCAAAGGCTCGAGTCAAATTCATCCAACGGTAACCCTGAATCAGTAACTCTTTATCTTTAGCACGGGCATTATCCTGTAATAACTCACCACTATTCGACAGATATTGTAACGGCTTAATCAAGCGCTGTTCATTTGATAAAGCCTGTTGCTGCGAAAGATAACTTTTGAAATCATGCGGCATCATAAACATCTCCTTTACCCACGTCCTTCACGTCAGCGGAAGCGCTCAATCGTTGCTGAGCGAGCTCATTCGCCACTTGATTTACATTTTTTTCCGATGCTTTGGCTTGCTGAAAAATAGCGATTAACGTTGAATAGATTTCACTGATCTTTTGACTTATTTTATCATCTATATTTTCAACCCTTTTATTCTGCGCATTGTATTGCATTGAAGCGAAAATCAGCCCACCTGAATTAATCACATAATCTGGGGTATATAAAATTTTTCTTTGATCCAACACTTCAGCGATACCATCATCTGCTAACTGGTTATTGGCACTACCCGCGATAATTTCACAGCGCAGATCTCTTACATTATTCACATGAATCACCCCACCCAACGCGCAGGGAACCAGAACATCACAGGGCTGAACTAAAATCTCATTGGTGGCGACAATTTTTATTCCAAGGGCTTCGGCTTGTAAACATTTCTCCCCATCAGGATCTGCAGCAATCACATCACCGCCTAAATAATGAAGTGCCTTTGCTACTCGCCAACCGACATGGCCTAAGCCTTGAATTGCAAAAATTTTCCCCGAGAAAATATTTATCGAACTCCCTTGGCTTGTATCTTTGGAATAACAATTTTTTTCGAGATATTTGAAATGAAAATCTATCGCGGCTTTGATCCCTTCAATAACTCCTTCTGCAGTTGCCGACGCGGGATCACCAATATTACTAGCACTGGCAACGTGGCGAGTCTGCAGAGCCACCGTATCCATATCTTCCACTTGAGTGCCTACATCCATCGCGGTGATGTATTGGCCTTTTAGCTGTTTAACACACTGACCAAACCAGGAGAATAAGAATTGACGATCGATATGTACAGGGGCAACATTATTAGGTAATAGGATCACCGCCTTACCACCCCCTTGAGGGATATTGGCGAGTGCGGCTTTATAACTCATGCCTTGTGCTAAACGCATCGCATCATCAAACGCCAATGACTCATTAGCATATTCCAGACAACGACAGCCCCCTAAAGCAGGACCAAGGTGAGTATTATGAAGGGCAATAATTGCGCGGTATTCATGCTGATCAGGTCCGGTTGTTTGAAAACAATAAACCGCCTGCATTTGCATAGACTGCATCCGTTTAAACATGAGATAGCTCCTCTGGCTTTTGGCCTATGGCTCAGAAGGCGTGCTTTTGGCGACCTTCTGCTCATTATTAAATGTCTGTAATGAATGTTCTGTATTAAATGCACTGTTTTGAAATGATTTTGCATTCGTAGTTAAAGTCTAAACCGATAATCCAGCTACGAGAAACAAAATATTTAATTTTTTATTCGATATAAAGCTAAACATTAACTTTAAAGAAATTAATTCCTATAAGGCGACCTTTAACTAATTATAAG
>Ga0105355_10000211_pt1 | contig 51523 bp, 43 predicted proteins | sample GOMGulsemesocosm_2_FD_83508 | JGI IMG/M metagenome (GOLD analysis project Ga0105355, IMG submission 83508) | Methane-oxidizing microbial communities from mesocosms in the Gulf of Mexico - GOM9C Gulf of Mexico | ecosystem: Environmental > Aquatic > Marine > Cold seeps | place: Gulf of Mexico...
ATCGCCACTTTGGACTTGAACTCTGACGTGAAAGACTTCCGGTTCATAATTAACCCTTTTTAACAGTGATGTGTATCTTAACTCACTGTCCCGATTTCGGGGTCCACTATAGCTTTTGTTCCAGCTTACCCAAAAAAAACTTATATCATTGATATATATATAAGAAAATACAGAGTTTGCCTTTCCGGAAATTTGCTAACTAAGGGGGCTTCGCAAAATGTAAAGGGGCAAGCCGCAAATGAAAGCCACATCGAAGAGCCGGTTATGTAGCTGTACAATAGCGACTACGCTGAATCAATAGCAATTGAAAGCACAGTCGCTTGCTCACAAATAGACATACAGGACCAGCCCTTCACTCAATCGACCGTCCAGGTTGTTTAGTAGGCTGATCACGGCGGGCTCTAGCAGTGTTCCCCTGGCTAACAAAAGGCTGTCCTGCTGATTATTCAGATCTCGGCTCAGTACCATTGACGGCTCCAGATCAGCCACGGTGAGGCGTCGCTCACTGTCATAATCTGAATTAGCCTCCATGTAAGCGACTAAGGCCGATACCACCTTATCCGAATAGTGCGATCCTATGCGCTCGTGTAAATAGGCTAATGCATGCTGCGTAGTGAACTGTTCGTCAATCTGCTGACCTTTCGTTAACACTTCGAACATACTCACCACGGCCAAAATTTTTGCTGGCAAGCCAATTTTATCACCCGGTAATTGCCCCGGATAACCACCGCCGTTGAGCTGCTCCCGATGTGCCAATATTATTTCGGCAGCGGGGAACAATGCGGGTTGAGAGCTCAGAAGGGCATATGACAGCTGTGGATATGTATTGAATGCTCTTAACTCCTTGGAATCCATATCATTAATAACTTTACCCAGCACATCATCTTTAAGCTCTAACAAGCCCACATAACGCAGTTTTGTGGCGTAATGCAGGGCAACGAGTTCCTGTGCATGCAAACCTAATGCTTTACCAATATTAACTGCTAGCCGACTAGTTAGGTGGTCATTTTGATACGCCACCCCTAATCGACTGGCTAGTAGGCGCATAAAAAGCTCAACAAAATTGTGATAGCTGTTTTTCAGCGATTGATTTTTTTCTTCCAGTTGCTTATTGACCGCATTTAGCGCGTGCGTTCTATCTTGCACTTTCTCCTCTAAACTCTGGCTAAAGTGCTTTAACTGGCTATTTTGTTCCTTTATTTTTTCCTGCAACCGTTTATTAGCACGACGCAAAGAAACAGAAACAAGCGTCTTTTCCATCCATTTCAGCAGTGCCGGTCCATCCCAAGGCTTTTGCACATAATGGCTTACACCACCGCTGTTGATCGCCTCTATCGTCGATCCAATGTCGGTATAGGCCGTCAACAATACACGCTCTGTTTCTGGGTAGTCTCGGGCAATAATTCTGAGTAATTGAATACCATCCATGCCGGGCATTCTAACATCTGATATAACAATATCCGGTGTAGTAGCCGCCATTTTTGTGAGAGCGTCTTCTGCCGAAAGAGCTGTTTCTACAGTACAATTCAACGGTCTGAATAGACGAGACAAAGAATTCAGGACATTTTCCTCGTCGTCCACTAACAGCAAGCTATGACGAACATCATCTACTATTGACATAAAACACCTACTATCAAACCATCAGTATTGAATACATTTCACCCATCTATTGTTCAGCTACAGGAAGCCACACTGAAAAACAGCTGCCCTTCCCCTCTTCACTTGTTACATCGATTCGACCACTGTGATTTTCAATGATCCCAAATGAAATGGAGAGCCCCAACCCTGTGCCCTTACCGACTTCTTTAGTCGTGTAAAAAGGATCGAAAATTCGTGACAAAGTACTATCAGCAATACCGCAGCCGTCATCCAATAGCCGCACCTCAATGCCGCCATTTACTATATTTGTGCTAACACTGATCTCGCCTTTATCAACGATGGCTTGTCCCGCGTTAATTAGCAGATTGAGGAACACCTGAACAAGCTCCCCGGCGTTACCCTGAATAGGCGGAATATCCGCTAGAGATTGTTTTATCTCACATTTATATTTTAATTCGTTGTGGCTTAATTTCAGGGCCTCCGTCAAACAGTCGTTGACTTGACACAACGCCCATTTGGTATCAGATGCCCTAGCAAATGATCTAAGTCCAGATACAATATCTAACACCCTATCAATGCCACCAGTCGTTTCCGACATTAAATTATGGGAATCTTCCAATAGGTAATCAACGTCACTGGTTGCCCAGAACCGCTTAAACTCATCGTAAATTTCATCGCTCTTTATTCTTTCCGCTGCCGATAACTCAGCGATTACTTTGGCTTTCAACAGACCCTCAGAGAATACGCAATTATAATCCTTCAAACTGCCTATATTACTTTTTACATAGCCCATCGGGTTGTTGATTTCATGGGCGATACCTGCTGACAACTGGCCTATAGACGCCATTTTCTCGGCATGAAGCAACTGTTTTTGAGCCACACCAAGCTCATCGACCATATTTTTCAGTTGGTAATAATTTTCTTCCAGCTTTTCACTGCTATAGCGATGTTCAATAAGAATTCCAAGTTGCTTAACGCTCGATTCAAAAAGAGAAACCAGCTCTTCAATATTTTCCTCTTCGCAATCCAAAAACATGTAAATAATGGCTGAGGTATAATTATTGGCCACTACTGGGAATGCCAATATACCACCCACGCCAAACCGGCCGAAAGACGCCTCCATATTAATTCCAAAATTCTTCTTGAAATTAGTTAAATAGAACATTCTCCTATTAAGAAGAACTTCAACCGATACTGACCCTATAGCCTCGCCAATCGCACTGTCTTCAAACATCTCATGTAATGCGTGGGGTTTACTCACTGTTTTATTAATAAATAGTTCGGAACGAAAGTAATCTCTGGAACGATCTAGAGGGAAATAGTCGAAAAAACCCCCAGATAAATTCGCCATAGACAACATCGAATTAATGATATTTGGCAGTGACTCACTGAGTTTTAACGAATCTAAAGAATAATGGAATATTTCCAGCAACAGAGTATTCTTTTGAAATTCGAGGGACATTTTCTGAAACTGATCAGTAAGTTGGTCATTAGTCCGGTACAACTCCCTAGACCTATCTTCCAATAATTGTTCGGCTTCTTTTCTAACGGTTTTTTCCCGCTCATAGGCAGATTTATAATCAGCCACCCTTGCGCTCCAAAGCCACAACTTTTATCTCACAATAATCACTACCGGAATGCATACATTGTCCGTGCGTAACGGTAACAGGGGTCTTGTAATATTCCCCAGCATTTCTAATTAGGCCAAGCGCCAAAAAGCACATTTTCCGCGGTGACTGGTAAGATAGCATCATTGCATTGTCACTTCGATTTATAACCCGTATCGTAGGCGTTAGAGCGTCAGGACTTAATTTCTTTACTTCAACATGTATTACACCGTCAATATCAGCTAAAAATGACCATAGGTTGTCATAATCGACCAAATTACTTGGCAGGCTAGCCACTAATTTTGGCAACAACTTCTCACCAATCGCCTCTACTAATACGTCGACAGGACAATTCATGTGCTTGGACAGCCCCGCTATCAGCGCTAGCAGTTCTTCGTCTGGATAACTTTTGACCGATGTATACATACCACCGTTAATCACCGCGGGATTGTTAATAATAGCTTCCCAACATTCAAGGCCAAATTCTTCTTCAACCATGTCCTGTAAGGTTGTAAATATAATGCCCTTCATTTTTAGCCCTTACTGACACTATTAATGCCATTTACCGACAATCATTAGCGTGTAATTCAATGGAGAAACGCAATCAACTAACAGCACAACCGAGACCTATTTTAGTGATTTCGTAAGTGCACTGTGACCAATATGGCAATCCAGCATACATTAAGTTTGACCACCGATAAATAGTATTCACACTTATCCTGACTGCACCTAGTATGTGCATCAGTCCCTATTTAGTATGCACCTTCTCCGGACAATACTGCAGGGATGGTAGCAATTAGCATTTTGCAATCGAGAACAAGGCTTTGTCTATTCACATATTCAATGTCCATATCCAGCTGCTGTGTAAAACTGGTATTGGCCCTGCCAGAGACTTGCCAAAGACCGGTAAGCCCCGGTCGGGTATCCAGGCGGCGGTAATTGTCCAGATCGTATTGATCTACCTCCATAGGAAGAGCAGGTCGGGGCCAATCCGCATCATCTCACCCCTGAGTACATTAAACAATTGTGGTAGTTCGTCAATCGATAGTTTCCTGATGATTTTCCCTACACGCGTGATACGAGGGTCGTGGAAATACGTCTTACACAGGCCGCCTCTGTTGCTGCCACTCTCTTGTGGCTTCTTATAATGCGAGTCATCCTGCATATACATAGACCGAAACTTGTACAGCTTGAATCGCTCCCCCATAAGACCGACCCTTAATTGGGTAAATACCACCGGGCCATGACTCTCCAGCCGAATGAGTAAAAAGGTAAACAGCAGCAGCGTTGAGGATACAAGCAGCAAACACAGCGCAGCGAATTGTTGTACCAGCGCAGGAATGCCATTGTACTTGTTATGAACCGCTGCCTTAATAGTCGTATTATTTACTCTATTCATGAGCCTTCTCCTGTGTTTGTTTCAGTATTTTGCTTTTTGTTTCCCCTATTTCAGTACCACGCTTTTCCAACTGTAGTTCTTTCGATGGCTTACAGTACGGCTTTCCAGCAAATCTAGCCCGCAAGGGTTGCTCTATAAAACAATTCATCGTATTAATCCTCATCAGTTGGCCAAAGACGGCATCAATAAAGTGGGGTTCCAATAACATAGCGACGCCACTTCCCCACTGGGTCTTGCAGTAAACGCCATATCCATTCCAAACCAAGCTCTCGCATCCACCGCGGTGCCCGTAACATAGCTCCCGAGTAAAAGTCGAATAAGCCGCCAACAGCAAGGGCTGTGCGCGTAGTCAATCACTCGCGATTAACAAGTAACCATTGCTCTTGTAGCGGCGATCTAAAGCCGATCAATAAAATATCAGCCGACGACCGGTTGATATCATCGACAATTACCGCACTCTCATCGCCGCATTGACCAAAATAACCATGGTGGGTACCGGCAATGTCCAATCCAGGGTACTGCTCTACCAAATTGACTGCTGCCTGCGCAGCTATGCTTTCACTTGCACCCAATAAATACAGACTAAGGCCCTTAGACCTAGCACGCTGACAAAGCAGCGGTAACAAATCAGTACCGTTGACGTTATCGCGCAACTGGACCCCTTAAGACCTTGCCCCAAGGCGCACACCCGAACCGTCGGAAAATACACGATCAGCCGCATTAATCACCCTTTTAGCAGCGGGATTGGCAGCACAAATATTCAGTGAATGCACGTTTACGAAAAAACTCAACCTGGTATTGCTGGCACAGTTATCTTCACACACCCAATCAACCGCTTCAGGCAGATTAACATTGTCGATTTTTACACCAAACAAACGGAATTGATCCGGACAATGAAGATCAGAACAGCGGTATAGACATTGGCTAAATACACTCCTTAGCGAGATCAACACATAGTGTTTTATTGAATATTGTTGAATAGTTAACGCTGTTAATGAGCCTACTTCGTAGGCTGCCAGACCAGACATTCGATGCAGAGCACTTAAACTAAATACGCCTGCTTTAACACGTGTATTAATATGCTGGACGCTGGAGACAGGGTTTTTTGCTAGTATTCCAACTCCACAGAAGCTGATTGTTCCTTTGAACACATCAAATAAGTACCCAATAGCGGGCAAAGCGCTGGAGTTCATCTTCACTAGTCGCAAAGAGCGATCTACGCTATCTACCCCATGGTAGTATTCTATTAGCGGTTTATTCTTAGCGATTGATACTACAAATGACACTATTATTAAGGGTGAGAAAAATACCATTAAAATAGAAGCGATCAGTATATCTAGTATACGAACGGAAAAATGTGTTAGCGCGCGTTGACGACGTAAGGCTTTCATTTTCTTCTCCACTACTGTTACTGTGAAGGACATCGCAAAAGCTATACCAACTCTATAATTACTTTTTAAGTTATTGAAATAACTATGGACTTGCTGCATTCTTTGTAAGGTTTTTTCGGTCTATAGGACTACTTTTTCTCATTCTGCTGTAATTATTATTATCGTATTGCCTAAAAATTTGCAAATTGGGCGTTGCCTTCTTACGACTGACTGCAAAGTACCAAGTTGTAGCCGTGTATTTGCTCTGTCTGCCCGCAATATCGGAAAAAATAGCTAGTACATGTAGCCAAAGTCATCTACCTTAGTACACAACAATAAGCACTTCTACCTCTGCTGTGTAAGCTAGGATTGACTCTATGGATTCGACTATCAACAAGCCTGACCACTCGAACACAATTTTGTTTGTTGATGACGACGCAGCGATATTGGCGTCACTTAAAAGGTTAACGCGTATAATTGACTCCGCGTGTTTGTTCGCCTCAAGCGGGGCCGAAGGCCTTCGTATTCTGGCAGAGAACACTGTTGATGTTGTTGTATCTGATATGAAGATGCCAGAAATGAGTGGCGTCGAGTTCCTCGCTCAGGTGGCCAATTTATACCCTGAAACCGTAAGAATGGCCCTGACAGGCTTCACCGATAGCGATATGGTCATGGGCGCCATTAACGATGGGCGTATTTGGGGCTATCTGCAAAAACCCTGGGACAACCAACAATTAGTGATTAGCTTGGAACAAGCGCTATTTACTCGCAAGTTAATGCTTGAGCGCTTAATCCTTCAGCAAACAGTTCGCGGCCTAGAGCAATTTAACAAGTCAGGATTTCAGGAATTTATTGGCGATTCATCGGCTATGCAAGTCGTGTATCATTTTATCGAAACAGCGGCCCCCAGCAACGCCTCGATCTTCATTACCGGCCGCAGCGGTACTGGTAAGGAATTGGCCGCACGCGCTATCCATCAATGCAGCAAGCGCAACCAAGGCCCAATGATTGCCATTAATTGCGCAGCCATACCTACGGACTTACTAGAGTCCGAAGTATTTGGGCACTTAAAAGGAGCCTTTACTGGCGCGATAACTCATCGAGACGGCGCTGCGACGCTAGCCGATGGCGGCACCTTGTTTTTGGATGAATTGGCAGAAATGGACATTACTCTGCAATCGAAATTACTGCGCTTTATTCAAACCGGAAATTTCCAGAAGGTAGGAAGTAGTAAAACAGAACATGTGGATATTCGCTTTGTGTGCGCGACAAATAAAAACCCTCTGCAAGCTATTGACCAGGGGCTACTGCGAGAAGACCTATATTATCGACTGAACGTTATATCCATTGATATGCCCGAACTCAAAGACCGCGACTGGGACAGTCTTTTGCTGGCATCGACATTCCTGCAAAAATTTGCCAATGCAGAAGATAAAATGTTTATCGGATTTAGTGAAGAGGCTGAGCAACTCATTCGGAACTACCCCTGGCCCGGTAATGTTAGGCAATTGGAAAATTGTATAAATAGTATTGTCATCATGTCGCATGGGCCACTGGTGTCGGCGGCTGATATAACCCAAGCTCTACACATGTCCAGCGATGAACTATTACAATACCAAAAACACAGTACCATTGCGGCCATTAACCTTTCGGCGCAGCTTGTTAGCAATACGGCACCCGCCGCGGCCATTATACCTCTGAGTGACGTTGAGCGTAATGCAATAGAGCAGGCCCTTAGTTATTGCCACGGCAATGTAGTAAAAACAGCATCGCTACTGGCGGTCAGCCCTTCCACTTTGTACCGGAAAATCCAATCCTGGGAAAGCACCTCCGGCTAATTCCGTATCGTGCAGAATGCGAATAGTCTATTGTTGCATTGCAGTTTGCGAACACAGCAACACGGCCCTCGTCTGAAATATAAGTACTTTTTAATGTATATCAACAACGTGAAATAGCCGTGATTCTGGCATAGAAATTGTAATAGTGATTGTACATTCATTATTCTCGTACTCACTATGTCCATACTTTGTCTACCAAAGCGTTTTTTCCACGCTAATCCCTTAATAGGCGATACCAGCTGGATGCTCATTGCAGAAGGCGCGGCTCGCCTAAGCCGACTGATAACCATCATTACGCTAGCAAGCTACTTGAGTGCTAGTGACTACGGTGTCGCCATGCTCGCTATTGTCTGTTATGAGTTATTACGCGTTGTCACTGGGCTGGGCTCCGGCGCCGCTATTATTCAATGCTCAGAAGAACAACTTAGTTCAACAGCTGGTAATGTCTATTTCCTAAACGGGTCAATCTGTCTAGCTATAGCCGTGATTCAATACCTCTTCGCACCATTGCTTGCCAATTTTTACCAAAAGCCTCTGTTAGAACCGCTATTACAAATCATGGCGGTAAGTTATGTTATTTATCCCATCGTAACCGTGCGCGCCTGCTGGGTACAACGCAGTAATAGTATGAAATATTTTGCACTGTGCAGTGCAATGGCGGTGATGACTGATAATTTTAGTACAGCACTACTGGTAACTTTAGGCTTTGGTATTTACGCAGTGGCTTGGGCAACAGTATTAGCGGCGCTAGTTTGGCTGGCGCTTTTTCTGATCGCCAAAGTGCCCCCCATTAAGATACGGTATTGCGGGAAAACCATACTGGGCCTACTCGTTTTTTCAAGTAAGGTACTGGCCAGCGATTTTCTGAAAAATGGCCGCTCTCACATTGATGTTTTACTGGCCGGAAAACTATTGGCACCCGAGATATTTGGCCTGTATAACTTTGCCAAGAGTGCAGGTGTAGGTTTAGGGCAGTCGTTAAGCAATACCTATCTATCGTGTATTTATCCGCGTAAGGCCAGCGGGCAGCGAGATCAAAAATTGGCCCCAGAATTTCGTCAAATGTTCATTATAGGATTGGGCATATCTAGTATATTCATTGCTCAATCGCTAATGGGTCCTATCTACATCCCTTTGCTATTTCACAATGACTGGCCGAATCCACCCACCCTGGTCACAATTCTGTGTTTGAGTGCCATTCCCTGCTTACTCGTTGATATCTGCGGCCTAAAACTGCGCGTTCAGTATCAAACAAACAAAGACATTATTGTACAAGCCGCTGCCGTTATCAGCTTGATGGTGAGCCTGTACGTATTCCCACCAGCCACGCCACTGGGTTTCGCCACCTGCACCGTGGCCGTGAGTTTCTCCTGGTTACTATTGCTACCAACTTTTCTTACAAGCAAAGCCCAAAATCACTAGCGTGGAGAGAACTATTATGCAAATGTTGAAAACGTCCCCCACTTTCTCGGTGGTTGTACCTATGTACAACGTCAGCCAATACATTGAAGAATGTATACATTCAATTCTCAATCAGAGTTTTACTGATTTTGAAATAATTTGTGTTGATGACGGCTGCACCGACGATACCATTAGCAAAGTTTTGCACTTTGACGACGAACGCATAAAGCTCGTTCAGCAAGAAAATCGTGGTTTGTCCGCTGCCCGCAACACGGGTATAAAGCATAGTCGAGGAATCTATATTGCGTTTTTGGATTCCGACGACTTCTGGGCCACTAACAAACTAAGTCGTCATTTTGACCATTTCCAGAATAACAGCGAAATAGGCATCAGTTACAGCGCCTCGAAATTTGTTGACGAAAACAGCAAGCTTTTGGGTTTTGGCCAGGACCCGAAACTCAACAACATCAGCGCTAAAGACATTTTCTGCAGAAATCCGATAGGCAATGGCTCCGCTCCTGTTATAAAACGAGCCGCACTCAATCAGATTGCATCGGTGTATCGTATTAATGGTGATGTCCGGACCTGTTACTTTGACGAGTCCATGCGCCAATCTGACGATATTGAATGCTGGTTACGGTTGGCCTTGAATACTAGCTGGCGTTTTGCAGGTATAGCAGAAGCCTTAACATTCTGCCGAGTGAACTCAGGAGGCTTATCGTCCAATGTCGAAAATCAATTTTCGGCATGGAAATATGCGGTGGAAAAAAACAGAGCTGGCAATCAACGCTTTTTTACCCAATGGTTTTCATTGGCTACATCTTATCAAATGCGGTATTTGTCAAGACGAGCCACCCAGTCGGGAAATACCAACGACGCTGTTCGTCTTATTCACAAAGCGATTAACAATGACAAGCGTATCTTAATAGAAGAACCCGCAAGAACAATAATAAGTCTAATTTGTGCCTATCTCAGTGCGCTACCAAAAGGCCTCTACGATCTTGTACAGAACAAGGGTATACAGCTACTTAGCAGCTATAGGCTTTCATAACCAGCAACAAAAAAATTGTGAGGGTACAAACAATGAGACTATTTATTTTCCTATATCCCGAAAAATCTATGCTACTAGGTGGCCATACCGCGCAACAGGCTATTCAGCGAATGGCCAATAAATTTGTAGCCACGAAAATGGCCACCTATAAAAAGCGCAGTAAAGACATCATTTTTCTTGACGATTTTTTGGATCATCTTGAAAACAAGCCACAAGACGTTGTTTTTTTGATTCACTGGGGACCAGATGTAGCCCAATTATTAAAACGCCTAAAAGGTTTCCCCATCGTATATGTGGCCCATTCAACGAATTGGAAATTTTCAGTGCCAAAAAACACACCTATTATTGCAGTGAGCCGCCACAGCCAAGCTTACTGGGGTAAGCACGCCCCTTACAACCCTATTTACTACTTACCGAATATTATTGATGCTCAATTTAAAAATACGACTGCCGATCGTGAAATTGATGTACTCATCATGAAAAGAAAAAATTCACGTTATGTTTTGAATGAATTGGCTCCCCTGCTTAAGCAGCACTGCAGGGTAAAGGTCGTTGATGGGTGGATAGATGACATCGCAAAGGAAATGAGAAAAAGCCGCGTCTTCATCTACGACTCAAGCGAATATTATCAATCGAAAAACGTCAGCGAAGGCTTTGGGCTGCCACCACTTGAGGCCATGGCCTGTGGCTGCCATGTTTTTTCCAGTTTAAACGACGCGCTGTCAGATTTCCTAGAACCAGGTGTTAACTGCCATCAAATTCGAGCCGGATGTTCGGACTTTGATCTCCAAGCTATTCTCAGTACCCTGCGCTCTGAGGGGCATTTCGGTGATGCGGAAAAGACTGTACTGCCCTGGAGAGAGCCCAACGTATGTATTAAAACTGAACGTATTGTTATCAGTATTAATCACTTTTTTGATGGATTATCAATGGTAGCCAAGCCCAGAAGTGCCCTATCGAAAATAATCAGCCATTTTCTTACTCGCGACACTCAGCCCAATCACCCGCCACAACTGCCCAGCAAAGATAAGTCCACAACTGAAAATGACCTCTATAGTTTCACCTATAGTGATTACGATAAACATAGCTATGACTGCAATACTCCGGTACGAACAAAGGCCGTAATACACTAAACGGGATAGTCAGTGACCAAATCCTTCAACTGCGCTGCCAAGGTGTCCAATGGCTCTGCAAAATGTTGCCACTGGTCGAGGCCTTTGCGGTTGACCGCTTGTCGCACTTGTTCAGAACTGGCGGTGCGCACCTGGCGTTCGGTTTTGTGAAAGCTAAGGCACTCGGCCTCAAAGGGTAAATTACAGAAATCCAGTAGTCGCCTGACTTGCGCCTCTAAGTCATCAACCACGGACTCGTAGTAAACTCGCAATATTTTCCCCGGCAGCACCTGATCCCAGTGCGCCATCAGCTGATGATAATCCCGATAGTATTGTGCAATATCACTCAGCTCGTAACTAAACTCCTGTCCCTCGGCAAATAATTGCTTATAGCCGCTAAAACAACAGGCCATGGGGTGACGGCGAGCATCAATTATTTTTGCATTGGGCAATATTTTTTGAATCAGGCCAATGTGACGGAAGTTATTGGGCATTTTGTCGGTGAAAAACCGGGCGCTACCGCGATGTACCTGTGTGTCGCGAATATATTCTTTGCCAAATTCCTCTAGTTGTAGTGGGCTCAGCTCATCGACATTGAAGGGATAGCTCGGCTGGGAAGTGCTCGACCCCGCCCGGCGCAAACGTTGTACCAGTGACAATATATTAGGTAGCTCCAAGGTGCCATCCACCTGACTGTGAGACGACAGTATTTGCTCCAGCAAGGTAGAACCGGATCGAGGCAGGCCGACAATAAAAATGGGGTCGGTGGCGACATGACCGCAGCCGCTGTTTTTTCCGAAAAATCGCTGAGTATAAAACGTCCGTTGGTTAGCCAACTCCTGAGTCATCTTTTCTGCGCTGTAACCACTTTGCGCTTTTTTTAGCTGGTTACCTTGCTGGTAATAACTAAATGAGCGGGTGAAATCCTCTCGATCCTCATAGGCTTTAGCCAGCGCAAAACTCAGATGAACCCGTTCCATATGCGACAGCTGCGGGCTGTCCTGCTGCTGCTGCATCGCGGTAATTTCAGCGTCACTAAACGCATAGGTTTTTAAATTGGCCAGCGAATAATAGGCTTCGCAATGTTGCGCTCTGCTGCCAATGGCAGCGCGATAGGCACTAATAGCTTCTTGCTGACGGCCACAAGTTTTTAATGCATGACCCTTTGAGGTCAGTGTTATGGGGTCGTTGGGCAACTTGCTTAATATATTGTCAAATAGTTCAAGCGCTTTGTCGTAGCCACCGGTCTGCATAGCTTCAATGGCATACACTGATTGAAATTGTACATTTGCAGGCTCGCTATCAAGCAGAATTTTGGCTTGTGCTAGGGCTGCTTCAAACTTCTGTCGTTTTCTTAACACCTGAATATAGTCAATTCGAACCTGGGTATTGGCAGGGGAGAACTCCAACGCACTCTCCAGCAAAAATTCGGCATCGTCCATGGAGCCCAATCGGACGCCTATATCTGCTAATAACCGCATGGCTTCGATATGTCGCGGCGCTTTTTTCAATACCTTGCGGCAGATATCCTCCGCCTTAATCAGTTTTCCCTGGGCAATTAAGTCACTGGCGGCCACTAACGCTTTTGGCAAGGATTTCAGTCGTTCGATCTGCGTGACGACTTGTTGTGCTTGTGGCCCCCGCGCCTGTCCCTGTTGCGACAGAATATCGAATTGGGCCTTCCAGCTCGCTTCTAGTGCGGGATTGAGTTGGCAGGCTCGCTGATAGGCACGCAGCGAAAAATCCAGCTGTCCAGTGGCTCGGTACAGGTGCCCCTGCTCCTGATGGCAGCGACTGTGATCCGGGGAATAGCGCTTTAGTGTATCCAAAAAGGACTGCGCCTTATCAAACTGCTTCAAATACCGGTAACACAGCGCCGTCATATACAGTGCTTCAAGGGCTTCGGGCTCACCGTCGAGTATCTCCGACAGATCCGCCACGGCCTCATCCAGCTGCTGGTTGGCTATTTTCTTTTGTATGGATTGATAATCTATTGGCACAAAATTTTCTCGCATAAACAAAAACGCCCCAAAGTATGGGGCGTTTTTGTATTTCAAACAACCGGGTTTAGAAGCTGTACGACACTCTCAAACCAGCGGTTCTGGGTCTGGAAACACTGATACGCTCACGGTCGAAGGTGAAACTACCAGACACCTCAGCACGCTCATCAGTGATATTATCCACATAAAGCTCCGCTGACCACTCATCATTACTAACACCAGCACTCAAGCCTACCATCAACCAACTGTCGATCGTAGAGCGGTTGATGGTTATGATATCGGTGTAAGCCGAATCAGAATAGGCCACATGGGGCATCACGTGCGCCATCAACCCAGAGTCTAAAGTCCACTCATAGCGCGCCTGAATATTAGCCTGAATAGTAGGGGCAAATGCGAGATCGCTGCCTTTTATAACGTCATCAGTGGGGATAAGCACCTTAGTCACTTCGGTGTCCAGGTACGATATGGCACCATTGACGGTAAACCCGGCTACACTGTAGGGCGCCCAGACAAAGCTGGCGTCCATACCTTTTACTTCGGCATCAGCTGCATTAGAGACAAAAAATAGGTTGGCAATACTGGGGTCAAAAATACCCGTTTGCATGCGCTCGATCTCTACGTAAAACACGCTGCCGTTAAGGCGTAACGAGCCGTCCAGCAGGTCGGTTTTCCAACCCATTTCGTAGTTGGTAACGTCATCGGTGTCAATACCGAAGGGCACAGTGTATTGGTCGTTACCCTTACCTCCGGGACGGTTAAGCAGACCGGGGCGAAAGCCTTCTGACCAGGTAACGTAATACAGCTGGTCATCGCTGGGGGTCCAGGCCAAGCTGACTTTACCAATCCAGCCATCGGTTTGCGCAGTGTCATTTTTACCGGTAAACAAAGTGTCAAGGTTGTTGCCGGCGTTGTTATCTGTTGTCGCGCCAAAATTGCCAAAAGAACCGGCGGCACTACCCTTCAAGTCAACTTCAACATCGTACCAACGTGCGCCTACGGTAAGTGCAAATTGCTCTGACAAATCAGCTGTGACCTCACCAAAGGCTGCCACCTGATCATCGGTGCGCAAAATATCGTTGCGGAAGATCACGCCAGCCGGCCACTGCCCACGATCGCTGACCGAAGCGCCCTGAGCGGAAAAATTAGGCCCATAACCTACGCTCACTCCATCGGCAGCAATCGCCTGTGTTGATCCTGGGTAGGTAAAGGAATTAACTTCTCTGATTTCTAGCGAGCTGTAATAGGCACCAAAGGTGGCGCGAATGCGTTGATCTTCATCGGTGGCGAAGCGCAACTCATGCGTTTCTACATCGGTTTCACTGCGGCTTTTCACATACAAATTGGGAGACTGACAGGTCCCTGATGGGGCTACACCCTCACCGGGATAGGTTACCGAATAGTCGCAAATATAATAAGGCAAATATTGCCCTACAAACATATAGTCGGTGTAGTCGACAAACTGGTCAGCTTCACGCTCGGTAAATGCGCCGGTGTAGACAACATCTAAATTGCCTAAACGGCCTTCTAGTGTCCAGTTAACATTTTCGAAACTGTCTTCCAGGGAGTCATCTTCATAGCGCTGTATTTCTAAATCATCGAGATCGGGGTCGACAAAAAACACGCCTTCAGTATCGAGTGTTTGTTGGGAAACGCCCACTAATAACGACCAAGTATCATCAATGTCATAGCGCAGACTAATACGGCCTCCGGTGTAACGAGCCTCGTTAAAGTCGTCCTCTACCAATGCGCTGTTGTCGGCGGATAAAAAGTTAACACCACTTAAGTCGGCATCGGACTGAGTACCTGCACGACCTGCACTGACCGGCAGGCCATTATCACGCACCGCTCCGGCTGCGCGGAATCGGGCACTTTCAGTGGCGTCAATAGTGCCGGCGACGTTATCAATATAACCACCTTGCTTATCAACATAGGCCACTGCGCGAACGGCCAGCCGATCGCTAACAGGAATATTGATTACACCTTCAAGGTTATGGCTGCTATCGCCGCCGTCGGTATAGGCGGTACCCGCCTTAATTTTACCGTAAAGCCCGCTTTGGTCAGGCTTGTTGGTGATCAATCGTACCGTACCCGCCTGTGAGCTGGCTCCGAACAGGGTGCCCTGGGGGCCCGAGAGAACTTCTATGCGCTCCAAATCTGCCGCGTATACATCCAGATTTCGACCTGGCTGTGCCAGTGGTTGCTCGTCCAAGTACAGCGCAACATTGGGCGCCAGACCTGCAACACCTGCAGTGGTTAAATTTGGAGTGGTCGAGGCCACACCGCGAATGTAAATAGTATTCTGACCGGGGCCGCTACCACCGGCAGTAACACCGGGCAGTTGAATTAGGTAGTCGGAGAAGTTTGTCACGCCCATCGCTTCCAAGTTTTCTTGATTCATCGCGGTCACCGACACAGGGATGTCCTGGGTGCTAGCGCTGCGCTTGGTAGCGGTGACGATAACTTCTTCGATTTGGGCGTGAGAAAGACTTGTTACGGATGATACGGCAACAATTGCACTAAAAAGTGCGTTGCGATTACGCATGAAAAATACCTCGTGAGAATACTTGAATGAGACGATTACCTTAGCACAATAAACTTTAGTGTTCTAATAAAATAGCAGGTGTTACACTGCCTCACAGCCTACTGATAGCCGCTGCTATAGGCGTATACGGCCAATATTGCTGAAAACTCAGGCCTAAGCTACGCTTAGAGCAGACTAGTTTTGTTTTCTGCTCTATTCAAATACCGCTATTTTCTACGCCATTAACGCTACATTAACATAAGCACTCTAAATAGTTTTGGTCACTTAACCCTATGAATCACCCCCCCTTAAAACACTATGAGCCCGAGTACGAACTGGGACAGGACAACGTTGAACTACTGGGAATGGATGTCCATAACCCTGTTTTTGCGATCAGCGCACTGTTAATTATTGTGTTTGTTACCGGCTCTATCATGTTTCCAGAGCTGGCAAATACGCATCTTGGCACTATTAAAAACTGGAGTATTGAACACTTCGATTGGTTTTTTATGGGTTCTGCTAACCTAGTGCTATTGTTTTGCCTGTTTCTGGCCGCCTCCCCCCACGGCAATATTCGCCTTGGGGGCCCTCAAGCAAAACCCGACTTTAGTCGCATGTCATGGTTTTCGATGTTATTTGCCGCCGGTATGGGTATTGGTCTGATGTTCTGGGGTGTCGCCGAGCCCATGGTCTATTTCAGTGGCTGGGGCGGTACACCGCTGGCGGTAGAGCCCTGGACGCCAGAGGCCGCCAAGCTGGCCATGGCGGCCACTATCTATCACTGGGGGCTTCATGCCTGGGCCATCTACGCGGTAGTAGCGCTATCCCTCGCTTTCTTTTACTACAACAAAGGCATGCCGCTGACCATACGCGCGGTGTTCTACCCGCTACTGGGTGATCGCGTTTGGGGCTGGAGCGGCCATTTCATTGATATATTAGCTGTGCTGGCAACCATTTTTGGCTTGGCCACGTCGCTGGGTTTAGGGGCGGCGCAGGCGAGCTCAGGCTTGAACTTTTTGTTTGGTATACCCGACGTATTAAGCACACAGATCGCCATTATTATCGGCGTGACCTGTCTCGCCATTGCCTCTGTTGTCAGAGGGCTGGAAGGTGGTGTCAAAATCTTGAGTAATACCAATATGGTCCTGGCGCTGTTGTTACTGATTTTTGTAATTTTCACCGGTCCTACACTAGCTATTTTGAAAGGTCTTTTATCAACAACCAGCGCTTATCTGTCCAACTTCATCTCGTTGAGCAACTGGTTTGAGCGCCCGGATGAGGGCTGGATGCACGATTGGACCGTTTTTTACTGGGCCTGGTGGGTTAGCTGGTCACCCTTTGTCGGCATGTTTATCGCTCGAATTTCTCGTGGCCGCACCATTCGTGAGTTTATCATCGCGGTATTACTGGTTCCCACTGCGGTCACGTTGTTGTGGATGAGCAGTTTTGGTATCAGTGCTTTAGAGCAGGCGCAAAACGGCATAGGTAGCTTGGCTGAGGGCATCGACGGCGCTACTGTCAGCCTGGCTACCTTTCAGATGCTGGAGAATCTGCCGCTCAATCAGATTACAACAGCCCTGGGCATTGTTTTAGTAATGGTGTTTTTTGTCACCTCAGCAGATTCTGGTTCACTGGTGATTGACAGCATTACCGCGGGCGGAAAATTGGACGCCCCTACCCCACAGAGAATTTTCTGGGCGGTATTGCAAGGAGGCATTGCCGGTGCATTGTTATTTGGTGGTGGCAAGGAAGCGCTGAGCGCTCTGCAAGCGGGCGCTGTCGCCACTGGCTTACCATTTACACTGGTTTTACTGCTGATGTGCTTTAGTTTGTATCGAGGACTTGCCCAGCGGTAGCAGTTTTTATTATTATCCACATTATAGCTTTCATAGATAATGAAAGCGTTAATTAGAAGTTGCATATTGAGCAAGCTACCGGACTAGCATTGCTCAGTCTAGGGGATAAATATTGAACAGTCTTGAGCAGGTATTAATTTCACTGCGCCGCGTGATCCGGGCTACAGATTTACACTCTAAGCAGCTGGTTAAAACCACTGGTTTAACAGCACCGCAGCTTTTATTGTTACAGGCCATCCGTGACATGGGCGATGTAACAATCGGTGAGCTGGCCAAAAAAATCAGCCTCAGCCAGGCGACAGTGACGACTATTCTTGACCGTTTAGAAAAGCGTGAACTGGTCAAGCGGGTGCGTTCAACCGCGGATAAGCGCAAGGTTCACGCCTATTTGACCGACATGGCTGTTGAGATATTAAAGGAGGCGCCGGTACCTCTGCAAGAGCACTTTTCAGAGCAATTCACTGAATTAGAGCAGTGGGAGCAGACCATGATCATTTCGTCGCTACAGCGAATTGCGCAGATGATGGATGCCCAGGATATTGACGCCGCTCCCGTGCTGGATGTGGGCTCACTGGATACTCAGTAAGCGCTCCCATACAGCTACAGAAAAATACCGGCGGGAAAATACGGGGACAGTTTACTTAATTGGCGGTTCTAATTAAGTAAACTGTCCCCGTATTTCTGCCCTTCTCCATATTTCTGCCCCAACATTTGAAACCAGTCTCCACAGCCACCTCCGGTTAATATGCCCTCTCAAGGCAGTTGAACTGCTCCGGCGCTAACTATCTTATCAGCACCCGCAGGCGGATTTATTTAACGGTTGATATAACCGGCCAAGAAAACTATTCTACGCTGCTGAATTTATAAGCAAATAAGCTAAACAGAGGCAGTGAGAACACAATGACTCATTTCGACGTAATTATCGTGGGCGCAGGCCTTAGTGGCATCGGCGCCGCGTATCATATCCAAGACCGCTGCCCCAGCAAAACCTATACGATTTTAGAAGGCCGTGAGGCCATGGGTGGCACCTGGGATTTGTTTCGCTACCCCGGTATTCGCTCAGACAGCGACATGCATACACTGGGCTATAGCTTCAAGCCCTGGCGAGCCGCCAAAGCTATTGCCGACGGCCCCTCAATTCGGCGGTATGTGGTTGAGACCGCTGACGAAAATGCTATAAGTGAGCATATACGTTTTAAACACCAAGTGACCGACGCCGCCTGGTCTACAAAAGATGCCCGCTGGACTGTAACCGCTCAAGTAGCAGGGGAAAGCGTGCAATACACTTGTAACCTTTTGTACATGAACAGCGGCTATTACAACTACGAAGAGGGTTTCACTCCAGAATTCGCCGGTATAGAACGCTTTAAGGGCACTATTGTACATCCGCAATTTTGGCCCGAGGACCTGGATTACAGTAACAAGCGGGTCGTGGTGATAGGCAGTGGTGCCACCGCAATGACGCTAGTGCCCTCTATGGCGGATAACGCTGCCAAGGTCACCATGTTACAGCGCTCGCCCACCTACGTGGTATCGCGCGCCGCCGAAGACAAAATTGCCAATACCCTACGCAAGCTGCTGCCCGAAAAAATTGCCTATGCCATTACGCGGTTTAAAAACGTCGAACTGGGACGAATTTTCTATAACCGTACCCGTAGCAAGCCAGAAAAAGTGAAAGCGTTTATGCTCAATATGGTGCGCGAACAGCTGGGACCCGACTACGATGTCGACAAACACTTTACCCCTAGCTACAACCCGTGGGATCAGCGGCTATGCCTGGTTCCCGACGCCGATCTATTTACCGCTATCAAATCGGGTAAGGCCGAAGTGGTTACCGAAACTATCGACTGCTTTACCGACAATGGCATTAAACTCAATAACGGCGAGACACTGGAGGCAGATATTATCATCACTGCCACTGGACTCAACTTGAAACTATTGGGTGGAGCCAATTTTAGCGTCGATGGCAAGGCGGTTAACTTCTCTGAAACAGTGTCGTACAAAGGCATGATGTACTCTGGCATTCCCAACCTCGTGCAAACGTTTGGTTACATCAATGCCTCCTGGACTTTACGCGCCGATATCAATGCCGAATTTGTTTGCCGCATGCTGGGGAAAATGGATGAACTAGGCACTAGACAGTGCACCCCACGCCTGCGCGAGCAGGATAAAAACATGGAAACTAAGCCTTGGATAGACGATTTTAGCGCCGGTTATATGCAGCGCATGATGCATTTATTCCCCAAACAAGGAGTTAGCGGACCCTGGCAGAACACGCAAAACTATGCCAAAGACAAAAAAATGATCCGCAATGCGCCCTTGGAAGACGGCTCGCTGATTTTTGATAATCCGAAAACCGAGGTAACTACACCTGCGCAACAGCAGCAATCTGCGGCATAGAGAACCCATGGGCCGGGCACCAGAATGTTCAATTATCAACCACATCGGTGTCCTGTCCAGCCTAGCATCTTGGCATTAGCGTCTGGGCTTACTAACGGCGCTACGGTTCGCCCTGCCCTTCGCTCAGTGACAGCGCGATAGCAGTGATTTCAATACGGCGATAAGATCCGACAAAACTCGCCCGGAACTAACTCTTCCTTAGCACAACCCATGCCCTGGACGCACCAGCCAGAGTTAGGCTATTCTGACCAGACAATCGCGCAGTCTACACTTTACCGAGAAAAATCAATTCGTTACTAAGTAAGCGCTCAAATTCAAAGTCCGGCCTATAGCGCAATGTCGACTGATCGATGCACGCTAGCTCTACTTTTCTAACTTAGCTACACCGCTCAAGCAATACGTTTACCCGAACGTAATTACTAGCGATGACAGCAACAGCCCCAGCCGACAGTGGCGACTACTTAGAGCCGGCAACAGTTGACACGGTCAATGCCCAACGCACCGTGACAGCATACTGCATAGCTTATTTGCGAAAGTTTTCCAGCCACTGCTTAGGTGACAGGCCCAGTTTCTTTCGAAATACCCGTGCCAGTGCCGAGCCCTGTTCATAACCCACCTCGTTGGCGACGTAGCTTACCGACTTATTTTCCTGCAACAATCCTTTGGCAATAGCTATACGTAAATCTGTTAAATAATCCGCCGGAGCCTGTCCCACCGTACGTTTAAACATCGCGGCAAATTTGGCCCGGGACATCAGCGCCTGCTCGGCCATGTTATCGACGGTCCAGGAGTACTCGGGCTGGCGGTGTAGAGCGGTCATAATTCGCGCCAACTGTGGGTGCGCCATGGCCGCCAACATACCCTGCACAACAAGCCCCTCGTCGAGTACGTAGCGCATAATTTGTAATAAGAACAACTCAGCCAGCTTGTTGGCCATCAGCTGACGCCCCTGTAGCTGCGCATAGGCCTCCTCGAACAGCCAGCTGGCAGCTTTGCCAACTGCATCGTTACCGGCAACGTCAAGGCATAAAAACGTCGGCAGGGCATTGACTAATAGTGCGCCACCACCCGTGTGAAAATCAATATCTGCGCACACCAGCTCTGCGCCAATCGATTCGTCGGCAATCAGACGGTGTTTCAACACCCCGGGTATAAAAATAACTGTGGGCTGCTCTAGGTTAATCCTATGACCATCGTCTAACTCTATGTTGAGAATACCTGCCTTCAATAGATGCAGGTATCCTCGATTGGTTTCTGGCCCACCCAAGTGCTGCATACCACACAGATTCCCGCTGAAAAACACATGGGCGGTAAAACTCAGTTTCTGAAAAATATCACTTAAGGCGTCCATAAAGGCTACTTTTAGACAGATCGTATCAAGTTTAAGACAGCTGGGCGCGTAGCGATCCGTTGCAATCGCTAAAGTACAACACATAGCAGTAAGGCGCGAACAACGCCGCTGTATATAGAACGTCTTTCGTGAGTAGAACGTAACACAACACAGGTTTAAGGATATTATATGAAAATTGCAACATTGATTACCACAATTACCACCGTTGTTTGTATTGCATTGAGCAGCGCGGCCAAAGCGGCCGATATTGACGTAAATGCCGATGAAAACGATGTGGCCATCCACGGCTACGACCCTGTGTCATATTTTACCGATGGTGCTGCTGTAATGGGCAGCCCTAAATATACCGCTACCCACAACAGTGCCATTTACCAGTTTAGCAGCGATAACAATCGACGTTCTTTTCGCGACAGTCCAGCGAAATTCGCCCCCCAATTTGGCGGCTTTTGCGCCATGGGTGTTGTGTTTAATAAAAAGCTAGACACCGACCCAACAGCCTGGAAAATAGTCGATGGCAAGCTCTATTTGAACCTCAATAAAACCGTTCAGAAAAAGTGGCTATCTGATATTCCCGGACATATTGAAAGCGCAAACCGTGTATGGCATGGTATTGAAGATGTTACAATTGCGGTACTAAACGCAGAGTAATAACTAGTCAGCCGCACGTCAATATTGGCCCTACGCTCAGTTATTCGTGGTTTGCGGTACATAAGCGGCATACACCCAGCTAGTAAACTAACGCTGACCGGTGTGTTTGAGTGAGGCGACTACAGCGAGAACACTAAAGCACATAGTCGATAGACATCATTGCATTGAGACCTGAAAATCGGTTGAACTTGCTTGCCTATTTACTGTCACAGGCATAGCCTGTGTTTGAACAAGTAGCTGAAACAGCAATGAGAAAATGATTATTGCTTCAAGGCCAATTTGACAGAGCTAAAATCCAATCGCTTAATTTTTAATATTCACAATAATTTAAGGATTTTATTATGAACAAAAAAAACCTTCTCGCCGGTTCTGCACTCGCCATCGCCATGGCTACAACAGTAGCTATGCCCGCCCATGCTGGCGACAAAGAAAAATGTTACGGTATTGCTGCTGCCGGCCAAAACGATTGCGCAAACTTGTCAGGCTCTCACTCTTGCTCGGGCCAGTCCACTACAGAAAAAAGTATGGAAGAGTGGAAGCTTGTTGCCAAAGGTAGCTGCACAAAAATGGGCGGTTTGCTAAAAACTGCCGCCAAAGAAAAATATGAAGCCAGTAAACGATCCAAGTCATAATATCTGGCAACATACGTTAGTAATTTCGAGGTTTGTAAAATCACTATGACGCAGCCACCCAATATTGATTCAGCATTGCCAACAGCCCTGTTAATAGGTGTTGGCCTGCGTCACCAGCATTTCACGGAGGCATTAACTGAGTCTGCCAATATAGACTTTGTCGAAGTGCACTCAGAAAACTTTTTTGCCGAAGGCGGTGCCAGCCGCAGTGTATTGCGTGAAACCGCGGGGAAATACGCCATTAGTCTGCACTCTACTGCAATGGGCCTGGGCTCAGCACAGGGTGTGCCCGATAGCTATTTAAACAAACTCGTCGAACTGGCCAACGACTGCAAACCACTGTTAATGTCCGACCACGCCTGTTTTACCTGGAGTGAACTACATGGGAAAGCAGTGCATGGCGGTGACTTACTGCCTCTTGTTTACTGCGAACAAACACTTACCGTGTTTGCCAACAATCTAGATCGAATTCAACAGCGTATTGGCCGATCGCTCTTGGTCGAAAATCTGTCGGCCTACATTCACTATCCCCAGGCATCGATGTCAGAGACAGAATTTTTAGTGCGTCTGTGTGACCAAACTGGCTGTAGCTTATTACTGGACTTAAACAATATTATTGTCACCGCAAATAACAGCAACGCCGATGAGCCCCTACTCTTTGCCGAGCAGTGGCTGTCTGACATACCAAATGATGTCGTTAGGGAAATACATCTCGCCGGTTTCACTGCAGTGTCAAGTGGTGAATTAGTAGTAGACGATCACAGCCAAGCGGTATCCGATCAATGCTGGCAGCTCTATCGATCGGCATTGCAAAAATTTGGCAAAGTGCCGACTTTGGTCGAATGGGACAATAACATGCCCAGCTGGCAGCGCTTGCTGCAAGAGGCCGACAAAGCCAGGGAAATCGGTGAGCAGGTTTTTACTGCACCGGCACCGGTAGGAACAGCACATGCATAAGGAGACAGCCCTGGCAGCGGCCAGGAGTGCAGTTGAACAGCAACAGCGAGAATTAGTGGCAGCCATATTCCCGCAACAGGCTGTTTCGCAGCACAGTAGCGCTGAAAAACACCACGATATGGACAGTCGCGGGCTGAAAATATATCAAAACAATTTGGTGTTAACGGCACAGCAGGCACTGGCTATTAGCTTCCCCACCGTCGTGCAGTTAATTGGCGATGATGTGTTTAACTACGCCAGTAAAAAGCTGCTTATCGAATCTCCCCCCAGCGAGGGTGACTGGGGACTTTGGGGCGACAAATTGCCGGCTGTGCTGTCGGATATTGCCGCTTTAGCTGAATACCCCTTTGTTGCTGATATTGCTCGCCTGGATTGGATTCGACATTGCAGCATGCGCGCGCAGGATAACCAAGTTGATCAGCAGAGCCTGCAATTATTGGCTACTGTTGAGCTCGACGAGCTGTACATCGATTATTCCAACAGTGTTTTTTTACTGCGTTCGGTATTTCCTATTTGGGAGTTTTGGCAGACGCACCAGCACGATCGCTCGGACGGCAAAGAACAGCTTATGGCGCAGGCACTGAAAAAACTACAGCAGAGTGACTTTGAACAACAGCTATTGGTATATCGTCCGCATTACCGAGCTGAAATTCGCGAACTATGCTCCTCCGAATGGCTGTGGTTTGAACAAACAATGCGCGGTGTTAGCATCGGAAAAACACTGGACTGCATCGAAGACAGCGACTTTGACTTCCCCCAATGGCTGGGCCAAGCACTACAACAGAATTTAATACGCAGTTTAAAAACGTAAACCGCCGAAACTATAGCAACTACTAAGAGAATATTTCATGCCGTCCTTATTTCAGCGAACTGTAACACCTTATTACCAAGGCAGTAGACTGCTCAACTATCTACAGCCATTAGCTCTGCTCGCTGCCCGGCTCTACGTCGCATGGGTATTTTTTGCCGCGGGCCTAACCAAATTAAGAGACTGGGATACGACCTTGTACCTATTTGAGGAAGAATACAGCGTACCGTTTATTCCCTTTGAACTGGCTGCAGCACTGGGGACTGCCGGGGAAATTTTTCTACCCGTATTATTGGTGCTGGGCTTGGCAAGTCGACTCGGCGCGCTGGGACTGACGTTTGTCAATATTATAGCCGTTGTCAGCCTGGCAGAAATCGCCGCCGCCGCCCTGTACGGGCATGTTATCTGGGGGCTGTTGTTGTTACTGGTGGTACTGTTTGGCCCCGGCATTGCTTCACTGGATCACCTCGTTGAAAACAAGCTAAAAAAAGGGGTTCTAGAATAACGGGAGCACAACACCGGCGCTATAGACACTGGCGCCACCGACAGTTGGCGCTCTATGACTGATTATGGGGCCTCTAGCTCTTGACTGGCAACAATAGTAAATGTTGCCCACAGCACTGATCTAAAGCGCCGGTTCAAAGTACTGGGCCAAAGAACAAAATCGTGGGACGAAGCCGGTATACTCAACAACCTATTCCCCAATGCTGCGAGCTATCAGCCCGGTCATTAATTAAAAAATAATGGCGTATATAGATAGTCAAAGTCGTGCTAATCAGCTGAGTAAGCAACACTAAGCCGCTGCCCTAGCGGTAAATCATTCGACACTGCCGGTAATATTTGTCAAAATATCCCATGGCGCAACACGTAGCTAACTTGCGTTGCTAGCGCCAATTTCGACCATACAGTACACTGTGTGTGTAGACATTTTATACCCGTCGCCGTAGGCAGCGAACAGACAAAACCCCAATAATAAGTCCTTTCGCAGGATTTCTGATCAGCTAGAGAGCAACTATGTTAGGTTTTTTACCGCCACTGCTGCGTGGCATTATCGCCAGTATCTTACTGGCTTTGAATACGCTGATTCTGGCCCCGTTTCTGATTGTTATCAGTATTGCCCGCTTCCCTATCCCCAATGCCCGCTGGCACCGCTTTTGTACCGCCGTGGCTATAGGCATTGCCGAGCTATGGATTAGCTGCAATTCCTGCTGGATGAGGCTAGTACAACCCATGAATTGGGATGTACAGGGTATTGAAACACTGCGCCGCGATCAGTGGTATCTGGTCACATCCAACCACCAATCCTGGACCGACATACTAATATTGCAGCACCTACTCAATCGAAAAATCCCGATGCTTAAGTTCTTTTTAAAGCAAGAGCTGATATGGGTGCCGGTCATCGGCCTGTGTTGGTGGGCCCTGGACTTTCCCTTCATGAAGCGCTACAGCAAGGCCTATCTGGAAAAGAACCCACATAAGCGCGGCGAAGATTTCGAAAATACCCGCCGCGCCTGCGAAAAATTTGAACAATACCCGGTGGCGGTTTTCAATTTTCTGGAGGGCACCCGCTTTACCCCAGACAAACACCGGCAGCAGCAGTCACCCTACGACAACCTACTAAAACCCAAAGCCGGAGGTATCGGTTTTGTGGTCGGCGCTATGGGCAACAGTATTCACAGTCTGTTGGATGTAACCATTGCCTATCCACAAAAACAAGTGCCGGGTCTATGGCAATTTTTATGTGGCGACATCGACAATATAACCGTGAGGGTCAGTCAAAAGCAGATCCCCGCAGACTACCGCGGTAAAAATTACTCCGAGGACGACACCTTTCGCTATCAATTTCAACAATGGGTTAGTGAATTGTGGGCAGACAAAGACCGCCAACTAAACGCGTTTTATCAGGATAAATAGAAATACGGGGACAGTTTACTTAATTGCTGGCCCCAATTAAGTAAACTGTCCCCGTATTTCAACCTCCCCGCAATAACCTCCTAACTCACCCTGTAATTGAAGGCACAGTATGAACATAACGGAATTTACCGAACGACTGCAAAACGGTGCGGATACGCTCACTTTTGAGATGGTCATGGCGGTTATCGAAGAAAATTTTCAATACAGCCCCAGTCGTTTCTGTAACGGCAAGGGGGAGCAAACAGTGGTTAACGAAGCTGGCAGCAACGAGGGTTCCTGCAAGATTTTCGCCCTGGGGCAAGTTTTAGCTTTGACTGAAGCGCAAACTCTGGCTTGCTTTGGCCGCTTCTATCGTGAGGATGTTCTGGGTAACCCCGATGGAGTCGACCACGGTAACATTCGTTCATTTATGGTACACGGATGGGCTGGTATTCAGTTTGACACCTCGCCATTGCAGGCCCTATCCAGCTAATACAACTTCGCATAGCCCGCTGACGAGCTGAGCCAAACTATAACGGACTTTTACCATAGTGCCCCTTAATATGCTCCAGAAACAACAGTACACGACGGGGCATATAGTCACGGGACAGATAAATCATATTGAATGGCCTGGCCTGGTGCGCTAAAGGTGATTGAACCGTCAGCAAAGCCCCCCGCTCTATTTGCTCCTGCGCAAAATGCTCTAATAGTAGCCCCAGGCCTGCACCTTGTTTTGTCAGCTCAATCAACATACCCAGGTCGTCGCAGAGTATGTGGTTGTCGCTGCTATATTCGCCAGGGCCATTGAGTGGCGCGGGTAAATAGTGCTGGCTGGGTACCAACAATGTATGCCTGTGTAAATCCTCCGGAGTTTGCGGCGCACCGCGTTCACGCAAATAATCCGCTGAGGCACACATAATCACCTGACTGCGGAACAGCTCGATAGCGACCAGCCGAGAGTCTTTCAAATTACCTGCTCTAAACGCCACATCCAGATTGTTGTCGATCAGATTGTAAGGGGCATTACTGACTCTGATATCCAGTGATATATTGGGCTGGGCCCGTCGAAACGACTGCAGCAGCTGCGAAAATTCTGCGGTGGCTAGGGCCTGTGGCAGGGTAATTCTTACCGTGCCGCCCTGCTCACCGACCCAGTCGCGCACCTCCGATTCCGCTGTATTGGAGCTCTCAATAATCTCCAGACAGCGCCGGTAGAATTGCTGCCCGACCGCGGTCACCTGTATCGAACGGGTCGAGCGCTGAATCAACGTTGCGCCTAAGCGCTGCTCCAGAGCCGCCAATTGCTTGCTCACGGCCGAGGGCGACAGGTGCAGCTCCCGCGCGGTGGCCGCTAGGCTACCGGTCTCAACGATTTTAACAAATGTGCGATAAACGGATAGAAACATAAGCGCTCCCAGACAAAGTAGCGATCGAGGCATCCATCTAATAGATGACCAAATGGAACTTATAAAGTGCCAATTATACACTTAATGTACACTTCAATTCATCCCATACTACTCCCGCACTACACCGCTAACCCTTAGGAGTAAGATCATGTCAGTAAATTATCGCTCAGCAGACGGCATTGCCCATATACAAATTGACGATGGTAAAGCCAATGCTATATCCGGCGCCGTAATCACCCAGCTCAACCACGCATTGGATCAAGCGGAAGCGGATCGCGCCATTACCATTATTACCGGCAAGGATGGTATATTTTCCGCTGGCTTCGACCTAAAGGAGGCCCGTGCGGATCGAGAAAATTCTCGTAAACTGGTACGCGCAGGCGCAGAATTGGCCCTGCGGCTATTGCAATTTCCAGCCCCCCTAATCGGTGCCTGTAACGGCCACGCCTTTCCCATGGGGGCGTTTATGCTGATGAGTTCAGATTACCGAATAGGCGTCGAAGGCCCTTATTCACTGGGAATGAATGAGGTGAGGATTGATATGACCGTACCCATATTTGCTGTTGAATTGGCCAGAGGTCGTCTACAGCCAGCCTACTTAAACCGTACCATAGTCACCGGTGAAGTATTTTCGCCCAGTACCGCTGTAACCGCGGGCATACTCGACGAATTAGTGGCGCCGGCAGAGCTAGCTGGCCGAGCGCTGGAAAAAGCCGAAGAATTCAAACAAATTGATATCGGTCACTATCAAGCGAGTAAACAGCGATTGCGTGGCAGCTGGATCGATGCCGTACGCGAAGGCATAGAGCGAGAGCTATAAATTGGATTGAGGAAATACGGGGACAGTTTACTTAATTGGAGCCACCAATTAAGTAAACTGTCCCCGTATTTCCATCCCGCGCTTACTCTTCGGCCTGCGTTTTTTTCTGCATGCCGGCAATCAACGTACGTACATCGTACTCGTCATCGCCATCGTAGCGCGGGGCATAGGTAGCGTAGGCCTGACTGACTGCGGCATGGCGGGCGTTGATATGTTCAATATTGTAGGCGTGGGTGACTACATAGTGCTCACCCGCCATAATCTGAGGCAGCGCCAGTGAGACGAAACGATCGGTATCCATCGCCAGATGGGACGAACGTGGATCACCCATCTCGGAGCGCACCCAGCCGGGTACTATTAACCCCACGTCAATAAAATCTGGCAGGTCTTCCCGCAGACCTTCGGTCATGCCCAAAATCGCGTGTTTAGAGGCCAAATACGCGGTGGAATTAGGTACCGCGCTGAAAAAAGAGTTCTCTGAACCCACATTATAGATAGCCGCTGGGCTGCCCTGTTCGATCATGCGTTGGCCGAATGCAGCAGCACCGTGCCACATACCAAAAAAGTTAACGTCAAATACTCGCTGCACATCGGTCAGAGGCATGGATGGCAGTGGCTTGCGCGCGCAGGAGATACCCGCGTTATTGATTAACACATCGACGCTGTTATGGTGCTGCCAAGCATAGTCTGCCAGAGCGTTAACCTGTTCGGGATTGCTGACATCGCAAACGAAGTAGCTGGCCGTCACGCCCAAGACAGACAGTTCGGCATCCGCCTCCTGCAAGCGTTGTTGCCGCGGTTCAGCAATAACAATAGCAGCACCCTCGGCACCAAAGGCCTTAGCAAAAGCAAAGCCAATGCCCGTTGCGCCACCGGTGATCACCACTGTTTTTCCTTTATAGTTGTCAGTACTCATAGCAGCGACTCTCTCACTAAATTTGTTAGTTAGCAGCCAATTGTGCGAGATAATGGGTCGCCCGCAATTTAGCATTATTGTGTATATTCATATAGAACAAGGCGTAATCGAGGCCGTGATAACTTTCTGCTTCACCCGATCCCATGGCATTAAAATCACTACCGCGCTGATTTTTTACATACAGCGAACCGTTTTCGCACTGTGCCCAGGTCTGTTCTGGCACCGGAGCCGCTAGCGACTCAAATTTTTGTCCGGTTGGACTGTCATCGTCACCGCCAAAGTTCAGGTTGTAGGTGCCGGCGGGCACAACCGCGCCAGCATTCATCGTCGCTGCTACCCGCTGCTCATTAACCTGCCAAGACAAAGGGTTGGTACACAAGCCGGGCTCGGGTCTATCGATCGGTGCCGCGCCCTCGGGCAGCGTATCCCAGTGCACTACGCAATGAAGGCTATCGGCGCTCTGGCAGGGGGAAATATTTGCCATGGAGTCAAACCAACTGGGAGACAGCGCAATATTCACTGAGCCGATTAAATACGCTGCCACCATACGCTGATGCAACTCGCTACTGTCTATCACATCCTGCAGTAGCTGCCGAGCGTGGTGGGTGCCTTGGCTGTGACTGGCAATGATAAAGGGACGGCCATTGTTGTAGTGCCGCATATAATATTCGAAAGCCCGTTTTACATCCCGATAGGCAAACCCCAACAATTCGTCTCGATCAACCGGATCCCCCAAATAAGAGAAAATGGTGGCTTCGCGGTAGCGTGGTGCGTAGACGTTACAACAGCCGTTGTAGGCGCTGGCCTGATTGGCCATCATCCACTGGGTGTTTTCCTCGGTAGCCGATTGCGGGTCCATCGGCGAGGTCCAGCTGGCGGATTTCAGGTAGCCCGTAGGGTGAATGAAAAAAGTATCCACGGGTTGCTGCCCCCGTGGTACATCGATACCTGCGGGTACCAGGTCGGCAGGATCGGCCGTTCCTGGCAACGCAGCCCAGTTACCCGGAACGGCGTAGTCAGGAGCGGCGCTCTGACGGCCGGCATCAAAGTCAGCGGCGGGTTTGTAATATGCCAACACTCCAGCCATAAATAATTTTTGCCCGTAGCCTGTCAGGTACAGACCCAGTGCCAATAGGCACACAAAACCCAATACCATGGCGCTTACTCGCAAAACTTTCATAATAATCCCTATTCTTGTTATTGATTTTTTAGCAAACTACAGGGCTGTAGTGTTTTTGTAAAGTGGCGAATGGGCATGGTTTTACAGCAGGCAAAGCCCGGAAACAAACCGCTATCGACGCTACCCCACTACGCCGGCAACCCGATGGCAGTAGTACTTTATGATAATCCCTATACGCATTAGATGGCCAACATCCAAACAGCGCTATGAACTGGCTGGCGAGTAGACAACGTTGCTCAATCGCGTGGCCATCGCAGGTAAATCACTCGACCACTGAAACTGTCATACTGCCGACAGTGTAGAAACCAGCTCGCCACAACCGTGATTGCGATACCGGCCACGATCATCAACAACCCGAAGCACTATTCACAGTTTCGGGGCAGAGTCTGCTGAATACAAAACTAATCAAACAGATAGATCACGGATATTAACGTTAGTTTTGTCGGTCCCAGACATATCACAATGACTCAACAAGAGTATTTAATAAGACCAAAACTGATACCCTACCCGGAAGGCCCCTACGCATCAATCGCGCCGCACACACTGTCAAACAGTGACTACAAGCGCAGCCGGCGAACTGCCGTGAGCACTGTTAGTATTTAGCAGATTTATTCAAATAGCCAAACACCGACGGTTTTTGCACAGCTATGAATCTTTCTGTTCCGATGAATGAGTACGCCAGCTGACACCACTGACAAAAGCAGTCCAGCTCCAACTAGCCCATTGCAGCATCTTGCTTGCTAACCACAACGACCACAGCAACATGCTCGCCCGGTAAAAAATAATCGGTAGACTGAGAACAGTCGCCGACGGGAATTCACCGGGGCCGACCAGATCCTGGTAATAGCGATAAGAATGGCTACTACTACCGTTGCCGAGCACATTCATCTGTGGACTAGACAAAAGGCCCAGCGGTATCGCCGACAGCATTGAGCCCACCGCCAGTAGTACCCACAGCGCGATAAAACACTGCAGCGCGTTAAAACGGAAACGGCTCAACCGGTAGGGATCGATCATCTGCCGGCGCGCCGCCAGTAGAAAAAACATCGCTGCGATCACCAACACGCCATAACTGTTGACCGTGGATAAGCCCAGGCCCAACAACAACCAGCCACCGGCGGCTATCGGCATGGTCATACCGGTAGCGTCTGCGATTCGCGGTAGCAATAGCGCTGCTATGACGATGACTGCTAACACTCCCCAGTACAACATTGCCGGTCCTATTGCCGGCCCAGACAACGCAAGTGGCCAGCGATCCCGCGGCAGCTCGTAGTTTATCTCTATATTGGCCGCTCCGGAGGGCAGTACAATCACCGGCGTTTGCGCCAGCCAGGGCAGCTTGGCACGCTGCTGAAAGCTTAGCTGTACACGTTGCAAGCCCGGGTGCAGAGGGATTTTTAGACGAAAATCACCAGGATTATTAAGCACTCGCCCATCTACGCTAAGGCTCAACACCTCTGCGTCGGCGGGTAATTCAATGGCATAATTTTCGCCCAGGCTAGAGCGTATACCCAGTTGCAGCTCAGAGCGCTGCAACTGGGCGCCAGCGCGTATGTTTAGTGTTGCATTTTCTACCGTGTGGGTAGCTCCGGCCACCCCCTCGGGGCGGCGAATAGTCAACTGCAGTGTTTCACCGGGCCAGGGTTTAAAGCTCGGTTCAAAACGGTTACTTTCGGTTTTTCTTTTTACCGGTGGAATGCCGCTGTAAACAACCCGCCACAGTGACGAGGGTACTATCAGCCAATCTTCGCTGTAATCACTGCTGGAACTTGCCACTAACTCCAACTGCTCTACCGGCTGTATTGAAGAGACCCAGGATATAGAGTTCTGTTGATGACTCAACTGCACGGTGAGCACACCCTGCTCGAGTTTGCCGATGTCACGCAATAATTTCTCACCATCGAGCAGTGGAATCGCCAACGATATCGCCCCCTCTTGGGGGGCTCGCCGTGTCACTGTGGTGGTTATCTGCCACTGCTTACCAAAACTTAAACGCCGACTGACCGCAGCAAAGACCGGAATCGGTGCAGGCTTAAGCGTATCTGTGTCGATCTCGTCGCTGGCGTCCACCGCTTGCAGGCTCAGCGTACCGGCTCGCACCCGCCCGTCGACTAGGCCCTCTACCTGCCACTGCGGCGCCGACAGTTCAATATTATGCACTGGCAGCGGCAGCTGTATGGTCGCTCGGTCTGCGTTGATGTTTGCAGTTAGCCTGACTAGGTGATGCCCCTTGTTCAGATGTATGTAAAGCCCCTCTCGTTGCATTAATACTGCCGGCTTTTTATCGACATTCACCGCCTGTAAGTGCCAACTGCCATGGCCGTTAGGTAATGGCAGTGCTATATCTGCATCGACGTAAACCTCGAAGGCCAAGTTCATCACCCTGTCTGCTATCACGATAGTGCCATTATTAAGGCTGGCACAATTAGGTAAGCACTCCGGAGCGCGCGTTAAGCGAGTCTCCAGTTCCTGTAATAAGTATTGCGGCGGATAGCTCTGCGCTACCGTGTTAGGGCTCTCACTGATAAACGTCAAGCTGAGCACTGCCGCCACTGCCAATGGCGCGTTGGCGCGTAACCTGACCGTATCTACCGGATATAACCGGCTTAACCGCACCAACAACAACCCCGAATAGAGAGACACCAGTAGCACCGCCAAAATACGCCATACCGAAGTCAGCCAGGGCGGGCTGTAATAAACGGAGAGTCGCTGCCCCGCTGACAGCGGCCCGCTGTTACTAAAGTGCACTGCGTTCCAGGTCCATTTCGGTAGCCCTGGGCCTGTTTGTACCCGGTCGCTATCGGCCAGTTGATAGCGCTTTAGCCGTGGCATTGAAGCTGCTCGTGGCTCGGATAGTAGAGCCTTTGATACTGTGCGCCGGTTTTTTTCCATCCTGCCATCAGCAGCCGATGCCGCCATCGAAGACAAGTGATCAATATCACCGGCAGAGCCTTGCAAACCCGTTTCACGCTGCTGATAACTGCCGCGCTGGGACAGCTCTAACGACGGGTATATCGCCAGTCGAAATGTACTCACGGCAAAAGTAATTAGCGACAATACCAAAGCCACCCCCATCAACAGTCCCATATTGCCCAGTAGACGCCTGACAATGCCACTAACCCTGGGTAGCAGGGCCAACACAATCAATAGTCCCGGCACTAACAACAACGGCGAGTCTATTTCCTGCAGCGCAATAACAAAACTGCAAGCAGCCAGCACCGCCACCTTGTTGTTCATCAGCTTACGGGTAGCCGCCACCATAACAAGCAGTAAAAATACGTCCCACAAATCCCACTTGGCCAACCAGGTACCGCTGATACGATCTACACCACTGCCATGCAATACCCGCCAACCTGGTGGTAAATGCAGTACCGAACGATATTCATCGACGTTGGCATCCCAGCCCACAGCATCTATATCAGAGGTTTGTGCCACTCTGCTGACTGCTTCTAGATCGATACTGGGGCTGCGAATTTCAATACCCTGTCCGCCTTTGTCACTAGTAATTAGCACTGCCTCGCCGTCTACCGAGGCCCTACCAATTTGGCTACCCGGCGCCGCATTGAGACGCCAATCCCTGTGCATTGCCCCGCGAATACGATCTAGGCTGGTCAGCGCATCACCGTCAAAGTCCAGCCACAGATCCCGGTGCAGGGATAATTCATTAGCCGCCGGTGAGTGATCGCCCCGATACTCAGTGGCGATCGACAAACGTTCACCTGGGGCCAGTGAATAAGTGGGGTAATGCAACCACTGTCGGGGCATAGACAATTGCGAGGTATCAACGCTGGGCACACCGCTTAGCTGTACTTCGCGCAGTGAGGGGTCTGCCCTAAAACTGATAATTTCGCGCCCCGGCCAAGCTCCCTGTGCAATCGCGCCGACAATCGACTGGGGCTGCGATAGAAAGCGACTAACGAGTGTTATTTCGTATTCACCGGGTCGAACCTGTACTCGCATAGTTCCGTTGGGCTCGAGCCTTGCGGGTAGTCTCGATTGCAACGATAACAGCGCAGTGCCTGGCATCGCTGCCGGGCCGAAGCTCACCTCGCGACTGGCGCCACTAATCCGAAGTTTTAATTTACTGGTGATAGTCATCGGCACGCCGTCGTCCAGCCGTCTATAAACCTCTATGGCAAGGCTGTTGTCTTGTCGCTGGCGGCTTTTGACTGCCTTATTAGAAAGGATAAGCTGGTCGCGGCGACGATCGACTGCGCGAGCTGCACCATTGACGGTCAATAAAACAATGGCGACCTGCCTGGGAAGTGCCAATTGCGCCGGTAGCTGATTCCAGCGAAACTGCCCTGCGATGCGGTGACTGCCCGGGCCAACGGCCAACATCGCTTTGCCTCCACGTTCCACTACCGCTGCCGGCTCGCCATTAATGGTGACCGACATTGGCCAGTGCCGACTACTACCGGGAATGGCCACCCAGGCCTGATCGCTAAATACATCGACGCCCATGCTAAATTTGGCACCGCTGTCACTGGTATTGAGAGTTAACTGGCCGGGCCAAATACAGGCGCGCTGGTCATTAGTTGTCGCCAGCCAAGGACAGTCTCGGTCGGGGTGATTGTGCAGTACCCAGGAGGCCCAGGCGTCCATAGAGTCAGCAGAGGCCGCTTGCGAAAATATAATTATAATCGAGAGTAGCAATCGCAGGGGGAAACGGCCTTTATCCATGATAACTCCAGTTGTGCAATCATTGCAGAGGTGTCGCCAGGTTTTGGTATCGCAGAGCATTATTATTAAACGAGAAACACGCCATCACGATAGGTAACCCAGTGCGGCGACAGCTATAAACGTGCTTCGACACTTATAGCTGCTGTGGGTATAGCTGCTGTGAGCGGATATCTATGTAATCGAACAGAGCAAGTAACAACCCGTGCCAGCTATTATTGAAGGGCAAAAACCACTTTGGATTCTATTTTTTCAACAGACACAGGCAGTCCGGTTGCACTGTCCATCGCCGGCGAAAAACGCCATAAGTTCACCGCATTACGAGCGGCTAAGTCGAAAACGCCTTTTGGTTCAGCCGCCAAAATCTCGATATTGGCCGGCAGCCCGTCGCTGCCCAAATCAAAACGCAGCTCCACCCAGCCCTCAATTTTTTTCCGTCGAGCCCTAGCAGGATAGCGTGGCAGCGTTCGGGAAACAATACTGGCGGGGATAATAATTGAGGGGGTAGCCAATGCTGATTCGGCACGGACCTGCTGCTGTTGCAACAGGTCCTCTTGCAATCGTAGTTGCTGTTGCTGCTCGATATAGATGCTCAACTGCGCTAACTGTTCGGACTCATCCGTCAGTTGCAACAGTGGTGCCACTAGCGCTCGGGCGGCTGCGAAATCCTCAGCCGCAACATGCTTCTCGGCCAATTCGATGAGGGTATCGGCCAGCGCATTGACCCGCCATTGCAGATTTACCGCCGCGATACTGTTGGAATCCCGCGCTGCCATCACCAGGGAAAACGCGCTGTCTTGCTGCGGTGGCAGCAATCGTTGCTGGGCTAACGCATCGTCAAAACTAGCCTTAAATGCCTGCTCTACCTGCAGTGCGCTCAGCTCGGATTGTACCTCGGGGAACGCGGGTAGCATACTTTGCAGCATCGTTGTCAGTGACGCCAACTGCTCGTGATTGCCTTGATTTTGCAGTTTCTCCCGCTGAAGATGAATCGCATGTAACAAGCCCTCTCGCAATTTGTATTGCTGCAATATTGTAGGTACGAGCTCATGTAATTGTACAATGACCTCTAGCGCACGATCGAACGCCCCCGCCAGAGCCCGGTCAACATAGAGTTGACGCAAATGTTCGACAATTTTTTTCCTGCCAAGAAATGAGCTGGTATCGAAGGGGTCTAATTCCAGTACGGCGTTGTAATAATACAGCGCGTTGTCGCCGGCCGGCGCAGTCAGTCGTTGCTGACCCTGCGCCAGAGCAGCTAAATATTTAAGCTCGTCGATGTTACTTTGTTGCAACTCGCTTCTTTGCTCTTCTACTGGCGGAGCAGGCTGAACTGGCACTGCAGTTGCTATCACCGTTTGTTCTAGACCACGGGTTGTTGGCGATTGCCCGCGGGCATTGGATTCGAAGCTACCACTGGCCCCCCAACCAATGACCGCCAACAGACTTGCCAGTGCCGCAAAACCTAACACGGGCTTGGGCCAGCGCAGCGGCGCAGCAACAGTGATCTCTCCCGGGGCGGTAGCAATAGGGCTGTCGTCGTAGTCAAATGCCAATAGAAGCTGTTTTGCGTTAACCGGTTTTGCAAAAACACGATAGCTCAGCGCCTGTAGTCTAGGTGTTAATGCAGACTTCAGCCGATTGCCCGCGCCGACCACAATGAACATAAGCCCAGGCTCCACTTTCCTGAGACGCTCAAGTCCATCGGCAAAGTTGCCGTCATCATCATCGTCGTCAATATCGACGACAATTATTGCGCAATCGGCACGTAGCTCTGGCTGCTGTAGTAGTGAGATAACAGAAACGCATTTGCTAATGCTATAATCGTCACTGCCATCAAAGTTAAGGCCATCTATCAAGCCTTGGTCTTTTGCCACCAGTACTATCTTGCGAGGCGATGTCTTTCCAATCATGACTACTCTCCCCCCGTTTAAGAATATGTAATGCCGACGGTATACTTGTCATGGCAGCTGGGGCAGGCGCTGCTAATGACCTCAATCGCCATTATCGGCATTGCGGTAGCACTGGCTAGCTAATTTACACAGACGGACTTTATATATCGTCAAACTGAGACACCGTTGGCAAGTTGCGCTGTATTGTCTGCCAGCGGCCCCCGAAACGACGGCAACTGTCATAGCTGATATGACTCAGCGATGACATGGTCGGTGATTTTCACGTAGGCATGGCCGCAACTGGCGCTCTTTGGTTATAATCCACCAGCAAACAGACCGCATTTTTAACTAAAACTTCGGCAACAGTTCTAACTACAGCTCTAACTACAGCTCTAACGACATTTCTAACGACAGGACAGCCCATGAATACCAAAATCTACAAGAAAGTACATACCCTGGCTATAGAGCTGTTAAAGGCTGCCGAGAACGACAACGCCGACACGTTTAACACCTACTACAGCGAGTTAAAAGCGCTGTGCGAAGACAACGAGCAGGACGATAGCAAAAATCACCCAGTGCAATGGGAAACCCTAGCCGACTTTTGCGACGATATGGATGTAGCTACAGCGCTGTACCTCAAAGCGCTGACATACGCCGAGGCCATTAAAGCAGATGACTATATCGCCTCCGTTAATTTTGCCCTGGCCACTATCTACCGCGACCTCGAACAGGCGGAACCAGCGCTGCAACACGCTCTACAGGCTAATACCCACGCAAAAAATATCGTCGACAGTGAGCTGCAAAAAGAGATTAGAGCATTGTTAAAGAGCATGCGATAAAAGCTGTACGGACCGGAAATACGGGGACAGTTTACTTAATTATCACTTCTAATTAAGTAAACTGTCCCCGTATTTCACTACCTTTACAAATCGAAGCGATTGCGTAAGAACCGGGCGACGCCGTCCTCGTCGTGATGGCCTATTATTGCGCTGGCCTGCTCCTTGATCGCTGCTTTGGCGTTTTCCGGGGCGTAACATTCGTCGGCTTGACGAAACATACTCATATCGTTATCGCCATCACCAAAGCACAGTACTCGACTAGCGCCCAGCTCCCGTTTTAACAGCGATACCGCATCGCCTTTGCTGCCGTCGCTATGATGAACATCGACCCAACACAAATTTTGATCTTCAATGGCTACACCCGTATAGGCAACCAGCTGAGAGTCGACCTCGATGGATTGCACCACTGCAGCTATCGCCTCGCTATCACCCAAAGCACTGATATTACATATACCGACGCCTGGTGGCAGCGCAGTAATAGGCTGTACTGAGAAGCCCCGCTCCTCAACCATTTGTTTGACCAGACGTCGCTCAGCCTCGTGTATTACCGGAGGGTGATAAACCCCGTGATGCTGATTTGACTCCAAAGTAAAAACAAAAGGCGTCACATCGCGATCGGTAAAGGCGGTTAACAGCTGGTTGATTTCTGCTTCACTCAGCAGATACTGATGGCTGTAGAGCGCTGCTGAAGGATTCCAGATCACCACTCCATTTTTATAGATGTGCGGTCGATCGAAACCCTGCCCCACTAAAATGTCGCGAGCGCCATTACGGGTGCGCCCCGTCGCCACGGTATAGGCAATACCGCGGCGCTGCAATAATCGCAGGGTCTCTTCGGTATAGGCCGAAATCTGCGACGCTTTATTCAGCAGCGTGCCGTCCAGGTCAAATACAATCAAATCCATAGTATTGCTCATAATTTGTTCGAGTTGCTAACAGGATATAGGATAAATTAGCGGGACGGTTGACGTAATGACCGCTTCAAGTTTAATGAACTCTCCTCCGTATTCAGGCCGCTACCAGTGCGAGTTAATTAATCGTGGCCAGCGACCTCACTTATAAATACAATAGCGGCCATCAGCCACCCCGTAATTACAGGTAAAACATGATAGCAGATCTCAACTGGACCCTCACTGGCAATCGCGAACAAGGCGAGGCTTTGATCCACTATGCCGAATGTGCCCAGCAGCAGCACGACGAGCTAACCGGGGCCGTCAATGCCGGTATGGACCGAGCCATTGCGATTATCGCCCAGAGTATTCGTGACGACGCCCGCTATTTACTGTGTATGTGGGACGGCGCTAGTGGCACTCTGGATATTGTCACCACCGACGATAATAAACAGCTCGATGCCCCCGAGAGTGTGCGACTACAGTTTACCCATTGGGGTACCAATGCCGATATAGACCGGTCCGAGCAGGAGCACGACCTACACTTTTGGATACACGATTACCTCACCACCTCTGGAGAGTTCCTGCACTTTTCACTGATCGCGCTATTTTCCAGCGATCAACGTCAACACACCCGGCTGCTATAGGACAGCGGCACGGTGCAATGGATTGCCAGTATGGCGCCAAAGATCAATGTATTGCAGTTATTGCTTGGCACTTTGCTCGCCACTACCGCCAGCGCCCAGGAAGCCGATCTTCCCTGGACTCTAAACGCATATTTCGAAAATGACCTGTTCGGCGAGACTGACAGAAATTACACCAATGGCATTCGCCTATCCTGGACCTCGCCAGATCTGAGTTCCTACGAGCGAGACGAAACCCTGCCGCAATGGCTGCGAGACAGCAACGACTTCCTGCATTTTTTCCACGATCGTAGCCTGTTAAAACGCTGTTCAAAGGCGCGTAGGGAGCACAGCGGCGACAATTGCCTCAGCCGCAATCTGGTGGTGAGCGCCGGTCAGCTTATTTACACTCCGGAAAATATCGACGAGGAATCGCTGATCGAATCTGATCGCCCCTACGCCGGTTATCTGTACCTGGGTTTTGCCTACCACACCCGCAGCGACCTAAAGCTGGACACGATCGAATTTGCTATCGGCATTGTTGGCCCCGCCTCGCTGGGCCAAGAGGCACAGGACTTTATCCACGACCTGCGCGGCTTCGACAAATTTAGGGGCTGGGACAATCAACTCGACAATGAACTGGGCTTAGGCATGCTGTACGAGCACAAGCGCCGGGTATTTCGGCAAACATTTTTTAACGGCACCCTGCAGCAAGATTTTATTACCCACGCCGGAATTAGCTTAGGAAATGTCGCCACTTACCTCAATGCTGGCTTCGAATACCGCCTGGGCCGCGTTCTGCCCGACGACTTTGGCACCGCCTCGGTCAGGCCAGGGGGTGACAGCGCATCTCCAGGACGCAATGACCCGCGGTTGCGGCGCAATTTTTTAAGCGGCGTGCACATATTTGTTGCCAGCGACGCTCGCTGGGTAGCCCGGGATATTTTTCTCGACGGCAACAGTTTTGAAAACAGTCACAGTATCGACAAACGCCGGGCAGTAGCGGACATATCGCTGGGCGTCAATTTTATCAGCGGCCGCTGGAAGTTTTCCTATGCTCAAGTCTGGCGCAGTAAAGAGTTTAAGCGCCAGAGCCACTCCCACGAATACGGCTCAATGACCGTATCCTACGTATTTTAATCCCCTAAGGATAAAACATAGGCCTCATTGGGTGGCGCGCCCGCCAGTACGCGACGATAGGTTTCTTCCACCGCAGCGGGCCCGTCGCTATGATTGATAGTAACCCAGCCATCGACCTCGGCGATAAAAGTGTCCCAAGCGCTACCCAAGGTGCTCTGATATTTTTCTGCTCCCCACTCCTTAATGCGCTTTTGAATTTGGTCTGGCGCAAAAAACATTTTGGGTGCTGCGCCCGGTAAGCTAGCCGTATCGGTGCCGCCAAAACTGCCCCAGTGGGTGATGCCAACGCCACAGCTATAGGCCATATTGTCGCCAAAGTGATGGTGCAGAGCGCTCAATAGCTCCCGATTACCGGCCATATCAACAAAAACTACATTGCTATCGGCGGCAAGACTAGTGATATCGTCATAAGTCACCACCTCGTCGTACAGCCCTAAACCCTCGACAAAAGCCTTATTGCCGTTAGAGGTCAAACCCACAACTTCAATGCCCGGCACTTTTTTCAACTCAAAGGCTAGACCAAAGGCGGTTTTGCTGGAAGCACTGGATAAAATTACTCGTTTGGCATCGAAGTAACCATTGTCCGCCAGAAAATCGGCAATCACAAAGGAAGTAGTAAACAGAGGTTTGTAAATCATTTGGTGGTCATCAAAGCCCGCCTTAAAACCGTTATCCTCAGAGACTTTCGAGTATTGGTTGTATACCACTGGCAACTTGCTGCGGTGTTCGGCTCCGTCGACAAAGCCCCTGGCAGTGACGTTCTCAGGCTTAACCAGCAGGTAACTGGCCATGGGGAAATAGCCGTAGTAGCGATCACCACTCGTAAAATCCGAGTGTTCAGAGCGCACCACAGTGCCCATACCCCATACTGGTATATGGCCCTGCTCACCCTCGGCGGGGAAAAACTGCCAGTAACCAATCATATCCCCGGCCACGCCGTAGGTAATATTGTTGGCGGTAAGGGCGAAACGGTCGACCCGCAAAACGACCTGTCCTGCCAATTCAATTTCTTGGAAGTCCGGTAGTGGCGCGAAGTTGATCTCGGACAAGTCTGTGCGGGTAACTTGCATGCTGTAAGAAGCCATTGGGGTTGTACCTTTTGTTGTTGATAATGTGTAATGGATGAGGCGGTTAGCATGTTAAGCCTGTAACTGAGTGGCAAAACAGTTTTTTGTATTCATTGTCGTATTGATTGTCGTATTGATTGTCGTATTGATTGTCGTATTGATTGTCGTATTGATTGTCGTATTGATTGTCGTATTGATTGTCGTATTGATTGTAACGCGACACCGATGGCCTGTCGCGCTTGAAATCGGACTAAGCACAGCGGCTAACGAATACAGCCCAAGCTAACTACGGTGCTACCGGGTAGTAGCCATTAGTCAACCTCTCCTTGCTAAACACACAAGCGGTTTAGGCCACTATGGCAAAGGTGTTATCCGGTGGAAATAGGACCGTCCGTTGTGGTTATCTTCATCCGGTAACATTAGCCATTACCAAAATACGGGGCTCAAGTACTGGCTGACAGTGATTCATCGGGACTCTACGGTTCAATTCGTGTTGAACAGTCTAGGCTGCTTTTAGCCTTACATCTGATGCACAGAATTTATCCAGACATTTTAACCGCCGAACTACACCTTTGTTCAGCAATACCTTATGCTTGAAACCCAATTCAGCCCACATGCGAAGAGCTGCCATGAACAACGTGCCCACAATAGATTTAGACAATATCGATGACACAGCGCTGCGCGACCTGGATGCTGCCTGCCGCGACCACGGATTTTTCCTGCTTAAAAACCACGGACTGGAGCAACAGGTGGCCGATGCCAAGGCCCAGTGCGAGGCCTTTTTTGCCCTGCCCCGAGATCAAAAACTTGCAGTTGTGCGCCGCGCCGACAACCCTATGGGTTATTACGACCGCGAATTGACCAAACAGAAACGCGACTTAAAAGAGGTGTTCGACTTTTATGCCCGTGACAGCGAGGAGCACGAACAACGTATGCCCTGGCCAGATCAACCCAAGCAATTTAAACCAGTCCTGCGGGCCCACTTTCTCGCCAACAGCCGGGTCGCACAAACCGTGATGCAGTTGCTGTGTAGGGCGCTGGGGGTTGAAGAAACATCGCTTGACTTGCACTTTGACCACCGCCCCACCAGTACCGCCCGACTCAACTACTACCCCAGTAGTGACCCGCTCAGTGAGGGCGAGCAACAGGGGGTTACCGCACTGGGGGATATGGCCTTGCACCACCACACCGACCAAGGTGCGATCACCTTGTTGTTCCAGGATAAAGTCGGTGGACTACAGGCCCACTCCCCGGCCGATGGTTGGATCGATGTGCCACCCCAGGACGATACCTTAGTTGTTAATATTGGCGATTTAGTTCAAGTGTGGACAAATGGGGTGTACCGTGCCGCCCTGCACCGGGTACTGCCCACTGCCCCGGGAACATCTCGAATCAGCATCCCGTTTTTCTACCAGCCCAATTTCGAGACCTTAATCGCCCCATTGGCCACCTTAGGCGAACCTGTTTACCATTCTTTTATATGCAGGGAGTTTATTCAGGGTCGCATCGATGACAATTACACCGATTTGGGTGGCGAGGATACCCAGATCGAAAAATACCGCATAATTGCTGCATAGTGGCGTGTGATCCCGTCCCTCGTCTGACGGGCGGTGGAAATACGGGGACAGTTTACTTAATTCCTCGGTGAATTAAGTAAACTGTCCCCGTATTTCCTGGCATGAACAGCGCTTTTTTAGCTAAATAACCGCGGTTTCAACATGATCGACTAGATTGTTTTTTTGCTTTGAGGCAACTAAACAGCCGATAACAATCAACGCCGCTCCAGCCAAGGTTTGCCAAGACAGCTCCTCTGCAAAAATTATCCAGCCAAGAATCCCCGCCCAAATAAAGGCCGTATACTCTACCGGAATAAGAATTTTGGCCTCGGCTCTGGCGTAGGCCCAGGACAACATCAACGAAGATATTATTCCCAATAATGCCGTCGCCACTAAATCGGGTACTATCGACATTATCGGTATCACCGCCAGAAACGGTGCGAGACATAGATAAATGACAACTACCGTAGCATTTTGGAAAAACGCAATTTCAATGGGTTCGGCGATTAACGCCTGCTGACGTTGCAGAATCAAATTGTAAGCATACAAAAGTGCCGAAACCAAAATAGCGGCAATGCCTTTACCGACATCATCATCGTATTCACCACCCAACTTGCCAGTGACAATCACAACAGCACCCATAAACCCAATAACAGACGCCCATATTGCCTTGCTACCGATCGATTCATTTAGCAGAACAGCGGCTAAATAAAGTGCAATCAGTGGTGCTATAAAGGACAGTGCAACTGCTTCAGCGAGAGGGATATAGATCAAACCCCAGAAAAACAAAAAAGCCATAACTGACGTTATCGCACCGCGCCAGACATGCACACGAATGGCTGATACTGACGGCCAGGCTTTTCTACCTGCTATAAATAGTGTTGCCGCCATTAAAAAAGCTATTGATGTGCGCCACAACATCGCATTGTAAACACCTAATTCAATCGACAAGCCTTTCATAAATGCGTCCATTCCAGCGAATGTCGCAATACCAAAACAGGCTACGGAAAAAGGGATTACTGAAGATTGGCCTGCATTGTTCATTTTTAAAACTACTTTAGTGTTTCGCCAGCAAATACGGGGACAGTTTACTTATTTCGGACTTTGAATTAAGTAAACTGTCCCCGTATTTGCAACTCAACCTCTAATACCATTTCCAGCTGGGCCACGCCGGCGGGCACATCGACCACCCCTCCCAAGGTTTTAATACTGGACCCCAGGGCGTGCAGGGTACGAAATAAGTGGTGGGAGCGGCACTGTTCACCCATCTGGCCGATACGCACAATTTTAGGGCCGAAGGAACCGGAGATCTCCACCCGATAGCGCTCGGACATTTGCTTTAAAATGGCCGGGCCGGTGATTCCCTCTGGCACACATATGCCGACCACAGAATTAAGTCGCGCCTCCGGCGCTACGTATAGCGACAACCCCAATGCCTCAACGCCTGCCTGCAAGGCGGCGGAGTGACGGCTGTGACGGGCAAAACGCTGCTCGAGCGTTTCGATGCAAATAAGGCGTAGGGCCTCGTGCAGCGCCAGTAATCCGGATACGGGAGCGGTGTAATGATAGGAGTTTTTATACCAAAACTGGTCAGCCAACTTGGCGTCCAAACACCAGTGGCGCAACTGATCTTGGCGGGCCTCAATAAAATCCCAGGCGCACTCGGAAAATGCGATCAGCGACACCCCTGGAATAGAGGCCAGGCCCTTCTGCCCTCCAGTAATCACAGCGTCTACACCCCAGCTATCCATCTCTAGCGGTAGCGTGCTGAGCGTACAAACCGCATCAACAATCACCATCGCGCCCCGGGCCTTGGCGAGGGCACAGACTGCAGGTAAATTACGATTGAATACTGTATTGGACGTTTCACCCTGCACAATAGTCACTACCTGTGGGTCGACCTCATCCAGATACGCGGCTACCTGTTCGATATCCACCACCTCTGGCTCAGCCACCTGCAAATAGGTAACCTCGGCGCCGACTCGTTCTGCCATCTGCGCCAACCGAGTGCTAAAAAAACCGTTGCAAATACTCAGTACGCGGCTGTCGGGCACCACCAAATTGACTACCGCCATTTCCATCGCCGCCGATCCGGGCCCTGCCACCCCCAGAATATGCTGCGACTCAGTCTGAAACACATAGGCTGACATGCGTTTAATCTGTTGCACCACCGTCGCCATCGTGTCACCGAGATGGTTGATCACAATCGAGTTAGCCGCCGCCACCCTGGCAGGCAGTGGCACCGGGCCCGCCCCCATCATCAGCAGTGGCTCCTCCGGTAGAATATTGTCTAGGGGAATAATATGGTCGGGAACGGGGACAATCATGATCTCTACTTCCGGGCTTTACGGTTGGGTTGTTATAGTTGCTGTGCTTTAGAGCCGTAATTGCCATTCACACAGCTACGCCCCACTTTCAATCTAACTACCAGACTTACAGCGATCTAGCTGTCTATTGGTAGTTTCCTCAACGCTATACATCAAAAGTCGTGTTGGTTTTTTTCGCCACCAACACTTTTTTCAAGCGTGCGTATTGCGGTATACCCTGCTTGAAGGGCGGATAATCCTCGCCCTGGATCAGTGGTAACAGATAGTCTCTGGCCGCCTGGGTAATACCAAAACCGTCGCGAGTAATAAATTTACGCGGCATTTTCTTTTCGACGTTGGCCACTTTGTCTAGCGCAACTTCACCAGTAGTCCAGCTATAACGTTTACCGGTGCCACGTTCAATAGTAATCATAATCGAATTTTTACCTGCCACCGCCTGCTCTACCGCAGCGCGACCGACGGCATAGGCTTGCTGCACATCGGTGGCCGAGGCGATGTGACGAGCCGATCGCTGCAGGTAATCCGCCAGCGCCCAATGGTATTTATAACCGAGTTCCTCACTGACCATGTTGGCCAGGGTCGGTGCTACACCACCTAACTGGGTATGGCCAAAGGCATCAACACTGCCCGAGTCAGCCAGAAACCGACCGTCTTTATACTGGGCCCCCTCCGAGGCGACGATAACGCAGTAACCAAGTTTTTTCACTGTGGCCTGTACTTTTTTCAAAAACTTTGGCCGATCAAAGGCCACCTCGGGCATCAGAATAATATGTGGTGCATCGCCCTCGCGTTCTTGGGCCAGGCCACCGGCGGCGGCAATCCAGCCAGCGTTGCGCCCCATCACCTCGAGAATAAACACCTTGGTAGAGGTCTCACACATAGAGGCGACATCGAGACTCGCCTCCCGGGTAGACACCGCTACATACTTGGCCACCGAGCCGAAACCCGGGCTACAATCGGTATGAGGTAAATCGTTGTCCACCGTCTTCGGCACGTGAATCGCCTGAATCGGATATCCCATACTCTGCGCAAGCTGCGACACCTTGAGACAGGTATCGGCGGAGTCGCCACCACCATTGTAGAAAAAGTAGCCAATATTGTGGGCCTTAAACACCTCGATCAAGCGCTCGTACTCGGCCCTATTGTGTTCCAGACTCTTGAGTTTATAACGACAGGAGCCAAAGGCACCGGAGGGGGTATGACGCAAACTGGCAATGGCGCTGACAGACTCTTTGCTCACGTCGATCAACTCTTCACGCAGTGCACCGATAATACCGTTGCGCCCGGCATAGACCTTGCCAATATGGCTACGGTGCTCCCGGGCCGCTTCGATAACACCACAGGCTGAGGCGTTAATCACCGCGGTTACGCCGCCAGACTGGGCGTAAAATGCATTTTTCTTGGCCATACTAATTCCATTATCTACTGTTCGCCGGGGCGAATTAAAGGTTGTAAACGGGTATTGCTGATCTAGTGTCGTGGCCTGTTATTTCGACCAGTAACCGGCGTCGCAGTGCTTGTAACCCAAAACTTGGTAGGCGGCGTCAACCAGTGACTGCCCTCGAGGATTGAGTAAAAGACCCGCGCCCATCTGAGTCATCGAATAACCAAAACCCAACTGGCAGTCCGGGTCGGCAAAGCCAATACTACCGCCGGCACCGACGTGACCAAAGGCGTGGTCGCCCAGTATGGCGCTCTCGATAGCCCCCATAGGCCGGTGGCGGTTGTCCATAGACTTCATAAAACCGAGCGCAAAGCGGGTGGGAATTAGCAATGTAGCGTCTTCCATAGTGGCCATTGAGACTGCAGCCATACGATCGATATGGGTGCGGGACAATAGCTTCACCGCCCCTAGAGCGCCGCCATTAGCCAGCGGTGCAAACATACCCGCAAGGGCGCGGCCATTGGCAATGCCACCGCCGCCACCAATTTCTGCAGCGTGGGCCTCGCGGCTGTCGTGTTGATGTCCGCCAGAATTCAAAAAGCTTAAATGCTGAATCGATTGTGGGTCGGTTAGCAGTGCCTGCGTAAAGGCGCTCTGGACCTCACCGGCGGCGGGTTTGTAGCCAATCATATGGGCGCAACGGGCTTCGTGTTCCTCCGGCAGACCAATCCAAAAGTCCAAGCCCAGCTGCTCGGCAATATGGGTCTTAAAATAGCTGCCCAGCGACAGGCCCGATACCCGCCGTACTAATTCACCCACGGTCCAGCCAAAGGAGATCATATGGTAGCCGTTGCGGGTACCAGGCTTCCAGAATGGGGCCTCAGCCTCCAACCGCGACACCATGTAGTCCCAGTCGTTATAGCCGCCTTTTTTAACCGGTTCACGAAAGGCCGGCAGCCCAGCGGAGTGATTGAGCATCATCCGTACTGTGATAGCCTCTTTACCTTGTTGACCAAACGTCGGCCAGTAGTCGGTGACCAATGCGTCTAAGTCCATCTGACCACTATCTATCAGGTGGTGAGCACATAGCGCTGTGGCGGCCTTGGTGCAGGAAAACACGATCGACAGGGTATCTTGTTGCCAGGGCGTTTTGCTGACCGGGTCTTGATAGCCGCCCCACAAATCGACCAGTGTCTGGCCTTCCACGTTGAGCGACAGCGAAGCCCCCTGCTCACCACGCTGGTCAAAATTGCGGATAAATTCCTCCGCCACCGCATCAAATTTGGGGTCGCAAAAACCGTTAACAGTGCCGGTCGCCGTAGCAACACTGATGCTGTTCATATTGTGGCCTTATAGTGAGGAAAAGTGGCAGTGTATTTAAGAGGCGCTAGAGTAAGAGTCTGGCCGCAAAATGTCCAGCGCCGGGACCCCGCTATGCCGGTTGCAGCAATAAAAATGCTGTACAAAGAACCACTATTACATTAAGTTAGCGCTCTATCCGAAAAAAAGAGACCAGTGCGCTGGCCTTTTTTTTTTGGATCGCAAAAATGAAACACCTACCCAATCTGAAGCAACTTTCCAGTACCGACCTGCAATTAATTCTCGAGCTCGCCACCGCGGTCAAAACCAGTCCCGCCGATTACCACCAGGCGCTGCACCGCCAATCTATGGCTATGCTTTTTCAAAAGACCTGCACCCGCACCCGGGTATCCTTTGAGGTGGCGATGACCGAGCTGGGCGGCCACGCTATTTACATCGACTGGCTCAGCTCCAATTTTATGTTGTCGGGCATCGAACACGAAATTCAATACCTGTCCCGCAATGTCCAGGTTATTATGGCTAGGCTTATGCACAACAGCGACCTGGAAAAGGTCATTGGCGCCAGTCAGGTGCCGGTGATCAACGGCTGCTGCGACCGTTTCCACCCCTGCCAGGCACTCACCGATATACTGACGGTGGCAGAACATTTCGAGGGCCCACTGGCCGATGCCAAACTGACCTACCTAGGAGTGCAAAACAATGTCTCTAACTCGCTGGTACTAATCTGCCATGCCCTGGGTATAAGCCTCACCCTCGCGACCCCGGTACTGGCGAACAACGGTGAGAATATGGATAGCGATGTGCAAAAAATCATCACCGATAGCGCTACTATTATCCATTCGACCGACCCACAGGCCGCCGTACAGGGTGCTGATTTTGTCTACACCGATACCTGGGTGGATATGGAGTACTTTAACAACCCCGACTACGCTGATCAAAATGCTACTACCTTGAAAAAAATGCAGCCCTACCAACTCAACGGCGATTTGCTGCGTGGTATAGACTGTAAAATCATGCACGACATGCCCATTCACGATGGCTTTGAAATCAGCGCCGAGATGGTGAGTGACCCGCGCTCGATTATCTACCAACAGGCGGAGAATCGGCTGCATGCGCAGAAAGGTTTACTACTGTGGCTGCTGGGGCACTAGCAACACCGTAGCCCTTTCAGTATTGTCCAGTTATTCTAGCTCGACCCGCAAATCAACACCGTAGTTAAATACCTTGTTGGGCTGAAACTTGGGTTACCGGTAAAGCAGCCGTTTTTGGGCGCGCACTAATTCGTTGCAGTGCTGGCCCAGCGCAGCAGGGCCCGAATATTCATCAATGCGAACACCGTATTAGCAGTCACCATGGCGGTGCTACCGGTCAGTAAACCCACCCCCATCCAGGCGCTGTTAGCCGTTATCATCAGCACAAAACCAACTCGCTGACCATTGCCAATTTGCCACAGCGCAAGGAATGTTAGCGCCATTGCCAGCCAGTCTAGGGAGTACAGCGGTGCCGTCATAAGTAATTCTCGTTGCCATTGATATTGCTAGTTATTGCTATCTCACAAATACCATTACCGGCGTGCTGTGCCTGGTTTTAGCCAGGGTTGCAGCAACTATGGTAACGGTCGATAGCAGCGCGACGATCAACGATCGTTATAAGCGGTGACCCAAACGCACTTTTTTAGTCTGCAGATAGTGCCGACAAGTGGGATGATCCTGCTGCGCCAACAGCTCCACCCGCTGCTGTACATCAACCCCTGCGCTGGCCAGCGCTGCGACTTTGTCCGGGTTATTAGTAAGCAGCGAGCAGCTATCAATGCCCAATTCCCGCAGTAGCTGCGCCGCCGGGGCGAAGTCGCGGTCGTCGACTGGCAATCCTAGGGCGATATTGGCATCCACTGTGTCCAACCCTTGATCTTGCAGCGCGTAAGCCCTGATTTTATTCTCGATGCCAATACCCCGCCCCTCTTGATCTAGATAAACCAGAGCGCCGCTGCCGTATTGGGAAATTTGACTCAGTGCCAGATCCAGCTGCTGACTGCACTCACAGCGCAGTGAACCGAATATCTCCCCGGTCATACAGGCAGAATGCAATCTCACCATGGGTATTTTACCCAACTCCAGCCCTCTGCTCAGGCACAACATCATATTGGTAGAGTCAGGGTCAGATTGCATGCCGGCGCTAGTGTCCGTACACACCTTATTGGTCTGTGTGCTGCGAAAGCTGCGCAATAGGAAATCGCCATGGCGAGTTGGCATATTTGCCTCGGCGGTGAGTTCGATGCGGTAGTTAACAGTATTCTGAGCGCTCATCACAATTCCTTAACTATCGATTCAATCACCAGCCCGAAGCTAGATATACCGGGATAACTCAACTCTTTATTAGCCAATAGGTGGATGCGTTTGACCCCCAGCGAAGCCAGAATGTGACTACCCAGACCAATCTCCCGCCACACTGCGCCGCTCTGCTCATCCTCAGCCGGGCGGTCTTCGCTGGGTAGGTAGATAAATACCCCCTGCTCGGCCTCGGCGATCAATTTTAACGAACGACTGATCACATTGTTATCTGCCAGCGCACTGGAGAAAAAGTCCCTACCCTGCACCCCTTTAACTACCCGCACCAGAGTGGGCGACTCACCATCAATACGTCCATGGGGTGCATTGACAACGGCTGTGATAAACCGGCTGTCGAAGATGGTCTGGTAAATATGACTTTGGAAAGACTGTCCGTCGATAATTACCGGGCGCTCGGCGATTTGCTCCAACAACACGTCGTTTTCAGCGCGGTACTTAATCAGTGCCTCTATAGAAATAAGTGGCAATTGATGCTCGCTGGCAAAGGTTTTTAGCGCTGGCAACCGCATCATACTGCCATCGTCATGGGTTAACTCAGCTAGCCCTCCCACCGGTTTTAGCCCCGCCAACTTGCACAGATCTACCGCTGCCTCGGTGTGGCCAGATCGCACCAGCACACCACCGGGCTGATAACACAGCGGAAAAATATGCCCTGGCCGAATAAAGTGAGCGGCCTGAGCGCTGTTGTCCGC
>Ga0105355_10000213_pt1 | contig 51482 bp, 40 predicted proteins | sample GOMGulsemesocosm_2_FD_83508 | JGI IMG/M metagenome (GOLD analysis project Ga0105355, IMG submission 83508) | Methane-oxidizing microbial communities from mesocosms in the Gulf of Mexico - GOM9C Gulf of Mexico | ecosystem: Environmental > Aquatic > Marine > Cold seeps | place: Gulf of Mexico...
GTAATTGTGCAATCACCACTAGTTTTTCAAGTCATTCAGTACACTGGTGCTGCCTTTTTACTTTATTTGGCGTTTAACGCGCTAAAAAGTAATGGTAGTAAAATTGACCTTGATGTTGTTCAAGGTAAGCAGGATAAGAAGATAAATGGTTGGCGAGATGGCTTTCTATTGGCTTTTTTAAACCCTAAATTAGCGATTTTCTTTTTAGCCTTATTCAGCCAATTTGTTGATGTTGATGCCAGCATAAGTCACAAGTTTATTATGATTTTTACGGTTGGTGGACTAGATACCATATGGTATTGCCTCGTGGTTTTTGGTTTATCAAGAGGACCTGTGTTGGCAAAATTGAAAGCTAATAGCCATATTATTGATAAAGTTACTGGCGTGGTCTTAATATTACTTGCGGTGCGAGTTGCGATTAATTAGGTGATCGGGATTCGTTATTCAATCACTTAAACAGTTTTAATTTAGTTTAAAATTACAATGCTGTGGTTGAGTATATTAGCCACAATTTTATTGGCTCTATGAACTTCCTATAAGTATTAATTCTCAGTACTTTCTACTAGCTAAGTTGTAGGCTAATAAGTGCTTATACCAATTTGATTAAAATATTGCTCACTTGTACTGGTTAAAATAGTTCATGTCGGCGTTGCTCTCAATCCTAATAGCCTGCTATTACTTAATCGAGCGCCTTGCCCGGAAATATTATCTCCACAATTGAACTTATTTGAAATCACACTGATTTAATTGCATACTTTGTTGATTAATAAGAATGTATCGACCAAGAGGGATGAATCGTTTAATAGCGCTTACCATACAGCTATATGATTTTTATCTACTATGGGGCGAACTCGTTAGCTCTTCAATAAAAATTTTGAATGTGCTTTGTGGAACGATCGCACCTGGATGTTGAATCACAAACGCGGCGGCTTTGGACGCCAATGCTATGGACTGATGAGCAGGTAGCCCCTGCAAGCGAGCCCCTAAGTAAACGCCATTAAATGCATCACCTGCAGATGTGGCGTCAACTACCTTATCTACTGGTTTAATGGTAACGAAATGACGTTGATTATCCCCTAACCAAAGTAGTTCTTTTCCTCCATTTTTAATTAACAATTCTTTTAAAGCATATGGATATAAATAGTCGGCGACCTGTTCAGCTGTGGTTAAGCCATAAAGCTCTTGAAAATCATCAACTCCGGGTAAAGTGATATCAGCATATTCAAAAGCTAATTCAAATTGCTGTTTCGCTTGCTCAGGACTCGCCCACAATGCGGCTCGATAGTTGGGATCGAATACAACTTGTACTTTAGCTGCTTTTAATTTTTCAATGAAGCGCCAAAAATTTTCACGGTCTTCTTGCGGCAATATGGCTAATGATATGCCAGAAAAAAAGAACATATCCGCTTGCGAAATCTGTTTAATGACTTCGTTATTAAGGTATTGCATCACTTGGCGTGCCGCAGAATCTTCACGCCAATAGGTAAAGCTACGCTCTCCTGTTTCATCAGTTTGTATGGCATATAGTCCAGGAATTTTATTGTCTGATTGAAAAACAAATGAAGATTCGATATGTTCACGATGAAAATGTTCGCGCATTTCTAGGCTGAACTTGTCTTTACCTATCGCTGTTATCAGGTGTACTTGAGTTTGAGAAAACGACCGTTTTAGATAAACAGCGGTATTAAAGATATCTCCGGCAAATGATTGCTTAAAGGTATTCGACGGCGATGGCATTAACTCAATCATGCATTCGCCCAATAGAAAGATTTTACTCATCTGGAAGACCTTGCTCCTAGGTTATATAAGTTTTATGAGTGGTTGATTATATCAATCACTCATAAGGAATAGCAATTACAATCGCTATTTAATGGGATTAATTGTGGTATCACCTGAGCTTGTGTTTTTATTTAATGCTTTATCTTGTTGATATCTAATGCTAAGTATTTATTTATTGTTGTTTGTAGCATGTGTTTAATGAATTGATAAATGTAAACGTAATCTAATAGTGGGATTTATTTGCGCTGGTGATAATTATAAAATATACTAATGAAAAAGCTCTATTTTTGTATAGGGCTTTTTTGATTAGTGATACTGAAGTGTTCTTGATTTAATAGAAATATGGTGAAATCGATAGGTGTTAGATTGTACCATCAAATAATGTAGCTATATTACATGTGATGCTATCAGACATTACTTTGTAGCTGCCTATTTATTTGTTTATGTTAGATAAATGGCTAGTATTGTGGCTAAGTATGTCATCAACAATATTATATGCAACGTCTGCTTTACCACTAGCAATTGCCCAAGCTAATTTGTGATGGTGCTCTAAATCTAGTTCAATTTCTTCATCGGTTTGCTCTTGGCCTAGCCTTACGTGTGCTTTAAGGTAAGTTGCTACGGCTGTTTTAAATTGGCTTAAAATAGGGTTGTGTGACGCCATCAGTATGAGTGAATGAAATTGAATATCTGCCTCCATTCTTTTTTCGTGATCATCTTTGTGAACTTTCATTTGTTCGAACGCATCCATTATGTCGGAGATTTCCTCTCTGGTCGCACGCTCTGCTGCCAATTTAGCCGCTTTGGGTTCTATTATTCGTCTAACTTCTATTAAATCAAGCATAAAGGCTTCTGTCGCTATGTCAGGATCTGCATGCCAACCTAATACTTGTTGATCTAGCATATTCCAATGAACTCGTGAAGTTACTTTAGTACCACTGCGGGGAGTTGTGGTCATAAAACCTTTAGCAGATAGAATTTTAACGGCTTCACGTAATGCATTACGCCCTACACCTAGCATTACAGATAAATCTGCTTCTATTGGTAAAGTCTCTCCTTCTTTATATTCACCCGCAGCAATTCTTTTCCCTAAGGTGTCCACAACGTGTTTAGCCTGTCCTCTTGGCATCGGACGCTTAGTGTTAGTTGCGGCTGCCTTTACATTAGTCGCCATATTTTATTTCCGTTAATTAGTTAGCATTAACTGCAATTCTATCTAATTAATAATTTGATGTCACTAATATTAAATGGGATTAGTTTTAAGTTCTATTTAATGGGATTAATGTACTAATTCTACGTGTGCAAGGGTATGAAAACCCCCTGAAAGCCATTTTAAATGGTGTCTTGTATTTTTATGTTGACAATTAATGGGATTAATAATATTGTTGCGTCAGGTGAAAGTAGGTTTAATTAGGTTTCGTTCCTTACTTATTGATGAGGAAGAGCGACATTCGTTCTGTATACGTGCCTTGTTAATATTTGTTGAATAATAAAGGTTGTAAATATGGCTGATTTTGACGTGATTATTGCTGGTGGTGGCCACAATGGTTTGATATGTGCTGCACTACTGGTTAAAAATGGATTAAAAGTATGCGTAGTCGAAAGAAATGACTGGGTAGGGGGAGGGGTTCTAACCCGAGAACTCACAAAACCAGGATTTAAACATGACCAGTTCGGGTCATCCCATGTTTGGATTCATTTGAATCCGGACTTTCAGGAGCTACGTCCAGAGCTAGAAAAACATGGCCTTCGTTATATTTATTCAGATGATCATATTACTGGCCATCCGAATAAGAATGAAGGGCAAGGCATTATTGTTTATAAAGATATTGATAAAACCTGTGACACTATTGCTGAATACTCTAAAAAAGATGCCCAGCGATATCGTGAAATATATGAAGAATTTGGTGAGATCAAAGATGGTGTCGTTAAAGGCATGTTTTCTTCTCCTGCTCCACCAAGCTATATGTATCAAGGTCTTGAAAATAATCCTGCAGGAATGAAGAAGCTTCGAGATTTTCAGTTGAGCTCACGTCAATTTACTTTAGAAAATTTTGACAATGATCATGTTAGAGCTTTCATTCTTGGCTGGGCAATGGCCCCTCAAACATTGCCAGATCAAGAAGGCACAGCTGCAGCTTTTTCTGTGATGATCCCTAGTATTCACTATTTTGGACAATCCATTCCTGAAGGTGGAAGCGGAATGTTGTCGGAATCAATGAAGTCATACATTGAAGCCAGCGGTAGCACAATAATGACAGGTGCAACGGTGAAAAAGTTTCTTGTCGAAAATGGTGAATGTGTTGGTTTAAAACTTGATGATGGTACTGATATTACTGCCAGCCGAGGCGTTGTCAGTGCGCTTGACCCATTCCAAACATACCTTGATGGTTTTGAAGATGATGAATTACCAAGTGGCTTTAAACAAATGGTGCGCAATTTTAAATTTGGCGATATCACCATTGCACGAGTGCATTATGCACTAGACGAAGCGCCTAAATTTAAAAATGGTAGTGAAATGGATAAAACTGCATTTCAACGTATTTTTGGTAGCGTTGCTGATATTGATAAGCAATATAGAGAGATTGCGGCAGGTCAAGCACCTACGGACCCATTTCTATGGACTGCTGCTTGGAGTCAAATGGATCCGACGCGTGCGCCTGAAGGTAAACATACATTAATAATGGATACCTTTGTTCCTGTTGACTTAGCTTCTGGTCAAGATTGGGAAAAACTAGCACCTGATTATTGTAAAGATGTGCTGCTTAAACAATTACGTAACTACACCATAAATATGGATGATGACAATATCCTTGGTGAGTATGTTGAGTCTGGACCTACCCTAGCGCGTGCTAATTTAAGTTTTAACAGAGGTGTAACGACTGGTGGAGAAAGAACGTTGGCGCAAATGGGGTCATTTCGTCCATTCCCTAATTATGCTGACTATCGAGGACCCATTAAAAAGTTCTATATGACCGGACCATCTTGCCATCCAGGCGGTGGGATTAGTGGCATGGGGACTATTGCGGCAAACGAAATTTTGTATGATCTCGGCATTAAAAATGTTGAAGATGATTTCGATTTTTAACATTAATACTTACTGTTAAATACTGACAGAATAAAAGGAAATAAGTAATGGCTGAAGCAAAAACTGGAAAGAAAAGAGCAAAGGTAGAGCCGTATACGGCGCTTATAATACAACCAGAAGTAACGGTTGTTGATGATAAAGAAGGGATTCAAATTAACTTGGATCGAATTAAAAACCTCATTCATTTTGGTGTTGGTTACCATTGGGAAATACCAGTAAAACTGGTGGTTTTACCTGAATACTTTATGCAAGGGGTTGGAACGCCAGGCAAGGGTGAAAGCACAATAAAAGATGCAATGAAAAGAGCGGTGACTATTCCTGGGCCTGAAATTGATCAATTAGGTGAAATTGCTAAAGAATATGGTTTGTATATTTGTGGTGGTGGCGTGGTAGAGGAAGTAAAAGAATTTCCTGGCCGTTGGTTCAACACCAATTTTATTGTTGGTCCTTGTGGCAACGTAGTACTTAAGTATCACAAATGGCATATCAATGCTTCATTAGGGCTTGGCACAAGCCCACATGATATGTTTGATGAATATTGTGAGCACTTTGGCGGTAGTATTAAAGACTTATTCCCGGTTATTGATACTGAAATTGGTAAATTGGGTACCATGACTTGTCATGATGGTTGTACGCCAGAAGTAAGCCGCGCGCTAGGATATAACGGTGCTGAGGTTATTTGTCATCCAGGCGCTATTCAAGAGTTTGAAGGGGTATCTGAACCTTGGGATTTTTGGAAGTTTACCCGTCGTACTCGTGCTCATGACAATATGTGCTATCTGTTTGGTGCTAACTGGGGCAGTGTAAATTACGAGTATTATCCGAAAGCTTTTTGTCCGGGTCACTCCTTTGGCATTGATTATAAGGGGGTAATGATGAGTGAAGCACCATACCCTAGTGAACAAGTACTTGCTGTGACGGTTGATATTGAAGCACTGCGTCATTACCGAACTAAGATCAATCACAATAATTGGATTGATGTTCGCACGGAAGGTTTTAGGGAAATGTATACCAACCCTATATATCCGGCTAATCAATTCCCATCAGGCAAACCACCAAAGGCGTTAGTTGAAAAAATAACGATTTGTAAAGAAGTGTTTAATGATTTGTATGCTAGAGGACAATTTACGCCTCCTTATGGTTATGAACCAGAAGATATTTCAGATTTATTACAAAGCAGAATAGATTATGCTCAAAGTACCGGGCGATTAAAAAAGAGTACGTAAGATAATGAAAGTTATAAGTAAATTAGCTGATATTAATTTTGAATTTGGTCATTTTGAGTATAAAAAAGATCATCTGATTATTCATAGTCATCCAGACCAACCTATGCAAAGTAAAGTGTATGTTAGTCCAAATGACGTGGTCACAGCCTTAGGAAAAGCACTTAAGGTGCCAATGGTGTGGGCATATATCCTATTTTTTCCATTTTTTTTAATACGCTATCGCAAGCGACATGCCGCTAAGCGGACAAACAAACAAGTAAGGTAAGAAATCATGACAAAAATGACAGGCGCAGTCGCCATTATTAAGTCTCTGAAAAATAACGGTGTTGATACTGTTTTTGGTTTGCCTGGTGGCCAACTAGATCATCTTTTTGACGCAATGTATCACGAAGGTGATGAAATTCGATTAATACATAGCCGTCATGAGCAAGGGGTTGCTTATATGGCTTATGGTTACGCGAAATCAACAGGTAAAGTTGGTGTTTATACTGTAGTGCCAGGGCCAGGGTTATTGAATTCTACTGGGGCATTGTGTACTGCCTGGGGCAACTATGCCCCTGTTTTATGTATCGCAGGTCAAATACCGTCAACAGGGATTGGTAAAGGCTATGGTGATTTACATGAAATTCCTGACCAAATGGGAATGATCAGTAATATCTCTAAACATCAGGCTTACATTGGTCATCCATCTGATGCACCTGAAGCAGTTGCGGAATCATTTAAACAATTAACGACTGGCTGCCCTCAACCAGTCGCATTTGAAATGCCTATGGATGTTATGGGACTAGTATCAGAGGTAGAATTATTACCTTCTGTAACGCACAAAAATAAACCGATTGATAAAGAGCAAATTGCAGCCGCAATTAAACTACTTAAAAGCGCTAAAAACCCAATGATTGTTGTTGGTTCGGGCGCTATAGGTGCATGTGATGAAATAAATAAGCTTGCTGAATCTCTACAAACACCTGTTATGGCATGCCGTAGTGGTAAAGGTATTGTCGCTAGCGATAATTACCTAAGCGCTAACTTCCCAATGGGACATCGTTTATGGGGTGAGGCCGATGCGGTACTTGCAATCGGAACTCGCCTACATTGGCCATTAGTTATGTGGGGTAACGACGATGACTTAAATATCATTCGAGTGGATATTGATCCCCAGCAAATATCACGAATTTGTACACCAGAAATAGGCATTGTTGGCGATTCTACTGATGTTGTTGCAGCGATGAACGAAATTGTTGCTCAAGATAGTTTCCAAGCGACTTCACGAAAAGCAGCCTTGGTTGATTTGAAATCAACCATAAATGCTGAAATCAGAGAAAAAGTAGGACCACAAATGGCGTATCTAGACGTTATTCGTGAAGAGCTACCTGAAGATGGTATTTTTGTTGATGAGGTTACACAAGTTGGCTTTGTATCTTGGTATGGATTCCCAGTAAATAAGCCCCGTCAACATATTAGTGCCGGTTATCAAGGTACGTTAGGTTATGGTTATGCTACAGCACTAGGCGTTATGGCGGGTAACATGGATAAGCGCGTTATCCAAGTTAGCGGCGACGGTGGTTTCATGTTTAACGTACAAGAAATATCAACAGCGGTGCAATATAAGTTGCCACTTGTGACGATTATTTTCAATGACTCGCGATTTACTAATGTACAACGTCAGCAAAAAGAATGGTTTGATGGTCGAGTGATTTGCTCTGATTTACATAACCCTGATTTTGTGAAATTAGCGGAAAGTTTTGGTGCTGCAGGGTACCTTGCAACAGACCCGGAATCTATGCGAAAAGCTATTCGTGAGGCTTTTGCACAAGATGGCCCAGCGATCATTGAAGTTAAAATTAATGATTTTTTCCCTGCTCCATGGCCATTTTTAATGATGCCACAGAACAGAAAAGAAGTGTGTAAATAAATTGAATCAAAACCTAGCAGTTCTATTTTAGCTTTATTTTGAACTCTTTAATCTAAATTTAACTGCTAAACCTAACCTCATATGGATAGATATTATGACTAAGCCCATGCCCAATGCTTCTATATTACGAATTAATGCTTACAAGCAAGGAAAAAGTAATATTGAAGGTGTGAAAAACCCAATTAAACTGTCGTCAAATGAATCATCACATGGCGCATGTGAAACAGCACTCACTGCGTTTAGAGATAGCGCAATATCGTTAAATCGATATCCTGATGGCGGCCAGAGCGAACTTAGAGAAGCAATTGCTGACATATTCAAGTTAGACGAAAATAAAATCATGTGTGGTAATGGCTCTGAAGAGCTGATTCAACTTGCCGTGAGAGCTTATGTTTCAGAAGGAGATGAAGCGCTACTCAGCGAAAATGGTTTTATTATGAGTAATATTCATTGTTTAGCTCAAGGGGCTGAATTAGTGATTGCGCCAGAAAAAAATCACAAAGTAGACGTTGATGCATTACTTGCACGAGTTACCAATAAAACAAAATTTTGTACTATAGCGAACCCAAATAATCCTACAGGAACTTATCTCTCTGATGATGAAATGCGTCGTTTACATGCTGGCTTACCGAAGGATTGTTTGTTGTTAATTGACAATGCCTATGCTGAATATGTTGATGAAGAAGACTTTAGTGATGGCGCTGCTTTGGTTGAAGAATTTGACAATATTGTTATGACGCGTACATTTTCAAAAATTTATGGGCTCTCTGCGTTGCGAATTGGTTGGATGTATAGTTCTCAAGAAATACATAATCTTATACAACGTATTAGGACACCGTTTAATGCTAATTCACCAGCTATGGCAGCGGCAGCGGCTGCGGTTAAAGATGTTAACTATACCAATGAAATTAAATTGCATAATAAAAAATCATTGCAACATATTAGCGAAAAATTACAGCAACTTGGCATTGAAGTTGTGCCAAGTGTCACTAACTTCTACCTGTTGAGTTTTGTCAATGTAAAAGGGAGATCAGCAGCACAAGCAGCGGCGTATCTGCAGAGTCAGGGCATTATTCCGCGTCCTACTGGCAATGGTGACGATTTTTTACGAATAACGGTTGGCTTTGAAAGTGAAAATCAGGCCGTTATTGATATATTGACAGCCTATATGAACGAATAATTTTTACCTGAACATGTACCCGTTCCAGCTAAATCATGCATCTTCAAATGGAACGGGTATATATCACTATAACCAGTTTCCATTGATGGCAGCCGACTATAGGAACATAGCAAGTGGATTCTTAATCTGCTTGCTATTAAGTATTCTTAGGAATGTATTCGTTTTAATAGTGCAAAGAGGAGTATGGGAATTGAGTAACCAAGCAGATAGCATTATACAAAGGCTTAACCGAACACAGCAATTATTGATTAATGGCAAGTGGCAATATTCATCTAACCAACAAATATCTGAGGTGATTAATCCTTCTACAGGTGAAATAATTACTAACGCTAGTGTCGCAACAAGTGATGATGTAAATCAAGCCGTTGCCGCGGCAAAGAAATCATTTGATCGCGGTGATTGGTTGAATAAAACGCCAAGTCAGCGTGGAAAAATTCTCTGGAAAGTAGCTGACTTATTAGAAGAATACGGTGATGAAGTTGCGACACTAGAAATGTTAAATGCAGGAAAGAAATTTTCCTCGGCACGACATGGAGAAATCCCTTTTGCCGCCGATTGTTTCCGCTATTTTGCTGGCTGGTGTACAAAGGTAGAGGGGTCTACTAAAACACTCTCAATTATTCCAGGTCAAGATTTTCATGCTTATACCCAACGAGAAGCTATCGGGGTGGCCGCACTGATAGTTCCTTGGAATGGACCTCTAGTGCAAGCTGTTTGGAAAATCGCGCCGGCATTGGCAGCAGGGTGTAGTTGCATTATTAAACCTGCTATCGAAACGCCATTATCGACAGTTAGGCTAGCCGAAATAATGATTGAAGCTGGCGTACCAGATGGCGTTTTCAATGTTATTTTAGGTGATGGTGCAACGGCAGGTAAATGCTTAACAGAACATCCTGATGTAGATAAAGTCTCATTTACGGGATCCACGGGGGTTGGTAAACAAATTCTTGAAGCAGCTAAAGGTAATTTGAAAAAAGTTTCTTTAGAGTTAGGTGGAAAGTCAGCGATGATTATTTTCCCCGATGCTGATCTAGAAGAGGCCAGTCAAGGAGCAGTTGATGCAATATTTTCTCATGCTGGCCAAGTCTGTGTAGCTGGCTCCCGCCTTTTTATTCATCAAAGCGTCTTTGACGAAGTAATAGATAAAATTAAAGCGAAAACGTTGGCGATAAAAGTAGGGCCTTGCCACGACGAAAGTACCGACATGGGGCCAGTTATATCTAAACGTCAATTCGATAGTATTAGCCAGTATATTAACATTGGTCTCAAAGAAGGCGGAAAGTTACTCACTGGTGGTGTCCCTGAGGATATAACAGGCGGCTATTACATATCTCCTACTATTTTTGTTGATGTTTCACCTGAAATGCGCATTGTTAAAGAAGAAATTTTCGGCCCTGTTCTAGTCGTGCAATCATTCAATAACCATAGTGATATCAATAGCATGGCCAACGAATCAGAATATGGGCTAGCGGCTAGTATTTGGACTAAAGATATAAGTAAAGCTCATAAAACTGCTTCAGCAATGCGTGCAGGATTGGTTTGGATTAATTGCCATGGTATTCCTGATATGAGCGTGCCATTTGGGGGTTACAAACAGTCTGGTTGGGGACGTGAAAATGGCTACGAAGCACTACTTCAATATACAGAATTGAAGTCTGTAGTAGTTAAATTATAAGAGGTGACATAATGCAACAAACATGGCGATGGTTCGGACCAAATGATTCGGTTAGCTTAACCCAGATCAAGCAGGCGGGAGCAACGGGAATTGTAAGCTCATTACAACATGTATCGACTGGCGATGTATGGACAGTTGCTGACGTTTTAGCACACAAAAAACTGATAGAAAACCACGGATTAAAGTGGAGTGTAATTGAAAGTATTCCTGTTCATAATGACATTAAAAGTCGTCAGGGTAATTATCAGCAGTATATTGAAAATTATAATAAGTCTATCGAAAATGTTGCTCAAGCTGGACTCAACGTTGTTTGTTATAATTTTATGCCGGTTGTTGATTGGACTCGTACCAATTTAAATTATCAACTTCCTAACCAAGCTCAAGCGTTACGTTTTGAAATGACTGACTTTGCCGCTTATGACATATTTATGCTCAAACGCAAAGGTGCAGAATCTGATTATAGTGCTGACATTTTATCAGCGGCTAATCAACGTTTTCAGCAAATGACGATACAACAACGTGAATGTTTAGAAAAAAATATCATTGCCGGTTTACCTGGCGGTGAGGGCTCTTATACTAGAGCAGAAATAAAAAAGAGTATTGAGGAGTTTATCGAGCTAGGGGAAGATAATTTTCGAAAAAACTTATTTAGTTTTTTACGGGAAATTATTCCTGTAGCAGAAGCTTCTGGGGTACGTATGTGTATTCACCCAGACGATCCACCCTTTCCATTATTTGGCTTACCCCGTGTTGTATCAACTGCAAATGATGCTAGAGCATTGTTAGCGGCAGTGCCTAGCCCTAGTAATGGCTTAACATTATGTGCTGGTTCGTTTGGTGCTCGTGCTGATAACGATTTAGTTGCTATGGTAAAAGAATTTGGTCCCTTAATTCACTTTGTTCACCTGCGTAATGTTATTCGTGAAGCGGATGGTTCATTTTATGAGGCAGAACACCTTGATGGAGATAATGACATGGTTGGCTTGATTCGCGCTTTACTCGAAGAAGAACAACAGCGAGTGATGGATCAAAGGGATGACGTGCATATTCCAATGCGTCCGGACCATGGCCATCTTATGAGTGATGAAATTACCGCTGAAAATATCAATCCTGGCTACTCTTTTGCTGGTCGAATGAAAGGGCTAGCTGAATTAAGAGGGGTGATACACACATTACAACAGATCATTGATGTCTGACTATGATATCTCATCTTGCTGTAAAGCGCTTAACCTTCAATTAAAAGGTGACTTGAGTAACTGTGAAAGAATACCTTTGCAGTTAGGCATGTAACTGTCTCAAATTATTAAGCAATGATCTATTATTGCCTACCAGCCTAAGTGTGTTTAATTTACAATAAACACGACATGGTTTGGTGGGTTCTATTTTATTGGTGCCGTTCACTTTGTTTATAAGTAAAATTATGATGTTTCATGCTAGGTGTGTGGACTCCCCATTTTCATTTCGTATTTCCGCTGAACTGAGCCAGCTTATACCTCCTAAATACGCGTTATAGAATCTAACCTCTAAAAACAGCACTTGCTATTTTTTTTGTTTTAGATTTATTTAATGGGATTAATGGTGTTTTTTGTTACTCTCTTTGATCTTCTATATCATTGTATTTGCTATGTTTAATATAACGCAAAGATGTTTTATTTGTTACTTATGGGATTAATAAGTGTATTTTTATGCTTTTATTGGTTGACATCTAAACTAATATTGATTACTTTTTGTTAGTCAAAGTTACAGTTTTGATTAACAAATGTTGAGGAAAGTTATTTATATTTTCAGAGCTAGTGATTACCAAAGAGTGAGTTGAATTTAGTTTAAGCTTTAACTCCAATTGGTAAAACAAGCTTGAGGATGATAAAAGCATAAAAATATACAATTTAATAATTGTGATTAATAATTATAAAAACAGGGGAAACCGAATGAAAACAAAGTTAAGTCTAATTGCAATTTCAATTGCAACACTCCTTTCACAACCTTTATATGCACAACAAGAAAACACTAATGATGATGAAGCCAAAGATAAAGATATGGAGGTGATTTCTGTTACTGGCTCTAGAATTAAAAGAAAAGAACTGACCAGTGCAAGCCCTATGACGGTCGTGGATTCTGAGGTCTTAAATTCTTTTGGTTCCAATAATTTGGAAGATATGATGCAAGCTTTTCCTGTCTTTCAAAATACAGATATTAGTGATGATAGTAGTGGTTTTGATGATTTGAATGGTGGTCAACAACGCGCCAATATTCGAGGTGTTGGAGCTGAACGTACACTTAACTTACTGAATGGGAAACGATGGGTTACCTCTGGTTTTGCTGCTTCTAACTTTGGTGATATTCCCACAGGTATGGTAGAGCGTATCGAAATATTAAGAGATGGCGCATCATCTGTGTATGGCTCTGATGCAATGGCAGGGGTAGTGAATATTATTACCAAAAAAGACTTTACCGGTTTAGATATCACTGCAAAATACGGCGCTAATCAAGAAGGTGATGGTGCAGAAACCCTGTGGAGTATTACAGCAGGTGCTGCAAGTGATAAGGGTCATGTAATAGTAGGTGTACAGTCGAGCAAAAATGATGGTGTATATAGAAGTGGTGATTATTCTAAATACTCTTGTACACAAGGAGTAACAGAAGGTGCTAATGGTTCAAGATCTTGTGGATCTATTGATGCACGTCTAGGTGTTCATCCCGCAGGACTCGTGACTATTGCTCAAGATAGCCAAGATGGTAAATATTTAGCTGGTGAACAATATATTGTTGAGCAAGGTGCGCCGCGTTTATACAATGCTGATACTGACGCATATAACTGGCCATGGGAAAGCTTACGTTCAGAAACTGAACGTAACAGTATCTATGTTGAAGGCCGTTATGAAATAGCAGATGACATTGATTTCTTCTTTGATGTTCTAGGTACCACGTCAAAAAACACCCGTGGTGGTCGTGTTGACTACAATGCTATTGGCGGGAGTGTTTGGGGGTCAGTTAATGTTTCTGCCGACAACCAATTCAATCCTTTTGGTACAGAAGTAGAGATTGGACGCGTATTAACTGAAGCTGGTCCAACTAACGATACCACTTCAGGTCATATGTATAGATTTGTTGTTGGTTTAGAAGGGGTTATAAATGATGAGTGGTATTGGGATATTTCTTATAACTCAGGTCAAAGTAACTCAGATCATTCTCAAAGCCGTTTAAATACAGCAAATATTCCCAGTTCATTTCTAACATTAGATGGCATTTCATTGGTATTGAATGAAGCTGAATGTGCGCAAGTGAAAGGGTGTACACCCGTTAACTTTTTTGGTGAAGATACTGTAACCTCAGATCAAGCCGAGTTTCTTAAATTTCAAGAGCATAGAATTGATTCATTTTCACAAAATGTTTTACAAGCCAATATTTCTGGAGAACTATTTGAACTTCCAGCGGGGGGCGTTTTATTTGCTGCAGGTTTAGAATATAGAGAAGAATCAGGTGCTAGAGAGCCTGGTCCGAGAGAGTTTAACCGCGCAACTAATGGCAGTTACACTTCCAAGGAAGCGTACATGGAAATGATTGTTCCAGTAATAGAAGATTTAGAAGTGAATTTGGCAGGTCGCTATGTCAAAAATAGTATTTATGGCAATAACAATATTTTTAATGCCGGAATTAATTATAAAGCAACAGAGGATATTCGCTTAAGAGCAACTTATGCGAGTACTTTTAGAGTGCCAAACATCGAGAATATATTCTTTGGACAAGATTATGGTCCTATTTGGCCAATTACATTGGGATTTTTATATCCAATACCAGGAAATATAGACCCGTGTGATTCCGTTAATGGTGAAGCTGCGACTAATGCTCAAGTCGCAAGTAATTGTGCTGCCGATGGTGTACCAAGTAATTATGTTCATACAGATTACACTTTTCAGCCCGGTATTACTGGCAACCGTAACATAAAGAAAGAAACGGGTGAAATGCAAACATTGGGTGTGATATTCACTCCATCGTATGTTGAAAATTTATCAATAACGTTAGATTACTATAACTTAGACATTGAAGACGGTATTAATCAAAGTTTTGGTGATTTTGGTAAGGCGGCTGGTTATTGTTATATAAATGAAAACCAAGACTGGTGTGATTTAATTGAACGTACTGATAACGGTCAAATTGGTTTATTAAACATAGCACCGTTTAACACTGCGGCATTGACAACTACAGGTGTCGACGCGAGCGTTTTATATAATGTCGATACTGATTCTATTGGGTTAGTGACATTATCAGCAAATGTTAATTACCTATTAGAGTATGATGCTAATAATTTGGTTGGTGAAGAGCCTACTGACTTTGTTGGTCTTGATGGCCACCCAGAAGTGAGTGGTGTTGTCTTTGTTGGTTGGAATATGGATGATTGGTCTGCTAACTATAGAGTTAACTTTGATAGTGGTGCTCGTTTAACAAGCCCAGCAGATACCAACCAAGTCAACGAATACGGTTATCAAATGTGGCATCATGCTTCAGCTACTTATAATACTGCAATTAATAGTGTTAATACGTCAGTAACGTTTGGGATTAAAAACCTATTTGATGAGGAGGTTCCTTACATTACTAATCAATATGCTACAGACCGTTATGACCCTTTAGGGCGTCGCTTTTATCTTGAATTAAAAGCTTCATTTTAAGTCCTTTTCTGAAAAAACTAAAACAGTTTAACCTGCTGTTTTAGTTTTCATTCTTATCAGTATTTATACCAATACCAATAAACACGTGATCAGGCTAAACGGACTAAATATTTGCTCACTAACTTACTGGTATTGATATTATTTAACAGCAAAGTTTAATTGATTAATCTTCGCTATTAATACAGATGCTGCTTTTACCTTTACCTTCTCTTATCTTCGAAACTAAATTAGCAATCATTGATAAGTGATATATAGAAGTGCATATTCATGCTAGCAATAAATAAACGCGATTCAAATAAAACGATCCAGACAACAACGATAATATTGGCTTTACTGGCTTTATTATTGTTTGCCAATAATAGTGTTGCCGTCGTCAAACAGCAGTTACTGCGTTTTCCTGATGTCTCTCAAAATCATGTGGTTTTTGCTTATGCTTCAGATCTCTGGATTGTAGACAAGATAGGAGGAAAAGCTACGAGACTAACCTCACAAAAAGGTGAGGAGTTACACCCTAAATTTTCTCCTGATGGTAAAAAGGTGGCTTTTGTTGCTCCCTACGCAAACGGTAACCAAGATATCTATGTTATATCTATAGCAGGAGGGACACCAAAAAGAGTAACCTATCATAGCTCTTTTGATCGGTTTATCGATTGGATGCCAGACAGTAAACAATTACTATTTGTGTCAGATCGGGAAAGCTATAGACCAAGGTTTAATCAATTATATAAAGTGTCAATTGCCGGTGGACTGCCTGAAAAGTTACCTATGCCCTATGTTGAAATGGCAACTGTTTCGCCCGATGGTCAGGGAATTATTTACTCATATTTAAAAGACTTTCAAAATCAGCCTGATTTTAATAGAGAAACTTGGAAAGGGTATCGAGGAGGGCGGGCACCAAATTTATGGTATTACCATCTCAAAAGTAAAACGTCTCGAAAATTAACCAACAATCAAGCGCCTGAGTCAGCGCCAATGTGGACTGATAAAGGTATTTATTATTTGTCGGAGCGTGGCGGTAAAACCTCAAACCTTTGGCATTTAGCTTTAGATGGTGATAAACAAAGAAGAATAACTGATTTTAATCAATATGATGTGACTCGGCCCTCGTTTGGCCCCAGTGATATTGTGTTTGAGCATCAAGGCAATTTGAAGCTGTTATCTTTAGTTGATGAAAGCATAAGCCAAATGAATATTTCAATTACCGAAGATTCCTATTCACTAATACCTAAAAGTATTAATTTGCAAGATAGAGTCACTTCTGTGTCATTGTCAAATGACGCGAAAAAAGTTGTTGTGCAAGCTAGAGGTGAAGTATTTGTTATTGATGTTGAACATGATATAGCAAAAAATTATGGTTTAGGTAGTGGCTCTGCAGAACGATTTCCAGCACTCTCACCCGGTGGTGATTTACTGGCCTATATGAGCGATGTATCTGGAGAGTATCAGTTATACGTTAAAAATCTGAACAGTGATAAAGTCACCAAACTAACCTCCTTTGAAAAAGGTTACTTATATAGACCAACATGGTCGCCAGACAGTAAAAAAATTGTTTTTATTGATTATAAACAAACACTACGAGTAGTGAATATAAAAACAAAAAAAATACAGAAAATTGCGAGTAACTTATGGCGTCACAATTCAGAGTTAGAGTTATTTAAGCCAAGTTGGTCATTCGATTCTCGATGGTTAGCGTATGCGCAAGACACAGATAATAGAAACCGAGTGATTTCTATATATGATTATAAGAACAATAAATCACATCAAATCACGTCAGGAAATTATGATGATCACACACCTGTTTTCGATGAAACTGGTCATTATTTGTATTTTTTAAGCCGCAGGGCATTAAGCCCAGTCTATAGTGATATAGATTTCACTTGGATTTATGCTAACTCAACAGTAATTTCAGTATTACCTTTACAAAATGATATACGTTTACCGAACAAGAATTATGTCGTCGCTTCAAAACACCGAACTTCATTAGATTTGCAGCATATAGAATCGAGGTTAGGCGTCATGGATTTACCCGCGGGTAATTATAATCAATTGGCAATGAATGATAATAAGTTGGTTTACTTAAAAGGGAACAGATCTGGCAGTGGCTCTCGCGCAATGACAGCATATTATTATGACTTATTAATGAATAAGGAAGAGGTGCTGCTCAAGGACGTCAGCAATACCTTCGATGTAAGTAACGCTAAGGTGCTATTACAAAAGCAAGGTAAGTTTTTTGTCGTGCCGTTAAGTAAATCTGCGGAATTTGATAAATCAATCAATACAGAAAACTTGACGATGAAATATGTTCGACAATTAGAAAGCCAACAAATTTTTAATGATGCTTGGCGATTTGAACGTGACTTTTATTACGACCCTAATTTACATGGTGCTGACTGGCCGGCAATAAAAAGCAAGTATGAAGGTATGGTTAAATATGTTCGAACTGACTCAGATTTAAGCTTTATTGTTCGTGAGCTCGCCGGCGAAGTTTCAGGTGGCCACGTATGGGCTACGGCTGTACCTCGTCAGCGTTACGAGTCGAAATATACAGGACTACTAGGTATTGATTTTGAAATGTCTAACGGTATGTATCGAATCAAAAAGATCATCAACTCAGGTGCACATCGGCAAGATGTCAGATCACCATTAAGTGAACCTGGTGTTGATGTTAATGAAGGAGACTACATTTTATCCGTAAATGGCAGAGTGCTAACGGACTTTCCATCCCCATGGGCGGCATTTGAAGGACTAGCTAATAGCAATGTTGAGCTTATGGTCAATACTAGGCCAAGACATAAGGGTGGTAAGGTCGTTATTGTTAAAACCTTATCGAGTGAAAGTAAGCTAAGAGAACTAGCATGGGTAGATAATAACCGTAAGAAAGTTGAAGCGTTGTCAAACGGCCAATTAGGTTATATCTACCTGCCGGATACTAGCCAAAATGGCCAAAACGAACTGATGAGGCAATATCGTGCACAATTTCATAAAAAGGGCTTGGTAATTGATGAACGATTTAACAGTGGTGGGGCGTTAGGCGATCGTTTAGTAGAATTACTGAATCGTAAGCCTCTAGTCTATTTTAGTCATCGCAACGGCAAGGATTCACCATTGCCGGAATTAAGCCACTATGGGCCCAAAGCGCTGATAACCAACGGTTGGAGTTATTCTGGTGGCGATGGTTTTCCGCTATTATTTAAGCAAGCTAATGTCGGTCCATTAATTGGTGAAAAAACATGGGGAGGGTTGATTGGCCCAGCGGCGAGTATGCCATTTGTTAGTGGTGGCCGTATTGCAACCCCACCGCAACGTGTTTATTTACCATCAGGGAAATGGGCCGAACCAAATGGCGTAGAGCCCAATATTGAAATTGAAAATGATCCTGGCTTGATGATGAAAGGGCAAGATCCACAATTAGAAGCGGCAGTACAAAACGTTCTTGAAAGACTGTCTCAATACCAAGCCCATAATAGGCCAACATTTACCAGTGACGTAAATTTAAACTAAAACTAAAAAGAATGAGAAGATAATAATGAAAATTAAATATATTTTAGCGTTTACTTGGTCTTTTATTGCTTTCGCTGAGCAATCTAAAGCAATGGAGCCTCGCGTTGAAAGTGAAAATAAGTGGACGATTATTCATGCTGGAACTTTGCTTGCAGTACCTGGTGATAAAGTTAGAAAACAGCAAACGATAATTATTAAAAACAATAAAATTGAAAAATTAGTTAATGGCTATGTTGATTTTGAACCTGAGAACAAAACAAAAGCAAAATTAATTGATCTAAAAAACAGCTTTGTCATGCCTGGTTTAATTGACATGCATGTGCATTTGGATCTGAATGGTCCTGATTGGACCAAATCTAACAATAAAGACGCCAGTGAGGCATATCGAATTTTCAAGGCACAAGTAAATGCGGCTAAAACGTTGCAAGCTGGCTACACGACAGTAAGAAATCCAGGAGGCTCAGGTTGGGCCGTATTTGCTTTAAGAAAAGCAATCGAAAATGGTGTAGTGTCAGGGCCTAGGATATTTTTGTCTGGGCATACTATTTCAGTTGGCGGTGGTGATGGAAGTGGAACTTGTTCTGGCCCAGAAAGTTGTCGAAAAGCTGTTCGAAAACAAATAGATATGGGGGCTGATTTCATAAAGGTTTATGCGACCTGTAGCGGTTCTCAGCCTTGTGGGCATGGCGATGCGAGACCGGTATTTCTAGAAGATGAATTGAAGGCTGTTATTGCTACAGCTAAAAGCAGGCAATTAAAAGTTGCAGCTCATGGTCATGCGGTTGCTGGTATTAACCAAGCGTTATCGTTGGGGGTTGATTCAATTGAACATGGAACCTTTAGTGATGAAAAATCAATTGCTCTATTTAAGAAAACAGGCGCATTCTTAGTACCTACTATCGCTGTTCAAGATAACGTAATAAGAGATTCAAAAACTGCAACTGACTCGAAAATGTTGCATGTAATGCATAATGCCATTAAATCACACCCTAAAAGCGTCAGAAATGCTTATAAAGCAGGGGTGAAAATAGCTGCAGGCAGTGATGCAGGAGTGATTGAGCATGGTCAGAATGCTAATGAATTATTGTGGTATGTGAATAAGGTGGGAATGACAACGCAAGATGCCCTAATTACCACAACTCTTAATGCAGCTAAGCTGCTTGGCATGGAAGAGAAAATAGGGAAAATTAACCCACAGATGCTTGCCGATATTGTCGCATTTTCTGATAGTCCTCTTGACGATATTAATCAGATAAAGCATGTGGTTTTTGTAATGAAAGATGGGAAAGTTGAAGTATCAAACGCGAACAACTAACAATATCGCCTTGAGGTTCTTAGTTGTAAATTGAGAAGACTGATGCGCGCATTAGTCTTTCTTAAATCAAGCGCAGATATTTTATTTATAATCTTTAGTTTGTACGAACCAATGCTCCATTTATTCTACAAAGGCTGGTTGTCATATAAAAGGTAAACTAACAGTGATCGCTGATCTTGATTATTTTCCCTTAAAGTTAATTGTTGACCACCATGTTGTATCGGACCAAGTTAAAATGGCTTTATTGCGCTCTTCAACTGTCATTGTTTTTAATTTATCAAGTACCTTTGATGCCATAGCACCCACGGGGTAGATAAAGTCAGCTTTCTTTGTGGAAATAATCCTTAAGATGGTGTCTTCTACATCCGTTTTCTCAATCTCTTGAGGGTTACTACTGTGTTGGATTTTTGTTAGCCAGTGCTTTAAAAGTGGAGAGTAAGGGTTACTTTCAGGCAGTTCATTGGGCAGTGACTGGAATAAATTTGAACAAAAGGCGGCAGGAGTTATGATACTGACATCAATTCCAAAAGGTGCCACTTCGTATCTTAAACTTTCCAGCATACGTTCTATTGCCGCCTTCGAAGCTGAATAAAAGCCGTCACAAGGTAAGGCAATAGCTGACGATATTGAACCAATACCGATAATTTTACCACTTAACTGATGACGCATTATTGGTAAAGCGGCTCGAATGACATTTAAACTGCCCCAATAATTCACCTCGAAACTCTGTTTACTTTGCTCAAAATCGGCACTTTCTATAGTGCCCATCGAATAACTTGCTGCGTTTAAAATGACGATATCTAGTTGCTTACCCTGTTTTGCCAAATAATCAAAAACGGCTTTGACTTCTTTTATTTTAGTGACATCCATCTGTGTGTATTCAAGTAAGTTTGAAGTTGAATGTCCGTTAACTTTAGGTTTTTTATGAGCAAGAGATCTTACCGTGGCTATTACCTCATGTCCTTCATTGGCTAACCTTATTGCCAATGAAGCGCCAAGGCCAGAACCACAACCCGTTATTAAAATGCAAGCCATTATGTTTCCTATAAATTGTTCGTTATCAATATTGTTAAAAGTATGCCTAAATACTGATAACAGCGTCTTAGTTACTATCACTATAGATTATACTAATCATCACAAAAACAAAATCGTTTAATCCCATTAAATTATCTTTATAGCTAAAGTGTCTCTCAAGACTGATTAAGCTATTCTTGTGTCTTTACTTATATTATTAATGATTTATTAGTGTGGTTAATAGCTAGTTGGTGTTTGTTATTGCTTTTTCTATAATTTTTATGTTTTTGTTTTTCTTATTTGTATTGTGTTATTGATGGGATTAATGGTTGACATGTGAAGTGGTATTGGTTACTTTTTGTTTATTGAAAATAAAGTTATTTGATAAATAAGGCTTGAAGAGAGTTATGTCTACAATCAATCGTTTGTAACAAGTAAATTAAAGCAACTTTTTCACTGTTAATTTTTCACTATTCACGTTAGTTCTGTGTGTAATAAAGCCTTAATGCCGCTGCCAGTTATGGTTATTTCGAGGTTCGTATCAATGTCTGAGTTTGTTTTTTTGAACCATTCTCTATTGGAGATCCAGAGCAAAATATCCGGGTATTAATAACTGAATACTCTATAGAAACTGGGGTATAGGTTCTATAACGGCAGAAGAAGCAAGTCGTTAATTTAGTTTAAGAGGTCATATTATGAATAACCCAATGGATATAAAAGATTTTAGAAGAGCTCTAGGTCAATTTCCTACTGGCGTAACCGTTATCACTACAATAGATGGAGATGGAACACCGATAGGGGTAACAGCTAGTAGCTTTAATACGGTTTCTATTGATCCTCCATTGATTTTATGGAGTGTTGATAAAGGCGCTTATAATGCAAAACATTTTGCGGTCAATGTTCTAGGTAAAGATCAAGTTGATACATCCAATAAATTTGCAGGTCGAGGTGAAGACAAGTTTGCGGGCGTTTCATATACCGTAGGGGATGGTGGAAGCCCTTTATTTGAAAGTTGTGCTGCACAGTTTGAATGTAAAACATGGAATGTAGTTGATGGTGGCGATCATCTGATTATTATTGGTGAAGTGGTCAATTATCGATACGATGAAGCTACGTTACCCTTAGTTTTTTCCTGCGGTAGTTATGCGGTTTCGACACAACATCCTTCAAGCATGAAGCATGAGCAAGCAAAGATAGGTAATAACGGCTTTTTAAGAGATTATTTGCCTTATTTATTACACGCTGCTTACGGAAGTTCTAGCTCGGCATTATATCCACGATTCATGGATGAGCATAATGTTACGCCAGAGGAGTGGAGAATACTGACATTATTAGCTGATAGTGGTGCTTCGGTTGCGGCAGAGTTAGCACAAATGGTGATGCAACCAGAGAATACTTTCAGGGCTACCGTAGAGTTGATGAAAGATAAAGGGCAAATAAACGCTCAAGAAGAATTAATAGCATTAACTGTTGCTGGTACTGAATTGGTTAATAAGCTATTTGCTATTGCTAAAGAGCACGAAGTGACGGTACTCAATGCTTTATCTGAAGAAAGTGTTACCCAGCTAAAGGAGAGTTTGAAAGTTATTGGCGCACTAAGTTAGTCGTTAGTATAGCAAGCTCCGTTATGTCAATTAAGTGTTTGAAAATTAGGTAAGCAGACAAAATGTTTTTTGAGAATATTGTTAAAACCATTTTCAAAGCCATTGAAGATGAAAAGTTTTTGATGATTATTTGAGCATACTAAGGTTTCGTTAATTTTTATTATATAGAGAGTAAATTAAACAGGAAAATATTGAATGAAAAATAATCATACATTTTCAAAATTTAAAGCGTTAACGGAAAGTTGTACGCTTAAAAAAAAAACGTGTCGGGAATTACCAGCTAGCTTTATAAATGATTTCAAGATAGCAAATACAGAATATTGTCGAATTGTGGCATTGTCGGAAGTCCTTAATATTCCCTATGAGAGACTAGTCAATACATTGGTTGCAAATGCATTAGGGGACGCGCATGAAGGTTTTTTAAGTGCATTTTGCAATGACAAGGAGCGAAATACCTATAATCAACAGCTTAAACAAAGAGTGCAAGAACTCTTGTCGTTAAATTAGCCATTTATTAAGGCGTCCATAGAAGATATTAAATTTTTAAAGTACTTCATTTGTTATGAAAAATGACAAAATAATTCTCCTCAATTAAAGGTAATACCATGCGAATTTTTAAACTGTTTATAGGATTTATAAGCATTATTTTACATAGCACCTCCGCATTTTCTACCCCAGTAGATGACGTTCAAAAACCGTTTGTTATTATCGTACAACCTATAGTCATTCAAGGAGATAACGGAAAAGACCCCGCATCAATGGCGCTACCAGAAGACTTAGTCGACCAAGCATTTGCCAAGGCGGGTGTTGATTTTTATTTTTTAGAACCACTGTTTTATAACAATTCTAAGGCACGTGATGGGTTAATAAACTTAGATGAAATTGTCAAAATGGCTACTAAGGATGGTTTTATTCGCGGTCAAGGTGATATTGTAAATATGTTTTTTGTCAATGCCGTTGATGGAAGAAAAGGTCCCTTAGGCCGTGGCATGATGCAAGGTAATCTAACTTTCATTGCCTTAGGCTCTGTTCAAAATAGAGATCCTAAAGCAAACATATCACAGCAAAAATATATGGAAGCTTTTGTTATCGCTCATGAGGTTGGTCATAATTTAGGCTTGAAACATGCCGTAAATGATAAAAATGTCCCTAATGATATTCCAAATATTCAAGGCGATGGGGACTTTAGTGAAAGAATAAATCCTAAATATAGCCTAAATGATTACCAAATATCAGAGCTAAAAAAAAGCCCCTTAGTAAGACCTAGAGTTGATATTCTTTCGGTACAAGACGCCCGAAAAGCAATCATTGATGAAACCTTTGAACCTTATTTCTCAAAACTACAAAAAAGAGAAATTGAAACATTTTTACAAGAAAAAATATCAATTTCTCAGCTCGATGATTTAAGAAATTATGCCCGAAAAAGGTTTCAAGATGCAGTGCTTCCCTTTAGTGAAACAGAACAAAATGCACTTACTTATATTGTAGAAGAGGTCAACAAACTACTTCTCAAAAATAATAATTATTTAATGGCTGATCATCCTTGGCGTTTTATAAAAATTGATAACTGGCTCTGTGGCGGATTTGCTCATACAAGAGGTAGTTTTATAATTTTAAGCCAGAGACACTTAAATTCTTTAACTGGGATTTGGCAAAAAAATATTGATGAGAAAAACCGTTTAAAACTTTTAAAGAAATTTGGTGGCTTGTTAGCACATGAACAAATGCATTCTCTTCAGCGAAGTTTTCCATCAAAATTTGTCAAACTAAATACCCAATTTTGGGATTTCAAACAAGCAAATGTTGAATCAGAAGAATATATAACGTTAAATCAAGTTTCAAATCCGGACGCACCATTGGCTGAATGGCTCATCCCAAACCCTCAGCAGCCATCCGAATTTTATTGGGTTAGAACCTTACTTAAAGAAGAGGTCAACCTTCCACAAATGGGAGCTGATTTCACCGATCAAGTCTTCACTGTTATTTTCAATGAAGGAAACTATACACTTAAAAAAGATCACGATAATAAATTAATTACAAACACTATAAATGATTTAACCTTTTACAGGGAATCTTATCCAGTTACACGAGGCATTGATCACCCAAATGAAATTTCTGCCTATATGTTTTCTAAAGTATTTCAAACCATGATTACTAAAGAAAACAAAAGCGAACTCATTCTCAAAAATGAAGTTGAATTTAATAAATGGATAGAACAAGAAATGATGAGCTCTGATTCTGATTAAATTAACCATCTGTTTGCCCATGTAATTCCCTCAACTGGCACGTTAATAAATATCTCGACTTCGATTGACTGTTCAACTGTTAATTAAAAAATTGGAGTCGAGTTTATGCATAACAAACATCAGCACGCTAATTCAAAGTCCTTATCAGCTAATAAAATAAAAGATATTGTCACAGCATGTCGTTACTTTGCTAGTATTCGATAAACGCTTTATCAATGGAAAACGTTTATGATAAAGGTGCGAGAAAGGTTCAATTAATTGTAAGCCTCGTTCTGAATGCCATAAATTCCCCATCCAAGACCAATAGAAATAATTCACCTTCGTCAGGCTTATTACTTGGTGCCAAGTATGATTGCTGACACTAACTTGATATTAAGAGATAAAAATAGCAAAGAACGGCCGTTACAACGCTTAGTACGGACTAAACCTAGCCGTTTTCCCGATACCTCAATGTTCTAGATCTAAGTTTAAGCATTATATAAATATAGTAACTGTCACCATGTTCAAGTTGATATTAAGTTACTTAAATTTAATAGTAATTAGGGATAAATGTTAAAGTGCTTTCATTAAGCATCTAAAACGTCTTATGAAAAATTAAAGGCCTAGATACTTAACTAAAAGTTGAGTATCAGTAGGTGTTGTAGAAAAGATAATTGAATATGATAGGCATATAACTTATGCCGACTGCCTCAACATAGTCTAATGATGAGGCATCCTAGATGGGAGAGTAAAGTCAAACTTTACTATTGACCGGCTTAGCTAAGTAAGCTTGTTACTGTAACACCGATAAAAGACGCGATAGCATAACCAAATATGCCACACATAATGCCAGGAGTTACCAGCGCCCGCCAATTACGTGATGTGGCAATTGCTGCTGTAACAGCCGGGCCTACGAGAGCAGCGGCACAGGCTACCACCGTTTCTTTAAGATCAAGTTTCATCATTTTTGCAAACAATAATGTTACCGTAAGATGAGTAGCAATAATAAACATGCCATAGAAAAACAATGTTATAGCTGAGCCTAAAAATACTGACATATCAGTGCCAGCGCCTACTACTGCGAAAAACAGGTACATTAGTAACAGGCCTGTTTCAAACTCACCTTCTAGGTTACCCATCATTTTAGGGAATGAGTTAGCTATAAGAAGCGTCAGTACTGTAATAAATAGAAAGGTATATTGGCTCAATCCCCAGAGTTCGGCAAAGTACTTAGAAATGGCACAAATACCGAAGCTTAACCCTATTGCTCCGGTCAGATGAGAGAGCTTTAATTTTGATGTACACTCAATCTCTAAGGGATCTTCCTTCGTTTCTGCCATAGAAGTATCCCTAAAAGATGGAAAATATCGTGTTAGCCATTTGGTGGAAGGAATAGCAAGAAGTAGCATTAAGGCGAGAATGCTAACAATACTACTCGCGCTTATAGCAGTACTGAATTCATCAGTAGTCATTTCCACTACTTGAGATACCGCCAGAAAATTAACAGCACCACCGATATAGCCGCCGCTGTATACACCAGCGACTTTGGGGCCTATCGCTCCGAGATCAAAAATGAAGAAACCGATAACAGCACCAGCAATTGTCGCTACACTTGCTAGGCAGAAAATGAGTAGCACCTTGCCACTTTCTTGAAATATTTTACGCAAATTGCTTTTAAACAGTAGCAAGGGGATGGCAAGCGGAACCAAAGTAGCGCCGACAAAATCGTAGGCTGAGCTTTTAAAAGGAATAAACTGTAGGTTCGATAAAAGCATGCCAATACAGAGCACCCAAACTACACCAGAAATTTTTCTCCCTATTGCTAGGGTATCGATCCAAAAACCAAGCCAGGCTAAGCCAAATATAACTGTGCAAACAGCCATTATATTATCGCTAGGAATTAAAGACATATTGTTATTCTCCTGAAGGGCTTGACCAGCATGCGCCTCTATATAAATGCGAAGTTAATCTTAGAGTAATAATTTAATTACTATTATCATTTAAATTATTACAGTAATTGAACAATAGCAATCATGGGATTAATTAACAAGTGTATTTTTGTTGAATAATTACACTTACGTTTTTTTTACTTGGAACTTTATCTTTGTGCTTTTAAAACAAGTAAATAACTATACTGTTATTTTATCTAGAATAAACAGTCTTGAAGCTATTTGTATTTAATGGGATTATATTTTGGTTTTTTGTGCCTGTACTCCCTAGGCTACTGATTGTCGAGTTTTAATTATTTAACCTTGTTTATGCTCTATTGTAAAACGATATTAATTACCTATTTCAATATATTATTTGTGGCTTTACGCTTGCTACTATCAGTGTAAACGAATATAAACAATCACATTTAATTTGTGTTTTTTTGCACGCTGCAAATGATCTTTTATTGGATATATCGAATTACCAGCTGCTATTATCAAATAAGGAGATGACAAACTTGATATCTGTTGGTGAAATAGTTTCAACAACGAAAGATTATCTCAATTGGTTTCCAGAGGACTTTCCAGACAACTCTCCTTCAATTTTCTACACGAAAGTATTAGCACTAAAGAGCTAATACTTTCTATTTAATACCTATTATCGATTGCTAGTCGTTACTTTATTAGTGATATTTGAGGTAGACATTCACAAAGCTTACGATCTATTCCTAAGCTGTCTGCTAGGTGAAATCATTAGTACTTGAGCAATTAAAAGGTGACGGTTACGTTATCGATGACCTAATAACATTCTCATAAATTAAACTCTGGAGTATTAACGTATCAAAATTTTTTCTAACTTGAGTATTAAATTTCGACTAATAGTAATGTCGACCATTCTGGTCAGTATTGTTTTAATTGCTAAAGGGGCTTATGACTATAAAGTTGTAAAGTCATCTTTATTAGTTGAAGCAAATAAAAGTATTACTTTAGTGTCAGAAAGATTAAAACTGAACTTACCTGCGGCTATATGGATGGATTTAACTGAACAGATAGTCAAAATAGGTTCATCTGAATTAGAAACTCCTTATGTTTACGGTATTGAAATAAAAACTTTAGACGGTGAAGTTAAATATACCAAACATAATCAAGGGATAAAGGGAGCAGAGATAAAGCAATCTCTCGTTCATATTGATTATGACGAAGAAACTATTGTGGGTGATATTGTGATTAGTATTGACCAACAAGCGATCAATACAAAAATTCATGCGGCATTAATACAAATCATCATTGGTGTGGTATTAGTGGACGTTTTGCTCGTGCTTATTTTATTTATACTTACTCGTGTCATTGTCACTAATCCGTTAAAAAAAGTTATTCTTGCTGTGACCGACATTGCACATGGTGATGGTGATTTAACGAAAAGATTAGAGATAAACACACAAGATGAAATGGGAGAATTAGCGGGACAAATTAATCATTTCTTTAATAAAACACAGGCTATGATTAATACCATTATTACTACTACCCAAGTTATAAGCGATACATCAAGTGCAGTAAAATCAGATGTCAGTGATGCTAACGCATTATTTGAAAAACAGTATATTGAAATAGACATGTTAGCGACAGCTATCACCCAAATGGCAGCTAGTACAAAAGATATATCGTTAACGTCTCAGCAGTCCTCTCAGTCAGCATTTGAAGCAAAAGAGCAAGCCAATGAAGTGGGTCTAGTGGTCAACAAATCAATGTCATCAGTAAATGAGCTGTCTTCTGACTTAGATAATGCTAGCCAAGTGATAAGTGTGCTCGCCACAACGGTTGATCAAATGGTTGGCGTTATCGATGTCATTAAAGCCATTGCAGAGCAAACTAATTTGTTAGCGCTTAATGCTGCTATTGAAGCAGCGCGAGCCGGAGAGCAAGGACGTGGTTTTGCGGTAGTTGCTGATGAAGTAAGAGCTTTAGCTAGCCGCACTCAGCAAAGTACTGAAGAAATCAGTCAAATGATTACGGAATTGCAGCAAGGAACGGGCTCAGCTGTAACTGTTGTACAAAACAGCAAAATCAAAGGGGAAGAGACTACTGAAATGATGCAGCATTCAGTTGAATTTATTACAAAAATTATTTCAGCAAGTGATGATATCAGTGATACTTCATTACAAATCTCTACAAGTGTACAAGAACAGAGTAATGTGACTTCTTCGTTAGACGTTAATATCAATGGAATTGTCAGCAGTGGTCAAGAAAGTAACGAACTTATCAATCAAATAAAAGTTAAAGCCAATCACCTAGACGACCATGTTAATAATTTACAAACATTAACAAGCCAATTCAAAGTTTAACTGTTATAAGAGTTATAGGTTATTTAATGAATTTCATAGAACATGGTTTATTTGAGGTCAAAATTGAAGATAAATTATTACTAGTTGATGCAACAGGCCCTTTTAATAAAGAATTGCTAATACAATACGAGAATGCCTTAGAGTCATGTATCCAAAATTTGGAAGTATTGAAGTGGAAGCAAATAATCACACTGCATAAATTAAGCTTATTTACTCCTGAAGCAGAACAATTATTAACGAATACAATTATAAATAGAAGATCAAGAGGGTTAATGGCGTGTGCGATTATATTGAAAGAGGCAGAAGGTGAGTCATTAATAAAAGCTCAAATGAGTCGTTGTTATAATCGAGCGGGCGTAAAACACAATTTCATTATATCAATTAATGATGCATATAAATGGCTTGAAACTGTATAAAAATACTTAAGAAAATACAAGTTGTGTAAACAACCGTAGCATCGAAATACTATGTATCGCTAGATATATTAAATTGCCGGTGCCATTCTACTTCACTGATCAAATCTTTTGTCGACTCTAATTGGTCAATAAAAGTTAACCCATTCAAATGGTCTAATTCATGTTGGAAAATACGGGCAATAAATCCCGTTAGTTCTTTTTGCTGCTCATTACCTTCTCGGTCAAAATAACGTACAGAAATCTGACTATGCCGTGGCACTAGACCGCGCATACTAGGCACACTTAAACAACCTTCCCAGTCTTTTATTATATCACTAGAGTAATGCAGTATTTCAGGGTTGATGATCGCTGTTGGTACCATTAATGGCGCGTCGGGGTAACGTTCATTGGGTTTAGAGCATATAATGAAGATGCGTACACTGTGATGTATTTGTGGAGCGGCAATACCAACACCACCAGCTTCTGATACCGCCAACATCAGTTGATTAATTAATTGTTGGCATTCATCGGCAAGTATATTTTCAACCTCAACTGCTCTTAGCCTTAATATGGCATTACCTAATTGAGCAATGGGGTCTGTATTGTTCTTAGCTTGATTCATTTGGTTTCAGTCTTTGTATTGATTGTTACTTCGATGCTTTTATTGCGCTTTAAACTAAATGTTTTCTTAGATACAACGAGTTAAGCTTTTAACTAATTTAAATTATAATCACAACGATGGATCAATGCCAGAGCCATAATTTTTAATACTGATAAATTTCCCTTAAACGGCATTTTGTTATATCAACTAAAAGAAAATGTTAATGTAAAGGATGGCTTTTATTTACTTCTATTCTATTACGGCCATTCTTTTTAGCTAGGTACATAGCTAAATCAGCATCATTAATTAGTTGATCAAAATTTTGATGCTTACCATCAAGCGCACTAATACCAATACTTAATGTAGTACAAACTTTTTTACCCTCTATTATCTTGCAGTTTCTAGCTAATGATTCTTGAATACGGTTAGCTGTTTCGAAAGCGCCAATTGAATTACAATTGGGCAAAATAATAATAAACTCTTCACCACCATAACGTGCTATAAAATCGATATCTCGTATTTCTTTATGACAAATTTTACAAATATTTATTAAAAATTCATCGCCTACTAAATGGCCAAAAGTATCATTAATATTTTTGAAAAAATCACAATCTAATAAAAGCAGTGCTAATTTGTTTTTATTTCGAATTGCTCGTGAAAACTCCATATTTCCTCGGTCAAAAAGAGCACGACGATTGGCTACTTTGGTAAGAGGATCAGTATTTGAAAGCTGCTCTAATACTTGAGTGCGTTCTTCGACCACTTTTTTCATCACCTCTAAGGAAACGGTCGTTTCACTTAATTTCTGATTCATTAGATTAAAAGCATTAGCTATGCTATTAAACTCTTTTGATTTAATAGACAGCTCTATTTTTTGAAAGTGTCCGCTATGGTTTTTTGCAAAAGCTCTTTTGACCTCCTTAAGCGATGTTCTAAATGTTTTAGTTAAGTTAAATGCACAATATAATAAAACAGTAATGCTTATTGTAAAAAGGAGCACAATGAAAAGTATGACTTTTTTGACGGTATTGTGAATATCTTTAAATGCAATAGCTGAGAGCTGAAATGATTCTGATTTAATGGCCTCTAACTGCGTTATTAGTCTTGCTTTTAGGTGATTTTTTATCGCAACACTTGCATTTTTTAATTTATTGTCTGTCATTTTTTTAAATAACAGTTTTACACTTTTATTTTGACTGTTAATGCTATTTTGAATAGTTTGTAGATGCGGTGTTAATGCCGGAGATAACTCAAGTAAGTTGCTTAATTTTCGCTGAGATTCTAACCAATTTGTATCACTATAATCACTCGCATATATATTATCTCTGGTGGCTAGCTGTTTTAATAGGTTTGCTTGATTATCAACTTGTAGTGCATAATTATCTCGACTTAGTGCAAGCTCCACTGTTTGTATTGACCATAAAACGCTAAGAACAATACCAACAAATAACAAACAACAAGTCGCCGTAAAAATATAGATACGTTGTGACAAACTTATTTCCATTGTTACTTCCCTATTTATAATGGAATATTGACAGCGGCAGGATCCACTTGCAGCATCGCTCGACTATCAATAAAGTGCTTAACATTAGGCTGTTTATTAAACTCACTCATTTGAGTCGCTACTGCCCATGCTGCTTGAGATTTAATACTGAGTATTAGTGATTGGTTTAAGGCCAGTTTAAAGACATAATCAGGCCAAACCCAGTCAATAAACTCAGCTGATACATTCAGTTTTTCTATAACAATACTTTTAGATTTATGAGGGTTAGCAGCAATGTAGCCAGTCGCTATTGCTATTCCTTGAATAATACATTTTGCTTTTTCAACTAACAAATCATCTGCCGTTTGAGAGATCAAATTAAAACTTAATGTATTTAAGTTTTTGGTATCATGAATTTTTATTTGTTGATTTAGCAATTGTTTACTTTGAAAGACAAAAGGCTCCCAGGGAGTAACAGCATCCACTTTATTACTAATAAAACTGTCAATTAATTGATCAGGTTTGTGGTGAAAAACTGTTATGTCTTCTACCGTTAAACCTTCTAATGCTAATAATATACTTAAAAAATATTCACTGGCTGTCCCTTTAGTAACACCTATGCGTTTACCTTTTAGATCTATAGTTGAGTTTATATTATCTGAGGGACGCGTGATAAGTTTCACGTCATTATCTGATTGCACAAACATGGCATGAGTGACAAAAGACTTTTGCGCTAAACTTTGAAAAGCAATCACAGAATCTGAACTAGTGCCAAAATCAACATCTCCATTCATTACTTTGGCAAACGCTGCCTGTCCGCCAATTACCTCATCAAATTGAACACTGACGCAGGTATTGTCAAAAGCATCGATTGCTTGCGCCACATAAAAGGGAGTAGACAAAGGGGTTTTAGATACTGCGATGCTAACTTGATATTTGGGCAGTAACCAAAAAGACTTAAAATTTAAATACAACAGCGCAATGCCTGCAAAGGTAAGCAGAATAATAGAATAATACAAAATTGATTTTATAATCAAAGTAAACAACCGATATCAAACTGTTTACTGAGTATAGGAAAGTTTAATGAAATTGGCTCGTTAAGACATGAATTGATGAGATATCTTTTATTATTAGTGCGTATTTAGCTGTGCAGCAGTAACTAGCAGTCGCAATTGATGGCCTACTTATCACTAAAACGTAAGGTTCAACAAGCTCACAACACAATGGGAAAAAGTAATATTGATTAGCGTATAGGTATGACATTGCTTGCACACAAGCAATAGAGGTTTAATGTCATTAAACTTCTATTGGCTAAACATTAAATACAATGATACTCCTATCAAACTTAACCCCATCATAATATTAAAAATACGTAGATGTTTGGGTTTGTAAAGTAGGGCGCTGATTTTTGTCCCCATGAAAGCCCAAATAGAAATAGATAAATAGCAAATAGCAAAATAAATACTGACGAACATAATAAGTTGATTACTCGAGTCAGCAAGATTAAATGCTGCTATTCCAGCAATAGAAGCAATCCAAGCTTTAGGGTTAAGCCATTGCAATACAAAACCATGAAGAAATGTAGGGTATTCAGTTTTACTTATTTGAATATCAGGTGTTGAGATTGCTATTTTATAGCCGATATAACAGATGAAAACACTTCCACAAATGCCAAAAATGTCCATCAAAAATGAATATTCATTGAACATTTGATTAAAACCCAATCCAATACAATATAAGAGCAGTGCAAAGCCTATACTAGCACCAGATACAAAGGGGAGAGCGTTTTTAAAGCCGTGATTCATCCCTGTTGTTAGCGTAATTAAGTTAACAGGCCCAGGGGTTATTGACATTGAAAATGAATATAAACACATAGCAAATATAACAGACATGATTTTTCCTTTATTTTTTATAAATTATATATCTACTTTATTAAGTAGGTAAGGTGTTATATTTAAGTTTCACTGTTCTAAATAGTTTAATAATACAAATGATAGATGAATTACGTTCAATGGCTATTTTTGCTGAAACAATAAAACAAGGTTCTTTTCGTGCTGCTGCAAAGGCACTTAAACTGTCACCTTCGGTAGTGAGCTATCAAGTTAGTCAGCTAGAGAAATCGGTAGGTACTGCTTTGATTTACAGGTCGACAAGAAGCTTGTCTTTAACCTCTGAAGGAGATGTTTTGTATCTGCATGTTTTGAATATGCTTCAAGCGGCACACCAAGGGTTAAACCAAGTAAACTCAGAGAAGCAAGAGCTAAGAGGAATGTTAACTGTAACGCTACCTTCTGCATTAATTAAATCGAGAATAAATAAAAAAATAGCTCAATTCAGTAAATTACACCCTTACTTAAAGCTTAAATTATTTTATACCGATAGTAGACAAAGTCTTATTGATAAAGGGATTGATTTAGCTATTAGGGCTGGTTCAATGGATGATAGTAGTTTGAAGTCTAAACGAATCGGTGAAATAAATAGAAAATTAGTGTGTTCTTATGATTACTGGAAAGAAAAGAAAAACCCGTATTCTATCCATGATTTAACACAGTGGAATTGGATAAAGCTAGAGATGTTGCCTAATCACAGAACGTTAGTAAATTCTGAAGGTGAAAAGTGTGAAATTAGCTTTGAAAGCAATATTAGTGTGAATAGTGTTGAAGCGATGACTCAGTTGTGCATTAATGGCTTAGGTATTGCTACCCCTCCTGATTATTTAATTGAGAGAGAAATTAAAAATAACCTTTTAATCGAGTTGTTGCCAAATTGGCAAGTTGAACCCATCCCTTTATATGCCGTTTGGCCTAACAATGTGTCGCAAAATAGTAATGTAAAACGTTTATTAGCGTTTATCATGTAAATAGACTTTATACCCAAGCTACCTCAGTTGCAATTATTTAAATTTTATAAAGAAATCATTTTGAGGGACCGGCTTGCTATACAAATATCCTTGCAATATGTCACAACCTAACGTAGATAAAATAGCCTTTTGCTCTTGTGTTTCAACCCCTTCTGCGACAGTTTTCAGTTTTAACCCTGATGCTAATGAAATAGTATTTTCGACGATCCAAACATCTTCAGCTGATGATGTTATTGAATCGACAAAACTTTTATCTATTTTCAAGGTATCAACAGGTAACCTTTGTAAATAACTTAATGAGGAGTATCCAGTACCAAAATCATCAATGGAAATAGACACGCCTATTTCTTTTAAGTCATGTAATGTTTGGATAGTCGCTTCAATATTTTCCATCAATAGACTTTCTGTTATTTCTAATTCAATATTATGGCCACTAATGCCTACGTCATGTATTACTTCTAGTACCTCTTCTTTAAATTGAGGGCTTTTAAGTTGCACAGCAGAGACATTAATCGAGACAGTTATTGATTTGTCTGAATGTGTTTGCCATTGCTTTATAAACAAACACGATTGTTCTAAAACAAGCTTCCCAAGAGGGATAATAAGTCCAGAGCTTTCAGCGATAGATATAAATTCTAAAGGGGGAATATTGCCCAGCGAAGGGTGCTGCCAACGGATTAACGCCTCACAACCAGCTAGCTCACCTGTTCTCAGGCACTGTTTGGCTTGATAGTGCACGGTAAATTGACCTGTAACTAAGCCAGTGCGCATATCACTAATGAGTTGAAGCTCTCTTAATCTTTTTTGATCAATATCGTCGTGATATATTTTGAAATTGTTTTTCCCTGTATTTTTTACATGGTACATAGCTTTGTCTGCCGAGCTTAATAAACCCGTAAAAGTATCACCATGACGGGGATACAGTGCTATGCCAATACTAGCGGTAATATCTATGGTGAAATTGTCATACGATTTTTTTATCGGTATACGTGGTATAAGACGCTCAGCAAAGTTAATAGCCTTATTTCTAACCTCATCCTCATTAGCACTAGACTCAGTAATGATAATAAACTCATCTCCGCCAAATCTTGCTAAAATCATTCCTTTGGGGATAATTTTCAATAATTTTTGTGAACGCTCATATAAAAACTCATCACCAACAAGGTGTCCTTGCGTATCATTAATGTTTTTAAAATTATCTAAATCAATATATAAAATGGCAAATTTTTTATTGCTAAAAAGTGCATTAGCGATCTTAATTTCGATTTCTTGTCGACATAAAACACGGTTGGGTAATTGGGTTACCTCATCATAATGTGCTAATATTTTTAATTTTTCTTCGCTTTGATTAAGCTGGGTAATATCTAATACCGCGCCAATCATCCGGATAGCTTTACCGCTTTCATCACGAAGAACTTGTCCTTTTTCTAACACCTGTCTAATTTCACCAGAAGGTCTTCGGACTCTATGTTTTATGCTGTATGATCTATCATTGTTTAAGGCACCGCGGACTGCATTAACAACCACCTGCCTATCATCTTCATGTATGTAATAAAGGAAATCGTCATAAGTTGCCTTGAACTCTTGCGGTTTTACGCCAAATATTCGGTATGTCTCATCAGTCCAAACCAATGTTTCATTGGTAATATCCCAATCCCAGGTGCCAACATGTGCTAATGATTGTGAAGCTTCTAAACGTTCGTGTAGCTTTTGCATTGTTGAGGTGATTAATTCTTTTTCACTTAATATCCGAATAGAGCAAACAGTGAACTTTTCGCCACCTTCTTCATAATGGTTCAACTCAATACTGACAGGTATCTCATGACTTTTTTTATGGATAGCCCATAGTCCTAGGCCATCATTCATTGACCGTTTGTTAGGGCTCTTTATAAAAGAATTTCGTAGGTGTATGTGTTTTTCTTTAATACGTGGTGGTATCAAACATTCAATTGATTTACCGAGTAGCTCTATAGGCAAATAACCCAATAAATTAGTGATATTATTATTTACCCAAATAATTTTAGCTTTTGCATTAACAATAATTACAGTGTCGGGTATTAAATTTAATAATTGAATTGAGGGACGCTGCATAAATAACTTTCCAAGTTAAAATTTTTATAAATGTTTTTTATATCAAGTTATTAAAAGTTGATAGTTGTTATTGATCAATAATTGTTTAACTATTATTTAGTTTAGTAGACTAATGGTATTAAACAATTGCTTTAGTGATGCTTGTTAGGCGCAGAAATAACTACTAACGGGTAAAAATGATACTTTATTTATTATAGAGTAGGGCATAAATTGAGAGTGTTAAAAGTAGTTTATTTTTCTGCTTCAGCGTAAACTGGCGCGGTAACCATTAGATAATAAAGATAATAAAGATAATAAAGATAATAAAGATAATAAAGATAATAAATATGAACGCTAACTCACTAATAATTCTCGATTTTGAAACAACGGGTTTATCACCTAACTTAGGGGATAGAGCCATTGAAATAGGCGCGGTTAAACTTGAAAATGGCAAAATAGTCGAACAATTTCAGGAGCTGATGAACCCTGGGCGTCATATCAGCCCTTTTATTGAAGAATATACGGGTATCACTAATAATATGCTCAGTAGTGCTGCTTCTTGTGAGGAAGTGATGACAAAATTTTCTGACTTTATTCAAGGTCAGAACTTAGTGGCACATAATGCCTCATTTGATAAACGCTTTTTGGATAATGAGCTTCAACAAATCACTGCAAACTATGATGGAGAGTTTGCTTGTTCTTTATTAGTTTCTCGTCGGTTATACCAATTAGCACCAAACCATAAATTAGGTACCTTAATAAATTACAAGGGTATTGCTTCAAACGGTAATTATCATAGGGCACTGTACGACGCACAAATGACGGCAAAGCTTTGGTTGGCAATGATTGATGATATTCAGCAACAAACGGGTATTGAAGAGGTCCCTTTTTCGCTGGTGAAAAAATTAACTAAAACACCTAAAGCAAAGGTAAAACAGTATCTTGCTAGCTTTAATTAACTACGATGCTCATTCGAGTCAACCTACTTGTCCGAAAACCCGATCGCTTTAGGTATTTTCTGAAACAATTAAGTTTCTTTAGGGGGCTGGATGTTGTTTATCAAAAGTAATCTTCAAAGGTAGTAATGAAAATATAGGCTACGGGGTGTTATGCCAGTAGCCTATTTTGTATGGTTTACTTAGTCAATTGCTTTACCACCGCTTCACCAACGGCATGTGCACTGGTTGGATTTTGTCCGGTAATAACGCGGTCATCTTCGATCACAAATGCTCCCCAAGGCTGTACTTTATTAAACCGTGCTGCACTTCGGGTAAGTGACTCTTCCAATAAAAAAGGAATATCATCAATCGTACCAAAATCAATTTCTTCTTCACGGGTAAAGCCTGTTACCGACTTACTCGCTAATAGTTTTTCACCGTTACTTAATACAATAGGTAACAACCCTGCAGGGCCATGACACACTGCAGATAAAATCCCACCGTCTTCATAGTGTTTAGCACTAAGTTTTGCAAAGTCTTCATTTGTTGCTAGATCTGATAATAAACCAAAACCGCCGGGGTAATAAACAGCGTCATAATCATCGATACTAATTTGAGATACAGGAATAGTATTGTTAATACTGTTTTGAAATGTTTCGTTATTGAGAATGGCATCATTCACTGAGTCATCGGGCATATCAGTACCGTATAAAGGAGCCTTTCCACCTTGAATAGAGGCTATATCATATTCTAGACCTGCGGCTAAAAAAACAGTTAGCGCATGAGTAAGCTCAGGTGCATAGGTACCATTTTTTTGATCTGTAGCTCCTAACGTGTCGTGATTTGTTACTGGTATAAGTATTTTTTTCATTGCTTTTTCCTTAATTTTTAGCAGATGGGCTTTATTACGCTTGGACATATCTTAATACCATAGTTTATTGACAACAATATAGTGAAATGGCAAATTACTGTTGCTGTATGACAACAATTGAGGTGGTATGGATAATTTTGACGGTATTATTGAGTTTGTCAGCGTAGCTGAAAGCCAAGGCTTTTCAAGCGCGGCCAAACAGCTTGGTTGCAGTACAAGCCATGTTAGCCGACAGGTGTCAAAACTAGAAAAGCGGTTAGGTTGCGCTTTATTTGCCCGCACTACACGATTAGTTAGCTTAACCCATGCGGGACAAAGCTATTATCACCAGTGTAGAGAACTTGTTACTGGCTTACAGCAGGCAAATGAACACATTAACATTCAACAGCTTAAACTTGTTGGTACACTGCGGGTTAGTGCTGCAGGCACTTTTGCTGAACAGCAAGTTGCGCCTGTATTGATAGAATTTGCCTTATTACACCCCGAATTATCTATCGAAATTGATTTTAATAGTAAAAAAGTTAACTTTGTTGAAGACGGTATCGATTTTGCGATCAGATACGGTAAGTTAGAAGACTCGGGCTTAGTTGCACGTAAATTATTAGCTCATCCAATGATGGCAGTGGCTAGTGACGAGTACTTGGCAAAATTCGGCATACCTAAACACCCTAATGATTTAAAAAGTCATAGCTGTATTATTTCTAATAACGACCATTGGTTATTTGAACACGAAGGCAATCAAAACAACATAAAAGTGCAAGGTAGATGGAAAAGTAACAATGCTCAAGCCGTGGTTAATGCTTGCGAACAAGGTTTAGGTATTGCTTATATGCCCGAGCATAATTTTTTACACTCTGTTGAAAATGGCCTTTTAACGCCTGTTTTAGAGTCATTCTGGCGTACGGATTCACATAGCTGGGTGGTGTATCAAAACCGCCGATTCTTACCCATGAGAGCTCGTCTAGCAATTGATTTTTTACTAGAACACTTTTGTAAATAAAGTACTTATCGATCGTTCGATCGTAAATTCACTGAACTATATCCGTAATCATTCAAAAAGCTTCTACTGAAACATGTATCTTGGGTATATGTAGATGATGTTTTTTGGTAATACTCGTTTACAAGTAAGTGTTCCTAACTATTGTCATTTTCGTTTATAATCATTGCGTCATTCTCAATAAAAGATTTAAAAATGAAAAAAATAATCGGGTTAACCTTGCTAGCTTCAACTGTTCTAAGTGGCTGTGGAATTAATAATAATTTAAAAAAAAATAGCTCAGCAGACGTTACTGCTAGCTACAACAGCATTAATAAAGAACAACTTATTGAGCATATTAAAGTGCTTTCATCAGATGAGTTCGAAGGGCGCGCGCCATCAAGCAAAGGTGAAGAGCTTACACTCGACTACTTGACCAAGCAATTAACAGCGGTTGGTTTTAAACCTGGAAACGGTGAAAGCTTTTTACAAGCAGTACCTATGGTGTCTATTGAAGCATCACCCGACATGACGTTATCAATTGGTGATAAAGACTACCAGTACGGACATGACATGGTTATGGGCTCTAGCCGCATTAGTGATTTTGAGCAACTTAAAGACTCTGAATTAGTCTTTGTTGGCTATGGCATTAATGCACCCGAGTACAACTGGAATGATTACAAGGACCTAGATGTTAAAGGTAAAACAGTTGTTATTTTGGTGAATGATCCGGGGTTTGCCACTCAAGATCCTGCGTTATTTAACGGTAACGCGATGACCTATTACGGTCGTTGGACATATAAATATGAAGAAGCTAGCCGTCAAGGCGCAGAAGGTGCAATTATTATTCATGAAACCGCGCCAGCATCATACAACTGGTCGGTGGTTGAGCACTCTTGGACTGGGCCACAATTTGGCTTTCTTCGTGATGATCTAAATAAAGACCGTGTTGCGGTTGAAGGTTGGGTCAATAGTGATGTTGCAAGAGAGTTATTTAATAATGCAGGTTTGAACTTTGAGCAAGCCAAGGCCCAGGCAGCAAAGGGCAGTTATAATATCGACATGGGTGCTTTAAACGTGTCGGTTACAGTAAAAAACACAGTGAAAGAGTCGGTTTCATATAATTTCATCGCGACTTTACCTGGTAGTACTAAGCCAGATGAACACATTATTTATACCGCACACTGGGACCACTTAGGAAAAGATACAAGCCTAACAGGTGACCAAATTTATAATGGCGCAGTAGACAATGCATCAGGTACAGGTGCGCTTATCGAAGTAGCTGAAGCATTTGCTAAACTGCCTGTTGCTCCAGAGCGCTCAATTACAATTATGGCTGTAACTGCCGAAGAACAAGGATTACTTGGCTCTAAATTTTATGCTGCCAATCCAATTATTCCTGCGGCGAAAACTGTTGCCAATATTAATATGGATGCATTGGGTGTTGAAGGTCGAAGTAGCGATGTGTCTGTCTATGGGTTAGGTCAGTCGGAGTTAGATAACTTCCTTAAAGTTGCGGCGAAAAAACAAGGCCGTGTAATTGCTGGAGATCCTCGTCCTGCTGCAGGTATCTATTATCGTTCAGATCATTTTGCTTTTGCTAATATTGGTATTCCAGCGTTATACGCAAAAACAGGAAAAACGCCAGTTGATGGAGCAACTAAAGCATTACGTATCGAGTTAAAAGATAGTTTAGGCAAGTGTTATCACAACCTATGTGATGAATATAATGAAGCTTGGGATATGTCTGGCGCAGTACAAGACATGCAAGTCTTCTTTGATATTGGTTATGAGTTATCCAAAGAAAATGTTTGGCCGCAGTGGAGCACAACATCAGAGTTTAAGCGCTAAAAGCTAAAATCTGGTTAAGCGAGCAATAAGTCATTGCTTTAATGATTACGTTGCTCGCTTCGTATTTACCTTACCTTAGGTATTTTATTCTCCCATCATTAACTTTCGTATTTTAACCCAATTGAAGTAATGGATTGCTCTATTCTTCATTTCATTTGGTGTAGGTTTTTCAAACGTCTGATCTTTATCAAATAATCATAAAAGCCTATGATTTTTCTTGCTATTTACTCTAATAAAATATCGCTCTATCTTAATGGATACAATTGTTCATCGCAATAAAGCACAGTTGTACTATTTACATAAAGGCACAACTGTACTATTGTGTATGTACAGTTGTACTATTTAATGTGATGGATGAAAGATAATGAAATTTAGCTATTTTAATAACAGAAAACAAGGCTTGGGCTTACGATCAATTAGCCGTGGGTTCACTGGATCTATGAGTATATTGGTGCCAAAATTTAGTGCCTTTCTAGGAAAAAATATACTAATGAAACCTTATGCCAAACGGCATTATGATTTTGACTTGATTGCGCCAAGTAAAGAGCTGAACCTACAAACATCAATAGGTATTGCTCACGTTAATCTATTTGGCACAGGCACTAAGGTCATAGTTGTGAGTCATGGTTGGGGTGATTCTAGTCATGCCTTTCAACAGATGATTTTGTCATTAACTCAACAAGGTTATATGGTTGCTGCTATTGATCATATCGGGCATGGTAAGTCGTCTGGGACTAACTCTCATTTACTCAGTTTTGTTGAAACATTAGAAATCCTCATTGAGCACTTTAATGAAGAAAGAATTTTGGTTACTGGGATTATTGCTCACTCAATGGGTGCTATTGCCACGTTAAACTTGCCTATGTATATCCTTGAAAATAAGAAGATAATTTTGATTTCATCGCCTATTAACTTTTTTGAACTAATGTTTGAAAAAGTAGAACAGGTTGGTATTTCCAGAAAGTTACTGACAACAGTATTAGAAAGTATCAGTCGTAAATACGGTAAAACCTGGTATCAATTAACCACCGAGAGTAACCGTGATAAATTAGCGTTGGATATTACTTTTATTCATGACAGCCAAGACAGGTATGCACCAATTGCAGACGTGATTAATTTTCTTGAACAGGAAAAAACACCACTAATTACCACCGAAGGGCTTGGTCACAGGAAAATTTTAGGGGATACTAAGGTTATAGATAATATTACACAGGTTTTATCTTTTTGATGAACAAAGGCGAACGTACCAGATCCGAAATACTAAAGCAGAGTATTATATACAGTAGCCAATATGGTTTAGCTGATATAACCATAGGAACAATTTCTAAATTATGTAAGCTATCAAGAACAGGGGTTATCTCGCACTTTGAAAATAAAGAAGATATGCAAATAGCCATTTTAGAATACGGAGAAGCGCTATTTCGTGAGCGAGTCATTAAGCCCGCATGGTGCGAGGATCCTTTAGAGCACCTGTTAACATTATTGGATAATTGGGCTGACTGGACCAATGATATGTTTAATGAGCACCAAGTCAGCTGTCCATTTATAAAAGCGGTTGTAGAGTTTCAAAATCGACCTGAATCAAAAGTACGTACATATACTATTGAACAGCAAAACAGGCTCATCAATTACATCTCCCATAGAGTAGAGCGTTGTATTGAGCAAAATAGATTAAAAACTACTATTAAAAGTCATGTAATCGCCTATGAGTTATATAGCTTATATTTAGGGCACGCTATCACGCAACATACTACCGCGATAAAAAGCACTGAGGGTATGTTTAAAAATAGTGTTGCTAGGTTATTAAAGCAATATCAACCGACTCATTAAACAAGCTTATTAAGTGGAGTGGGTGAAGTTGTGCCATAGAGTAGAATATGAGGGTGAACATTGAAAAACAATCAAACAGCGCAGTTACTTGCTGGTGAATACACACTCTATTTATTACGCCATGGTGAAATTTCAACACCGGGTATTTTAGCGGGGAAAACTGATGTTGCCTTGTCTGATCTTGGGCGGAAACAAGTATCAAAGGTTATGGATTCATTAAAGAATATTGACCGCTGTATTACTTCGCCTTTAATTCGTTGTCATGAAAGAGCAAGTTGGTACTGTCAGCAACAAGATTTACCGCTCGAAGTTGAAAGCAATATACAAGAGATGAACTTTGGCGACTGGGATGGTCAAAGTTATCAAGCATTATGGAAAATGGGTGAGCAATCAGCTACTAGTGCAATAGGCGATTTTTGGCAACATCCTTGGCAGAACCAACCGCCCAATGGCGAGACTATGGATAACTTTGTCAGCCGTATTGATAACTGGTGGCAAAGCTTTTGCGCTGATAATAGCTTTCATAATACGTTGGTAGTTACCCATGCGGGCGTGATCAAACATCTACTTGCCAGAGTTTTAAATTTACCTATTCCTGGCACAGTTCATATGGCTTCAATTGACGTACCGTATGCTAGTTTGATCAAAATATCCTTATATCGAGATGAAAGTGGTAAAGTTTGGTCAAAGCTTGTGTTATAGATCATATTTTTTTAGTCACTTAAAAAGATAAATAACACTTGCTATTTATGCTCAGCCGTTGATAATCGCGTGCTGTAAAGAAAGTCCGTTAATTTTTAATGTTATTATACTGAAAGTGTAATATTTGGGAATGTGGTGAAAGACCGCAACTGTACCCGCAACTGTAAGTCACGCGCTAGAGCATGCTTAATTTCAAGCCGCTTTTTTTGATGCTGACAAGTCAGGATACCCATTAACAAATTAATCAATTATATTAATCTACTATATCAATTCGAGCGGGTTACTCGAACACTGTATATTCATTCGCTTGTTGCTTAACATCTGTTATCAGCAAAGAATCGACTGTGCGCTGTTTGACCGCTTTAAGCATAAGCGAATAAACATTGAGCCAAATTCCTAAAACAGCTAAATCAGCGTTATTAACCACAGAACACTTAAGTTGGTGTACTGACGGAAACCTGATCCTTGACGATATTAGTTTTGCTGTTGAACAAGGTAGCTTTACTGGCATATTAGGACCAAATGGTGCAGGAAAATCAAGTTTACTCCGCTGTTTATACCGTTTTGTTAAACCTGAACAAGGTATGGTGAGTTTTGAACACCATGATATTTGGCAACTGAATGCTAATGACTACGCCAAAAACGTTGCGGTGGTACTGCAAGAAACGCCTTCGCATTTTAATTTAACAGTATACGATGTGGTCGCGTTAGGGTTAATCCCCCATAAAGGAATATTTTCAAGAGCCGATGAAACTGATGACGAAAAAATTGCTCAAGCAATTTCACAAGTTGGTTTAGCGAATAAAGTACAGCAGAGCTTTGAACACCTCTCTGGTGGAGAAAAGCAACGTGCGTTAATTGCGCGTGCTATTGTTCAATCGCCAAGTCTTCTGATCATGGATGAACCCACGAGTCATTTAGATGTACGTTATCAAATTCAAATAATGGAGCTGGCAAAATCGCTTGGCATAACCGTTATCGCTTCATTTCATGACTTAAACCTCGCCAGTGCTATGTGTGATAATTTATTGGTATTAAATCAAGGTAAGTTAGTTTGCCAAGGCACGCCTAAAGAAGTGCTAACCAGTGAAATGTTATCAGATGTTTTCGGCGTTTGTGCGCATATTAGCGAGCATCATCAGCACAAGGTTCCACATATTTCGTATTACTACGGTTATGTTGAAGACAAGTATGAACAAGGTGAAGACCATGTTTAACAATGTTATTCAAAAAGGCACAGTCCAAAAAGTCCAAAAAACAGGTGTTCATAAAAAAAATGGTGCTTGGCTAGAAAAAAAACAGATCAGCCACTCTGGGGTAACAGTAGTTGCACTACTTCTTTGTATTTTTAGCCTTTTTTGTGCGTTATCGTTTGGTGCGGCAGAGATTTCATTTGCCGATGTTTGGCACAGTGTTTGGCCAACTGAGGAAGGTAAAGATGTCGGCTTTATTCAACGTATTATCTGGGAATTAAGAATGCCTAGAGCTATATTAGCGTTACTAGCTGGTTGTGGCTTGGCTATTTCAGGTCTCATTCTACAAACCGTAACACGTAACCCATTAGCTGATCCTTACTTGTTCGGTATTTCATCAGGCGCTTCGTTAGGTGTTGTGATACTTATTTCGACTACAGGCAGCATTTTTACGGTTATGACGCCTATAGCGGCTTTTGCTGGCAGTTTGGTTGCTATGGTAATGCTAATGTTAATTGCGGGTCGCAGACAAAGTCAGCAGGTTGAATCTATGTTACTGGCGGGGGTTGCCTTATCATTTTTGTTTAGTTCATTTACTAACCTGTTGTTGTATCATACTGACCCACAAGCTGTGACTGCGGTGCTATTTTGGACCATGGGAAGCTTTTCACGGGCACAGTGGGAAAACTTATTATTTCCAACCGTGGTTATCACTGCCTGTATCACCTTTATGTTGGCGTACCGACGTCAATTAAATGCAATGTTATTAGGGGATGAAAGTGCAACTACCTTGGGCATTAATGTAAACCGCTTTCGCATTATTATGCTGTTACTTAGTTCATTAATTACCGCAACGCTAGTTTCAATGTGCGGTGGCATTGGCTTTGTTGGTTTGATGATTCCGCATATAGTTCGATTTTTTATCTCCCAAGGCACCATTTTTGGTATTTTGCTAACAGCGCTGGTTGGCGGCATATTTATGATCTGGGTTGATATATTATCGCGTACGGTTTTGGTCAACCAAGAGTTACCTGTGGGCGTTATTACCGCAGCAACAGGCAGCTTATTTTTCCTTACCTTGCTTTATTTTCGAAAGAATCGACCTAATTAAAAATGATGATTGATAGCAATAACTATTGATACCTCTATTGAGATAAATATGACGTTTACAATTCAAACCGTTAGCAGACAATTTGATGAACTAATTCAAGCTAAAATTGACGGAAAAACTAAACCACTCGGTGCGCTAGGGCAATTAGAAACAACGGCTAAAGCCTTAGCACGTGTTCAGGTTATGATTACCGGGAAAATTGATTCTTTAATTATCACACGGCCAAGTCTTATTATTTTTGCTGGCGATCATGGTGTTGCAGCAGAAGGTGTATCAATAGCGCCGAGTGAAGTTACTGGGCAAATGGTTGCAAATTTTGCCACTGGTGGAGCAGCAATTAATGTTTTTTGTCGTCAATTAGGTTGGCAACTAAGCGTTGTTGATGCGGGTATTTTAAATGAACCTGCTGCACCTTTAAATGTAATTAATCAAAGGTTAGGTTGTATTACACAGCCGCTACATAAAGCAGCAGCGATGACACTAACAACGGTTGAACAAGGCTTTGCTATGGCAAGTAGTTTGATTAAACAAACTAAAGCAAATGGCAGTAATTTGGTTGCTTTTGGTGAAATGGGTATTGGCAATACCACATCTGCATCGGCAATTATGGCCGCTATTATGCAAATTTCTGCAGAGGAAACCGTGGGTAAAGGTACCGGTGTATCTGATGATGTAGTAGTTAAAAAGCAAAAAGTGGTTGCGCAAGCACTTGAGCTTCATCAACATAAATTAGCAGACCCTATGCAATTACTGGCTTGTTTAGGCGGCTTTGAAATTGTGCAAATCACTGGTGCAATGTTAGCTGCAGCTGAAGAGAAACTGCATATTTTGGTGGACGGCTTTATTTGTACCGCAGCAGCAATGGTGGCGATACAGATAAACCCTGCAGTAAAAGACTATATGATTTTCGCTCATTGCTCCGGTGAGCAAGGGCACCAGAAAATGCTGCAATGGCTTGGCGTTAAACCATTATTAAACCTTGGCTTACGTTTAGGCGAAGGCACGGGGGGGGCATTAGCTTTACCACTGATTAAAGCTGCTGTTGCTTTCTATAACGATATGGCCAGTTTCGAGCAAGCTAAAGTTACTAACGTTGTTTAGTCATTTTACGATTATAGCCACTATAAAAAATAAATAACGATGAATTCGAGCCAAAAAGAAAACCTACAAGAAGAAAAAACACTGCTGTTATTGGCGCTGAGTTTTTTCACCCGTATTCCTGTGAGCTTTTCAGCAGAAATTACCCCTGCGCAATTAAATAAAGCCAGTCGATACTTTGCCGTGATTGGCTTGTTTATCGGCATTATTTGTTCACTAGTGTATATGGTATCGGTTGAATATTTGCCAAAATCGATTGCTGTTTTAATTGCCATGGCAGCTAGTTTATTAGTAACAGGGGCTTTTCACGAAGATGGATGGGCTGATGTTTGGGATGGTTTTGGTGGCGGTTGGAGTATAGAACAAAAACTAAATATTATGAAAGACAGTCGTTTAGGCACTTATGGTGCAGCGGCTTTGTTTATTATTTTATTACTGAAGTTTCAAAGTTTAATGGTGTTGGCTTCGCCGGCTATGGCGCTCATTTTAGCCAATACATTGAGCCGCGTAGTGGCGACTAGTTTAATTTACGATATGGAGTATGTAGCACTTGATGCTAGCTCAAAAGTTAAGCCACTGGCACAAGAGTTATCTAAAAAGAGCTTAGTTATATTGCTAGTAACAGGGCTTTTAGTGAGCTTATGGTTTTTACCTTTAGGTGAATGCATTTTATTGTTTGTGATCTTATTTATATTTAGATCGTTGTTAGCTTCTTGGTTTACACGTCAACTGGGTGGTTATACCGGTGACTGTTTAGGCGCAGCGCAGCAAAGCAGTGAAATTGTCATCTATTTGAGTTTATTAATATTTGGCTACAGTGACGATATTATCAATGCAAGCCAAGGAGTAATCAGCTAATGACTATTCATTTAATTTTAGGCGGGGCGCGTTCGGGTAAAAGCTCCTTTGCGGAAAAGCAAGCAAAGCACAATGAAGCAACTGCACAAGCACAGGTTTACTATCTAGCTACTGCTCAATCTCTCGATGGAGAAATGTCTGCGCGTATCAAGCAGCATCAAGCGCAAAGGCCAAGTCACTGGCCGTTAATTGAATCACCAATTGAACTGGCAAATGTTATTGAGCAACTAGTAAAAAAGCATCAAAGCGTGCAGGAAAAACCTATTACCGTGTTAGTCGACTGCCTAACCTTATGGCTAACTAATTGTTTATGCTCATCGGAAAAAAAATGTTGGCAACAAGAGAAACAAGCTTTACTGAAATTGTTAGCTGCTTATGAACAAACCAGTGAGGTAAAATTGTTGTTAGTAAGTAATGAAGTAGGCCAGGGTATTGTGCCTATGGGCGAATTATCACGCGAGTTTGTTGATCAAGCTGGCTGGTTACATCAAGAAATTGCCACAATTGCTACTCAAGTAGACTTTATTATGGCAGGCATTCCATTATCACTTAAGTCAGAGCCGCTAAAGCCAAAGGAGCAAAAATGAAAACCTTGATGATACAGGGGACTACCTCAGATGCAGGCAAAAGCACAGTAGTTGCTGGACTTTGTCGGGTTTTTGTTAACAGAGGTTTTAAAGTTGCCCCGTTTAAACCACAAAATATGGCATTAAACAGTGCCGTTACTGAAGATGGTGGCGAGATAGGTAGAGCGCAGGCTTTACAAGCTATTGCTGCCAATATTGCACCACGTGTTGATTTTAATCCTATTTTATTAAAACCAAACAGTGATACTGGTGCGCAAGTTATTGTGCACGGTAAGGCGCTTTCAAATATGGAAGCAAGCAGTTATCACGACTATAAAAAAGTAGCGATGGAAGCGGTTGTTGAGTCTCATCACAGATTAGCGAACGAGTTTGACGTATTGATGGTTGAAGGAGCAGGAAGTCCTGCTGAAATTAACTTACGTGCACATGATATTGCCAATATGGGCTATGCCGAAAAAGTTGATTGCCCCGTTATTATCGTAGCTGATATTGACCGTGGCGGTGTATTTGCGCATTTAGTGGGAACGCTTGAGTTACTATCTGAATCTGAACAAGCACGGGTGAAAGGCTTTATTATTAATCGTTTTCGCGGTGATATTAAATTATTAGAATCAGGCCTAACTTGGCTTGAAGAGCGTACGGGAAAGCCCGTTTTAGGCGTTTTACCTTATTTACATGACTTAGCACTTGATGCTGAAGACGCCATTGCGATTGATAACAAAGTCAGTTCAAGCAAGATATCAATCGCTGTTCCTTTATTGCCACATATCAGTAACCATACTGACTTTGATCCATTGAGGCTTAACCCTGAAATAGATTTACGTTATGTCAAAATGGGTGAACGAATTGCTGATTGCGATTTGATCATTTTACCGGGAAGTAAAAACGTGATTGCTGATTTGGCGTTTTTAAAAGCACAAGACTGGCAAGAAGACATTAATCGACATTTAAGGTATGGCGGTAAATTGCTGGGTATTTGTGGTGGTTTTCAAATGCTAGGTCATAAAATATATGACCCTCATGCCATTGAATCAACCGCTGAAGAAAATGGCGAAAGAGCAATTACTGGTTTGGCTTTAGCTGATTTTACTACTACATTAACCACATCAAAAACCCTGACACAAGTTTCTGGAAAATTAGCCTTAGCAGGGCAACAATGTGATGTTTTTGGTTATGAAATCCACTGTGGCCACTCACAAGGTGTTGCACTTGATAAGCCTTTAATAAGTGAGTTATCGGTAGGAAGCACTGATATTGATGGCTTTATTTCAGAAGATAATCAAATTGTAGCAACGTACTTACACGGCTTATTTGATCACGGCGCGGTAACAAGCGTTGTATTGCAGTGGGTTAAAAAAGATCATGGTGTTCAATCTGTGATTGATATTGATCAACATAGAGAAATTCAACTGAATCGTTTAGCTGATATTTGTGAGCAACATTTACATATGGATGATATTGAAGATATTTTACAAACGGGTATCACTACTAGTGCTGATAATACTAGCGCTGATACTGAATAAACTACTGACACTTGCGATGAGGGGTGAGCGCATGAAGGCTCTTTTCACTAAAACTTTCACTCGGATTTTTACTCAAGCCTTTTTACTGATTAGTTTATTGTTCGTTTCTTTTTCAGGAGCCGCTGCAGCATCACAAAAGCGCATTGTTGCCCTTGCACCGCATATTGTGGAGATGCTATTTGATATTGGCGCAGGTGAGCAAATAGTTGGTACGGTTGAATATGCTGATTTTCCAACGGCTGCATTGACTATACCGCGTATTGGCAGTTATCACGGCATTCAAATTGAAAAAGTACTCGAACTAAAGCCTGATTTAGTGATTGTTTGGCGATCGGGTAGTAAAGATTCTGATATTGAGCAAATGGAAAAAATGGGATTGAAGATTATTTACAGCCAACCCCATAAAATTGAAGATGTGGCTAGGGAACTTCGAAAATTAGGTAAACATACCGGGCATGAAGCGCAAGCTGAAATGGTAGCCAATCGTTACTTACAAAGACTTAAAAAATTACGTCAGCAACATGAAAACATAGCGCCAATGAGAGTATTCTACCAATTATGGCCTGAGCCTATGCGTACCATAAATAAAGAAACTTGGATTAATCAATTGATTGAAGTGTGCCAAGGGGAGAATGTTTTTGCTGATAATCCTACGCCTTATCCACAAATAGGTATTGAAAATGTCATTGTTTCGCAACCTGAAATTATCATTTTGCCTGATGAAAAATCTAATAAAGAACAACCAGTCATTGATTGGCGCAAATGGCCAGAAATTCCCGCGGCAAAGCATAATCGCTTTATCCGCGTTAATGCAGATGTAATGCATAGATTCAGTACCCGAATGTTAGAAGGTATTGAGGATATGTGTGAAAAAATTGATGCGTTTCGTTAAACGTATCAAATAAACCAACGAGTGGAAAACCTTCCACTTTACTATGGTAGGCAACGAGGGAAATCTATGAAAATTAGGTACTGCCCCCGCAACGGTAATAGCTCGTCTATTTTATAACGAGTTTAAGTCCGACACCTTGTGCTTACTTAATTATCACTGAGCTGAATTTTAACAGCTAAGTGATCAA